>Ga0210398_10003104_pt1 | contig 16011 bp, 15 predicted proteins | sample IncBWC4OmetaG_FD_161047 | JGI IMG/M metagenome (GOLD analysis project Ga0210398, IMG submission 161047) | Forest soil microbial communities from Barre Woods Harvard Forest LTER site, Petersham, Massachusetts, United States - Inc-BW-C-4-O | ecosystem: Environmental > Terrestrial > Soil >...
GGCCGGTGATTTCGACGCGGCGGTCCTTGATGTCGTCGGGGATCGGCGCCGCCCGCCAGTCGGCGTCGCGGATCGACCGGGTCTCGGGCAGAAAATCGGGCTTCCAGCCGCCGTCGAGCGGCGAATGACCACGCTGCGCGCCCTCCTTTTCGATCTCGACGGCACGCTGGTCGACAGCGAGGAGCTGCGGGGCCGCCGGAAATCTTCAGCAGCTGCTCGTACCGGGTCGCGCTCCAGGACCAGCCGAGGTCAAACTTGATAAACGTCAGATTGTAGGCCTGCCGATGCGTCGACAGCGCGTCTCGCGAGATCGGCTCGCCGCGCTGTTCGAACAAGCGGTTTGCCTGGCGCAGCCGCGCCCGGTCGAGCGCGTTCCGGAGCGAGCGGGCATTCGCGAAATTCGGCTGTGTCATGCGACGCTCGATATATTCGGCCAAGGTTTGCGACGCTCGCTCGCTCAGCCGATATTGCATTCGCTCGAGCATCAGGCCGGCAATGACGATCAGCTCCTCCTTCGTGTAGTCGGGAAAATCCAGGTGGTGGGCGACCCGCGAGGCCATGCCAGGGTTGGAGGCGAAAAACCGGTCCATGCGATCCTTGTATCCGGCGAAAATCACGACCAGGTCTTCCCGCTGGTTTTCCATAACCTGGAGCAGGATCTCGATCGCTTCCTGACCGTAATCGCGCTGGCTCTCCGGGCGATAGAGGTAATAGGCCTCGTCGACAAACAGATCTTTGGTCTTGGGTGCAGTATGTCCGATGTACTGGCCGACGAGATCGTCACGGGTGACGACGATCAGCTGGCCTTTTCTCACGTAACCAAGACCGTGCAGGATGTCCGCCATGCGCATTGCCACCGTCGTCTTGCCGGTGCCGGGGTTGCCGGTGAAGCTCATGTGCAAGGGCGGCGGGTCGGCTTGCAGACCAACCGATCGGCGCAGCTTTTCGACGAGCAGCAGAGCCGCGATCTCGCGCACCCGGCGCTTGACCGGAACCAGCCCCACCAAATCGCGGTCGAGCGCGTCGATTGCTTCTCCTACGGTCGATTCCCGGTAGAGCCGGTCGAGATCGAGCGCCGCCGCGTCCTCAGCAACAATGCAATCTTCGGCCACGGTGGAAGGCATCAATAACGCTCGCCGTGCGGTCGGCCCGCGGCATACGGATAGGTCGTATACCGAACCCGCCGACCGGATGCCGCTTCGCGCACCAGCCCGAAGCCCGGCTCGCTTTTGGGCCGGTTGACGATGAAAGACAGCCGCAGCGCCTCCCAGCCGCGGGTCGAATCAAACGCGTTCACCTTGACATAATGATTGGGGAACGTGGCGCGGCACGCGTCGACTTCCGCCATCACCCCGGCCGCGTCGCTGAGGTCGAACATCGGCGGCCCGAACATCTCCCAGTAGGTGTTTCGCGGATGCGGGTCATCGGTGTATTCCACCGACACCGCCCAGCCCTGCTCGAGGCAATATTCGATTTGCGCCCGGATTTGCGTGGCGGTCAGATCCTGCAGAAACGAGAAGGCGCCTTGCGTCAGTCTCATTACAGCCTCTAGTGGTCAGAACGGAACCGCTGGTGCTGTCTCTTCTTCGTCGCCCCCGCGCAAGCGGGGGGCCAGGGCAAGCGCTCGGCGCCCGCCTCCCTGGGTTCCCGCTTTCGCGGGAATGACGGAAACACGGCGGTGCCAAATGGTAAATTTCTGACCACTACGCGGCGGTTGCCGTCGGGACGAAGTCAGGTGTGTCGGTCGATTCGTAGGTGAATGTCACCTCGCCCCAAGTGTCGAGCGCGGCGCGCAGCGGCGGGCAATGGCGTGCTGCGGCGGTCAGGATTTCCGCCCCTTCGTTCCAGATGTCCCGGCCTTCGTTGCGGGCCAGCACCATCGCCTCGAGGGCCACCCGGTTTGCGGTGGCGCCGGCCTCGATCCCCATCGGGTGGCCAATCGTGCCGCCGCCGAACTGCAGGACCACGTCCTCGCCGAGATAGGTCAGGAGCTGGTGCATCATGCCGGCGTGGATGCCGCCCGAGGCGACCGGCATCACCCTCCTGAGGCCGGCCCAGTCCTGCTCGAAGAACAGCCCGCGTCGAAGATCGACCGGATTGTGGCTTTCGCGCAGAACATTGTAGTAGCCCTGCACAGAATTGGGATCGCCTTCGAGCTTGCCGACCACGGTGCCGGCGTGAATGTGATCGACCCCGGCGAGCCGCATCCATTTCGAGATCACGCGAAACGAGACGCCATGCGCCTTTTGCCGCGTATAGGTGGCATGGCCGGCGCGGTGGAGATGCAGGATCGTGTCGTGCTTGCGCGCCCAATTAGACATCGATTGGATCGCGGTGTAGCCGATCACCAGATCGATCATGACGACGACGCTGCCGAGCTCATGGGCGAACGCGGCGCGCTCGTACATGTCCTCCATCGTCGCCGCGGTCACATTGAGGTAATGGCCTTTGACTTCGCCGCTTGCCGCCTCGGCGCGATTGACGGCCTCCATGCAATAGAGGAAGCGGTCGCGCCAATGCATGAACGGCTGACTGTTGATGTTTTCGTCGTCCTTGGTGAAGTCGAGGCCGCCCTTCAGCGCCTCGTAAACCACTCGCCCGTAATTCTTGCCGGAAAGGCCAAGCTTTGGCTTGACGGTCGCACCCAAGAGCGGCCGGCCGAATTTGTCGAGGCGCTCGCGCTCGACGACGATCCCGGTCGGCGGCCCGGCAAAGGTCTTCACGTACGCGACCGGAATTCGCATGTCCTCGAGCCGCAATGCTTAAGCGGCTTGAAGCCGAAGACGTTGCCGATGATCGAGGCGGTCAGGTTGGCGATCGAACCGGGCTCGAAGAGGTCGAGATCGTAGGCGATGTAGGCGAAATACTGCCCGGGGGCGCCGGGCACCGGGTCCACCCGATAAGCCTTGGCACGGTACCGCTCGCAGGCGGTCAGCCGGTCGGTCCACACAACGGTCCAGGTCGCGGTCGAGGATTCGCCGGCGACCGCGGCCGCCGCTTCCTCAGCGTCGACCCCGTCTTGCGGCGTGATCCGGAACAGCGCGAGCAGATCGGTCTCGGCGTGTTGGTAACCAGGCTGCCAATAACCCATCTCGGCATATTTGAGGACACCCGCTCGGTATCGCTCCGGGGTGAGTTCTTGACCGCGCCCTGCTTCCCGTTCGACCATCCGCAAACTCCGAGCCTGTGACGGTTCAAGGCTAGCGTTGCAGATCGATAAGCGATATTTAAAAAATCTAATATGTCCGATATCGAAAATCATATCCCTGGCCCTCCGAGTCGGCTGACCCTGAAGCAGCTCCGCATCTTCGAAGCCGCGGCCCGGCACCAGCATTTCGGCCGCGCTGCGGCGGCGCTCCACCTGACCCAGCCGGCGGTTTCGATTCAGCTGAAACAGCTGGAAAACGAAATGGGCGTGCCGCTCTTCGAGCAGACGGGACGGCGCATGTATCTGACTGCGGCCGGCCTCGAATTGCTCGGGCACACGCAGGCGGTCTTCGCGCGGCTGCGCGAGGCGGAAGAAGCCCTCCGGTTGTACCGCGGCGACGAGGGTGGTGAATTGCATATCGCCTCGACCACGACCGCGGAATATTTCGTGCCGCGGCTGCTCGCGGAATTTCGCCGCGGCCGGCCGGGGTTGAAGATCCGGCTGACGGTAAGAAACCGGGAATCGGTGGTGCGTGAGCTGGCCGAGAATGCGATCGACCTCGCGATGATGGGCCGCGCTCCGGAAAACCTCGATACGATTGCCGTGCCTTTTGCCAAGCATCCGTTCGTCATCATCGCCGCTGCCGATCATCCGCTGGCCGGCCGCCGCAAGCTGCGTTTGTCGCAATTGAAGACCGAGCCTTTTCTGATTCGCGAGCGCGACTCGGGAACGCGGCATGCCATGGGGCGTCACTTCTCGGCGCGCCGCTTCCATCCGGCCGAAACCATCGAGATCGGCTCGAATGAAACCATCAAGCAGGCCGTTATGGCCGGCATGGGCGTCAGCTTCCTCTCGACCCACACGATCGCTCTCGAATTGGCGAGCGGACGGCTGGCCGTGCTCGATGTCGCCGGCATGCCGGTTGTCAGGAACTGGTGCGTCATCCACCGGGCACAAAAGCGGCTGTCGCCGGCGGCGGCGGCGTTCAAGGCCTATCTCCTCGCCGACGGCGCCGCCTCGATCGAACGGGCGCTCAAATGAAGCCCCGGATCTCACCGCCACGACCGCGCCGCCGCGCCGGCAAGGCGTTCGCTGGCGCGGCGCTGCCTGCAGCCCTCTTTATCCTAGGCTATCGGATGTTGTCCGCCGCACGGCGGCAGCCGCTGCCGGCGGCGCTGAGCGGCGAAAGGCGCGAGCTATCGAGCCGTGCCGGCAGGCTGTCCTACTACGAGGCCGGCGGCGACGGCCCGCCGCTCCTGCTGGTGCACAGCGTCAACGCCGCGGGGTCGGCTTACGAGGTCCGCCCGCTCTACGAACGCTACAAGACCGCCCGCAAGGTTTACGCGCTCGAGCTGCCGGGCTTCGGGTTTTCCGAGCGCCGCGCGCACGTCTACACGCCGCGGCTGATGACCGACGCGATCCTTGCGATGGTCGAGGAGATCGGGCGTCGTGCTGCGACCAGCGCCCCGCCGCCGATCGATGCTCTGGCGCTGTCGCTCTCCGCCGAGTTCCTGGCGCGCGCCGCAACAGAGATGCCGGCGGCGTTCCGCAGCCTCGCTCTCGTCAGCCCGACCGGGTTCGATGCCCGCGCCTCACGGCGCGAAGCCAGGGCTGGAGGTCCCGGAATGCCGCTGTTGCGCGACGCGCTCAGCTTCCCGCTGTGGAGCCGCTCGCTCTACGACCTGCTCGTCAGTCGTGCCAGCATCCGCTATTTCCTCGGCCGAACTTGGGGCTCCCCGGCGATCGACGAAGGCCTCCTCGAATACGACTACCTGACGACGCACCAACCCGGCGCCCAGCATGCGCCGTATTCCTTTGTCTCCGGCTTGCTGTTTAGCGCCGATATTGTCCAAATCTATGATGCGCTGACCGTTCCTGTGTGGCTGACCCAGGGTGTTCGCGGCGATTTTGTCGATTATTCTCGAGCCAGTGGCTTTGCCGGGAGGCCTGGCTGGATCGTCGAGACCTTTCAGACGGGCGCCCTCCCGCATTTCGAACAGCCCGACGAGTTCATCCGCCGCTACGACGGCTTCCTCGCGGCTGCGGCGTCCCCTGCCGCAGCATAGTATTCAGCAGCCGGCCGTGGCGCGAACCGCCGCGGCCAGTGTATCGGCTTTGGCCTCGGGGAGCAGCAAATAGCGCGCGTTCATCACCTCGGCGAGGCGACGCGCCGGCGGCTGTGAGCGGCGCGAGACGTCGCAGAGGAGGGTCGGCACCGCCGCGAGGCGCAGCCGCCGGGCCGCATCGAGCGCATCCGTTTCGGCGCGCTCGCGACCCGGGGTGCCGTCGCGGGCGATGTTGGCGCGGCCGTCGGTCAACATCACGATGCTGGGCGCCTCGCCGCGGCGCTGCGCCGCGGCAGCCAACTCTGCGGAAGCGTCGATCGCCGCCGCGAGCGGTGTGCCGCCGCCGCCAGGAAAGCCGGCAACGCAACGTTTGGCGCGCGCCAACGACCGCGTCGGTGGCAGGATCAACTCGGGCCCTGCTCCGCGAAAGACGAGTAGTGCCACCTGGTCGCGGCGCACATAGCACTCTGCGAGCAGCAGTTCGACCGCACCCTTTGCTTCCGCCAACCGGTTCAGCGCCGCCGACCCGGAGGCGTCGACGACAAAGATCGTCAGGTTTCGACGCGGCTCCTGGTAGCGGATCAGGCGAAAGTCTTGCGGCCGTATACGAATGTGGCGCCCGTTCGTTTCGGTTGCGGTTGCATTGCCCTGTCGCAGCCTCTGCCAGGGCGCCGCGGCCCGCAGCGTTTCGGCAAGCCCGAGCCGCGCCCCGCCGCCGAGCCGCCCTCGTCTCACTCCCGCCGGGCGCCCGCGATGCAGCGACGAGTGCAGGGCTCCGCTCCGTCCCCGATCCGCCCCCGGCCGCGGCTTGCGGGGCGCCCCGGCGGTGGCCAATTCTTCGAGCAAGCCGGGCGGCACCGCTGCCCTGGCGGCGGCCAAGACGGTCTCCCCGATTGACCGATCGGTCTCACCGGCGCCTCTGGCATCGGCTTCGGCCGGCTCGCTTCCCGCCTGCTCGGCCCCACCCTCATCGACCGGCTCCGGCAGATCGCCGCCTGGCGGCGGCGCTGCGGCGGCTCCGGTTTCGGGCAAAGCCGCTGCGCGCTGCCCGATCACCAGCCGCGCCGCAAGCATCGCGTTTTCGTCCGAGATGGCACTCAGCCCTTCCAGCGCCGCCGCCGCGCGCGCCACCCGCAAGGCGAAAAGCGGAACCCTGAGTGACGACACTCCGAAGGCCAGCGCCGTTGCGCAGAACGCCTCGATGACCTCCTCATCGGCAACAACCGAGCCCAGCAATCGTCTGGCGCCGGCGATGTCGAGAGCGGTGGTTGGGGGGTCCGCTAAGTCCCGGAAGGCGAGCCTCGAGAGGTCTACGATCAACCCAAGACGATCGGATAGCACTGCCGGCAGCCCGTCGTCCGGACCGGCGCCTTCGTCGAGCGCGATGAGGCCGATCCGGGCGCTCTCGCGCAGCCGGAGGCCGGCGTGGTCGATCGCGACCGCGCCCAAATCGAGGGCGCGAGCCAGATGCGCGGCGGTCGAGGCCCCGACGCGTTCTGCCATGCTCAGCAGCACCGCACCACCATCCGCGTCGGCCAGAATGCCGCGCTGAGCGATCAGCCGGCGGGATCCGAGCGTTGCCGACAGATCCAGTCCACCCAGCAAACGATCATCGTCGACCCGCACGGGGATTCGCCGTAACGGCATGTCCGGTCCAAGAAGCTGGCGAAGCAGCGCCAGCCATCGGTCGCGAACCGGGCCTGGCATAGATCGCACTGCGACACCGCCGACCCCGACAGGATCGACGGCGAAGATCGCCGCGGCGGCGACGGCGTCGCGCCACGGGCCAGCGTCGTCAGTCAAGCGAGGACCTCTTCCACCGCCCGCTCGACCCGCGTCGACGAGCCCGCGTCATCGAGTGGGTTGCGCCGCAACCGGTGCCGGAGCGACGGCGTCGCGACGCGCCGCAAGTGGCTGATGTCGATCACCGTGTCGCTCTCCAGACCGGCCAGAGCCCGCGCGGCGCGGATCAATGTCAGCTCGCCCCGCAGCCCGTCGGTGCCGAGGCGCAAACATAAACGCGCCGCGCGCTCGAGCATGTCGTCGGGGACCGCGACCGAGGCGAGCCGGTCGCGTCCGGCGGCGATGCGCCGCCGCAGCCGGTTTTCCTGTTTTGCCCAGGACGCGACAAAACCCGCCGGGTCGCGGTCGAAGGCGTCGCGCCGGCGCACGATTTCGACGCGAGTCGCAAGATCCGCCGGGGTCGCGACCTCCACCGCCAAGCCGAAGCGATCGAGCAGTTGCGGGCGCAGCTCGCCTTCTTCCGGGTTGCCGCTGCCGACAAGGACGAAGCGCGACGGGTGACGGATGCTCAACCCATCCCGCTCGACGACGTTCTCGCCGGACGCGGCCACGTCGAGCAGCAGGTCGACGAGGTGGTCCTCGAGCAGGTTCACTTCGTCGACGTAGAGGAAGCCGCGATGGGCGCGTGCCAGAAGCCCGGGCATGAAGGCTTTCTCGCCGCGTGACAGCGCGCGTTCGATGTCGAGGGCGCCGACAACGCTGTCCTCGGTTGCGCCAAGCGGCAGATCGACCACGGGCACCGGCGAAAGCCGGCTTTTGAGCGAACCCGTCGCCTTACGCTTACTGCATTCCTCGCAAAGCGAGTCGTCAGCCGCGGGGTCGCATCGAAATCGACAGTCGAGGACGACTCGCGTCCTCGGCAACAGCGTTGCGAGGCCGCGTACAGCCGTCGATTTGCCGGTGCCGCGATGGCCAAACACGAGCACGCCGCCAAGCGACGGGTCGATTACCGCGATCAGGATCGCGAGCTTCATCTCGTCCTGGCCGATGATCGCCGAAAACGGAAACGCCGCAGCCACGTCGACCCAGCCATGGTTTCGCCTGTTCGGCTATTTTGCACGGGCCGACGGTTTTGGCGAGAGCGGCCGGGAAAAGGCGATCATGCTAAAAAAGAGCGCGCCAGACGGGTTGGTCGTCTACACGGGCGGGATGACGACGCATCGAGACCCGATCTAGCCGGCCATAGCTATACCGCCCAGCAGGGTCGGGCAGCGCCCCCACGATAACGTGGACCGAGATACCGGCGAGCAACCCCGTCGTGACCGGAATCGCCAACACCGTGGCAAGCCGACCCGCCCGGAGAATGACGCCGCCTAGAATTGCGAGCAGCGTGGCCAGCTCGGCATAGTTCGCGCATCAGGTTGCACAGCGACGGCGCCGGATGGCACGCCCTCGTCGCGCGGGTTCGGTTTCCAAAAGACGCCCGCGCCTCAACTTGTCCTAAAAAGCAGGACGCCTCTCTACAGCACCAGGTCCTCCTTCCCAGGAGGACCTGGTGGTAGCACTCTCAGGTGATCAGAAGAGGAATCACAGAAGCCTAATTCAGGTGGTATATCCTGGCGGCATTGCCGCCGGCGATCTTGGCCTTCTCCTCTTCGGTGCAGTCCTTCAAAATATCCTCAATGATTTGCCGACTCCGGGGGAAGGTGGACTCGACATGCGGATAGTCTGAGCCCCAGAGGAGATTGTCGACCCCGATGACGTGGCGGTCGCGGATGCCCATGGCGTCTTCCTGGAAACCCGCAAACACGTTGCGGTGGAAATAATCGCTGGGCAGCATGGTCTCCTTGAACCGATAGCGCTCTTGCTGGACCCGTTGGGTGTAGGTGTAGTCGATGCGGTCCAAGAAGTGGGGGATCCACGACAGTTCGTGCTCCACGGTGCCGACCTTGAGTTTTGGATAGCGCTCGAAGACGCCGCTGAAAATCATGTCGGCAAGCGACATCCGCACCCAGTGGTCGGCGTTGGCGAGGAACGAGTTGCGCACACGGTTGCGGTCCTCAAGCCCAAAATCCTGCCCCGGACCCGGCCGGTTGGTCGCGATGTGCATGCCAAGGGGAATATCCAGATCCTGGGCCGCCGCCCACAGCGGCTCGTACATCGGATTGTCGTACCCCTTCCCCTCCGGCGGATAGACGGTGATCATGCCGCCCGCCAGCCCCATCCTGGCGCAGCGCTCCAGCTCCTCGACGCCCTCCTGCACATCGTCCACGTTGACCATGGCGATGCCCTTGAGGCGCTTGGGCTCCCCGGCGCTGAACTCGGCGAGCCAGTCGTTGTAGTTTCGGAAAATCTCCGACAGCAGCGCGCTGTCCGGCACGCTGTAGAGTAAGAGACCGACCGTGGGGTAGACGATGCTTACGTCCACGTCATCGGCATCCATATCCTTGAGGTGCTCCGCCGGTTCGTAGCCCCCGCGGCGCACCTTATCGAAGGTGGTGGTGCGGACCATCTGCTCCGGCGTCTCGAACCGCATACCTGTCTGTGCCCCTGCGGCCAGCCCGATCGTCCGGTGGCCATTGCAGAACCACCAGTCGCCGTCATACTCGCGGACAAGCTGTGGGACCCGGTCCTTGAACGCCGGCTTGGCTCTGCTCGTCCACAGGTCCGGTGGCTCAAACACGTGATTGTCCGATGATATAACCCGGTAATTCGCCATGATTTTGCCCCTCCTGCTTGGTGGTGAGCGCCTTCCCAGTGCTACCGCCTGAACGACCTCACCAGCCCCACTATACTGCGTGCAAGACCCGTGCCCACCATGTTGTCGACCCGATGACGTCGCGCAGACGAATGCCGATGGCGTCCTCCGGAAAGCTCAAGACGACGCTGCGGGCGCCTGCCATGTCAAAGACGCAGATTATCTGTGAGGCTCGCTATGAATCGCCCGCTGCACGTTCCCGTGCCCGAATCTCGGATGAGGAGGTGTCAACGCGAAAACGGTGCTCGGGGATTTCGGTGAAGAGGTCGGCATGGCGCCGCGGCACGGGGAGGTCGGCGAGCGCGCGCACATGCCCCGCCGCGTCGAGGCGCACGGCCACCAGAAAGCTGCCCCCGCAATTGGCGATTTCCTCGAGTGCGGCGTGCATTCGAGCCTCGTCGTCGCCATAGTATTTCGGCCCAAAGAGCCGCTCTGCGGTATCCGCGCCGACCACAAACGTCGTCCCCGGGAATAGCCGCGCCTTTTCAACGAAGGTCGGCGCCCGCGTGAGCTCGACCGGCCACTTCCAGGCGAATTGCGCGAGCCGGCGCCTCACCGTCTCGCCTGAGAGCGGCGGCTTGTCGACGTTTGTGACAGAGATTTCGAAGGCCACGGGCTGCTGCCGGAGCTCTTCGGCGACCCGCGCCAGCAGTAAATGCCCCGCGTGCATCGGGTTGAAAGAACCTGGGAACAATACCGAGGGCTGCGGTGCCGACAGCATGATTTGCCCATCGGGCTGGACGGTGACGCGATCGACCTCGCCCGCCACCAGCCGGTCGATCGGATCCACGAACGCTACAACCGCCTCGGCATAATGTTCATCCGCATCGAGGAGGCTCTGCGGCGAGGGTGCGGCAACCCCGCAGGCGCGGGCCAGCCACAGCACGATCGCGCGCGCAACGAGGTCTTCTTCGGCGGCGCGGTCGCGTTGGCCCTTGGCCAAGACGCAAGTGCAGTGCGCGATTTGGGCGGCATTGGCGAATGCGACGTGAAAGCGATGCTCGCCTCTACGCGGGCGGTCGCTGACCAGCGCCGCCGTGGCGCCGAGGCCAACCAGGTCGGCGGCCGCCCCATTGCCAGTGCTCGGCGCCAGCTTGGTGGCGCGTGCTCGTGCGCTTTGCGCCATCGCGATCGCGGTGTTGGAGCTGCACGCCTGCGCTGGTGCGGAGCCGAGAAACGCCGCTAGCGCCTGTGCGTCGTAGGGAACCTGCGCCTCGATCAGCAGCCGAGAGCCGCCGGGAACACGCAGCAGCTCGCCGACCGCCCCGCTGCCGCCCCCGGTGATCGCGAGCGCCGCCTTGCGCCCGGACATGTGCAATGCCGAGATCAACTGCTGCGACGCGGCGTCCAACGGGCTCATCGTGCGGATGTGGTCCGAGGCTGAAAAATACCTCGCGAACGGTGAAAGACGGTTCGCACAGAGTCAACCCGGCATGGCCCGCGGCGGGCAAACCACCCGGGAGGCGTCTCGCGCTGGACCGTGCGTCTGCCGCCGCCATAGCGGGAATTTCGGTGCCGTGTAGCGAGCTGCCGGGACAACGACATTTCCAACGTTACAAACCCGGGCTCGACGGGGCGGGGCCGGGCCACTCGTCGAGCACGGCGGTGTGGGTAACCAGGCCGCTATCCTGCTGCCACAGATGGAGCTGGTAGCCGGGCGGCTCGAAAATGAAGCTGATCCCCTCATCGGCGACGAGGTTGAGCCGGATCTGGTGCGCCGTGCTCGATGCAGTGCCGGCGACCGTGCCGGCAAAGCGCCGGTCGATTGTGCGGTGCAGGTGGCCGCACAGGATGCGTTCGACTTGGGGATGGCGCGCGACGATTTCGGCTAGTCCCGCGGCATTGTCGAGGCCGGAATTGTCCATGTAGGTAATGCCCGTCGCGAACGGCGGGTGATGCATCAGGATCACGGTCGGCCGATCGCGCTGCGCCGCGAGGGCAGTGTCGAGCCAACCCAGTCGCTCGGCGCACAGCATCCCGCCATGCTTACCGGAGACGAGCGTGTCGAGCGCGACAAGCCGTACCGGGTAATCTTCGATCGCGAATTGCAGATAGCCCTCGGCCGGCAGGTAGCCGGCGTCCCGAAAAGCCTCGCGCAGCGGCTCTCGGGCATCATGATTGCCGGGGATCACGAAGACCGGCATCGACAAGGATGCCAGCAGATGGCGCAGCTGTTCGTATTCGTCAGGCTCGCCGTGATCGACGAGATCGCCGGTCACGACGGTGACATCGGGCCTTGGCACCAGCGCGTTTAGACTTGCGACTGCGCGCGCCAGATATGGCGCAGTGTCGAACTCGACCCTGGCCCGCTCGCCATCCGGCGCGGTGCCCTGCATCGGGCAACGGAACAGCTTACCCGCCGCGACGATATGGGGGTCAGAGAGTTGGGCAAGGATCATGTTCCCTCCGTGACCAGCACCGCCTCTTGGCATACCGACACTTCCCCGATGGATAGCCCATCTTCCACGCTCGCCAGCATTGTTGAGGAATCGGCCGGGGAGTGTGAGGTCGTTCACACTTGGGAAAGCGGCGGGAGCAGCCCGAGCGACACGGCCACTTCCATTGGCCGCGCGCGCGTCAACAAATGGGTGCCTATTTTGAACCTCCCCGGCCCACCAAAAGAAGCGATTCGGATCATGCGTCTGTCTGGTGACAAAGTAACCAGTTCGGATCGTCGCAAGTACCGAATACCAGATAGAGCCGTTTATGGCTGCCGGACAGCTTAGCGCTCTGTTTAGGTTTTCTTTATCACCAGACCAGCAATCTGGATCAACTCTTGCACCAGAAGCCTCATTTCATCGCTAGCATCGTTTTGAGCGCTTCTTGCACGCTTTCGTTGTTGCCTTCGACCTCGGCGTAGAAGACACGCACTTTTGCCTTGTCCGGGCTGAATGCCGGCTCGTTGCTACGCCTCGCCATGAATATACCCCGTCCAATCTCGGCAGCGATCGTTTTTCGCATCGTCCCACTCGAACCGAATATTGGAAGCGCCCGCCAATAGCCCAGCCTGCCGGCGGAATTGTCATGTCTCAAGCGATAGAGCCAGCCTGGCCCGCTTCAAGGGGGACGGTTAGACGCGCCACGTCGAAATTGTACACGCGGGCGGTGTTGAGGGCGGCGATCTTGGCCTGTTCGTCGTCCGGCACGCCCGCCAGGATCTCGGCCAGGATCTTGCGCGATTGGGGAAACGTCGACTCGCTGTGCGGATAGTCCGAGCCCCACATCATGTTGTCGACGCCGATCAAGTCCCGCATGCGAATACCGACGGCGTCCTCCTGGAAGCTTAAGACGACGTTGCGGCGGAAGAAGTCGCTGGGCCTCACGCCGTCCTTGAACCGGTAGATCGCCTCGCCGTGGCGCTCGCGGTAGGTGTAGTCCATCGTCGAGATGAGGTGCGGCGCCCAAGCCAGCTCGAACTCGACGATCGCCAGCGTCAGGCGGGGATGCCGCTCGAAGACGCCGGAGAAGATCAGGTCGCACAGCGACAATGCCGGATAGAACGCCTTGGTGGCACGGCTGCTGGCGTCGCGCAATGTCCTGTCGCCGGCCCCGCGGATCCGGCCCTGCCGCCGCGTCGCGGTGTGCAGGCTGAGCGGCATTTCGAGTGCCGCGGCGGCGGCCCAGAACGGCTCGTATTCGGACCCGTCGTAGCGCCGGTCTTCGAATGGATACTCGGTGATCATCGCGCCCGAGAGGCCGAGGCGCGCGGCGCGCTCCAGCTCCTTGACCCCGTCCGGGACGTCGTCGAGGTTGATCATCGCGATGCCCTTGAGTCGCGCGGGATCGGTCTGGCAGAACTCGGCGAGCCAGTCGTTGTAGGCGCGAAAAATCGCGGACATCAGCAACGGGTCCGCCAGCTTGAAGTAAAAGAGCCCTTGGCTCGGATAGAGAACTTCGCCGGCCACCCCGTCGAGCGCCATGTCCTCGAGGTGCTGCGCGGGGTCGTAGCCGCCGCGGCGTACCTCTTCAAAGCGGCCCTCAGCGGAGATCGTCTCGGGCGCTGCGAACCGCGCGCCGGCGTTCGAGATCAGGCCGATCCCGGAAAGAATTTGGTCCGCCTCGACCACAATCTGGTCGGCGCCGCCGATCCGCTCGATCCGCGGCGCACGATCGCGGAACGCCCTGTCGATGCGGGTCCGCCACAGGTCGGGCGGTTCGAACACATGCGAGTCGGACGAAAGAACGACGGGCAGCATCGGCATCTTGTTTCTCACATTGATCGCGGGGCGGCAGCTTTGGCAACCGGCCCATCGCCGTCAAGGCGGGCATGCGGGTACAACAACGTCAGACAACCTGGTTTCGTAATTGCTCTTCGCCACGCCGCAGACGCCCGAGATTGTCGAGCAGGATCTCAATGACGTTGTCCTCGTAGCGTCGAGTCTCGCCCGCGGTGTGGGGCGTGATCAGGACATTCTCGATCGCCCAAAGCGGTGAGCTTGGCGCCAGCGGCTCTTCCGCCGTCACGTCGACGGCGGCGCCCGCGATGCGTCGCGTCGCCAGCGCCTCGATCAGTGCCGCCTCGTCAACCACCCGCCCGCGCGCGACGTTCACGAGGTGAGCGGTCGGTTTCATCCGGCTGAGCGCCGCGGCGTCGACCAGGTTTTCCGTCTCGGTAGTAAGCGGGCAGGTAAGCGCCACGACATCGGCGTCAGGCAAAAGCGCGTTGAACGCGTTCATGGCATGCACCGAATCGGCAGCACCGCGGCCAAAAGCCGGATGGCGCCGCATCCCGACGACGCGCATGTCGAAGGCCTTGGCCAGTCGGGCCAGTCGTCCGCCGATGTCGCCCAGGCCGACGACAAGGAGCGTCTTCCCGCCTAGCTCGTCCTCGCGCCCGGAGAGGTCGCCGATCATCCCGCGCCAGATGCGCGCTCTTTGGTTGTCGCGGGCTTCGGGAAGACGGCGGCTCAATGCCAGTATCAGCGCCATCGCGTGCTCCGCGACCGCGCGTGCATTGACGCCGCGGGCACTGGCGAGCCTGATGCCGCGTTTTGCCAGCTCTTCGCGCGGGAACTGGTCGGTGCCGGCGCCGATCGACTGTATGAAGCGGAGCCTTTTCGCCTGGTCGAGGAGCTGGTTGCGCCACAACCCGGAGATCACCAGAACGTCGGCCTCGCCGACGCGCTTCTCCACGGTCTCGAGGTCGCGGACCGCGAAGCTGCTTATGCCCGCGTCGAACGCCGAAAACCGTTCTTGCAGCTGATAAGCAACATGGGCGAAGCAGATAACGGTTGGTTCAGCAGTAGCGGTCATGGCGCGTAACACTCAATAAAAGCCCGAGAAAAGCCGGCGCGTGCGGACCGAGAAGCCGACAGTCGCAGCTGCTTTAACAGACCCGGACGAACAATGACCAATCCTGCCTTCAAATTCGACCATGTTCACGTCATCAGCCAAAGTCCGGATGTGTCCCATCCGTTGGCTGAACCGCAGCACCCGCGATAATGAAAGCCCTGCCGCTAACGCCGGGGTCCGGGTTCTCCGCCGCGTTTTCCCGCTTCGAGCGCGGGCTCGGTGTGCCCTGCGCGACCGAGCGCGGCGCCGGCCGGATGGGCGCTCCCCTCATGGCCGCCGTCGTGCCTCGCAGCAATCGGCTGGCGGCCCGTCTGCGCGCCGCCAGCCATTCCACCGCGGCTGCGCTCGCCGCCCTTGCGGCCGGCTTCGGCGGCGAGCCCGGGGTTGCGGGAAAAGCTGCGCTCGGCCGCGGGCACGCGCTGGCCGCCCTTGCGCCCGGCTTCGGCGGCCCGGGTGGGGTTGTTTTTAAAGTTTCCGCCGCTTGCCTGGCCGCCCCTTTTGGCGATTTCGCGCTGCTTTTTCTCATCCATCGCAGCAAAGCCGCGTTGCGAACCACGGGGTTGATCGCGATTGTTCCTGACCATCGTTCCTCCGCCAAGTTTTAGCCGGCCGTGGATTTGTACACGGCCGATGCCTTATCCACTTAACGGCGCCTCAAAATTTGAGTTCCTTGGGTATATACTGAGTAGTCTGCCAAATAATGGCTATTTTTTCTTGTCCTGGGCAAAGGACAATTCGATGTTAAACATCGAGCGCCCAATAAGGGCCCGAAGCTCACGCGAAGCGCGCCGGCGCGAACGGGAGGATGTCGATCGCCGGCGGCCGGCCGGCCACGAGGTCGGCGACCACCCGGCCGGTCATCGGCGCCGCGGTCATCCCGACATGGCCGTGCCCAAACGCGTAGATCACGTCGCGGCTGGCGCGCGACGGCCCGAGCGCCGGCAGCGAATCGGGGAGGCTCGGGCGGTGGCCCATCCACACCGAGACGCGGTCTTCGGGATGCT
>Ga0210398_10003105_pt1 | contig 15999 bp, 9 predicted proteins | sample IncBWC4OmetaG_FD_161047 | JGI IMG/M metagenome (GOLD analysis project Ga0210398, IMG submission 161047) | Forest soil microbial communities from Barre Woods Harvard Forest LTER site, Petersham, Massachusetts, United States - Inc-BW-C-4-O | ecosystem: Environmental > Terrestrial > Soil >...
TGAAGTAAAGGCAGGCGCAACAGAACATGCAGAACTTGGCTACTGGAGAAGACTATGCGAAATAACATTCTGACACTCATAACTGTGCTGCTCTTGAGTCTCGCTGGCACTGAAGTTAGCGCGTCAGGAGTTCCGAACGCAGAAAGTAAAACTGGATACGCACCGATTCATGGCATGCAGCTCTACTATGAGATTTATGGCCAAGGTAAGCCGATGGTTCTGCTCCACGGCGGAATCACCGCTTTCGAAGGCTTTGGCACTAATATCAATGCTCTGGCGAAGTCCCGTCAGGTGATTGCGGTGCATTTGCAAGGACATGGAAACACCGCCGACATCGATCGTCCCTACCGCTTTGAAGCACTGGCCGATGATGTAGCCGCGCTGGTCGCGTACCTGAAGCTGGGGAAAATTGACTTGGTCGGCTATTCATTCGGTGGAGGTGTCGCGTTGCAAACTGCTATACGACATCCCGAAGTGGTCGATCACCTGGTGGTGATTTCCTCTGTCATGGCCCAAACCGGATTCTATCCGGAAGGGCTTGCCACGTTCGCACAGATGAGCAAGAACGCACCGATGCTTGCAGGCAGCGTCAAAAAGTCACCACTTGCGACGATGTACCCGAAGACGAACTGGGAAACGTCGTTCAAAAAGATGGGCGAACTGGCCAGCACGCCATTTGACTGGTCAGCGCAGATCAAGGCTCTCAAGTTACCGACACTTTTGGTCTTTGCCGATGCAGATGCCGTTCGCGCCGAGCATATCGTTGAATTCTACAAGGCTCTCGGTGGCGCACAACGGGACGCCGGACTAGACGGAGCGATGAGGTCGATGGCACAGTTGGCCATCCTTCCCGGCACGACTCACTACGACATCGTTGCTAGCCCGTCGTTGGCGGTCGTAATCGGTGAGTTCCTGAGGCGATAGCCGATTCGGCGCGCGGGCAACGCCGCGCACTAGTTTATCGGCTCATTCCAACTGCGTTGGCAATCGACTTAACTTGTTCGGCGTCCAAGACAGCAGTTTTGGACGTTTCGACGGCGAGTTGTGGCCCTAGCTGCGCCGCGTTATCGGTAAACAGCATCGCATCCTGACTGGCGCGGGACACGGCTACATACGCGAACCGTCGAAGGGAAACAAGGTTGAGCCTGAGGAGTATGGAATAGAACATGAGGCCATAGACGATGCGCACGACGTGGTTATTTTTGAGGATTTTGGAAACGGCCAGACGAAACTCACCTTCATTGGAAATGAAACCATGGAGAACGCAAAAAAGAGCGGGCAAGTAGAGGGCTGGAATCAGATACTCGATAAAGTTGCCGCAGTTGTTGCGGGGCTATCGCAGGCGAAATAAGAAGTCGAAGTTTTGATGATCCTCATGCGCGAGATACAGCTAAGGCTGGCGGCGGAGGCTTAGTTAGAACGGGCTTCTCACCGCCAGTCTTGCTCCACTACCTTTAGTCGTGAATACAGTTGCTCTGGCCCGATCGAAGAGGATTTGTTAGGCTGAGGTTGAGGTAGCGTTATGACGCACGAAATGATCGATGGCACCTTCCGGCAGACCAATCTAAAAAACGAATCGGACGACTACCTGGCCAAGCGCGAACAGCTGCGTCTCGCCGAAATCGAGCTGATGAAGATGCGGGAGCGTGTGGCGGAGATTCGGCGCGCGTTGCCGCAAGGCGCTGCGATCACCGATTACGAATTCCTCGAAGGCCCGCGAGCTCTGGATGCCGGCGACGTGCCGATCCGAAAGGTAACGATCGGCGAACTTTTCTCCGCGCCCGAACGCCCGCTCGTGATTTATCAGTTGATGTTCGGCAAGAAGCAAACCAAGCCCTGCCCTATGTGTACGTTGTGGATCGACGGTTATAACGGAGTGGCTCATCACATCGCGCAGAACATGGACTTCGCTATCGTCGCCGCAGCCGAGCCGATCTTGCTGCGTGCGTATGCCCGCGAACGCGGCTGGCGCAATCTGCGCTTGCTCAGCGCGGGCGAGAGCTCGTTTAAGTACGACTTGGGCGGCGAGAACCAGGATGGCGGGCAGGATTCCTCGCTGAACGTTTTCACGAAGAGCGCGGACGGGACCGTACGGCACTTCTATACGCAGCACCCGAGGCTCGCGCAAGACATCAACGAACGCGGAATCGACCTGCTTACGCCGGTCTTTAACCTGATGGACATTACGCCCCGCGGCCGCGGCAATTGGTACGCGAGCCTTGGGTACGGAACCAAAGCCCACGCCCAGTGAACGTTGATCGCGTCCGGCGGCGCGGCTGAAATGAGCGGTTGCCTCTTAGAAGTTGCCCACTTCAAAGTCAGCGGGGCAGCCGCAATCGAGCCGGATGCCCCGCTGTCGTAACCCCCACGTGCGGTTGTCGGCTATCCAGAAGTTGGCCCGAATCGGGGTTGTGGGAAGTTGGCAAGACAAAACACGGTTCACCGGGAAGCGTGCGCTAGAAATCGACGAGGCAAGTGACGGCTAGAATTGCTCGTGGCCGAGGCGACGAAGCGAGTTCGGTACAACTTCGGTACAACTAAGGGTGAGATTTCAGGACAGTTCGACCATTCTTCGCGAATACGCCCTACCACGGAACTGTCCGACCAAGATAGTCGAGATATTCGAGACCCGCATTCCCTTTCTTCTTGACCAGTACGTTCACTAGGTTTGGAACACTTTCGTCTATGCTCAGGTGTGCGTCTGGTCCTCCCATCTCCGTCCGGACCCACCCAGGAGCCATCAGAACCATCGCTCGCGACGTCCCAGACTGACGGGCCGCATAGCTACGCATGAACTGGTTCAAGGCTGCTTTGCTACCGCGGTAGACCTCGCGCATCCCTGTGACGTTATTGGCGACGCTGCCTTGACCGGATGACATCACGCCTATCAAACCATCTGCAGCAACGAGATCCTGCAGAGACTCAACCACGCGCATGGGACATAGTGAGTTCGTAACCATCACACGTATAAACTCTTCGGTTGTCACGTCACCGATCGTTTCCTGTTCATTGTTTGTTACGCCGGCATTCACGAACAGCAGTTCGAAGCTTCTGCCAGACAAGCGCTCCCGCAATGCTGTGACCTGAGCTTGCTCGCAGATGTCCAGCGTCTCTATCTCGAGGCGCCCCTTGAACTGGTCCGCAAGAGCGTGCAACTTCGTCCGATCCGATCCGCTCCGAACCGTACCAACTACATTCCAACCTTTCTTCAGGAACTCGGCTGCCATCGCAAGGCCGAGACCGCGTGAGGCCGCGATGAGTAGAATTGTAGGAACTCTTTGACTCAAGGAATCAGTTTGCATGGCGATTGTTCTCCCTTATCTACAACCGTCCGTTGATTATGGCTACCCGTGCAGACAAGCGCGAGACGCACCGCATGCTAACTTGTGCCACGGCGGTGCAGTGATGTTTGCCGTTCTTCTGACAACAAAGGGGTACGGTGGACGCAGCCAGAGCAAACGATATCGGTTCAACAACCGTCCAACCGAGTAGCAAGAAAGCGATAGTGGCAACGATGCGGCGCATAGAAGCTCTTGGCGTCAAACAATTAACCTCATGAACCATTCTCCGATCCTGGTACGGCATGGTGCGGCCTGCCGGAGGAGGACTCCACAGGTAGCCATGAACCTCCCCAAATCGTCTTTGTCTCGGGTTACATGTTAAATGGCGCGACGTTGTCGCCTCGGGTTACATTTTAGCCTGGCTCGATACGCGCCGTTTCGCTATGGCCGGTTTGGATGTAGAATGGCGGTCCCGGCCGGAACGTGAGATGTGGGCCATGTCGATCTTAGGTAGGTCCTCCCTCTGTCCGAGTTGTGCCAGCACGCAAACCCACAGGTCCAGAAGAAGAGGGCTCTTGGAGCAGATCCTTCACACTGTTTTTTTCGTAAGCCCATTCCGCTGCGAGGCCTGTTATAAACGCTATTTCCGCGTTCGATTCCTGACCCGGCCGTCGGCTCACAAACATCATCCCCACGCCGCCTAGCCTGCTCGTTCCTAGATTCGTTTGCGTGGCCAGTCATTTTCGAGTCATACCGCCCTGCAGTTCTCCTCAGCGACTCGGAGGCCTGCACCAGCGGTACGATCGGGTCGCTTAATCCGGACCAACATTGCGTCGCGAGAACGTCCGCATTCCTCCGTCCTTATTATCCTTGTGGATACAGGTCTACCGTGCGGGCGTACCTCCGGGGCAGATTCTTGGCGCAGGCGCGACTCAAGAAACGCAACAGTGCGCGAAGCGTCGCTCGACACCCGTCTCAAAGAGCTGCTGGTCGAGGTCCAACGCGGCTGTCGGCCGACTGATTAAGCACGCGCGGGCCCTCGCCAGTTAGATGAACGCTGACTATCTAAATCGAGTGATCGACGAATGCCGCCATTTTCCTCGAGTCGACGGGAGCGCTAGAAATTATAGGAAATACCTACGAGGGGCACGGCGTTGCTTCGAAGCCCGCCCTCGTCCAATTTAAGAAGTACATTTCCGGTCACCACCAGCCGGCCAATCAGACGGTACTTCAGACCAAGCGACGCCTCGGTGATATTAACGTCCGTAGTTCGCTGCGCGATGTCCGGATGAGTCGTCCCAGCCGTATACGTCCCGCAGGTGGCGCCAGTCGGATCGGTAGGACCGGCGCAGTTCCCAAGACCCGTGTATGGCTGAGAGACGAGTTCCGGGCTGTTGAACAAACGCTGACCGTAAATATCAAATGCGGCCGTCAGTCGTTTCACGACGCGAACGTCGGCACCGACAATGTAGACGAACCGGTTGGGAAGCTTACCCGTGGTCGTCGGCGTCGTGCCGGAAGGTGCGGGCACTATGTTAGTTCCAGCGAGCGTGGAATTGCCGTTCCATTCATAACCTACCTCCGCGTGCGGAGAGATGCGGGCCCTGTAGGAAACGACCCCGAAGGGCTTCACTCCCGTGGCGCCAGAACCCAGGAAGTTCAATTCATCTCCAGTAGGCAGACGCACGTCCACGCCGGCCGCCACGGCGAGCCGTTCTCCGGTGTATACGGTGTATTTTCCGCGAAGAACCACGTCGCCGATTCCGGTGGCATTGCCCGAATCAGAAAACTTAGCACTCAAGCATGGAACCTGCGAGGCACATTGAGAAGCGAGCACCGGGTTAGTGGGATTGAAGGAATGCCATACATTGCCGGGGGCGCCAACGGCTGCAGGCGCAACAGAATTCGGAACAATCGTGGCCTGCGAAGTGACGGCCATCTGGACATTCAAAATCGGGATGGCGGCCGAAAAATCGAGACGGTTTGTGATTCCGTAGGTCGCATAGATCGTATATTGATGAATCGTGAGGTCGATGTTGTTCGTCGTTTGTATAAAGTCGCGCACGAAGCACGGGTCCCCGGCATAACCATTCGCGGCTGTGAGCGCCGTTTGGTTATCGCACGACGGTATGTTCTGGGCATTTGGAACAGGAAACGGTTGATGCTGGAGAACGGTCGGAATGTTGCTCAGGTTTTGTCCGTCGATCGAGCCGAAATTAAAGTATTGGTAGCTGAAGCCCAGGAACAGCTTGTGCTTTCCGATCGTGGTCGCGCGATTGCCGACGATTGGCCCGAGACTCTCATCGGTAGAAGGCGCAAACGTCTTCAGCGATGGGTCATAGACGAAAGTGATGCCGGAAGAGGGCGAAGCGATAGGCAACTGCGAAGCCTGGATGCCGACGGCTTCATTGATGGGTGCGAATGTGGCGAGGAAATCGTTCGAAAAATGAGCTTGATGATGGTCCCCGGTGAACAACACCGACTGGGTAGGGTCCGTGGTAGTGCCGAATCCAAACGGGCCGTACACCTGCGGAATTTGGCAGACCAGCTTGTTGCTTAACGTGCCGTTCAACGGGCACGTCTGGGCCGAGGCGTTCCCGGCGACGAGAAAAGATAGGGCCGCGAGCAAGCCCAAAACGGGATACCCCAGAACCGCACGTTTGAACATGAAGCCTTCTCCTTGATCTTGAGAGGTTGGGTCAAGTCGATGAATAGTGATCGGAACAGCCGTTTCATATCACCCGAAGGTGAGTTGTGGCGAGTCTATCCATGCGCCCTAATTTGGTCAAGCTGTTATGCGGGATGGTAGCTGGATGGTAGCCGGTGCGTTTTAGATTATATAACGCGCGTTGACTCATAGAAGCGAGCATGGTCCGGATTTTGCAGGTCGTTGTACTATTTGCTGTTTTCATGAAACATCGCCCGGGAACTGTTTTCAGAAGGAAGTATTCGCCTTGTGGACGAACAAGGGTCGCTTTCACTGTATCGTGTTCACTCGTTCAGCGGACGTCAAAGGTGAGTTCCGCCGGGGCAGAGGCTCTGGGGTCAGGACTATCAACCTCGTATGACTCACCTGAGCCAAGAACCTCAAACTTGGATCCCTTAAACTCGCCGACGGCTGTGACAGTTGCTTCCATCGAGCGAAATCCGTTTTCGCGGATGCGCTTGCGGAGGTCACTCATCTTGAACGTGTTGCCGCGCACGAGCACAATTTCCAGCAATCCTTTCTTCAAGCTGACATCGACCGATTTCACCCCAGCCATCCTTTGGATGGACGCGCTGACGCCGCGGGCGCAAAGTTCACAATCTAACCCGTAAACGCGAAGTTGAATGCGCAGGTACTCCGCGTGAACCGGCTCGACCGCGAGCAGCAATCCAGCAAGTGCAACGCCGCGGAACATATTGGTCCAAGAAAAGCTCATTTCCGCCCCCGCAGAAAATAATAGGTCACACCAGCTACGGCCCGCACTTTCTCAGCCGGCTGCACGCCGTTCGGTTGGTTCCAAAGCGCAAACAAAACTCCGCCTTGGAAAGCTACGCTGCGGAAAGTACAAAGAAAGGTCGGGCCAGAAAATACTCCTGTTCCGCCCGAATTCGGTAAAACAACGATGCCACTAGAATTCGGGGGCGGCGGCGGTGGGGCGTTACCGTGACCGTCACCTCCGGAGCTCCCGGGCGGGGCCACGCCTCGCTGAGCTTCGCCGATCAGCCCGCCTGTTGTCTCCCAGAAAAACCGCACATCGGGCTTAGGGTAATCGTGGTCGAAAAACGAGGGTCTCCAGCCGACCACGAAGCTGGTTAATAACGAACTGCTCTGACGGTCGTCTATGCCCCTGCTCCACGTGCCATAACCTTGATAGCCTGCCCCCACCCACACATCGTATCTTCGCGAAACGTGTCCCGCCGCTAGGGCGACATACATACCCGGCTGGCGTCGGAGGGGCGGACCATCAGCACGCGGAACATCCTGAGTCAAAGCAGATACCCCTCCATAAAGAGTGGCTTCATTTCGCGTGCCGATTCCAGGTGATCTGTGGAAAAACCGCCAGCCTAAGAGTACCTCGGCTTGCGGGTCGCCGGGCATCATCGCGGTAAACCGACCCGTGGGATGGTCTCCGTGATCAAGATGAAAGGGTACCGAGACTGAAATTTGGAGATTTTTCATGAGCCCGTAACTCAGCTCGGGGCCGAACATCGTCACGCCTGAGCGCCACATCAGCGTCGTCCCGACACTTGTGTTGCCTGGGCCCAAGATGGCTGTGGAATAGCCGAATGCAGGTCCCTCGCCATCTCCCCAAGCGGGCAGAGCGCCCAGACAGAACAGGCATATAAAAAACTTCACGGCACGCCATCGTGACCTCAGATTTCACCCCCGGATCGGTCGCGAGGAAGCTCGAACAGCGCCATCGGTTGCGGCATTGTACTGCCCGTTCTCACCCCATACAAGGACCTCGTCAAGAAAATGGTCCGGCGACCGCTACGCATCTGACCGCTCACACGGAATGGCGAACGCACCAAATTCGCAGCACTCCTTGCGGAACATTCCCATGTAACGGCTGGGAAATAATCTGCATGTCTTATAAATGCAAAATCGGGAACTGATGACGCTCTACTTGCGGGCTCGCTAGGAATTCAGACTCATTGGATGTTGGTGATAACCCAGACGCCATTCGACTTTGCGAATTGAAAGAGGGTGCGGAACTTGACGCTTTTTGGCTTCTCCCCTCTCGGGGTATATTCCTGCGTGACCTGAGCCGTCACCGTGGCGCTATTGCCGTCAGCGGCTATTTTCACGCCCTCCGTTTGGACTTGCATGCGAATGGAACTGGCCTTCTCAAACGAGTTTTTGTAGCCAGCGTACAGTTTTCCCATGGTCGGCCAAATCTGCTGCAGGGCGTCCGGATTCCTTTGCTCAAAAGCATCGGAGTAGCGCTTCACCAGCGCGAGTACGGCATCACTGTCAGCGGCTCCAGAAGATGCATCGGGCTTAACAGCGGTTACCGTTGGGGGCGGAGGCTGGCTTAGCGCGGTAAGCTTCGTGTTGATATCTTCCACAAACTTCTGGGCTTCGCTTGCGTGCGGACCGCCGGATTGCGCGATGGACTGGAAACCAGTGCGGGCCGTCTCCAGGCCGTTCTTGTCGCTAGAGCTCGACGCCTGCTGATACTTCGCAACGATTTGCTGATACGCCGCTTCAGCGCGTTTGTTGGCCGCGCGGTCGTGTACTTCACGTATCGCCACTGGCACGTTGTTGACGAACCCCCTGGCCTCTTCCGACCGCGGCCCTGCACCGTCGACGATGGATTGGAACCCGCGCTGCAGGTTGTTGAGCTGTTGGGCTGCGGCTTCATCGTCGCTCTGTCTAAGCTGATTGAACAGACCTTCCAATTGGGTGAGACGGTTCTGTTCAGCCTGGTCGATATCCGAAAGGAGCGTCCCCGGATCGCCGCCGTTTTGCCGGATGAGACCGGCTTTCTGGCGCGCCGCATGGAAATCTCCGCGCTGCGCGTCCTGACTGGCTCCGCTGGCGTAAGCGCTGTATAAACGCGCTCTGATGTCCTCGAGCAACTGTTCTGCTTCCGGTTTCCGTGGGCCTCCGAGTGCGATCAGGTGCTTGAGCAAATCGGAAGCACTCTGGAGACTATTCAAATCGCCTTTTTGAGAAGTTTGTCGCGCCTGGGAAAACAGTTTCTCTTCTTGCTCGCGAGCGGGGATGGTGTGCGCGAGGTATTGTTGAGCGTCGTTCTTGCGCAGACCTCCGTCGCCCAGGGCAAGTATTTGGCGCAGTTTTTTCTCCGCCTCAGGAAAGCGCCCGCTCGCCACATCGTCGTTGGCCTGCTGCCATAGCTGTTCTTCTTTGCGCCGGAGGTCACGGAGACTCTGGTTTTGCATCGATTCTTCGATGCCGGCTAGCTTTTTCTTGATCTCGGCGGTCAAAGGACCATTCAGAGTAGCGGCCGGGTTTAGGATTCGCCGCGCTCCTTCGAGATCATTGGCCGCAACGAGTTTATCTGCGGCGTTCATGGCATTGCGCTGCTGAACCTCCAGGGGATTCGACTCCTGTTTAAGAGTTGCCTTTGGCGCGATCGGAGGAACGGTCTCGTGCGGGCGAATTAAGGGAACCATGCGCACTGCTCCCCAAATCAACGCGACAGCGGCTAGAGCCAGCGCAACCAGCTTGGCGAGCCTCTTCCGATCGACTGGTAGACCCGGCTTTGGCTCAGGGAACGGGGCCTGGGGAATTAACTTCGGCGGATCGCTTCGCCGCGCCGGCACGATCGGCGGAACCGTGGATGGACCCACCGGCTCGGCAAAAGATTCGCTTATGCGGACTGCAGGCGCGGAGAACGGCGGCGGGTTGTCCGGAACAGCAGGGGGAACTGCCGGCGGCGCGGGCAGCGATATTGTCTCCGCAGTGGAGGCCTTGGCGTCCAGTGCTTCCGTTGGTGAGCGCCTCTCCTCGGGCGCAGCCACTTCTGGTTCAGGCGGGCTTTCGAGCCAAGCGTACTCCTTGGAACGGCTTACGGTTGGCGTGTTTGTGTCCGTCGTTGCCGCAGCAATAGCAGCAGATTTCGCCCGTTCCAGTTCTTCGCAAACACGCTGAACACGTGGATCGAACACTTCAAGGATCTTGTCGGCCACGGCTTCGTCCAGGGATCGTGTGGCCTCGACCAATCTTCCGGAGTGGATCAGGGAGCGAATTCCTTCCAGCTTTCTTTCTTGCTCTTTTTTTCTTTCACGCGCCTCATACTCGACGCGCGCAGAATTTAGCAACTGCGTCACATCCGTGTCGGGCCCGTGGTTCATCAAAGTTTGATTCGCCAGGTCGATCGCTTCGCTGATCTTTCCCCGGTTGATCTTGACTTTTATTTCGCGAATCTTCTGTTCGATGTGCTGGCGGGTTTCCAGTTTCCTTTGCTGGTTATCCGCCTGCTCTCGCAAGAACTGCAGCTCTGGATTGTTGGGAAACGTCTTGAGCCCGGCCAGTGCCGCGTGGTAGGCCTCGTCAAACTGCGCGGAATCAAACAGCTTCTTCACTTCCAGGACAATTTTTTGCTGCTGTGATTCCCGCTCGATTTGTGCTTGTTGAGTCCGCGAAAATGCGAGGAGCCGCCCCAAATCGGCATTGCCGGGAAATTCTTTCTGGATTCTTTCCGACTGTGCGAGAACTTCGGGATATTTCTTTTCGCTCACCAACTGCTTCAGTCGACTCAATTCTCGTTCGAGGCGCTCGAGGCTCGCTTGTTTTTCCTTCTCCTGAAGGACCAGGGCTCGCAGTTTGATGATCCCAGAATCCTTTGGGTGCGCTTGGCGAATGACATCGAGCGCGCTCATGGCTTCCTCAAAACGTCTTGCAGCCAGATGTTTTCGAGCATCCGCGAGTCGGCCCTGCTTGTATTGTTCGGCTTGATCCTCGCGTGCTATCTCGAGGAGTTTGGCGATATCACTGTCTTTTGGATACTGGCCTTGCAGGCCCGCGAGTAATGATATGCATTCTTCATAGTTCCGCGAAGTCAGCATACTCCGGGCTTCCACCAAACTTTTCAGTTTGCGCTGCTCGGCCTGATCCTCGCGCGCTGTGTCTAGAAGCCTGGTGATATCGTTGTCATGGGGATGTTCGGTTTCGAGCCTGGCGAGCAGTGCCAGGCATTCCTGGTAACTCCGTGAGGCCAGAAGACTCCGGGCTTCTGTTAAACCAGCCAGCTTGCGTTGCTCTGCCTGCTCCTTGCGGACTACATCCAGGAGCTTGGGGATTTCGTCGTCCGCGGGAAACTGCTTTTCGAGGTCCACCAGCAGCGCATGGCACTCTTCGTGCCGCCGGCTGGCCAGCAGCTTTCTCGCTTTCGCGACCCCTTGTTGCCGCTGTTGTTCGGCTTTGTCCGCCCGTGCGGTTTCGAGTAACCTCGAAATATCGTCTTCGTCCGGAAATTCCTTCCCGAGAGAAGTCAGCCGGGAGATGCTTTCGTCGTAACGCTTCGCCGCCAAGAGGTTGCGCGCCTCACCGAGAGATTCCAGGATTCGTTGTTTTCTCTGGTCGTCCCGGACGACCTTTTCGAGTTGCAGCACCTCCTGGTCGCCGGGGAACTCTTTCAGGAGGGCATCGAGGAGAGCACGGCAATCGTCGTAGCGCCTTGCTGCAAAAAGACTTCGAGCTTCGGCGACAGACTGCGACCTTCGTTGTTTTCTCTGATCGTCGAGGACGTGCTTTTCGAGTTGCAGTACTTCCTGGTCGCCGGGGAACTCTTTCAGGATGGAATTCAGTAGAGCGATCGAATCGTCGTAGCGCCTTGCCGCCAGGAGGCTTCGAGCTTCCGCAACAGATTGCGACCTTCGTTGTTTTCTCTGATCGTCGAGCACTTTGTTCTGCAGCTCGAGGATTTCATCGTCTCCAGGGAACTGCTTTTGAAGCTCAGCGAGAAGCGCCTTGCACTCGTCATAGCGCCGGCTTGCCAGCATGCTGCGGGCATCCGCCAGCCCTTCCGATCTTTGCTGGTTTGCTTGATCCTCCTTAGCAGTCTCCAGCAGCCGGGGGATCTCATTTTCGTCGGGAAATTCCTTTCGAAGCTCGATCAGAACTTGAATGCATTCCGCGTAATTCTGTTGTGTCCACAAGCCACGGGCATGCTGCATGGTCTCGAATAGTCGCAACCGCTTTTGACGCTCCTCCTTTTCATGGCTCACCTGCAGCTGCAGGGTCTTTGCCTGCGGGTTGGCGGGTTCAATTTCCAGAACGTTTGAGAGCAGCTCCTCGGCTTCTTCCAAAATTCCCTGCGCCAAGCGTTGCTTGGCCGCCTCAATCCATTCCACCACTTGCCGGGCACGGCTAATCTCCTGCTGGACTTGCTTCAGCAGAGCCTGACCAGCTTCAAAGCTGGGGTCCAATTGCACGACCGTCTCGGCTTCGGCCCTCGCTTCCTGAGTCTTTCCTTCGGCGAGTAAGGCCAGGCCTTTTTCGACTTGCTGCTGCAATTTCGGCCGCATGAGGATGCGTCGCAGCCCAGCATTAACCTTATCCAAGAGATTCCGCGCCTGAGTATTGGTTGAATCAATCTGAAGAGCCTGACGTAGGAGGTCGCGCGACTGCGAATAGTCACCCTGTTCGGACAACTCGCGGGCCTGGACAACCAAGGCGACGACAGATTCCGACTGCAGGCTTTTGCAAATCGGGTCCAGATCGAGTAAGAGTTCCTCCATGGACTGATATCGTTCGTCTGGGGATTTCTGCAAGACTCTATCGATTACCCTCTCGAGGGCGGGAGGACACTCGGGGGCTACCGTGAGCAAAGGCGGCGGTTCCTGTTGGCAAATGCCAAGCATCAGGCTTGCTGGCGTTTGCCCCTTGAATGGTCTCTGGTAAGCCAACAGTTCGTACAGGAGAACTCCGAACGACCAGATGTCGGAGCGCGCATCAGCGTGCTCGCCGTGATATTGCTCCGGAGACATATAAGCAAAAGTACCGAGCAGCATCCCGGTCTGCGTCTTGGAGGTTTCAAGGACACGGGCGATCCCGAAGTCGACAACTTTCACCGTGCCATCTTTCGTGAGCATCACATTGTCCGGCTTGATGTCGCGGTGGATGATGCCGCGCTTGTGGGCATAGTCGAGCGCGCGACACGCTTGCAAGGCGTAAGTGAGTTTCAGGGGCACCGGCAGCGGCGTCCGGCGGCCAATGAGTTGATCTAAACTCTCCCCCTCCAATAGTTCCATGGCGATATAGGGAACGCCTTGTTCATCCCCCATATCATAGATAGTGACAATGTTTGGGTGCTGTAAGCCGCCGGCAGACTGCGCCTCCTGGTAAAAGCGTTGGAGCAAATCGGGGAATTCTGCCAAACCTGTCGTGATGGTCTTCAGAGCAACGAGGCGATTGATGATCGGATCGCGTGCGCGGTACACGACCCCCCCGGCGCCACGGCCTAGCTCACCGAGGATTACGTACTTGCCTAACTTCTCCAAGCTCACACCCCTAGAACCGCGAGCCTTCGGAACTCCCTGGCGCTTTGCTTCTGACTTTCGAAGAGAGTTCTTCTCGACAGAGCCGTACCCTTAGGTCAAATCCAAATGTTCATGATGAGGGCCGCTCGCGCCATGGAATGCCGCGACCCATCTCGAGCGTGATCGGAACTTCGGCACACCATAACCGTTCGGCGCATTTCACGGGCTGGAACCTGAAAGCTCCAAGCAACCGGACTCTATCCTGGCAGGGGCGCAATACGGCACCCTGTTGGGCCCTGCTCTTGCGAGGCTAATATACCTCAAAGGGGCGCCAAAATTCTTGAAATCGAAGGCGTTACCTGATCCCTTTTGCTGAGATGGTTTCGTTTGTCCAACGCATAGTGAATAAGTTCGGCCAGGGAAGGGAGGCCAAACTTGAGGTTCACCAGCCCAGTTGCGTGACACCTCGGAAAGAAGACGATGCTCGAAGTGCCCTCGCAACTCGGCGAGATATTCGAACTGCAGGCTGCGATAGCGGCTGGAGCTGGTAGAGATCTGCTTGTGATCGACGCGCAGTGAACAGCCCATCTGCTGGAGCAAGCGCGCCATAGTGTTCGCGTAGCTACTTGACGCGGGGCGGCGATGCGCGACGAATCACTTTCGTTCCGCACGAATCGCATCCTTAGCGGCAGTCTCATCCAGCTCCCAGTCACGTGAAATAAGATTTAGAAAAAGCTCCCAACCGGCGGAACGCAGCGCCAATACCCCGGCTCCGCGAGTTCGTGCTGTTGATTCTCGAATCGGCAATTGTGCCCGCCCCTTGAACTCCGTACTCCGGCATATTGTCAAGACTTCGTGTTGGGTTCCGCGGGGAATAGTTGCTGTTCTTGCGCGATTTCCTGGGTCTTTCCACGCCTGCCGCTCGGATCAGTTTCGGCCTCCTTAACGAAAAACCCTTCGATCACGGCAAACAACTGGTGCGTTCTGATGGGCTTTGAAATATAACCGTCCATGCCTGCGGCGAGGCAGCGTTCCTGGTCTCCCACGAGGGAATGGGCAGTCATAGCAATTATGGGTATGTGACCGCCTGTCGACTTTTCTTGTACGCGAATCGCGGCGGTGGCCTCGAAGCCGTCCATCTCGGGCATCTGCACGTCCATCAAGATGACATCGAAAGAGTCCTTTTCGAATGCGGCAAGTGCGTCCCGGCCGTTAACGGCAACGGTTACCATGTAGCCGCGCTTCTCCAGCAGCCGGACAGCGAGCATTTGATTTACGGCGTTGTCCTCCGCCAATAGCACCCGCAATCTGTTTTTGATTTCTCGCAACCTATGGCGGGTAACCAAGGGAACGCTGGTCTTCTTAGGCGCCTCATTCAATACGCTGCAGATCGCGTCCAGCAGCTCACCCTGCCGAATGGGTTTTACCAGGTAAGCGGAAATCCCTAGCTGCCGGCACCTGGCCGCGTCGCCCAGGTGCCCGGCCGACGTCAACATCATGATCGTGGCTCCGACCAACTCCGGGTCTTTCTGGACCCTCTCAGCCAGCGCAAACCCGTCCATCTCTGGCATTTGCCCATCGATCACAATGAGGGGAAACGGATGCCCAAAACTCTTCGCCATCTCCAGGGCCTTCAGCGCTGCCTGGCCGCCCTCGACCCCTGTCGGCTTCATCCCCCAACGGCTCAACATCCCGTACAAGACTCTTCGATTTGTAGTGTTGTCATCAACGATCAGCGCATGAACATCGCGCAGCTGTTCCGGTTGAAGAACAGCAGGGCGAGCGCACGCGGTGTCTTGCGCGGCCAACTTCACCGTGAAGTGGAACGTGCTACCTTGACCGGTTTGGCTTTCCACCCAGCAGTTCCCGCCCATCAGGTTCACAAGTCGTGTACAGATTGTCAGGCCCAATCCCGTGCCACCGTACTTGCGTGCCATCGAACCATCCGCTTGAGAGAAGGCTTCAAAAATCGTCTTCTGCTTTTCAACGGGTATACCCACTCCCGTATCCTTCACGCTAAAGTGCAGTGAAGTGCTCTCCGACGTTTGAGATTCCTCTTGAATGCTCACAAAGATCTCCCCGAAATCCGTGAACTTGATCGCGTTTCCAATCAGGTTGACGAGAATCTGACGAATTCGTCCGGGATCACCGAGCAGCGCTTCCGGCACATCCGGCTGGACCTCGTAGATGAGTTCTAGCCCTTTCTGGTGCGCTCGATAACTAACGGCCTTCATTGTTTCGCCGAGACTCTCGCGCAGATCGAACGGGATGGATTCAAGCTCCAGTTTCCCAGCTTCAATCTTAGAGAAGTCCAAAATATCGTTGATGATGGCAAGCAGCGACTCGGCGGAAAGCTGCACGAGCCCGAGATGCTCGCGCTGTTCAGGGGTAAGTTCGGTGTCCAACACCAATTCCGTCATCCCCAGAATCCCGTTCATCGGCGTCCGAATTTCATGGCTCATCGTCGCCAGGAATGTGCTCTTCGCTTCGCTGGCGGCTTCCGCGGTTAGTTTTGCTCTTTTCAGTTCCACTTCGGTGTGTTCCCGCTGGAGGATCTCGCCTCGCAATTCCGTGGTGCGCTGGTCCACCAAGACCGAGAGTTGCGACTTCTGCTCGTTGATGCGCTGAACGCGCGAGCGGTACATACCCCATCCGCAAATCCCGGCGAGTAGGGCGCAGAGCACGTAGAAGAGATAGGTTTGATAGAAATGCGGCTCGAGAGAAAAAGCCAAAGCCGTTTCCTGGGGATCGCAAACTCCGTCTCTGTTGCAGGCGATGACGC
>Ga0210398_10003106_pt1 | contig 15998 bp, 13 predicted proteins | sample IncBWC4OmetaG_FD_161047 | JGI IMG/M metagenome (GOLD analysis project Ga0210398, IMG submission 161047) | Forest soil microbial communities from Barre Woods Harvard Forest LTER site, Petersham, Massachusetts, United States - Inc-BW-C-4-O | ecosystem: Environmental > Terrestrial > Soil >...
GCTAAGATGTGATCCGGTCGATCCGCCACAAAGGCCTCAAACGCCTTTACGAAGACGACGACCATCGCGGCGTTGTGAGCCAGCACGCCGACAGGCTCCGCGATATTCTCGTTCGGTTGGACGCGTCGGCTACCGTCGCCGACATGGATCTACCTGGTTTCCGGCTACATCCTCTCAAGGGTGAAATGAAAGGCTTTTGGGCGGTCACTGTCCGGGCTAACTGGCGAGCGATCTTTCGTTTCGTTGACGGCGATGCGTTCGACGTAGATTATCTCGACTATCATTGAGGCATTGCCACGGAAGGATTGCCTTGGAAGTATTGCCGCTGAAGGAGAACCAACCATGCCGATGAAGAATCCACCCCATCCAGGCGGCTTTGTCCTGCGCCAATGTATCGAACCGCTAGGCTTGACCATCACTCAAGCCGCCGCTGCCCTCGGTGTCACTCGCACCACTCTCTCCGAGCTCGTAAACGGAAAACGCGGCATCTCGCCTGAAATGGCCGTCCGCCTCTCCAAAGTTTTCGGCGGCGGCCCCGAGTCCTGGCTCACCCAGCAGGCCCACTACGACCTCGCCCACCTCCGCACCACCCACATCAAACTCAAACGCCTGCAATTCGCCTGATCGCCCCCGTAAACGCACTCGTCCCAATCCTCAATCCGGCCAGCCGCGCGACTCTACACCCGCCCAAGACTAGGCGTCTGCCGAACGTCCCGAGATCCAGTCCAGGTTTGCTTCGGACTCATGCCGCGGCCAACCACTCGAAACGAATCGGCAGACGTTCGGTCCACGCCGGGCCCCCGGCACCAGGTTTTTCTTTTTCTTCACCCAGATCATTTGAAATCACGCTTCAAGCGGTTTCCCTCTCCCAGACGACCTTCAAGTCTTTTGTCGCGCAATCTCTTCCAAAAGACTCACTCTATCCTCCATCAAAATTGAATATTCAAAATCCGGTTCTTTCGTCAGTCGCACAAAGGAGTCCCAAGCTTGGAAACTCAAACACCGGACTCTCTTCCGCAAATACAGCTTCACTCGAGATTCAGGCCATTGCAGCTCTTCCAAGGTACGTCGAGAACTGACGATTGCTCTTCCGGGCGTGTTCTCTCATGCGACGTGCAAACTCATCAGTGCCCAAGTTCTCCGGCAAACGTCTCTTCAGCTTCACGGCTACGTCAACGTCGTTAGGACGTTCTTCGCCCTTCAGATAACTGCCAAACAAAACGACAGCTTCGACAGAACACAGGAAATCATCGCTGGCGTTTACTTCCTTCGCGCGCTGCAAGAGTCCCTTGAGTGCCTTGTCGCCGGTCGCTCGAAAAATGGCCTTCGCCGCGCTGCCCCGCCCCAAACTACGTCCCTTGTCTGTTAGTTTGGTACGCGTCTTTATCGAATTCATGTGTGGACGGTTCGATCAGACCCTTAGCCTGCGGACCATGAATAAACTGCGTAGCCCTCCTGCTCGTGAAATTGAAATGCTGAACAACTTGTTCAGGCCAGAAACCCCTGAAATCACTCTGCACACGTCGCAGAAACTTCCGAACCTCCATCGCTGGAATGCCGGCTACCTGTTGACTGGGGCTGATCTTTACCGTCACGACTCCTTCTCCCTGCGTGGACAGACGCTGCCTCGGCCAGTCGCATCCACTTCAACATAACCAGTGAGTTTCGTACAACCTCAAGATCTTCGTGACGCGCTGTTCGACAGGTTCCATTACGCGCGACGTCGCTCCCAAGCGATCGAAGGCTTCGGCGCTTTTTTAAATTCTGATAATTCTGATATCGAACTATTTGTGCGCACCTATGTAGCTAGCTTGCGGGCAACACGCTGCGATGGGAAACGGGGCTCTCAATTCACTTTGAGGCGAACAGTGTGCGCGAGTTTTCGCTGGTGGTGGTCAAAGCTATAAAGGTAGTCGACACCCAATTCGAGCGCCGCAGCTACGTGCAAGACGTCGGCGGGGCGTGTGCCAAGCTTAGCCGTAGTTTGGCGGGACAGCTGGCGAGCACGCTCGAAAACTGGGTCAGGCAGTCCGCGTAATTGGAAGAGGCCGTCGCGCAAATCCTTCTCAAAATCACTCAATGATGATTGTGCCTGCGCTTCGGTCACTTCCTTTCTAAATACGCGGAGTCCGAAGGCGTTGAGAAGTTCAAGCTCGCCAAGAATGGTCACGAATCGTTCCCCAGCAGAGGCTTTCACGGCTCGCACCGCCGCGGCGGAGTTGGCGTCGGGGCTATACAACGAAACCAGAAAGCTTGTGTCAGTGTAGATCCTCAATAGCGGCTCCGATCCTCAGCCACCAGCTCAGCGCCACTGACCTTCAACAACCTGTCGCCATAGGTGGAGCGCATTCGTGCTAGAAAGTCCGGCATCTGCGCCGCATCTCGCACGCCTTCAGGGATCAAGCGGGCAATCACGCGCCGCCGCTTGGTGATCTGAATCTCTTCGCCCTGATTCAAAAGGCGCTCTATCTTCTTGAAACTGTAGCGGAGATCTCGAATCGAAGCTTTTCTCATGTGATCTATTTTAGCATCACATCGATCGATTTACAACCTCTCGGAGCAAGCAGGTTGGGCCCCCGAATAACTTCTTGTTGCCCCATCATCCATCCGAAAAGTGAGGGTTGGCCCTTTAAGTCGGATCCGATGCTGCCATCGATGATGACGAGAAACGCGTTCGAGGACGTGAGCAATGCATCCACGGTTTGCCCATGACGCAGTACCACACAGCCTCCGTACCCACTGCAAAAGAGCGCATAGCATCTTCCGCTCGTTAATGTTCACGACGCTTACGGAACTCCATTTATTCTGATCGTGTATTCTGACCGTGCTATCCAGTCTAGGCTAGCACCGCCCTGATGCTGGCAGTTGCACCGTTACCTCGCGGTTCTGATGCCGACCTTGCGATCGTGAGTACATTGTCCGAGGGCTATTCGACGGTTCGTTGCCTTGCCGCCTTACCTCGTAGACTACGTGCGATGGGACGCACGGTCTGACAGCAGCTATTCCTCCTTCAGACAATCATTTTCAGCGGCTTTCCAGGTCGCTCTCCGGTTTGCCGACTAACCAGAGTTTGGCGCTACCACGGATACGTCCGTACTGAGCGAAAACCTCACTCGCGGGCCCCGCGCTCTGGCCAATCCTTTTCGTTTGTCAACCGAGCTTTTCCTAGCAACAAATTCCCCGGTTTCGTGTTTGAGAACATAGGCCCACACAGTCCGGGCAATTCGAAAAAACGACGCTATTATTTATTGCATCTCCACCTTCAGGAGGAAGCTCATGTCTGTTCTCTCAGGATTTCGCAGGCTGCTCGTTGTCGCCGCAATCACTGCGCCTATGCTCACCCTGCCGGTCGCGCACGCGCAGATCGCCATCGGGATCGGTATCTCCGTGCACGTCGCTCCACCCGCTTTGCCCGTCTACGTGCAGCCCCCGCTGCCCGCGCCAGGCTATCTCTGGACACCCGGCTACTGGGCCTACGGTGACGCCGGCTACTACTGGGTTCCCGGCGTTTGGGTGCAACCTCCCAGGGTCGGCGTTCTCTGGACTCCCGGCTATTGGGGCTTCGGTGGCGGTGCCTACGGTTGGCACGCTGGCTATTGGGGCCCACACGTCGGCTTTTACGGTGGAGTTAACTACGGCTTCGGCTTTGGCGGAGTCGGCTTCGCCGGTGGCGAGTGGCGCGGTGGGGCATTCGCCTACAACAGCGCCGTCGCTAATTTCGGCAGTGTCCACGTAACCAACGTGTACGAGAACCGCACCATCGTTACGCAGAACACGATCGTGAACAACAATCACGTCAGCTTCAACGGCGAAGGCGGCATCTCAGCGCGCGCCTCCGCAAACGAGCTGCAAGCGGAACACGAGGAGCACATCCAGGCCACCTCGCGCCAGACGGAGCACGAGCACTTCGCCGCGCAAGACCGCTCGCAACTTGCTTCCGTCAACCACGGAACTCCCGGAACCCCCGCGGCCTCCAACGTGAACGCCTATCATCAGGTTGCGCAGCAACACGCCCAGTCGCAGCCTATCTCCGCTGCTGACCGCACTGCCGGCAAAAACTACAACCCCAACACCCGCGAAGCCAATCAGGATCAGCGCATTGCCAACGGCCTTCGCTCCGGTCAAATGACCTCGGGTGAAGCCGCGCGCGCCGAGCGCACCCAATCCAAAATCGACCGTCAGGTCCACAACGATCGCGCTGCCAACGGTGGCAAGCTGACGGGCCAGGAGAAACAGCAGATCAACGGCGAGCAAAACGCCGCCAGCCGCCAGATCTACAACGAGAAACACAACGACAATACCGTCAAGCCCAACGCCGTCGACGATCGCGCTGCCAACCAGCAGCAGCGCACGGCGAACGGCCTTCGCTCTGGTCAAATGACCTCCGGCGAGGCCGCCAAGACCAATGCGAACCAGGCCAAAACCGCCCAGCAGGTTCACAACGACCGCGCCGCCAACGGCGGAGCCCTGAACAACCAGCAAAAAAAGCAAATCAACAAAGAACAGAACAAAAACAGCAAGCAGATCCACAACGAGAAGCACAACGACAAGACCACCAAACCCCCGACCAAGTAAACGGGCCGTTAACCAAGAAGCAAGGGCTGCTACACCAAGCAATCAACGCGTACGCTCGAACGGCTGGCCAGGATGCCAGCCGTTCGTTTTTGCCTTACGCATAATGTAGGATGAGCCCTCGATTGCATCGCCACCTTGATCATCGCCGCGATCAGCGCGGCTGGAACACCGTGTCCGGAAGCATCCGCCACAAGGACGCCAACTCGGTGCTTGCCGGAAATGCAGAACGCCCGACACGCTCACCTACAAGCCCTCCAAGGCAAAAACGAGTGTACTGGCAGTGAGAATACGGCTCGGAAAGACCAGGAACCTGGTCGATAGCTTTGGCACTGCGACGAGAGTTGCGAGAACAAGAACAGCGCAGACCGCAGCGAAATTGTTGTAAGGCAGCAACTTGTCGGCTGAACCCGTGAAGTAGAACCAGCCAATGGCGGCAAGAGCGATCGCCGCGGCGGAAAAAACCATGATCCGAATGAGTAGCCGCATTTTGCCGACAGTCAACTCCGACCAGGCGAGCAACGCGGCCACCACCAAGAGGTACGTGATGGAAGTTGGCGTGCCGCAAAGCATGGAACCCGGCGCTGGATCTTTAAGGCATCGAGCAACCGTCGGAGCTGATACTCGATACTCGACGACCTTTTGGGAGGTGTACGCGCGGCCATCGCGATTGCGGAACAGCAAGCCGAGTGAGTTCGGCTTCCACATCTTTAGATACTCGTGGAAGCAACCCTCCAGCACAGCTGGGATCGGCAATGTGTTTTCGCTTGCCGTGTTCTTCACCGGCTGGACCTTGCCACGCCACGCGCTTTGTTTAATGTTTAGATCGCTCCGTCGTCTATTTATGTGAAGTAACTACGCGTGCTAGAGTTCCAGAAACTCCTGCATCTGCTGCAATGCCTCGTCCAGCGCCCGCTGAAAGACGCTGCCGCGTGGCCGCAGACCGGCGAAGCCCAACTCGTGCCGCAGCCGTCCATCGACCACCTTCAGATTGGCCCAGCCCAGCATTTGCTCGCCCCATAGTATGGGCATCGCGTAGTGGCCCATGCGACGTTTGTGGGCTGGCACATAGGCCTCCAGCTTGTATTCCCAGTTCCAGAACAACCGGAAGCGCCGGCGGTCCCAGACCACGGGGTCGAAGGGCGTGAGGAAGCGCAGCCTGTCGTCGACTTGGTGCCGGACGGCCCCGGGGTTCTCGCCCTGCGGCCAGAACCACTGCAGGCCGTCGACCTGGGCATGGGCATAGCGGGATTTGGCGTGCTCCTGGAGCTGCCGAACCTCGGCAGCCAGGTGCGGCACTCCATAGCTCAGCAGTCTGCACACATAGACCAGGCTGGCCGCAGGAAGCGGCGCGTAGAGCTGCACCACCATATCCAGCAAATGGCCGGCGCGCGCCAGCCGCGCCTCGGGACTGTCCTCACGCAGCGGGTACTCGATCGTCTGGTAGACCCGGGTGCCGCCCTCGCGCCGCGCCACGCGCAGCAGTCCGCGATAGTGCAGCCCCTCCAGTAGATGATTGCTGACATTCAGGTCGGCGCCCCAGCGCCTAATTCGGCCATGGTCGAAATGCGCCTGCACGTCCTTGGGGTAGGTGGGACCGTGCCGGCACACAAAGGCCAGCACCTCCTGGGCGCGCGTCTGCATCCTGGCGTCCCATGCGTCCCAGGCGCGTGGCGCTCCGCGCGGATGCAGTAGGGACAGGGTCTCGCGAGGCAGGAAACCGTAGTTGAAGAAGAAGGCCTCTTCGATCGCCAGGCGCGGATAGCGGCGCTCCAACTCGCCGGCGCGATAGTCTTTAACGCGGTGCGAGAGGATCAGATCCTGGGCGCGCGAGGGCGCGCGCATCGGGTCGGCCTGGACAAAGCCCAGCCGCGCAATGGCCCGCAGCAGGCTGGTGGGCTTGAAAAGGCTGCGCGCAATCATGTAGCGGCGAAGCTGCTGGAGACTGGGGGCTTTGAGAGGGCTCACGCGTGGTGTCCGGTAGGGGCAGGGATCATTACCCGTAATTTATACACCGCACAGTATTCATCGTTTGCTGATCCGAATGCAACGAAATCAAACTTGAACATGAACTCCTCCTGCATTGAGGGTCCATGTCTATCCGCTCCGTGATCTATTTATGTGAAGTAACTGCGCGGAACAAGACGTCACATTTGCGGCTCTTCAACTCCTGCTGCACATAATTTTCCTCAACACATAAACGCAATGGCACGAGGTAGTGCAATTTTGACGCGCAGTTGATCAACGCGACTTAAGGCCCCGATTCAGAGCGTAAAAGGCCGGTGTCAGGGTTCCGTGAGCAAGATACACGGGTTCACCGTCCTGTATCGTCGGTTCGAGCGTGAACGACCCGAAGTGTTGTGCAAGCACTGCATGCGCAAGGTCAATGCTCTCGGGAGGCGAGATTTAACTCGCGTATCTTGTTTAAACGCGAGACTGCAAAGGTTCGCAATTCGTCGAGCGTAGCGCGCAACGCCCCCGGCTCTGGCTCAAGCAACTTGTTTGTAATCACCCGCAGTTCCCTTTCTCGTTCGCCGATTGCCGTAATGAAGCTCTGCGACGGTTGTCCCTCGGCAATGGCATTCACAAGGCGCACAAACTCGGCCTCCAGTTGCAGCTTCCTCTGGCGCATGCCTTCTAGCTCAGCATTGAGCTTTTCGTGGTCCTTCCTGAGCGCTTCCTCCATACGGGCCAACGAGTAGTCGATCACTTCGGTGCGGAGAACCGACCAGCCGCCGACGCCAAAGTCAAGCCCAAGCGTCGCTCGGCAGCCTGGAGCAGAATTGCTCCGCCATCGGAACTGCCCTGCCGTTGATCAAACTTCGCGACCACCGGTCGATCAAAAATATCTGGAAAATGCAGTCAGTCTGTGGTGGTATGTTCGGTCAAGCGACGGCCTCACTTTGGGTCTGAAATCTGCCTAGACAACGGATTTGTACCATAGCGAGGCCTTTCGCGCGTCTGAAATCATGAATTTTCCGAGTTAATCCATAAATTCGTGGAGGTCTTTTTATGATTCCGGTTCGAGGCAGTAAAGCAGCAATAGTGCTACTGCTGATGACAATTATCTCTCCCACCTCGCTCTTCGCGCAGATCGACACGGGCGGAATTACCGGCACCGTCAGCGATCCTTCGGGCGCGGTGGTTGCTGGAGCCACGATTACGCTAACGAATACCGCGACCGGCGTCTCGCAAACAACGCAATCCACTTCGACCGGTACCTATAGCTTTACTGCGGTGCGGCCAGGAACCTATAACCTGCGAGCCGAAGCTCCAGGTTTTGAAACTTTTATCGATAATGGCCTGCTAGTCCATGTGCAGCAGACTTTGACGGTTGACATCCATTTTATAACCGGCGCGGTCTCGCAACAGGTCACCGTGACGGCGTCAGCCCCTTTGCTGCAGGGCGAAAACGCCGCCCTCGGCCAGACGATCACCACCCAGGCGGTCAATGATCTGCCTTTACAGACCCGCGACTGGGCGTCTCTGGCGCAGCTCTCTGCCGGTGTCGCCACAGCTCCGGTGGGTAACCCCAGCAGCGATTCTGGCGCCACCGGCAGCGCGTTCTTCTCGGTGAACGGCGTCAACTTATGGCAGAACGATTTTCGGCTGAACGGCATAAACGACAACATCGAGGTTTACGGCGGCTCCTCCGTTGGAAGCGATGCGGCCATTACTCCGCCGCCCGATGCCATTCAGGAGTTTAAGCTACAAAGCGGTGACTTCAACGCTGAGTTTGGACACTCTACCGGAGCTGTCATCAACGCCGCCATCAAGTCCGGTAGCAACAGCTTTCACGGCGATGCCTGGGAATACTGGCGCAACGACGTCCTCAATGCCAATCTCTACTTCAACGATATCAATAACAAACCGAAACCGGAATACCGCCAGAACCTGTTTGGCGGAACGCTGGGCGGCCCCATCAGAAAAGACAAAACATTCTTCTTTGCTGATTACCAGGGCGGGCGCTATATCACGCCCTCACCTCAGACCGACACCGTACCGACCCAGAGCATGATCGCTAGCGGCTTTACCAATTTGCAGGACCTTATTACCTACAACAGCGGCACCGCCACCGATGCCTTGGGGCGCGTGTTTCCCCATGGCACCGTTTTTGATCCGGCGACCACTCGCTCGGTTGCCGCCGGTGCGACGGATCCGATCACCGGCCTGACAAATACCAGCGGCAGCGCGGTGTACGTCCGTGACCCGTTCTTTACGGGTGCAAGCCTGTTCGGTGTAACCAACTTCACCGGTTTGAAGTCCATGCTGAACATTATTCCAATAGGACGTCTCGACCAGAACGCCGTGAAGCTTCTCAGCGTGTACCCCGCTCCTACTTCCCCGGGGCTGGCCAATAACTTCTTCTATACTCCGAGAGAGCCGGAGACCACTAACTCCTACGATATACGAATCGATGAGTACTTCAGTGCAAACAACGTCCTCTTCGGCGTCTTTGACAGAAGCCTAATTTCCGAAGATGTTCCCTCGACTCTCCCGGGCGTGGCCGTAGGCGAAGGCGGCGGAAGACATGACAGCTTCCCAGCTTATGCCTGGGCCGTCGGATATAGCCACATCTTTAGTCCGACATGGACCAATGACATGCATGTCGGAATGGTTCATTCGGACAAACTTCAGGAGTCCAACTACGGAAATACATTCGGCATTCCCGCTCAGTTCGGAATTCAGGGAATCCCGCAGGTTGCCAATAACGGGGGCCTTCCGCCGATCACCATCAACGGATTCACCCATATTGGAGTGGGCAATTTTACTCCCACTCTTCAATACGTTTACAGCATCGAAGGCGAAGACAACGTAACCAAGGTATTCCGAAACCATAATTTCAAAATGGGCCTTCAAATTGACGATCTCGAAGGCAATATTTCTCAGCCGCCGCAAGGGCGCGGAGACCTGAATTACACCGGGCAGTACACCGACATCCCCAACAAGAACAGCAGCCTCACCGGAATCGCGGACCTGCTTCTCCTCCCGATGCTTTCCACGGTTGGCGGCCCCGATAACGTCGGTGGCATGGGCAGCTTCTCTGGATCGAACATCGCAGCCACAGACGACCATCGCTGGTACACCGGAATTTACTTCCAGGACGACTGGAAGCTCACGCCGCGGCTGACTTTGAATCTTGGCCTCCGCTGGGACTATTTCACGCCCTATGCAGAAATAAACGGCAGACAAGCTAACTTCATACCTGCCGGCGGCAACGGCGACACCGGCACATACTACATGTCCAAACAGGGCTGCGCAGTACCGCGTTCCGCGTCGTTTGACGCCCTCCTAGCTGCCAGTAATAGCACACTCGATTGCGTTTCCGGACTAAGCCTCGGCGAAGCTCAGAAGACCAATTTCGCTCCACGGCTAGGATTTGCCTATCGCATTAAAAACAACCTGGTGGTCCGCGGAGGATACGGCACCGCATATGGAGCTCTAGGGAATCTCGGCTATGGCGGCACTCTCGGTACTAACTATCCGTTTGTTTATACTTCGACGTTCAATAGCCCCGATTCCCAACATCCGTTGCTTCTTTCCACTGGACAGCCGGCAACCATGGAAACCGCCTTCACTACCATTAATCTGGGAGATCCGACCATCAACAGCGGACTTGGGTTGAATTTGTACGGCCGCCAATACAATTTCCAGACGCCGTATGTTCAGACAATTAATCTCACTGTCCAGGATCAGTTCACCAGCCATGACGCCGTTCAGATCGGATACGTCGGCACCTTGGGTCGCCATCTGGACAACCTTGGATACAACAATTCTCCCACCGAGATCCTTCCCCCCAGCGTCAACCCGCAGAATTTCGTCCCATTTCCGAGTTTCAGTCGCAACGCAACCTACGAAACTACCAATGCCACCAGCGACTACAACGCCATGCAGGCAACCTATGAGCATCAGTTCAGCTATGGTCTGTCTCTGCTGGCGAACTACACCTACAGCAGATGCCTCACGGACCAGCATACCCAAGCCTCTCAGAATCAGCAGTACCGCGCCGAGTGGCTCCCTGGATTTGGAATTCAGCAGGACTACGGCCTTTGCGACATTGACGCCACGCACTTGGTGCATGTGTCGGGCAGCTATCGGTTGCCATTTGGACGTGGCCTTCAGTATATGAGCAACGCAAACAAAGCCGTCGATGCGTTCCTGGGAGGTTGGGCGGTCAACTTCATCTACACCTACCAAAGCGGCCAGCCCTTTACGGTCACGTGTCCTGTGGCCACCTCGGAGTTCGGCTGTTTCGCTGATCTAGTGCCTGGCCAGAATCTCTACGCCGGACCGCACAACCGAACCGAGTGGCTCAACCCTAACGCATTTGCCCAGCCACCCATCGCCACCACCATTGGCGAGACCAACCTCGCCGTTCTCGGCGGAGGTCCACAGCAGGCTCGCGGGCCCAGCTTTAGCAACTTGGATTCGTCCATCTTCAAGAATTTTAAGTTCACTGAAACCATCAGCATGCAGTTCCGCGCCGAGGCCTTCAACACCACGAATACCCCTCAGCTTGGTCAGCCAACCAACCTGAACTTTACCAATACCGCGGGCGGCTTCAGCGCCATCACCTCAACCAGAGCGCCTTCGCGCCGATTGCAACTTGCGCTGAAGCTGTTCTTTTAGGATTGAGTACGGAAGGCTCCTGTCGCGCCAAGGTTCGATGAATCTCTGAATCGTTGCCGGACCGAAAAGCCAGACCGCTTTTGCCTGAAATGGCGCTGAGCGCCGGCTCCGTCTCGATAGGCAAGCGCCCAAGCTCGTCCCAAAAGAGTGCCGGCTAGCCTACCTTGATGCGTTTTCTACGGACCGCGACCAATAGACCGTTTGAGATTTCAGTGGGCCAGTGCGCGCGAACTACGATTCGATCACCTTGCCGCAATCGCTCCAGAAGCCCGTGTTCGTTTGGACCCGTCGGCTACCGCCGCCGGCATGGGTCTGCCTGGTTTCTGGCTACATCCTCTCAAGGGTGAAATGAAAGGCTTTTGGGCGGTCACTGTCCGGGCTAACTGGCGAATGATCTTTCGTTTCGCTGACGGCGATGGGTGCGACGTAGATTATCTGTGAGCGCTACGTGAACCGCATCTTCGACTATCATTGAGGCATTGCCACAGAAGGATTGCCTTGGCAGTAGAAGGGGGGCACGGCGATGGGACGCGAACTCTTGGATTTTATCTTGGCCATCGGCTACTGCCACAGGCGGATGCGGCCGCTGGAGCCGCCGGAAGCGAGCCACCGGCCGTCGGGGCTGTACGCGATGGCGCGGAGTTGGCCGCGACGCTCGGCGTCGAACTGGCTGAGTACCGTCAGTTTCTTGGCATCCCAAAAGGTTAGCTGAGAATTCGTATATGCATCCACTGACTCCGTTACGCTCGTAAGTGTCTTTCCGTCGGGGCTGAACGCGAGGTATAGAACGTTGCCGAAAGCCTGTTGGAAGGAATGCTCGACTCTACCATTCTCAACATTCCACAAGCGAATTTCGCCCTGATGAGTTGGGCGCAAACCAACGCCAAGACTGGTGCCGGTGGCGAGGAACTTGCTATCGGGGCTAAACGCAACGGAGAGAATGCGAGATTCGTTGCCTGCGAGCGTGCACACCAATTCTCCAGTTTGCGGATTCCATAGCCGCACCGTCTTATCGTCGTCGGCGGCGAGCAAAAGGCCATCCGAGCTAACCGCGATGGTGTTTGTCCGACCTGTGTGTCCGGTGAAGCTTCGGAGTTGCTTACCCGAGGAAACGTCCCAGATTATGACGGAACCGTCTGAGCTGGAAGAAGCGAGCCAATGGCCGTCTGGACTGAAAGCGACGCTCGTTATTCCGCCGGTATGTCCGGTAAAGGTACGTATTTCGTTTCCGGTTGAGGTGTCCCAGAGCTTTACGGTTTTGTCGGCGCTGCCTGTTGCAAGAATTTTTCCGTCGACACTGACAGCAAGACTCGTGATGAGGTCGCCATGCCCCTTCATGGCGCGAATCACTTCGCCTTTGGAAACGTCCCAAAGCCGGACGTTCCGGTCGCTCGTTGCGGCGGCGAGCCATTCCCCTGCGGGGCTGAATGCCAGAGCCATGACAGCGCCATAGCGGCCGCGCAACTCGGTCCGAGGAGACGACAGCGGCGGCCGGGAGGGCATAGAAATGTTTGCCCCGCAAGCGGACCAAAGGGCGACCAGGATGGCAACGGAGCCCAGGGTAATGGCAACCTGGGACCAGAAGGGGAAACGCCCGAATCTTTGGAACAGCCTTGCTGCGAGACGCATACAAAGCTCCTTCGGATCAAGTATCCCTGCGCGAGACAAGAGTGAAGGGTGAGGTGGTAGCCATGGAGGCTGGGGAAATCGCGGCGCGGCGGAGGGGAGCGAGGCGAGTTCTTTCCAGGTCATCGCGGTAGAAGAGGTTATAAGTGTCGAAAGGAATCAGGCGGCCATCGGGATGAACGATGTGGATGCAGGTTTTTTTGACGGAGCGGACGTCGAAGGCGTGGGCGTCGAGAAATTGCACGATGAGAACGCGAAAAATTTGTTCGTAACTCAAATCGGTGGGGGCGGAGACGCGCGGGAGGCAACAGAGTAGATCCCGCAGAGAGGCAGCGCCGGATTCGGGCGAATGGCTAGTGGCGAAAAGTTTGAAAAGGCAATCGCGGATGCCGGGTTCTTCTTCGTAAACGATTGTGTTGCGGGCGCCATTGATGAGCACGGCCGGCTCCACCAGCCCGGTGAGCGGAACGACTTTGCCGTTCAGCTTCAACGCATATGCCATAGCCAGAGCATCGGGATGGCAGGGCACGGGAATAACATCTTCCGCGCGGAAGATGCTGGTTTGTTCGAGAATCTTGCGGCGGACTTCGGTAAGAGTAAGACGGTCCGTGGCAGGATTGAATTTTTCCAGCCGGCCAGCGTCCTGAATGGGTTGCAGAGTGACGCCGCGCACACAAGGCTGTGCAAGAGCGCACTCGATGGTCTTGCCGATTTCATGATCATTCAACCCTTTCTTCAGGGTTACGACCAGCGTGGTGGAGACTCCGTTTTTGTTGAGGTTTTCCAGGGCATGTTCGCGCACGCTACGCAGATCGCCGCCGCGCAGGTCGAGTAGCGCCTTGCGCTCGAACGAATCGAACTGAAGATAAATCTCGAAACCCGGTTGATATTCCGCAAGGCGCTTCACAAAATCTTCGTCCTGGGCGATGCGAATTCCATTGGTGTTGACCATCAAATGACGGATTGGCCGGGCGCGAGCCATATCCAGAATGGCAAAGAATTCAGGGTGGAGAGTGGGCTCGCCGCCAGAGATCTGGACAACGTCGGGATGCCCCTCATTGCGGACGACACTATCAAGCATGGTTTCGATAACGGCGAGGGAGCGATGCTGCGTGCGTTCTGGGCCGCTGGAGGCGTAGCATACCGGGCAACGCAGGTTGCACGAATCGGTTACTTCCACCAGCGAGAGACAGGAATGCTGCTCGTGGTCGGTGCAGAGACCACAATCGTAAGGGCAACCCCACTTAACGGGAGTGTTGTACACCATGGGCATCTCGGGCTTTTTGATGAACACTTCGCGGCAGCGACGGTAGTAGTCAATGTCGTCTGCGACGAGCACGCGCTCAGAGCCGTGTTCCGGGCAACGCTTGATCAGAAACACTTTCTCATCCTGAAAGACGATCTTGCCTTCCAGTTTTCTGAAGCAGGTCGAGCAGATAGTAAGCGCAACGTCATAGAACAGATAGGGGCGCACACGGTCGGTCATGGTTGTTGGTTCCTGGGGCGTAGAATGTGCACGACGAGTGCCACGATCCCCCAGATGGTCCCTGCCAGGAACGCACCGATCCCGGCGACCATTCCGCAAACAAAAAACGTGTTTATCGGCTTGCTGCGGCCATTGATATTGAGCGTGTCGATGAATCCGAAGCAAGAGCCGCCGGCGAGCAGGGCTCCGCAAAAGATCGTCAGCGCAATGGGAATAAGGCGGGATTTTCTGGCAGGTGCAGGAGGATGACCGACAGTCCGGAAGCTTGGAGGCAGTTCGCTCACGAAGTCTCCTCCGATTGCGAAACCGCGGCTGCCGCCGAGGAGGCCGGCGTGATCAGCGCGTGCAACCAGCGACGAAGGTCGGGTGAGTAGTAGATCAGCATGGTAATGCAGGCCCATTGTATGGAGGACAAACGCAGGAAAACTCGAACATCAGGCTTTAAGAAATCAATCGCCAAGCGGAACGAAAAATAACCAACCATGAAGATTTTGAACAGATGGCCGTCGGGAAATGGTTTGCGCGAGACTGTCCATAGGAGAACGGCGAGTGCAAGGACGAACACGATTTCGTAAATTTGAGCGGGATGGCGCAGGACGCCGTCTCCATAATTGACCGCCCACGGCAGCGACGTGGCGGAGCCGGCGGTGTGATCTTCCAGACCGGTCAGGAAGCACCCCATGCGGCCGATGGCGATTCCGATGCAAAGCGGGATGGCGAACAGATCACCCGTTCGCTGGACAACTCCAAGCTGTCTTTTGGTCCATTCGACCGCAAATAATCCGCCGATGAGAGCGCCAACGATGGTCTTTCCGCTCATCAGGAAAGACGGATCCTTCCAGTGCGCCAGCGTCAAGGCTGGATCTTCAAACCAATAGAGCAGTTTGCTGCCCAGAACGGCACCGACGGCAGCCGCAGCAATGACCCACCAGCGGGCGGAAGGATCAATGGCGTCTCCACGCCGGCGGCGCAAGGCTAGATAGACTTGAAACGCGACCGCGTAGGCCAGAGTCTCAAAAACCCAGTGAGGGTGAATGCGAAGCGCACCAACTCGCAGATAAACAGGAAAGGACATGGCTAAGAATTGCCGCGGATTGGCGTAACGTTACGACACGTGCCGGAAGGCGTCAACAAAGATCCGCAGAAGATCCGTAGAAGCCTGGGTGAGCGCGAGAGTGAGGGGCGTCCGGGTAACAGAATTACTGGTTCCGCGCACGCCAGAATGGCATCCCGTTTGGTGTGCTCGAGAAGGAGTGAATGTCGCTCCAGCAATATGGGACAAGGCCAGTACCAGCTTCTCCGGTTAGACCCCCTGCGCCTTTGGCGCGCCACCAAGCATGAAAATAGCCAAACTGGGCGCAAGTCTTTTATTTTCAACACGCACTCCGCCTATCTTCCTAGCAGCGCGTTAACCAGATGGGCACTAACAAAGAGCACGACAAACAGAGCTTTTCCGCGAGGGCAGCTACGCGAAATTCCCTTCATCCCTATTTTCGCGGCGCATAATCCTTCGCATTTCGGCGTCGGAGGGAGGTCCTGATTGAAGGTCAACATTTGCTTACGAGTCTGTGGACTCGCGCTGGCAGTCGGCGGCGCATTCATGGGCGGTGCCTGGGCCCAAACGCAAACCGAGCAGCCAATGTTGAAATGGCCTCTGAGAACGGAGGCCGTTCATGCTGCCGCG
>Ga0210398_10003107_pt1 | contig 15998 bp, 11 predicted proteins | sample IncBWC4OmetaG_FD_161047 | JGI IMG/M metagenome (GOLD analysis project Ga0210398, IMG submission 161047) | Forest soil microbial communities from Barre Woods Harvard Forest LTER site, Petersham, Massachusetts, United States - Inc-BW-C-4-O | ecosystem: Environmental > Terrestrial > Soil >...
GGAGTGGTCACGCGCGATTCTATCCTGCGCGTGTTGCAGCAGCGCCACGCATTCAGCGGCTCCACCGGAAGGTAATCCTTTTCCGCGAGTCGCGATTGCCCTGTCTCACCTCAGTAGTGATCCTACCTTGTGCATTTGTTTGGAAAATTCGGAGGGGTTGTAATTCGAAGGATTTTCCAGCTGCTGGAAGAGCCCGTTGATGGCGGCGCGCACCTCCGCGGCGTTCGCGGCTTTCTCCGTGCGCGTGTAGGCGATGAACAGTGAATCGAGGGCCATGGCGGCCTGTTCGGCGGAGCGCTCTCCGCTACCGGAAATCTCGTCCGCATCGTCTGAGATCTTCTGTAGCAGGCGCAGGGTCATGGCCGCGTCGTAGGGCTGCGCTTCTATTCGCGCGGCGAGCTGATTCGCTAACGGGGTGGCGCTCGATGACAGAGAGGCTACCGTGTCGCGGTCGGGATTCAACTGGCTGAGGGCCTTAGCCAGCTGCGCCACCTGATCGTCCAGGCGCGAGGCGGCGTCGTTGTCCACCTGGTGCGCGAGCTCGCGAAAGACGGCGTAGCGCGAGCCATTCCACGGCGCGTCGCCGGGGCGGCGGCCGGGGTAGCCGCGCTCCTGGCGCCAGCTCTGTTCGGGCGCGGTCAGAGAATGGTGGCAGGCGAAGCAATCCAGCTCCGCATACTCCGGCCAGTTTTTGCCTTTGGCACGCCAGGCAAGGCGTTCCAGCGAGGCGCGCAGCTGCACCGCCTGTCCCGTGCCCCACTCGCGCACGCCGGCCCAGGCGCCATTTTCCGCGGATACGCCGGGAGCGCTCTCGCGCGGCGCCTTCCAGTGGCGCGGCATGACCGCGGAGAAGGAGTCCAGCTCAAAGTACAAATCGGGATGGCCGGCGGCGATCATTTCGTGATCCACGAATTTTTCCTGCGTGCCGAGGTGGCAGGTCAGGCACTTTTCCGTGCGCCGCACAAGGTTGCGCGTGTCATACATGCCGGCAGCCACGGATTGCTCGTGCGTCCAGGTGCGCGTGGTGTGCGGGCCGAGCCACGCGGAGGCCGGGCCGTGGCAGCTCTCGCAACTAACGCCTTCGCCCAGATCGAAGGTTTTTGCCCGCGCTTCGGCAGGCACGTCCAGGGCGTGGCAGGCCAGGCATTTCGCCGCCTGTTCGGACTTGCCAATGCCCAGGATTCGCCCCATACGCTCGCCCGTCGGGCCGGTGAGTGCGTCATAGGCCTTCGCGTGTTTATCTTTGACCGCCCAGATGCTGTATTCGTTCTGAAAAATGCGGCTGTCGGCCCGCGCCGTAACGCTGCCGTGGCAACTTGTGGAGCTGCAGGAGCCGGGGCCGGTGTACTTGCTGGCTTCGGCCGGAGGCGCGGCGGGAGGATTGGCGGGACGCGCTGGGATCGCCGAGGCCAAAGAGACAGCGCCGAGCGAAACCAGGGCGCATCGCAGCGTCCAACGCATGGCCTCAGCCCCGCTTCTCATGCAATCGCTCGGATGGCACGCAACCCCATTGGCGCGAGCCGTCGAGTGGGCTCGCGACAGAAATTTTTATACTGCCCGGTGTATGTGAAGTCAACGAAAGGTGAGAGGCCGCTTTCCAAGATTCGTCACTTTTTCCGCTCACGCAAATCGGTTCCGCCTTGACGGCTTTCACGAGTTTGTGTATATACATAAATTGTGTTCGTCTGGGATGCTCGCAAGGCTACCAGGAACCTTGAGAAACATGGTGTTTCTTTCGAGGAAGCCGCAACTGTATTCTCCGATCCCCAGGCCCTCGAATGGGAAGACCTTGAGCATTCACACATGGAACTTCGGTTCAAGAGATTGGGACTTTCCAGCCGCGGTCGAATCCTGATTCTGGTTTACTCCTATCGGAGATTGAAGCATGGCCAAGAGACATTCCGGATCATCACCGCGCGCCGGGCAAGCCCGAAGGAGGGCCGCGCCTATGCAGGGTAAGCGCATCGATTTCTCGGACCTCCCGGAATCGACGGACCAGGAGCTTCGTCGCGCACGGAGGGTTGGCCGCCCGAAGACCGGCAACGCAAAGCGACTGATTGCTATTCGCATTTCCCCTAAGCTCCTCTCCAGGCTGCGGCGCCTCGCCGCGAAGCGAGAGAAACCGTACCAAACCTTGATTCACGAACTCCTCGAAAAGGCTGCTGGGGAACGCGCCTGAGTTCGGGCTCGAGCATTCGGAACCGTGAACGGCTTAGTGAAATGGATTCACCACGCGGAACCCTTCAACGCGGCGGTCGTTCTGAAAATCCTCCGAGAACAAAACACTGCAAGCGGCCAATTTTGCCGCCTGAAGAATCAGAGCATCCCAAAATGAAAATCGATGAAGGCGGCAGAGATCAATCGCCGCAAGGACGTCAGGAACCCTGGGAGTGACCACATCGAATTCGGAAAGAAGCTCGACTTTGCGCCGCGCTCTTTCTACATCAATGCCAAGCTTGCGCGTTGCCACGACGAAATACTCCTGAAGAACTTGCAACGAAACCACGCCCGTTCGCTGCCGCCGGTGCTTGGCGAAGAGTTCGCCCGCCAGCCTTTGCTTGACAGGGTCGGAGTCGTCGTCGATGTAGATGAGAACGTTCGTATCGAAAAAGCTACGAGCGCTCATGGATCTCGTCGCGATTGAAGCGCCAACCCCGAGAATTGCCCCCGCCAGAGAGACGCTTGAACTCTTCGATGCTGCGCTCGGGGTCGTCATCGGCAAGCGTCTGAAGATAGTCGCGGATCAATTGGTTAAGGCTTTTGCCAAGGGCTTCCGCGCGCTTGCGGGCGCGAGTTACGACCTCCTCGTCTATGGACAGCGTGATGTTCATGAACACATTATATGTGCGCACGTATTATGTGTCAACGTACACATCGCCGATGGAAAGGGCCACCATTCTCACGGTGGACGGACCGTGCGTTGCTCTGCTATATGAATTTCGGCGTGCGTATCTGGACTCGAGCGGGCTTCTTCCTCCCCGAGGAGCATCCGTTTGCTTTTTGAAGAGCTGAAAGACATCGAGCGGCAGCCGGACGGGACGCCCGTGGCGGCTGAGGACTTGGTGCGGCTCCCGGTCTTCAAGGACATTTCCCCGCAGTTCCTGAAGAAAAATGCCAACGCCACGGTGTGGCGCCATTTCCGGCGCGGAGACATCGTGTGCCGCGAAGGCGAATTCGGCTCGACGGCGTTTTACATTCTCGACGGACGCGCCAGCGTCCAACTGGCCGCTCCCATCGCGCACGTGAACGCGCAAGGCCGCCCCACGGGCTTTCTCGCGCGGCTGACGAGCAAGCTCTCCAGCCGGCTGTCCCCGCGCCGGGAAGACCGCCGTGAGGACGAAGCAGACCGGCGGTCCATCCCCATCGACGCGCCCGTCGATCTCTCCTACGACCATCCCGTGGCCGAACTCGGGCCCGGGGAACTCTTCGGCGAGATGACCTGCATGAATTATTACCCGCGCTCGGCGACGGTGCGCGCGGAAACCGATTGCACCATGCTGGAGATGCTGCGCAACGTCCTGGACGTGCTGCAAAAGAGCAAGGCGTTTCGCGCGCAGCTGGACGAAACCTACCGCCGCCGCGCTCTCGATTCGCACCTGCGGGACGTCTCCATCTTTCGCGGCCTGCAGCAGGATTTTATCGACCACTTGCGCGACCGCGTCGAGCTGCTGCGCTTCGCGCCCGGCCAGGTGATCTGCAAGCAGGGAGATTCCGCCGACAGTTTTTATTTGGTGCGATTGGGATTCGTGAAGGTTTCGGAGAATTATCCCGGCGGCGAGCTGGTGCTCGCGTATTTGTCGCGGGGCGATTACTTCGGCGAAATCGGCTTGCTCGGCGGCGGCACGCGCACGGCGGCGTGCTCGGCGCTCGATCACGTGGAGGTGGTGCGCATCTCGGGGGAAGATTTTCGAGACATGGTGGAGAGATATCCGGGGGTGCGCGCCGGTCTGGAGCGCGCCGCGCGGGAACGCCAGCAGGCCAACCAGGAACGCTTGAACATGATGAGCAGCGTGCCGCTTGACAGCTTTCTGGCACAGGGGCTGATGGAAGCGCAGAGCCTGCTGGTGCTGGACCTAGAAAAATGCACGCGCTGCGACGCCTGCGTCACCGCCTGCGCCGATTCGCACGACGGCGTGACGCGCCTGGTGCGCGAAGGCCTGCGCTTCGAGAATTTCTTGATCGCTACGTCCTGCCGGCAGTGCCGCGACCCGCTGTGCATGGTGGGCTGCCCGGTGGGAGCGATCCGCCGGCGCAATTCGCTCGAAGTCATCATCGAGGACTGGTGTATCGGCTGCGGCCTGTGCGCGAAAAATTGTCCGTACGGCAACATCAACATGCATTCCTTCGCAGCGCAGGCGGAAGACCACGAGCACCCCGGGCACAAAAAGGCGGTGGTGCAGAAAAAGGCGACGACGTGCGATCTGTGCACCGAGCATGTAGAGCCCAGCTGCGTGTACGCCTGCCCGCACGATGCCGCCCACCGCGTCGAGCCCCGCGACTTCTTCGCCGGGACGCTGGGGCAGCGCGTCGGCAAATCGGGCCGGGCGCGCACGTGATCGGCAGCGCCGGAAGCGAGACATGAAGACGATTGGGAGAACGAACGGTGCGCATTGACCGCACGCACCGCGGCTGGCTGGTCGCGTCGCTCATTATTCTGGGCGTCGCGCTGCTCGTCTACGGCGCCTATCGACTGCCGCCAGGCGCGGGCTCGATGGGCGGGACCACCGCGGGGTTGGCGTTCGGCAGCGCGGGCTTCGGCTTCATGATTTTTGCGGCGCTGCTTGGCGCCCGCCGTCGCGTGCCGGTTTACCTCTTTGGCCGCGCGCAAACCTGGATGCGCGGGCACCTGTGGCTGGGGCTCATCAGCCTGCCGCTCATCCTGTTCCACTCCGGGTTCCGCTACGGCCACGGCTTGACGGCGTGGCTGATGACGTTGCTCATTATCGTGGTGGTGAGCGGGGTGTTTGGCGCGGCGATGCAGCATTACATGCCGCGAGTGATGACGCGCGAAGTGCCCATGGAAACGATCTACGAAGAAATCGGGCACGTTCGCGCGCAGCTTTTGGAAGAGTCTGAAGAACTGATCAAGCAAGCCACCGGGGGCGATAAAAAAGCGGCCGCCGATGGAAGCGACGTGAATTCCGCCGCGCCCGCCGTTGCCGTGGCGGACGAAGCTGCGCCGCTGCTGCTGTTCTACGAACAGGAGCTGAAGCCGTATCTCTCGAGGCCTGGACCGCGGGGAAGCAGCCTGCGCGACGCGGCCAAGGCGCGCAGCGCGTTTGCGCAATTGCGGACGCTGCTGCCGCCATCGCTGCACACCACGATTGAGGACCTGGAAGGAATTTGCGAAGAGGAGCGCCAGATTACACTGCAAAGCCATTTGCATATGTGGCTGCACGGCTGGCTGCTCTTGCATGTTCCTCTTTCGCTGGCGCTGATTTTGCTCGGCGCCATTCATGCCGTCATGGCCCTGCGTTATTAGAAGGGGATCGCCGCATTGCCGCGTACACGCACAACCAAGAAGCTCGCGCAGCGCATCGACCTCGACTATTTCAAGCGGCCCAGTCCGTTCCGCCGCTGGCGGTTTTTGCTTTCTATTGCGGCGCCTGTGCTCGCGATCACGGGGATCGCGTGGTACGGGTTGCGTGGCGACCGCCGCGTGTATTCCGCGGGAGGACTGTCCGCCGCGCACGCGGTGCTGACCAAGCAGTGCGCCGCCTGCCACGTAGCCAATGCGGTGATGCTTGTCAGGAGCGTCGACGACGAGAAATGCCTCGCTTGCCACGACGGCCCCGTGCATCACACCACGCAGGCTTTCACTCCGTCGTGCGCTTCCTGCCACACCGACCATCGCGGCGCGATTCGCCTGGCCGCCACCAGCGACTCGAACTGCGCGCAGTGTCATGCGGACCTTTCGATTCACGCGGGCTCCGCCAGGTTTGTTCGCAACATCAGCAGCTTTGAAAACAGCCATCCAGAATTCGCAGTGTTGCGATCGGGGCGCAGCGACCCCGGGACGATTCAACTGAATCACTATCTTCACCTGCAGCCGAATCTTCTTGGTCCGAAGGGCAGCCGTGTGCAAATGGTCTGCACCGACTGCCACCGCTCGGCAACCGATGCCGGCGGGCCGTGGCCGTACGCCGATACGAAGAGCCAGGGCGAAAATCTGAACCGCCAGGCTGCGCGTGCCTCAGAAAGCGAATCCTCAGGAAACGAATCGGACGTAGCGCCGCCTCCGCGTGCTTACATGGCTCCGACCACTTACGCGCAGACCTGCGCCGCCTGCCACGGGCTGCAATTTGATAAGCGGTTTCCGGACGCCGTGCCGCATGACACGCCGGAAGTGATTCACCCCTTCATCGTCGCCAGATTGCAGACGTACATCGCAGGGCATCCTGCGGAGCTGCGTGTGCCGCGCGATCCAAGCCGCGACTTGCCCGAGCAGCCGGTGCCTGCGGACTATCGTTTGCTCACGCCAGCGCAATGGGTCGGCGAGCGCGCCGCCGAGGATGAGGAGCTGCTGTGGCGAAAGACCTGCAAGCAGTGCCACACGCTGATCGCCGGAGAGAACGGCGCGCTGCCCAAAATCGCGGCGTCGAATATCACCTCTCGCTACATGCCACATGCCAACTTCGACCACTCGCAGCATGGTCTCGTCGATTGCGTGAGTTGCCACGCCGCGGCGACGGGCAGCCAGCAGAGTTCCGACGTGCTTCTGCCCGGAATCGCTACTTGCCGCTCCTGCCACCGCGCCGGCGCTGAAGCCGCGGAGGCACGCTGCTTCGAGTGCCACACCTACCACGATCCCGCGCAGCGCAAACCGGCGCACAGCAATTTGTCGATTGCAGGACTGCAAAGGCGAGGCCTGTAGCACAGACTTTAAGTCTGTGGGGGTCCGCCACTGCACCACAGGCGTAAGCCAGCCAAGATCAGTTGGAAACCCACAGACAAAACGCGCTGCGGCGAGAACCGGTATCTGTAGCGCCCGCCTTTCTTTTCAGGCGGGCATCCGGGGCTTGGTCGCAGCGCCCGCCTGAAAAGAAAGGCGAGCGCTACAACGCTTCGAGTTTTTCCCCAGCCACTTTAGTCTGTGGGGGTCTGTCAGCGCACCCAGGCCAAGCCGGCCAAGATCACCTGGAACCACAGATTGCCCTTCACTGTGCTCAGGGTAAAAAGTGTGTGCTACCAAATTCAATTCGTCGGATTCGATGGGAATTTTAAATACGGCAAGCGCACGCCTTGCAGAACGATCTGATCGGCCCGTATCGACGCAGGGGCTTCGAAGCCCACGGACCCGCCGGAAGCCACGAAATCATCCTGATCGACTCCGTCGCCGCTGATCCCCAGCCCTCCCACCAGAACTCCATTGCGATAGAGCGGCACTGAGCCGGGAAAGAAAACTACTCCGCTTTGATTCGGCCCGGCGGGCTCGAATCCCTGCGTGCAGGGATTGGCCACATCTTGCAAATAGAGATTGAAGAAGGGGCCGGGCGACGTGCCGTTGATTCCCGGCGGGAAAAAAGGCTGGGCGCCGTAGCCGATGGTGCGATTGGTGACGGCCGTTCCGATCGGCACGCCCGTCAAATCAGCGGCGGTGCGCGCGCCGCCGCTGAAGTACACCATGTTGCGCGCTTTGGTGGTGGCGACGTCGACGCTGAAGACCGTGCCGTCCGCCATGCGATACAGCCCGATGATCGTGCCGTCCAGATCGGCGACGGCAATGGCCATGCGCGTCGAGGAATCGATGGGCAGGCGAATCACTGCGCGCGTCGTGTTGGCCGTGGCGATCGCGTTGTTGATGATGGACTGAACGTCGGAGGCTGCAAGACCACCCAGCGGCCCTGCTGTGGGCGCTACCAGCATGCCTTCCGGAGACGTTCCCGGGCTGGCAGCAGGTCCCACGAGAAAACTTCCGTTGAAGCTGCCGCTGGTGACGCCGGCCGGCGGAGTCGTTTGGTTCACGAACGGCAGAGCCACTCCATTGATGAACACCACGCCGGGAGCAGCAGGTGAGGGACCAAATCCGCCTGAGGTAGCAGCCGCGTAGGCCCCGTATTCCGCCACATCCGGCGCAACTCCCGCCACGCCGATGCCGCCCACCAAACTGCCGTTGCGAAATAGCGGCACGCCTCCGGGATTCACCGCCGCGGGATCGCTGTCGTTCACATCGGCTTTTCCCGTCGTGACGCCCAGGCCCGGCGCGGCGCCGCTGATCGAGCGCGCGGGGGGCACGGCCTGGCCGGCAATAAAATTGGAGGAAAGCGTGCAACCGCGATTGGTGTTTTCTATGCCGTAGAGCGGCGCGTTGGGCGCGTTGGCGATTCCGGGCGGGAAATGCACGCCGCTGATGAACCGCACCGTGCGCGAAGACAGCGGGGCCTGATCGTTGCTGAAAAATGCAGCGGTGCGCGCGAGGGAGACGGCGAGTTCGTTCACGTTCACTTGATCGCTGAAATTTCCCGTGGCTAGCGCTGGCGCGGAGGGCTTGCGGTAAACGCTCAGGATGTTGCCGGAGCGGTCCACCACGGCGATCACCATGGTGTTGGGATCGGCGGCCTGGGCGGCGGCTTGGGTTAACGCAGTAACGTCGGCGGCGCTGAGGCTCTGCACCGTGGCCGGCGGAGGTGCGGAGCTAAGCGGGCCGACGATGCCTCCGCAGCCGGCCGTTGCGAATAGCAGCGCGACCGCCAATCCAAAAAGTGCTTCGCGAGCAAATGGGGATGGCACGGTTTCGCCGGTGCGTTGGCCCATGAGAGGTCGTTGCATTGTTAGCACACGGGGAAACGACGCTCAAGGCGAGAGGGAGCGATGTGCGGGAATCGCAAACAGGTAGGACGGCGACAGGTAGCACAGACTTTTTACCCTGAACCTAGTGAAGGGCAGTCTGTGGGTTTCCATTCGTTCGCCCAGCCGGCGCACGCTAGCAAAGACCAGTGGAACCCCACAGACTGAAGTCTGTGCTACCAAAGGCCTCTACCCATCTACGAGAACACTCTTCAGCGCGCTAAGGCTGCCAACGATCGCATCCGGCTCAAATTCCCACGGATCGAACGCGCGCTTGGCGTCGCGCTGCACCCAGACGGCGCGCAGCCCGCGGGCCTTCGCGCCAATTACGTCGAACGCGTTGCTGGAGATGAGCCAGATCTGCTCTTTGGGAGTATGCACCTCGAGCGCGAGGCGATCGTACACGGCGGGGTCCGGCTTGAACGTGCGGATCGGATCGACACTTACAATCATGCTGAAGCGAGCGAGAACCCCAGCGTGGTCGAGCGCGGCGCGCACGGAGTTCTCAGTGCCGTTCGAGCAGGCGACAATCGTGAATTCCCGCGCCGCTAGCTCGCTGAGGGCGCCAACTGCATCCGCATAGGCCGGCAATTCCCGGTATTTGGAAAGCAGTGTCGCTTCGACTCCTTCGGAAAGAGGCGTGGCCAATTGCAAGCTAACGAAACGCAAGGCATCCGCCGTGCAGGCGTCAAAGTCCCGGTACTTTTTCATCAGAGCGCGGCGGAACGAATACTCCAGCTGCTTGGCCCGCCAAAGCTCGGACGCCTCCTTCGCTTTCGCGCCGAAGGCGGCGCGCAAATGTTCCTCCATGCGCAGGGGATCGAGTAGCGTCCCATACACATCAAAGGCGAGAACAGGATGAGCGGGCTGATTCGACATAGAAAAAACCCCGTCCGGGAAGCATAAAACGGATGCCCTTGCGTGGGAACCTCGAAAATGCATTTCCTAGTCCATTTTTGCGTGCGGGCGAGAGGTTTGCATCTCAGCGCACCTCGGGCCGAAACTACTTGCTGGGTCTGAGCGGGTGTTGTTAGCTAAGTGCGGCCGGCTTCGTACCTCTCGCGACCGGGAGAAAATTGATCCTGGATGCGGCGCGCATCCGCACCAATTCGACGGCTTTGCCTGGGCTGCCTGCTGGCGCTCGCGCCTGCAGCGGCGGCATCGCCTACGACAAGCCCTCACAAGCATGCGACCGCGCGCCGCCATGCTGCGGCCTCCGCCAAACGCGCGCGCGCGCATACCGGCGCTCGCCGCTCGCCCCCGGGCGCGCTTTTGCGGCCGCGCTCCAATCCTTCGGCCAGGGCGGCCCTCGTCCTCGTTTCCGAGCGCCTCCCGGTCCGCCGTTTTGCGGCGGTTTCAAGCGGCATTCCTTTGCCGGCCTTTCCGCCACAAGACGAGCAGCGGCTCCCGCGGCAAATTCCGGTCAAGACGGCAGCCCTGCAAGGAATCGTGCGCGACCCCGCGTCTCGCGGGATTGTCGGCGCTCTGATCGCGCTCACCAATCGCGCGTCGGGTATGACGCGGACGGTTACGACCAGCGCGGACGGCGTGTTTCGCTGGAGCGATCTCTCGCCGGGAACCTACTTGCTGCTGGTGCAGGCCGACGGATTCGAGCAATTAACGCGCGACGATTTGCGGCTGGACACGGGCGACGTCGTGACTCTTGAGCTGACGCTTTCTCCCTCGGCTATTCTCGCCGCGCCTGCATCTCGCCTGCCCCGCGAGCCTGAACTTGGCCCTCCGGCAGCAGCAGCCGCGCCTTCAGAGGCCGCGCTTCCCTACCGCGAACTGCGGCGCCGGCCGGACGAAGAGCCGGGGCAAGGGATCGCTACCGCGGCGACTCTGCCGCCCGCCCAAAACGTATTCATCGAGACGCCCGACCGCTGGAACGTGGCCATGCCGGAGTGGAATCGCTACGGGCGGAGCGGCGAGTATCCTTACGTGCGAGCGAGCCACTGGTGGGATCCGTTCAACCGCAACCGGCTGAAGGGCGATGAGCCCATCATCGGCCAGCAAACCTTTTTGGACATCACGGCCACTTCGGACACAGATATTGAAGAGCGCCGCGTCCCGCAAACCAGCAACATCAGCGCGGCTCAGCCCGGAAGCAGCGATTATTTTGGCAGGGGCGAGCAGTTCGCGCTCAGCCAGACTTTTCGATTTTCCTTTGGTCTGTTTCACGGCGATACATCGTTCCGCCCCGCCGACTGGCGCTTTCAAATAACGCCCGCGGTGAATGTGAACTATCTCGACGCGCGCGAACTCGGCATCGTCAACGTGAACACAGCCGACGGCACCACGCGTCTTGACGCGCACGCGGGTTTGCAGGAAGCCTTCGCGGAATACAAAATCCACGATCTGAGCCCCAACTACGATTTTCTTTCTGTGCGCGCGGGGATTCAGAGCTTTTCCAGCGATTTTCGCGGATTTATTTTTGTCGATGAACAGCCTGGCGTGCGCCTATTCGGAAACCTGCATTCGAATCGCTGGGAATATAACGCCGCGTATTTCAATTTGCTGGAAAAGGACACAAACAGCGGGCTGAATACGTTCGAACGCCGCCACCAGCAAGTCATCATCGGCAATTTGTACATGCAGGATTTCATCAAGCCGGGCTACACCACCGAGTTCAGTGTCCACTACAACCAGGACGAGCCTTCTGAGCAGTACGACACCAATGGGTTTCTGGTGCGCCCCGCGCCCGTCGGGGTTTTTCAGCCGCACGAAATTCGCGCCGCCTATCTCGGTTGGGCCGGCAATGGCCACTTCGGCCCTGTCAACGTGAGCCACGCTTTTTATCAGGCGCTGGGCACGGACAGCCTGAATCCCATCGCCGGGCGCCCGGTCACCATCAATGCGCAGATGGCCGCCGCCGAAGTCTCCATCGACAAAGACTGGGTGCGCTACAAAGTCTCTGCCTTCTACGCTTCAGGAGACGGCAATCCGCGCGGCGGCCGCGCTACCGGGTTTGACACCATCGTCGATGATCCTTCCTTTGCCGGCGGCGTTTTCAGCTTCTGGGACCATGAACAATTGCGCTTGCCCGGCACGGGCGTCGCGCTCACGCCCGGCGACAGCTTCCTGCCCAGCTTGCGCACCAGCAAGACCGAAGGCCAGGCCAACTTCGTGAATCCGGGGCTTTTCCTGGTCAACGCGGGCGCGAATCTCGATCTGACGCCAAAGCTGAAGAGCTTTGTGAATGTGAATTTCCTGCGATTTGAGAACACCGCACCCCTGGAGTTGCTGCTCTTTGAGTCACCGATTCGCAACACCATCGGGCTCGATTACAGCGTCGGGTTTCAGTACCGGCCGCCGCTCTCGGAGAATATTTCGATTACCGGTGGCGCTGCCGCGCTTTCGCCCGGGCAAGGCTTTCGCGACATTTTTACCGGCACGACGCAGTTTTCAGTTTTTGCGGACGTGAGATTTCAGTTTTGAAGGCTGAATGAATCGCAACTTGAAAGATCTACTTCCCAGTCTCCGGCTCAACCGCGCCTCTCCCTGGGCGGCGCTCGTCGTGAGCTTGCTCCTCGCAGCCCTGGCCACGCGGATTCCCGCGCCTTCGCTGCGCGCCGCGGACGAAAACGCCGGCCCAAACCTAATGGGCCAGACGCAGGAGGAAGCTGACCGCAAGAGCGCGGGCTGCACCTCGTGCCACACGCAGACTGATCAGCCGACCATGCACACCACCGGGACGGTGCGGCTCGGCTGCACGGATTGCCACGGAGGGAACGCGGACGTCCGGGTCGCCACGGGCGTCGCATCCACATCGCCGGAATACGAGCGGGCCAAGCGCCAGGCCCACCCGCAGCCCCGCGACGCGAAGCTCGCCGACCGGTCCGCCAATCCCGAACGCCTGTACACCGAGTGGCTGAAGGAAAGCGCGGAATACGTGCGCTTCGTGAATCCCGGCGACCTGCGCGTCGCGCCGGAAACTTGTGGCCGCTCCGGTTGCCATCCCTCCGAAGTGCGCAACGTTTCCACCAGCATGATGACCACCGGCGGCATCCTGTGGGGCGCGGCGCTTTACAACAACGGCAGCTATCCTCACAAGGACACGCGCTTCGGCGAAAGCTACGCACACGACGGAGCTCCGCAAACCGTTCGAACAATTCCTCAGCCTTCCGTGGAAGAGACGCGCGCAAAGGGCATCCTGCCGGAGATCACGCCGCTGGAGCGCTGGGAAATTTCGCAACCTGGCAACGTCCTGCGGGTATTCGAACGCGGTGGCGGGCCGAAGGGCGAAGTGGGCGAGCCTGCGCGCGACGCCGAAGAAACCGGAAAGCCCGATGACAAGCTCAGCACGCGCGGATTCGGCACCGAACTGCGCACCGATCCCGTTTTTCTCGGCCTGCAGAAGACGCGCCTGCTCGACCCGCTGCTTTCCCTGCCCGGCACCAACGACCAGCCGGGCGATTACCGCGCCAGCGGGTGCGCCGGCTGCCACGTCGTTTACGCCAACGACCGCGCGGCGCAGCACTCCGCGCAATACGCCGGGGCCGGCAATCGCGGCTACAGCGCGACCAACGATCCGACGATTCCGCGCGAGGAGTCCGGCCATCCCATTCGCCACGAATTTACGAGCTCGATACCGTCCAGCCAGTGCATGGTGTGCCATGTCCACCCGGGCACGAACATGATGACCACGTACTTCGGGTACACCTGGTGGGACAACGAATCCGACGGCGCCGCGATGTATCCGAAGGAGCAGCGTAACCTGACGGCGGAAGAACAATTCGACGTGTCCCAGCGCAATCCGGAGGGCGCGGCGCCGCGCGGGCTGTGGTCCGACGTGAAATTTCTGGCGGCGACAGGCAGCGCCGATTTCAACGCCAAGCTGAGGGACACGCAATTCGCCGATTTTCACAGCCACGGCTGGCTCTTCCGCGCAGTGTACGCGCGCGACCGCGAAGGCCGACTGCTCGATGAAAAAGGGGCGGTGGTCGCGCCCGATGATTCGAACAAGTTTGAGAAGGCCGCGCACCTTGCGGATATCCATCTGCAAAAGGGCATGCAGTGCGTGGACTGCCACCTTGAGCAGGACGCCCACGGCAGCGGAAAATTGTATAGCGAGCCGCGCGCTGCCATCGAAATGGACTGCCTCGATTGCCACGGGACGATCGATCAGCGGGCGACGCTCGTCACCTCCGGCCCCGCGGCGCCCGGCGGCGGCACGCACCTCGACGCGCTGCGCACGCCCTCGGGCCAGCGGCAATTCGAGTGGCGTGCGGGCAAGCTCATCCAGCGTTCGATGATGGACGCGCACCTCGAATGGGAAGTGGTGCAGACGCTCGACTCGATCACGCCGGGCAACGCGCACTACAGCGAGAAGTCGCGTCTGGCGAAGACGCTGCGCACCGACGGCGCGACCTGGGGCGACGTCCCAAAAGACGAATCGACGCTCGCGCACGCTAACAGCCGCATGACCTGCTACGCCTGTCACACCTCGTGGACACCCAACTGCTTTGGCTGCCATTTGTCCATGACCGCGAACGAGAAGCGGCCCATGCTGCACAACGAAGGCCTGACCACGCGCAACTGGACGGCCTACAACTTCCAGGTGCTGCGCGATGACGGCTACATGCTGGCCGTGGATGGCACCGTGACCGGGCATCGCGTGGCGCCGGCGCGGTCCTCGTGCGCGATTCTGGTCAGCTCGCAGAATGCCAACCGCGAGTGGCTCTACAACACGCAGCAAACCGTCTCGGCCGAGGGCTTCAGCGGGCAGGCGTTTTCCACGTTCGTGCCGCACACGGTGCGCGCGCGGGAGACGAAGGCGTGCACCGATTGCCACGTCTCCGCCGCGCGCGACAACAATGCCTGGATGGCCATGCTCCTCCTCCAGGGCACCAATTTTCTCAATTTCATGGGGCGGTACGTGTACGTGGCCACCGGGGGCAAGGGATTTGAGGCCGTCGCCACCGCCGAGCACGATGAGCCCGAATCCGTCATTGGCAGCGATTTGCAGCGCGTGGCGTATCCCGACGATTTCCACAAGCACGAAGAACACAATCGCGAGCTGACCACGGCCTATCGACACGGCGGAAACGTTCTCGACATCCAAGTGCGCGGAGAATACGCCTACGCGGCGATGGGGGCGGACGGCTTCCGCATCTTCGACGTCGCGAACATCGACAACAAGGGCTTCTCAGAGCGCATGGTGACTGCGCCGGTTTCGCCGCTCGGCCAGCGGCTGTACGTGAAGACCAAGTATGCAACGGCGGTCGCCACGCCTACCACGCTTGCTGTCGATCCGCTGCGCACGCACGATCCCGCCAACGAAGAGCAGAAAATCCACTTGATGTATGGATTTCTCTACGTTGCCGATAAATATGAAGGACTTGTGGTCGTTGGCAATCCCGAGCTGAAGGGAAACAATCCCGGTGTCGGGACTCTGCTCGACGGAAATCCGGAGAATAATTTCATCGGCCGAGCGGCCACGTTCAATCCCGGCGGAATTTTGAATGGCGCTCGCGGCATCACCATCGCTGGAACGTACGCCTATATTTTGTGCGACCGCGGCCTGGTGGTGGTCGATCTCGATAATCCGCTGGCGCCGCGGGTGACGGCGGAAATCGGCGCGCCTGATCTGGTCGACCCGAAGGGCGTTGCCGTGCAATTCCGTTACGCCTTCGTCGTCGATCGGCAGGGTTTGAAGGCGCTCGACGTGACCGATCTGGCGCATCCGCGCGTCGTGCCAGGAGCGTATGTAAAAATCGATGACGCGCGCAATATCGCCGTGTCGCGGACTTATGCCTACGTTGCCGCGGGCAAGAATGGGGTTGCGCTAGTCAATGCGACGCAGCCCGAGCAGCCGCGCCTCGATCAGATGTTCAACGCCGGCGGCCAGCTAAACGATGTGAACGATGTGAAGATTGGCGCCGTCGCCGGCAGCGTCTTCGCCTACGTGGCTGATGGGCGCAATGGCCTGCGCATCCTGCAAGTCATTTCCCCTTCGGATTCAACTGAGTCTTATGGATTTAGCCCGCGTCCCACGCCCAAATTAATTGCAACTTATCGCACCACTGGGCCGGCGCTGGCCATCTCGCGCGGGATCGACCGCGATCGCGCCGTCGACGAGAGCGGCAACCAGCTCGCCGTGTTCGGGCGCCGCGGGGCGCGGCCGTTCAATCGCGCGGAGGCGGAGAAGCTGTACCTGCGCGACGGCAAGGTGTACACGGTCACGGACACGCCGCCAGGTGCGCCGCTTA
>Ga0210398_10003108_pt1 | contig 15997 bp, 12 predicted proteins | sample IncBWC4OmetaG_FD_161047 | JGI IMG/M metagenome (GOLD analysis project Ga0210398, IMG submission 161047) | Forest soil microbial communities from Barre Woods Harvard Forest LTER site, Petersham, Massachusetts, United States - Inc-BW-C-4-O | ecosystem: Environmental > Terrestrial > Soil >...
AACCCATAGACTCAACCTCCCGTAAGATGCTTGCGCACGCGACCCTATCGCACACGGAGTCACCTTGACTCTCCGAAGTCTTAGCGCTTTATCGAACGCGCGCAGAGCACTGCGTCCAATTTCGCGCCTAGAGAAAACGCGCGTCCGATAAAGCCCGTTGATCAGTCACTGGCTATCGTATTTTTAGGTTTTGGTCGGTGGCGCTCAGGTTGCCGTGTAGGGCCTCCTGAACCACGATGCGGAGGCGGTACGTGCCCGGGCGAACTTCCAACCGTATGACGCCATTGATGCCGGTCTTTGAGAAACGGTCGAAACTTTCTGGTTTCAGCGCCAACTCCATGTCAGCTTGCTTGCCCGTGACGAAATTGCCCTGCGAATCAAAAAGCGCGGCCAAGAAGATGAGCTTCTGCACATGCCGGTCTTTCTGCTGCTCGAAGATGATCTTCTGAATGTCAATATGGACTTGGATGGTGAGTTCCCGTTCGCCAGGCGTGGCAGTGCCGAGCTTCTCGCTTATGGCTGTGGGAAGGTCGGTCCTCTCGCCGGAACCTCGCATTAAGACTTCCATTTTCTCCGAGGCGCTCGGCTGATGGCTGGTTCCCGATGTTGGTGCAAAATACCCGGGTCGCACTTGCACCAAGTCGTGACGCACGTTCTTTAACTCAACTTTGATCTTGTGATACTTGCCGTCTTCTGACGGCGCGAAACCGATTAAGTAAGTGCAGGAAGGCAAGAGACCCAATTGTCGAAAGCCGAGGTTGAGATCATTGTTGTCGCGGAAAAGGAGACCGCCGGTACTCTCCGCAAAGCGCGCCAAGGCGGAATCGACCTCTTCGAGGCGGTCACCGAGCGTTCTCATCTCGAATACCATAGTGCTCACCCCCAGCCCGACGGATTCCACGGACTCATTGAGCGGTCTTCCCGGCGCTTCAGCGTACAGGCCTTTGGCATCGAGCGAGTTGATGACTACACCGGCGCGTAAGGCCTTGTTGATGATGGAATCTTGCTCTTGGTCGAGGGTGTTCGAAAGGAATCCCGACGACGCGAGCAGCAACATTCGTTTGCCGGGCATTCTTGCAAGCTGGTTGAGGTTGCTCTCAATGGCATCGAGCGTCACCTGCGACGCTATGCGTGCCTGATCCCAAGTCTGCTGTGCCTGCGCGAGCACGGCAACGAGGATTTCTGTGGGTATACCGCCGCCTTTGCTCGGGTCGGTCGGTGTCAGGTTCTCAAAAGCAGTATCTGGCAAGTCTTCTCCGCAGGGCGGGCCTCCGCTACAGGTACACGCCTCCGAAACCTTCGCCTTCATGGCAGACGGATCACCTTTTACAATTTGATAAGCCTCGTAGGCTGTTATTCTTGGGCACTGTGCCACGCCGCCTGGCGATATGCGCGGATGGGATTGCACCTTTGTCACTGCGACGAGGATCGCCTTGGAATCGTCTGTGAACTCACTGGCCCTCCCCCTTGATGTCGTAAATACTGCGATCCGGTCTCCGCTCTGAACCGCTTCCTTGATAAAACGAGACGCCGCAATTTTGGCGTGGGCCAGGTCGCCGGGAGCCGTATTGAGGTCATCGAAAAGGAGACCGATCCATCTCCTGAAGGCGAGATTTTGACTCGGCAATTGGGCGACCGGAGTGGGCGCGGGCGGCTGGGTTGACTTGTCTGGTACGGGGCTTGCAGAATGCGGGGATGTTTCCACCGGCGCAGTGAATGTGTCGACGGAGAACGCTGTAAGCTCGCGCTTAGTGCTCCCGTCGAATAGAACGAAGTTGTCTTTCGTGAGGCCGGGGACGGCACGGCCGTGGGAGTCACGGACAACGACTTCTAGCTGGACGAGACGGCTCTCCGCACGAAGGGTCGCCTCGAGTACGTAGGGGCGGCTGCTGAGACGAACTTCGCCGGGTGAAAGTGTCTGTGGTGGGGCAACTATCTGCGCAAAAACGGCCCATGTCAGGGCTACTCCCCCAACGGCGAGCCCGATAACCATACGTAAGACACGCATGCGCAAATGTCAGTGTTCAATCTAGCGTAGACACATGGGCAAAACAAGCAATCGAACGGAGCGCCGCCCGTGCCCGGTTAGTTCTGGTACTCGGCAATTGAATCATCGATGACTCATGAAGCGAGCGATGGGAATCGAACCGACGTCCGAAGCATGGGAAGGTTCTTCGCCGAAGAATAATTCCAGCCGCGTATCGGAGTGTTGGTGAAATTGTTTCTGACGGTTCTAACACTTGGGATGGGGAGCGGTCGGTAACGCCTTCCGCTGACGAGACTTAGAAGTGAGGGATGCAGTTTCGATCCCCACCGCCCCCACCAACCATCTTCGTGCGGAATGGACACGTAACAAAAACACGCGGGGGCAAAAAGGGGCAGATGAGGCCGATGATCCGGTTCTGTGTTTCTTACCAGCGGCACGGGTGACAACCGGACGCGTCGATTTCAACCGTTCAACAGATATTTCGTAGAAGGCCGCTTTTTTTGGATAGTTTCAGGCTCTCGATTGGGACTATGCCTACTGCGCTGCTTTAAGGCGCTTCAAAAAGGTTTGCGCGTCTTGAAGGGAACGAGCGCGGCATCATCCCGAATCCCGACCAAGATGCTTGCGTCAGACCGCACACGAGTGAGCTGTGGGATCTCAGCTTTCAAGAGTAGTCGTGGCTTCTTCGGTTTTTGCCAATTGAAATAGCGCGACGGCAATCCACAGGTTGGTTTGAGCCTGTTCTTTGACCTGAATCGCACTGAACTTGTGTGATTCGCTCATTTTCTCCGCCTTAACATAGTTAGTTTCGGCGTCTCGGAGAGTGGCTAGGGCGCCCTCGAAGTCGGCCGCGTGCAGTTTTGCCATCCCAAGACTGAATTGGACATCAGCACAATTCGATAGTAGCTGCTGACTGGGATTCGCAGTCCAGGCTCCTCCGGGAGAGCAATTGAGAATAAATCGGAATTGCGTCTTTCGCCCGATTGCCATGCACGTATCCGTTCGCGAGCCGATCTAGGACGTAATTCTTTCGCTCTGCCAGAACTGGTTGCTTCTGAACGAGTTCCAAAGCGCTCTCATACTGCCTAATCGCATCGGAAGCATTGCCGCCTCTGAGCGCTTGGTTGACTTGACCGACTATCGCATTCAATCGGTCCTCGAGGGCCAACTGCTCCTTTGGTATCCCGGCCGACACGGTAACGGAATCCCGACCCTGAATTCACTTATCCATTTGCACTTTCACAAGTTTGGTAGCGTTTTTGTTCGGAAGGCGGCACTCGGAAATCTCGTAACGCTGGGAACCGACACCTGCGCCCGCAATCTTACTCCATATTCGTACGCAGAAGGTATTATGCTCGACCTCCACCTTCCCTCGGACGGCATTCACGAAGAGCTTTGTGTCGAGTGCCCCAGGTCGAAAGGTTACGACACAAAAGTACTTTGCAGTGCTGTCTCCCACTTGCTCAAAACTCAGCAGGAAGGAGGCGTCTGCCTCGGGCACGGAAATGGATTGTAGATTTTGGATCGATAATTTGTGACCGAAATTGCGGTCCCCTTCAAATGCCCTATCATCTGTTTGCATATTTCTGGGGAAATGGCCAAAACGGCTATGACTCCCAAGGATTGCATCGTCGTTGCCGATGCCTGTCGGCCCTTCCGCATGCCGAGCCAGCGGCGCAAAAACCTTGCCCGAGACATCACGAAGTATCTAATTCCCGTTTGAGCGAGGAAGTCTTCGTTGATTGCGTGCCGGACACTCCGAGACGGCCATCGTATCCAAGGAGACCGTGGAGCCAGACCTCTGGGCGGGCGACTCGCTGATGCAGGCCTGGAGGTCCGAAAGCGCGGTCTGCTGTGGGGAATTCGTTGTGTCTTGGGAAGGAGAAGCATACGATGGGCGATCTAAGAGGTCCCAATTGCAATTTCCGGTTCAAGCCTAGAAAACCGAATAATCAACTTTGAGGAGCGTTGGATGAATCAGTATCGCCGCACGCTGCTGTCTGTCATTGGCATTTTATTCTCTTTGAATGCACCTACTGTTTTCGCTCAATCCGGTCAGATTTCACTCACGGTGGACGCAACGCTGGCGTCTGAGAAAATTGTGCGCACGCGGGAGAGCATACCCGCCAAACCGGGACCGCTCACACTCTATTATCCGAAATGGATCCCCGGCGAACACGGGCCGGACGGCCCGATCGGGAACTTGACGGGTCTGAAATTCACCGCTAACGGAAAGACGATTCCCTGGCAGCGCGATCTGCTCGACAACTTCACGTTTCACATCGAGGTGCCGGCGGGCGCGGATCATCTCGATGTCGCGTTCGACTATCTCGAACCGGGCAGCGGCGGATTCGCAACTTCTGCCGCGTCGGCTACAGACAAGCTCCTCGTGATCGAATGGAACCAGAATGTCTTGTATCCTGCCGGGCCACCCGCCAGTAAGATCATCTTCAAACCGACGCTAATTTTGCCCGACGGATGGAAATTCGGCACGCCGCAGCACGTCCAGAGTCAAACCGGCATCGAAGTCTCCTTCGAAGCTGTCGCGCTCGACCGTCTCGTTGATTCACCGGTGATCACTGGCCAGTATTATCGCGCGATCGACATCACTCCGCCGGGCGAGCCGATCCACCACGAGATTGATATCGTTGCCGACAGCGAAGCAGCACTCGACATGAGTCTGGAAGCGCAGAAGGGTATGACGAATCTCGTTGCTGAGGCCGGAAAACTCTTCGGCGCGCGCCACTATCACGAATATCATTTTCTGCTGACGCTCAGCGACCACGTCGCGCACTTCGGCCTGGAACACTTCGAGTGCAACGACAGCCGCATGCCTGAGCGCGTGCTTCTCTCGCCCGACGCCGGGTTGTCGCTCGGGGGCCTGCTGGCACACGAGTACGCTCACTCCTGGAGCGGAAAGTTCCGGCGTCCCGCTGGTTTGACAACGCCGGACTATGAAGTCCCAATGAAAACCGACTTGCTCTGGGATTACGAAGGTTTTACCGAGTTTGCTGGTCCGCTGCTTGCGGCACGCAGCGGTATTTGGACACCCGAAGAGTATCGCGATAATCTCGCAAACATTTCCGCGTCTCTCGGCCCGGGCCGCCCCGGCCGGACGTGGCGGCCGCTGCTCGATACGGCGGTTGGCCAGGGCCTCGGGTTTTCGAGAGGCTGGACCAACTGGCGCCGGGGCACCGATTATTACGACGAAGGCGACCTCTTGTGGCTCGAAGTGGCCACGATCATCCATCAGCAAAGCCACGGACAGAAGGCCCTCGAAGACTTCACGCATCTGTTCTACGGCGGACCGAACAACGGGCCCGAAGTGAAGACGTACACATTCGATGATATCGTCCACGCATTGAACTCGGTCGCACCTTACGACTGGGTGAGTTTCCTGGACGACAGGCTGACTTCGACGTCGCCCAATCCGCCGCTGGGCGGAATTGAAAACGGCGGATGGAAGTTCCTCCTGAACGACGTCGCTCCTCGTGGACAACAGCGCCGAGGCGGACCCGGCGATCGATATTCCATTGGTTTACAAGTTGGAGAGGACGGCAACGTTGGTGACTCGATCGTCGGCGGTCCGGCATTCAACGCGGGCATCACTTCAGGGATGAAAATAGTTGGCGTCAACGGTCGCGTCTACACGCACGAGCTCCTTGAAGATGCGATCAAAGCGGCGAAAGATAGCTCGCGGCCCATCACTCTGCTCGTTGTGGTCGACGATTACTACAAAACGTGCAACGTAGATTACCACGGTGGCTCCCGCTATCCGCATCTCATCCGCGACGAGAGCAAGCCCGACTATCTCGATGATCTGGCCAAAGGTCACGGCGGGAGTCAGTGAGCCGCCGTCACTCCTCGGAAGGAGCACTGTCGCGGCATAACCTCTGCATTGCATTCAGCACTGGCTGAAAGCCGAAAAGGAAATCCCCAACCACACCGCGGCCCGCATCTTCGCGGCTGCGACTTCCATTCTGAAAGCGGGAACTCCCGCAGCGGGCGAGGAAACCATAGGTCATTGATGGGCGCAGTAGTTACCGCGAGTTGCGTTCTGGGCCGGTTCGGCTTCTTCGAAGTTATGCGTGCTTCTGAAGGTCCCGCGCCAGTTCGATCTCCGCGAAGGCCATTTCGCTGACCGTGTGGCGTATGTGCCGGTTAGCCGAATTATCAGAACTTTGGTCCGTCGAGTGGATTACATTGCAGATCAGCATGGATTTGGTAGCTTAGAGTTCGTGCTGAACCGTTCCACTTTTTCAATTTGGAACCGATCCCACTCAGCGCCCGGTTGCCTTGGCGAATCTGATCACAATGGCCTAGTGTACCCAAGTGAACAGTACCGCGTCACCTGACTCAGCAAAATAGCGTGAGCCTATAAATGTCGCGGTTCGAAGGCCCTTGCGCAACGATGCCACCCCCCATTTCCAGCCCGTCCATTCCAGCGAAAGCACCACAAGTGAGCGGCGAAGATAACCTTTCGCGCGATCTCACGAGCGATGAAGTCCGGGCGCGGCTTGCGAAGTACGGCCCCAACGCAATGCCGGACACGGCGATACGGCCATTGCGCATTGCGCTGGCCAAATTCTGGGCGCCAGTGCCCTGGATGTTGGAAGCCGCGGTCATTCTTCAGCTAGTGCTCCATGAGTACGTCGAAGCCGGGGTGATTGGTGCCCTTCTGGTATTCAACGCCGCACTTGGGTTCTTCCAGGAGGGACGCGCACAAGCGACTCTCGCCGCGCTGAAATCGCGACTCGCGCTTACAGCTTCGGTGCGCCGCGATGGCGCTTGGAAGAACGTACCCGCCATGGAACTCGTGCCGGGCGACATGGTGAAGCTGTCGGTGGGTGGAGTGGTGGCAGCGGACGTAAAGCTAGTCGAAGGATCGGTCCTGCTCGATCAGTCCATGCTCACGGGAGAATCTGTCCCCATCGAGGCTGGACCGGGCCTGCAGACGTATGCAGGGGCTCTGGTGCGGCGTGGAGAAGCAACTGCAACCGTCACTGCTACCGGAGCACGCACGAAGTTTGGACGTACCGCAGAACTCGTACGCACCGCTCATGTCGAAAGCACCCAGCAGAAAACCGTAGTGCGCGTGGTGCGAAATCTTGCCATCTTCAACGGCGTAATCATTATCTTGCTGGTGACATACGCCCGTGCCCGCAACATGCCCAATGGCGAAATTATTCCCCTTGTGCTCACAGCCGTTCTGGCATCTATCCCTGTAGCGCTTCCCGCCACGTTTACGCTTGCAGCAGCGGTGGGCGCAAAGGCTCTCGCACGCTTGGGTGTGCTTCCAACGCGATTGTCCGCTGTGGACGAGGCCGCAACTCTGGACGTCCTTTGCTCGGATAAAACGGGCACCCTGACTATGAACGAGCTGGCAGTTACCGCCATTCGTCCCGAGCATGGCTTCGATGAAGCGCGCGTGCTGGCAATGGCGGCTCTAGCCAGTTCCGACGGCGGACAGGATCCGGTGGACACAGCCATCCGCTCCGCCGCCACGAAAGGAAGCACCACAAGCCTGCCGAAATTGATCAAGTTCGTTCCGTTCGATTCCGCGACAAAAATGTCTGAGGCGATGGCGGTGGAAGCCAATGGCGGCGCACTGCATGCCGTGAAGGGAGCGTTCGCAGCGGTTATCAAACTAACCGAACCAGTACCAACCGCGGCCGCTGCGTGCCACGAACTCGAAGAGAAAGGCTTCCGCGTTCTGGCCGTTGCCGTGGGCACCCCGACGCCGATGCGGCTGGCAGGAATGATTGCGCTGAGTGATCAACCTCGCTCCGACGCGGCCGAGTTCATCAAGGGCCTGAAGGATTTGGGCGTGCGCACCGTCATGCTAACTGGGGATGCGCCGGCAACAGCGGCGATCATCGCTCGAACCGTGGGGCTCGATGGGGCAATCTGGCCGCCCGGACCAATTCCGGAGACTGTTCGCCCGGAAAACTTCGCGGTCTTCGCCGGAGTTCTTCCGGAGGATAAGTATCACCTCGTTAAGGCATTCCAGAAAACGGGCCACACAGTGGGAATGTGCGGCGATGGCGCGAACGATGCGCCAGCTCTTCGCCAGGCGCAAATGGGAATTGCCGTTTCGACCGCGACCGATGTTGCCAAGTCGGCGGCCGGAATCGTGCTGACCAAGCCAGGGCTTGAAGGCGTTGTCTCTGCTGTAAAGGAAGGCAGGGTAACCTTTCAACGCATCCTGACCTATACCTTGAATTCGGTCACAAAGAAGATTGTGCAGGTGCTCTTCCTGGCTGTGGGCCTGATCATAACCGGACACGCGGTCCTGACTCCCATGCTGATGGTCATTATCATGATCACTGGGGACTTTCTCGGCATGTCCTTGACGACGGACAACGTTCGGCCATCCCCGAAGCCAAGTGCGTGGCGAGTCGGGAACTTGACGCTTGCGGGAGCGTTCATGGGTATCGCCGAGCTGGTGTTTTGCATCGTCGTCCTGGCTATCGGCAAGTTCCGGTTAGGTCTTGGGATGGGGGCCCTTCAAACTCTCGCCTTCCTGCTCATCGTGTTCGGCAATCAAGCAACAACCTATACGAATCGAGCACGCCAGCATCTGTGGTCGGTACGCCCGAGCTTTTGGCTGATACTTTCATCCGCAATCGACCTGTTGATTGCCTCAATACTGGCAAATCGCGGGATAGCCATGGCGCCTCTGCCGTTGCCTGTATTGGCGAGAGTGCTCGTCGGGACAGTTGTCTTTGCATTCCTGGTGGATATTGCCAAAGTCCCCGTATTCAAGCGCCTCGGGATAGTCTAGGAACGGCGTTCCGACCAACAAACCGCAAGGGCCGGTTTTTGTATATCGTACTGTTTCAGAAGATTTGGCCGGTGATAATCGACTGATCGGGCCAGTGGAGCCAGGGTTGGCTCTAGGTCGTTGCAACATCTCAGAATGATCGTGGAATGTTCTTTACTTCCAGAACCAGCACGGTCCCGGCAGTAAATTGGATGTTCTTCTTGGAAGTCAGAACGGATTCTGTAGGCGAGGCCGCGTCCGCAGGCTCCAGGGTCACTTTCTTATAGCCATACACGCCCCGTGCATCCAGCAAGTTCGTACATGGATTTGCCGAGGACTTCTTCTTCTTATCCAGGCAAACGACCTTGTAGTGAACGGGAATATTTGGCATCGAATCGAGCGACGAAGTATGCGGTTGATCCTCAGATAACTTTTTCTCACCTGGAAGACGCTGGTCATCCTCGGGTGTGCGGGGAAATCGATCAGCGATAATAGCTGGAAACTGCCATCCTTCGCTGACACTCGATTGAGAAACGAGCGCAACGATTCTTGCCTCGACTGGAATTTCGCGGCCATCCTTGCCCACTGCCTTGTCGATACGAATCCTTAGAACGGAACCTCCATTCACTCCGGATTGAACCTCCACGATCGATGCGTCGAGCGTTGTAATGGGCTCCTCTACTGAGCTTGTAATCAGATTTGTCCGCAAAATAATATGGTCACCAGATTTGATCCTTTTCGCATTGACTGAGTGGCGAAGAACGATTTCACACACCATTTTCCCCGACTGAAAATTACCTGCGCAGCTTGATGTGTCAAGCAATCTCGCGAGATCGTCAGGAGCCTGATTCACCTGCTCGCAAGAGATTCCCGATGTCGCCCTGGAAAGCAGTACGAGCAGGATGATCGGTTTCATCTTCATTCGAGTCTAAGCCAGGTTTCTTGGATATGGTTAATGGATTTGTGAAAAGACTGCAGCGTTGCCCGCACTAGACCCCCAAGACTCAAAGGCGCTTGTCCGGTAGTTTTACTAACCATCCTCGGTGGCACCGATCCGCACCGGCCAACCCCACTGCGCGATAGCGATGTGCCAAGCCGGACGCGACGGTGGAAAGAGCCCGAATGGAAGATCCCCTCGCGTGTGCCAATGTGCGCTTCAGCTCTTCACTTCAGGCCAAAAGATTTTTCGCTTCAGTCCTGCGGTAGCGCAAAGCGAACGGATGTATAGTCGCGGTCCATCGCTCTGGCGTGCGCGGATCAGGCCGACGCTTGCACGCGCCTCACAATCTGGTCGAATCAAGATCGAAGAAAGGTAAATCGGAATGTGAATTCAGAACCGTTTTGAATTATGGCGACGCACAAGGAGGAAATGATATGCAAGCCGCGGTCGTTCCCGCTGTGAGCAGTTCGCGGCAGGTCAAAGACGTTGGCAACCTCAGCTCGAACCGAATCAAGTGCTACACTCCTATCCTTTTGGGAAATGCGTATCGATCAACTCCCATATCTTTGCCAGGTGATGGTCATCATGCTCCGCAACAAAATACAAATGATCCACGAGCCGCATGGGCTGCTTGAGACGCGGATGCAGGCTCGTTCGCGCAAAAACGTCAGGTTCAAATGTCCCCAGATGCTCCAGTAAGCGAAGCCGTGCTGTGCGGAATCCAGCCAGAATCTCCGCCAATTCTTGGGCATTATGGTTGGCTTCATGGGTCTTGCGATTACCCAGGTCTGCGACGGCGAGTGTGTCTCGGTCAGCAAGGAAGTCATCCACACGCGCCATCCATAGAGGTTCGAGATCAAGCAAGTGGCCTGCGTGCTCTTGAGCTGACCACTTCCCCTGCGGTTTGCCGACCAACACATCCACATCGGTCGTCACTTTGCGCAGTATCTCGTCCAGGCGTGCGGGCGTGCCCAACAGGCGGACACACACGTTGGGGTACTGCTCCGCCGGAAATGTGAAGTCGAACTTCCGCTCGAACCACGCCGGGACTTTGAATAGCGGGCCTGGCAAATTATGCTCCCATCATGGTCGCACCTGGAATAGCGAAGCTCTTAGACCCATAACCACTCTGTTTCTTCTTCGTGTGCATTTCACAGTTCCTATTCACTTTCCGATACAAATGTCTCTACAACCATCTCGATCTTAACGCAGCAACCAAACGGAATCTGCGACACGCCCAAGGCGCTGCGCGCACGGGCACCTCGCTCTTTAAAGACTTCGATGAACAATTCGGAAGCGCCATTGGCGACCATGTGGGCCTCGGTAAAATGCGGCCCACTGTTGACGAAGACCAAAAGTTTCACAATCCGTCGAACGTCATTCAGATTACCAATGGCGGCCTGAAGAGTGGCAAGTATTTCGATAGCGACGCTGCGTGCCGCTTGTTTCCCCTCAGCGGTGGTAATCTTCTCGCCTGGCTTGCCGCACCAATGCTTTCCATTCTTCTTTGCGAGTCGCCCCGACAAATGAATCTGGTTTCCGGTCCGGACAAACGGAACGAAAGCAGCAACATAGCCATCCACCACGGGGGGTGGAACGTCAGGCAAAGTAATCTGCAGGTTCTTCAATCGTTCATAGGCCGACGTCATTTAATTCGCTCCCTTGGATCGTCCCGCTTCACTCGTTATGGGAGCCCAACGTCATGACAGCTTCCACAAGCGGCGTGACATGACCGCCGACAAAGATCCCATCTGCGGCTTCGTTCCCACGAACCTCCACATGTAGCAGGCTGCGACGGCCCATTTTTGTACCCTGTTCGCTCACGAAGCGCGCGCCTCCGGCGTTGGAGATAAGTTTGTGACGCATCATGAAAACCGCCAAAGGTCCCATAGAGCTTCCGGTCGCCGGATCCTCGGGAATTCCGTATTCCGGCGCAAACATCCGGGAATAGGCCCCATCAGGAGTTGGGGTAAACAAGTAGACGCAGAAGGACTCGTCCTCCGCATACTTCAGAGTTTTTAGACCCGCTGAATCAAGCCATGCACGATCGACTGCTGCCCTATCTTTCGCGGCAACTACCACTGTTGGATTGCCCGCGCTGAACAGTTGAGGCTCCATTGGCAACAGGTCCTGCGGTTGCAGCCCCAGCGCTCTCGCGCAGAGAGAGGAGCCATAGCATCTTCCTTCGCGAATCGGAGGCATACGCATCCAAATGAGAGGGCCAGGCCCTCCTTCAATCCGAAGCAGGACAGGGCCTACCCCCTCTTCCAGACTGAACTCACTGCTATTCCGCGAGACGATCGCTTCCTGCAACAGCACAAACGCAGTTCCAATTGTGGGATGGCCGGCAAATGGCAACTCTTTTGCTGGCGAAAAAATGCGCACGCGTGCCACGCAATCTTCGCGTGTTGCTGGAAGCACGAAGCCGGTTTCCGTCAAGTTGAGCTCCCTGGCGATCTTCTGCATCGTCGTTTCGTCGAATTCTGACGCGTCTGGGAATACCGCTAGTGGGTTCCCCGCCAAAGGCTCCGTCGTGAAGACGTCAACGACTGCGTAGCGGTAAGACTTCACTTGGGCCATTAATCAGTAACCTCCGCGATCAGATCGATCTCGACACAAGCTCCAAACGGAATCTGAGCCACGCCAAAGGCGCAGCGAACATGCATTCCTATATCTCCAAGAATCTCCGCGAAGAATTCCGATGCGCCGTTGGCCACCAGATGCTGCTCGGTGTACGCGGGAGTGCTATTCACGAGCACCGTCAGCTTCAAGATACGCTTGATCTGGTTTAGGTCACCGGCCGCCGCTTGAAGTGTGCCCATCAGATCGATGGCCACGGCGCGTGCGGCGTTTTTCCCTTGCTCGGTCGTTAGATTCGCACCCAACTGACCGACCCATGGCTGTCCGTCGACTTTGGCAATATGACCAGCCAAGAAAATCAAATTGCCGCTTCGCAGGAAGGGTACAAAAGCTGCTACCGGCGGCGTGAGTTTTGGAAGTGCGATGTTGAGAGCCTCAAACCTTTCGTAAACGGACACTGTCTTCTCCTCTAACTTCGGTTTTCGTTTCCAATCTGGTATGCCTAGCTATCCCGCAAGGCAATAATTGGATCCACCATCGTCGCGCGGCGAGCCGGAATGTAGATGGCCAGAAATGCGACAAACATCAAAACCAGTGGAACTGTCGCGAACACCGTTACATCAATCGCCTGAACTCCGTACAGTAAGGTTGCGATCATCGGCGCGGCGGCCGAAGCAAGCACCAATCCAATTAGAATCCCGGCGCTCGCCAGCAATAGCCCTTTCCCGAGAATGAGTTTGAGAATATCAGGCCGCCGGGCTCCCAAGGCGATTCGGATTCCAATCTCACGAGACCTCTGCCCAACCATGTAAGCCAGCAATCCGTAGATGCCAATGGAGGATAAAAGCATCGCGACGGCGGCGAACACTCCAACCAATTCCGCCGAGAATCGGCGCGGAGCAATAGAAACATCCATCACATCGGTCATCGACCGGACATTGAATATTGGCAGACCAGGATCGACAGCCTGTATCTCACTCCGAATCTGCGATTCGACGAGTGATGCGGGCAGAGTCGTCCTCGCCACCACGCTCATGGGCCGCCCTGATTGCTGATAGATAGGTCCGAATATGTGGGGCACACCATCTGTATCGAGTCCGTCTTGCTTCATATCCTTGACGATTCCGACCACGACCACGGTTACCCAGGGAAGCCTGGGATTTCCCCCCAACCGCAAGCGCCTGCCGATAGGATCAATGCCCGACCAATAGCGCCGCGCCGTAGTCTCATCAATAATGGCTACGTCCTGCTTTCCTCCTTCATCGCTTTCAAGGAAAAAACGCCCACGAATCAATGGGCATTGCATCAGCATGAAATAATCGGGGCTCACTCGAATTACTTCCGCTGTCAGTCCTTGCGATGAATCGGTCGCGCGGTCCTCAATCACCAGTGCGGCGGTTATTGTTGGACGTGCGCCTGGCAAATCCGAGGTCATGGCGGCCCGATCGATTCCTGGAATCGCGGCCACACGCCGGATGACGTCTCTGATAAAAGATGTCCTTTTTGAGAAGTCTGCATACACATCCGTCTTGGGATCGTTCGGTACCGGTAGCCAGAAGCTTGCAGTAACTACTCTCGAAGGATTAAAACCCGGATTCTCCTGAAGCAATCCCCAGAAAGTCCGCAGCAGCAAGCCGGCTCCGACCATCAAGACAACAGCAAGCGCCAATTCAGACACAATCAGCACACTCCTCAACCGGAATGTCTTAGCGCTGTAACCGGAGCCTTGAGCACCTTCCCGAATTGCGGCAGTCATATCGGCTTTCATTGCCTGCAAAGCTGGAGCGAGCCCAAATATGATTCCGGTGAAGATGGAAATCAGAAGGGCAAAAAGCAGCACCGTCCGGTCTACACCCACTTCGGCAAGCCGGGGAACTGAAGCGGGAACAAAGTGAATGATGAAACTCAAGGTCAATCTCGCTGCGAGCACGCCTGCTACACCCGAGATAGAGGAGAGCACGAGCGCCTCCGTCAGCATCTGGCGCACCATGCGAAAACGGCCAGCTCCAAGCGCCATCCGAAGTGCCATTTCTCTCTGTCTTCCTGAAGCGCGAGCCAGTAGAAGGTTTGCGATATTCACGGACGCGATTAGCACGACTAGAACGACTGCGGCCATTAATACCAGCAGTTGGGGACGCACATTGCCTACGAGTGAGTCCTGCAAAGGTTGGATCTCGATGGACCATTTGGCCTCAGGAGGATAATCATTCGGGAAGTCAGTTCGGAGTTCGCTGGCCATTGCCGTCAGTCTCGCCTGAGCCTGCGTTACATCGATGCCAGATTTCAGCCGTGCGATTGCCGCTGGCAGCAGCCTCACGTTTCGCGCGGGTTTCGGAAAAGGATCCGCGCTGAACCCGCACGTGACCCACACTTCCACATCCTTCGCGACCGTCGTCCCGGGGTGGCGAAATCCAGCAGGAAGGACTCCCACAATCGTGTACGGATCGTTGTCCATCCTCAGACGCTTCCCGAGAATATTCGGGTCGCCGCCGTAAGAGCGGCGCCACAAGCCATCGCTAATCACAGCCGCTTCTGCGAAACCCAGCACAAAGTCCTGAGGGCCAAAAAGTCGCCCGATTTGGGGTGATGCGCCAAGCATGGAAAAATAGTTGGGGCTCACGCCGAGCAATTCAAGACGTTCCGGTTGTTTGCCGCCGGTCAAGTTCGTGCTCGCAGAGAAGACAACGCTTACTTCCTCGAAGATACCGGCTCTTGACTTCAGATCCTCCAACTCGGGGACAGAGAAGCGAATGTCGCGCAAACCTATTCCAGGGTTGTTGAAAGTGATCTTCACCAAACGACTGGGGTCGTAGTACGGCAGGGAACGCAATAGCACCGCGTTTACGATGCTGAAAATCGATGTGTTTGCCCCAATTCCCAGTGCCAGCGTGAGAATGATTATGAGAGTGAAGCCAGGACTCTTCCGCATGATGCGGAAGGCGTACCGGATATCATTGAATAGTATTTCCATGATTTCATTCCTCCAATGAATCAAGTTCTCAGATTGGTCACTTCGTCCGGATCTCCGTTTCGACGTTTACAGCTTTACAAATGGGAGCATCCGTGTCACAGTATTTAGGCATTTAGCTTAATGTCAAATACCAAATTGGCTCGGAGAGAAAATGAAAGCAGATCGCGTGTTTCGGGCGCTGGCCAATAAGCACAGGCTCGGTATACTGTTCTGGCTGCAGAACCCTAGGGCGCACTTTCCTCCGCAGATCGCCGGGGACCTTGTCCGGGACGGAGTCTGCGGCTGTTTGATTGCCGAAAAACTTCGCGTCAGCCATCCAACTGCAAGTGAACACCTAAAAATCCTGTCGCAGGCAGGCCTGATTCGAGGGAAGCGGATTAAGCAGTGGACCTTTTATAAACGCGATGAGAGTGCGATTCGGAAAATAAAGAAAACGGTATTTCCCAATGTTTAGAATATATCGCGCGTGAAGAAAGAGGGATACCTTTGCCGCGTTTGATGCTGTCCCTCGCCAAGGCTCCATCGGCTTTTAGAATCAATAGAATGGCTCATTGAAATCCACACAGTCTTTGCGATAGCACAACCCAATGTTGCGTGGGAACGAGCGCTGCTCGTTGGCCGATGCCGAGGGCGAAGCCGTCGATGGTGGCGATCCTTCCGGTTCAAGACCCTTCCCACGCAGGACTTCCTCGTCCATGAACAGGTCATGGAAGAAAACCTCTACACGTCGTTCACGCTCTTTTATGCCCATTTTCA
>Ga0210398_10003109_pt1 | contig 15997 bp, 12 predicted proteins | sample IncBWC4OmetaG_FD_161047 | JGI IMG/M metagenome (GOLD analysis project Ga0210398, IMG submission 161047) | Forest soil microbial communities from Barre Woods Harvard Forest LTER site, Petersham, Massachusetts, United States - Inc-BW-C-4-O | ecosystem: Environmental > Terrestrial > Soil >...
CACTCTCTCATCGATCTCGTTCGTCATCGGCAAGTAGCCAAAGCAAGCGAGCCTACTCTGCTGCTCCTCAGCGAAGAGTCCAAGGAGCCCAATCTGACATTGTCAACAGAATTTCCAGATGAACGGCTGAAACTCCTTTTTGTGTGTGCACATCCGGCAATTGATGCGGCGATGCACACGCCGCTCATGCTCCAGACAGTTCTTGGCCTGGATGCCGTGCGCATCGCCCACGCCTTCCTGGTTTCGCCGACGACAATGGGGCAGCGTCTGGTGCGTGCCAAGACAAAAATCCGCGACGGCGGTATTCAATTCGAAATCCCGCAAGAGCGCGAACTGCCGCAGCGGCTCGAGGCCGTGCTGGAAGCAATTTATGCCGCCTTCGGAATCGGCTGGGATGACATGGCCGGCGTCGACCAGCGCGGACGGGATCTGGCCGAGGAAGCGATCTGGCTCACGCGAGTGCTTCTCCAGTTGCTGCCAAGCGAGGCGGAGGTCCACGGCCTTTTAGCTCTCATGCTTCACTGCGAAGCTCGGCGCGCCGCGCGAAGGGGGCAGCATGGCCGGTACGTTGCTCTTTCCGAACAGGACACGAAGCAATGGTCTCTTCCTTTAATAGAAGAGGCGGAAGGCCATCTCGCTCAGGCGTTCAAGAAAGGACGGTTCGGCCGGTTTCAACTTGAAGCCGCGATTCAGTCGGTGCATGCGGAGCGGGCACGCAGCGGTCGGATTGAGTGGGGAGCGATTGTAGGGTTCTATAAACAACTGATCCGCATATCGCCGACGCTCGGTACACAAACCGGATACGCCGCGGCAGTGGCCGAAGCCAATGGTCTGCATGCGGGGCTCGCGGTGTTGGATGAGATCGACCCGGACGATGTCTTCTCTTATCAGCCTTACTGGGCAGTTCGCGCTCACCTCTTGCAGCGGCTCGGGAAAATGTCTGAGGCCGCGGATGCCTTCGACCGGGCGATTGGTCTGGCCGAGGACCCCGCGGTGAGACAGTTCCTGCTACAAAAGCGGGGCTGATTTTTTTCTGCTGCTTTGTCGAAGTGAACTCCCTCCACTCGTCACCCCTATAGAAGCCACCTGAGAGGTGATCGATAGGAGGACATATGACAATCGCAGACAAAGCAGTTCTAGTGACCGGGGCCAATCGCGGAATCGGAAAGGCGCTGGTCGAGGAAGCCTTGAGGAGAGGCGCGAAGCGGGTGTATGCCAGTACACGCCAGCCCTTGGCCCATTCGGATGTGCGGGTCACGCCCCTGACCCTGGACGTGACCGACGCTCGGCAGATTCAAGGAGCAGTCGAGAGAGTCGAATCTCTCGATCTCCTCATCAACAATGCCGGCTTGGCGCTTTATGACGACTTGAGCGATCGCGCCGCGCTCGAACAGAGTCTGGCCGTCAATCTCTATGGCCCGTATGGCGTAACCCAGGCTTTCCTGCCGCTGCTAACGCGTTCTCGAGGAGCCATCGTAAATGTCCTGTCGTTATCAGCCATTGCGGCTGTGCCGTTCAGTCCAGCTTATTCGATCTCCAAGGCGGCCGCGTTTTCGCTGGCACAATCGCTGCGCGTTCTTCTGGCCAAGCGGGACATTCGAGTGCATGTGGTCCTGCCCGGCCCCGTGGATACGGATATGACCCGAGGCCTCCAAATACCGAAGGCCTCGCCAGAGTCCGTTGCTCGCGCTATCTTCGACGGAGTGGCGAAAGGGGAAGAGGAAATATTTCCGGATCCCATGTCAGAGGCCGTCGCGGAGGGTTGGCGCGGCGGTGCGGTCAAAGCACTCCAGCGCCAGTTTGCCGCGCTCGTTAACGCAGATCCCGTCAACGCATAAAGCAAGGGAGGGAATTCTTTCTATTTGATCTGTCGAAAGGAATTCCCTCCACCCGTCACCCATATAGAAGCGAACTCAGCAGTCACGCTTCGCTACCGAGGAGGTGAACTATGTGTCCATTCTGTTGGACAACTGTGGGATTAGTCGTTGCCGGCGCGGTTTCTACTGGCGGGCTGGCAACATTGGCCGTGAAAGTATCTCGCAAGAGCTGGACAGGGGAAGTCGTGCCGAACTCAGACGAAAGGAAGAATCAAAATGTCGACCGGAACAAATGAGAAGTCGAATCTCGCGATGAATACTCCTTCGATCGTGTCGCAGCAGGAGTGGGAGGCTGCGCGCCAGCAGCTCCTCGTGAAGGAGAAGGCCTTGACCCACTCCCGTGACGCGCTGGCCGCCGAACGCCGGCGGATGCCTTGGCTGGCGGTGGACAAGAATTACGAGTTCGACGGACCCAAGGGCAAGGTAAGCCTGCTCGATTTGTTCGAGGGCCGCCGTCAGTTGATCGTCTATCGTGCCTTCTTCGAGCCCGGAGTGTTCGGCTGGCCCGAGCACGCCTGCCGCGGCTGCTCTCTGGGTGCCGATCAGGTCGCGCACTTGGCCCACCTGAACGCACGCGACACCACCCTCGCCTATGCCTCACGCGCGCCGCAGGCGGACATCGCGCGCCTGAAGTCGCGGATGGGCTGGGAGATGCCGTGGTACACCATCACCGACGGCTTCGACAAGGACTTCGGCGTCGATGAATGGCACGGGCACAACGTGTTCTTGCGCGATGGCGACCGGGTGTTCCGCACATACTTCACTAACAACCGCGGCGACGAGGCGATGGGGAGCACCTGGAGCTACCTCGACCTCACGCCGCTCGGCCGGCAGGAGACTTGGGAGGACTCGCCAGAGGGTTACCCCCAGACTCCGCCGTACAAGTGGTGGAACTGGCATGACAACTACGACCTAGGGGCCTCGCCTGACGCGAAGTGGGTCAAGGTGTCCGACGCGGGAGAAGCCGCCTTCCGAAAGCGCGAGCCAGGGGCAAAAGCGAGCTAAAGAATTACTCTTACATTGGAAGGTCATCCAGAGATGCCATAGCGGCGGCCGCGGGCGAATCTCGGCCGTCGAATTCTCTGTTCGAACAATCGCCAATGCCTCCACCGTGATCCGGTTGGTGATGCTCGTGGCAACGGTTCGCGGGACGAACCACTGCCTCGGGCTGAATCACCGAACACGCAATGGTGGTATCTCGATTCGCAGCACACGTAGTCGACAAGTCCGCTGTCGATGATTGACATTGCTGGTCAGAAATGGGTTTCGAGGAAGTTGGCCAGATTGATAACGGGAAGTCGGCTTGTGTGAATCGATCGCACCCGCAGCTAAGTTTGAGTCTAAACCGAGCTGCTGTTTACACGAGAAATCGGCGGGAAAGCGCAACGGGGCGTGAGGAGAGCAGTCGCTCTCGACCATTCCTGCTGCTACCAGCATAGTCCAATCCGCCACATCGAAAGGAATTTTCAACTGAGAACAATTTGGGTGGTAACTTTGTGCTCCCTGCAGCCGACGATAGCTTTGCTTAGGCGGGGCGGTCGGCCAACCATGCGCTACGACGCCACTCGTTGCCATCTTCGGGCCGAAACGCTACTGGCTGCGCTTTGCGAAGCCAGTTCGCCAATTCATGAGGATCGAAACGGATTGCCCCAGCCGGCTGCCGCCATCTTGTAGACCCTCTAAATTGGTAACTTTCATTGCGTTTTCCCAAAAAATCATGCCCGTTTGACGGAAACTCAGTCTGCATTTATAGAACATCTCCAGAAGCAGACAAATCAGCTCGATTCGGGCGATTTGGCTCAGGAGTTCATTATGTCCGCATCCCAGCCTTCGAGGTTCGCTCCTTCTCCAAGTCAGGCCCGGCCCAGACATGAATTCGTCTTCGAGCCACTCTTGGACAGCGATGAAGCAGCAGAGTTGCTCCGTATTCACCCAAAGACGCTGCAGAGAATGGCCCGCAATCGCCAGATTCACGGAATCCAGGTCGGGAAACTATGGCGGTTCCGCGCCTCTGACCTAGAGATTTGGCTGAGAACGAAGAAGGCCGGCTAGGCCGGCGTCCTTCCAAAGAATATTCACCATCGACCCGCCACTCCAAGTTGCGCTAAGCTGAGGCAGCCATCCGTGTCGCCTCAACCGAAATGGAGGAAATAAATGAGGCGCACGAGTTATCAAAAAGGCAGTCTGAGACTGGCGGACCGCAAGAAGGGAAAAGTTTGGGAATTCCTATGGAGAGAAGTTCAGCTGGACGGCACCATCCGGCGAAAACACATCGTCATTGGAACGCAGGAAGACTTGCCGACCGAGTCTTCCGCCCAGGCTGCCGTAGATGCAATCCGCTTGGAGATCAACCAACAAACCCCTCAAAGGCTCATCAAAAGCATCAGTTTCGAGACGCTCGTGAATCACTATCGTCAACACGAGTTGCCGGACATTTTCAACAAAACGAAACCGGGGCTCGATGCGGCAGACGAAGATCGCAAATCGTACTCGACGCAGGTGACCTACGAGGGCTATCTGAAGAAGTGGATTCTTCCGCGTTGGCGTGCGTGCAGGTTGACGGACGTCAAGGCAACCGAAGTCGAAAAATGGCTCAAGAGTCTCTGTTTTCCGAAGACCGGCGTTCCGCTAGCGCGGGGCAGCAGGGCCAAGATCAGAAACATCATGAGCGCGATCTATTCTCATGCGATCAGATGGGAATGGACGGAGAAGAATCCAATCACGAGCGTTCGCCAGAGTGCGAAACGACAGAAAGCACCCGATGTTCTGACGCCGGAAGAGATCATGGCATTTCTCAAGGAACTGCCCGATCCACTCCGCACGATGATCGAGTTGGACGCTTTCACGGGGCTGCGCCGAGGAAAACTGATAGGGCTTCGGTGGCAGGACGTGGATTTCGAAAACCTCATCTTGCATATCCGTCGGTCGGTAGTGGCGATGGTGGAAGGTGCGCCGAAAACGGAAGCTTCTCTGAAAGACGTTCCGCTGGATGCACAAACGGCCGAGTCGCTGTGGGCATGGAGACATCTCTCTCCGTACGCCAGTCCGAGCGATTGGGTATTCGCCTCGCCGCATATGAAAGGCCGACAGCCGTATTGGCCCGGAACGTTGTGGCGATATTACGGCAAGCCGGCTCTACAGCGTGCCAAGATTACGAAGCAAGTTTCGTATCACACATTTCGGCACACTTTTGGGACCCTGTTGAACGCGAACGGCGAGAATCCCAAGGTTGTACAGGAACTGCTGCGCCATGCGAGTCTGAAAGTCACCACCGACGTTTACATGCAGGCAGTCGGTCCACAGAAGCGCGAGGCACAGAGCAATTTGGTCAAACTGGTGAGGCGGGGCGCGGTTTGGGAGATCAAACCCGCCTAACTGGATCAAATTGGATCATGAAGAAAAACGGCGGGTTTGTGGAAGTCTATTGTTTTGTTGGCGTCCCCGACGGGATTTGAACCCGTGTTACCGCCGTGAAAGGGCGATGTCCTAGGCCAGGCTAGACGACGGGGACGGCTGTAAGGTGGGTTGCTTGGACTAACGTTTGATCGTAGCAAGTCCTTCGTGGCCCTGTCAAAAGCTAGGGTGTGACGGTTGCATGTGTTTGCCAATCTGTGCGCTACTGCAATCGCGCCGTCGGCGATGATTCCGTAGCCATGTCGCGACAATCGAGCAACCGGCTAAAGTCCAGATTTTCCGACGTACTAGTCTGAGCGCTATTCTTTCGTCTCCGGCATCCAAAGACAATTTAGAATTGTGAAGGCCGCTCGCCGAACGCGGCCTAAGAAACTTCGAGGTCAATGTGCCCGATCCCGTTTATTTTAGTCTTTGGTTTCGCGACTTTTCCGGACCGGAGATGTTGCCGCACGCCTTCGCTGTGCTGCAGCAGTTCCCTTTCTCGGAGCAGCGTCCGGGCGTGAGTTACTTCGCTGTGCATCCAGTTTCGTGGAGTGAGGCCACGGTGTTAGAGAGGCGATTCCCTTCCGGAATCGATCCAGGGCAGGCCACGCTGATCGCCGCCGAATTGATTCACGATGACTACGCTTATGTCTTCGAAGCGCACTGGGATTTGTGGACGCCAGATGAGTTGAGCGGGAACTGGTTGCTCGAGCCCGCCGCCGTCGAATTCATCGTCCAGGGGGAAGAATTTGACGATGGCGTCTATCAGCAGACGGGTCACATCGAAATCGACTTCGGTTTGGATTCGTATTTTCTGCACCCGGAAACCGGGCTTAGCGATCAGACTCGCGGCAAGATTCGCGACAACGTGGCGAAGCTAGTCGAATTCTCGGTGAACGTGGAGAAAAACAGTGGGACTAGTTCGCGCCTGCTCTGGTCGGAATCGGAAGAGAGTCTGGCGCAGAAGCTGATCGCGCGATTGCAAAAAGTACAATAAGGGTACAAAGGGCACCAAGTCGCAGTCGACCTTGGTACCCTCTGTGCTTCAAAACTATTTCGTCATTCCCCCCTCGACTTTCAGAGCGTCTCGCGCCGACGCCTGCGCCCCTGCCAACCGCGCCGTCAGGACGCGGAACGGGGAACAGGATACGTAATCCATGCCCACCTGGTGGCAGAACTCCACCGAGGAAGGCTCGCCGCCGTGCTCGCCGCAGATTCCGACTTCGAGTTTAGGCCGCGTCTTGCGCCCCCGCTCAATGCCGATCTTCACCAGCTCGCCGACACCAACCTGGTCGATGGCGGCAAACGGATCCTGTTTCAGAATCCCTTCCGCCAGATATGTGGGCAGAACTTTGTTCACGTCGTCGCGCGAGAAGCCGAAGGTTGTCTGCGTCAGATCGTTCGTGCCGAAGGAAAAGAACTCCGCTTCCTTGGCAATCTCGTCAGCGACCAGACAGGCACGAGGCAGTTCGATCATCGTCCCCACCAGATAATGCACGTGCCTTCCCTTCTCCTTGAACACCTCTTCCGCCACGCGCCGGACAATCGCGCCCTGGTTCTCCATCTCCTTGACGGTCCCGATCAGCGGAATCATCACTTCGGCGTGAGTCTTTATTCCTTCCTTGTCGACTGCGACTACTGCTTCAATGATGGCCCGGGCTTGCATCTCGGTAATCTCCGGATACGTGATTCCCAGCCGGCAGCCGCGGTGTCCCAGCATCGGATTGAACTCGTGCAACTCTTCCACACGCGCCAACAGAGTCCGCAATTCTTTCAGCTTCGGCGACTTTGGTTTGGTGGCTTCGAGCACCGCGATCTCGACCATCAACTCTTCGCGCTTGGGCAGGAACTCGTGTAGCGGCGGGTCTAGCAGGCGGATGGTCACAGGCAAGCCAGCCATCGCCTTGAATAGACCGATGAAGTCCTTGCGCTGAAAAGGAAGAAGCTTCTGCAGCGCCGCGCGGCGCGCAAGCTCTTTGGCTCGGTTCGCGACAACTGTGCGGTCATTAGGATCTAGCTCGTTGAAGCGGAGCCGTGTGCTCGCCTGCGAGTTATGCTCGGCGAGGGCAGCCGGGAGGTATTTTTCTTCACGAGCCAGAATCATATCCCGCATGTGCTCGATTCGGTCCTCGGCAAAGAACATATGCTCGGTGCGGCAAAGGCCGATGCCCTCGGCGCCGAATGCCCGCGCTTGAATCGCATCGCGTGGAATGTCAGCGTTGGCGCGCACGCCAATCTTGCGGTAGGGCTCCGCCCATCCCATCAGCTTGAGCAGTTCAGGATCATCCGCTGTGGGAGGAATCGTGCTCAGTTTTCCTTTGATCACGCGGCCCGTTGTGCCGTCGAGCGAAATCCAGTCGCCTTCTTTGAAGGTTTGCCCCTTCACTCGCATCTCGCGCCTGCTCTCGTCCACTCCGATATCGCCGGCGCCAGCGACGCAGCACTTCCCCATGCCGCGCGTGACCACGGCCGCGTGGCTGGTCATGCCGCCGCGCGAGGTCAAAATGCCGGCTGCAACTTCCATCCCCTGGATATCTTCCGGGGTGGTTTCTGCACGCACCAAAATCACCGGATTTTTCGTCGCCCCGTGCCCGGCCTTTTTTACTGCTTCTTCGGCGGTAAAAACAATCTGACCGACTGCGGCACCCGGCGACGCCGGCAGACCTGTGGCCAGTACTTCGACTCGCGTGCTCTTCTCGTCCAACCGCGGCACGAGGAAGTCATAGAGCTGATTCGGCTCCACGCGGAAGATCGCTACCTCTTTCGTGATCAATCCCTCATCTACCATTTGAATGGCCACGCGCACTGCAGCTAATCCCGTGCGCTTACCGTTGCGTGTCTGCAGCATGTAGAGCTTGCCATCCTGAATGGTGAACTCGAAATCCTGCATGTCGCGGTAGTGCTTCTCTAGCCGCGTAGTGATCTCGCGAAGCTGGTTGTACACATTGGGCATTATCTTTTGCAGTTCAAGAATCGGAACTGGAGTACGAACGCCCGAAACCACGTCTTCGCCCTGCGCGTTCATCAGGAACTCGCCGTAAAATTCGTTGGCCCCGGTCGCCGGATTGCGCGTGAAGCCAACGCCCGTGCCGCTGGTGTCGCCAAGGTTGCCATACACCATGGCTTGCACGTTGACTGCGGTACCGAGCATGTCATCGATGTTGTTGATGCGGCGGTAATGTTTGGCGCGTTCGTTCTGCCAGGAGCGGAACACGGCGTCGCGCGCCATCACCAGTTGCTCGTGCGGGTCCTGCGGAAAGTCGCGCTTGGCGTGTCTTTTGACGACCTTCTTGTATTCCTCGATAACTTCCTTCAACGCTTTGGCATCGAGATCGGTATCGAGCTTAGTTTTTTTCTGTTTCTTTTTGGCGTCAAACAGTTCATCGAACGCGGACTTCGGAATTTCGAGCACGACATTGCCGAACATTTGGATCAGTCGACGGTAGGAATCTGCGGCAAAGCGAGGATTGTTGCTACGCGTGGCCAGCGACTCCACACTCTTGTCGTTCAAACCAAGATTGAGAATCGTGTCCATCATGCCGGGCATAGAAAACTTTGCCCCCGAGCGCACGCTCACCAGCAACGGATTTTCGCCGACGCCGAGCTTCTGCCCCTGCAAAGCTTCCAGTTTCGCCAGCGCCTCATCCATTTGCCGGTCGACTTCCTTCGACACGGCGTTGTCCCGCATGTACTCGCGGCAGGCCTCGGTCTGGATGGTAAATCCCGGAGGGACCGGAAGGCCGGCGTTGGTCATTTCGGCGAGTCCGGCGCCCTTGCCGCCGAGGTCGTCTTTCATCTTGCCATTGCCGTCGGCCTTGCCGGCGCCGAAGAAGTAGACGTACTTGGTGGGCTTGTTTTTGGATTCGTGAACTTCGTTTTCGGGAAGGGTCAATGTCGCCATGTCTATTAGTCCTTTGCTTCGAGATTTAGAGACTTAGTTCAAAGTTCCCATTGCCATTTTTGACGGCGCAGTCCTGAGTAACGGATGAGACCTTGTTAACGAGTCCAACCGCTCTAATTCTTCCCTTCCGTTACGATCTCGGAAAAATCAGCGATGGTGGAAAATTCTTTCAGCAAGCTCCGGAGCAAGGCCAGCCGGTTTGCCCGGACTCTTTTATCTTCCACCATTACCATCACTTTGTCGAAAAATCGGTCGACTGGTTCTCGAGTCGTCGATAGCAGCAGCAGGGCATCGAGATATTCTTTCTTGCTGCGGTGTTCTTCGACTCTCGAGCCCGTCTTCTCCATATATGCCATCAAAGTTTTTTCTTCTTCGGCGCTTTCCGGCAGGTATTCAAATTTAGCGGCGGGATCAATATTTTTCTCTGCCGCTTGTCGCAGAATATTCCGCATGCGCTTGCAGGCAGCGCCAATCGCCAGAAATTCTGGCATGTGCATTACTTTCTTGACCGCCTCGGCTCGAGCAACAGCATCTACGACATCGTCAGAATCCGCCGCGAGCACTGCTTTGACTACGTCGTAGGCATACCCGCGCGCATCTTTTAAGTAAAACTCAAGGCGCTCGCCGAAGAATGTAGTTAACGACTCCTGAAACTTCGTGTCGTCGACGAACTTCTTCTCGCCCTCCGATCTTTTATATCCGGCACGTGCATCCCGCATCAGATCCGACAAGAGCAAGGGCAGCTTCTTTTCCGCAATCACTTTTACAATTCCATTCGCTTGCCGCCGCAACGCGAACGGATCCTTCGACCCGCTGGGAACCAGTCCTAGCGAGAACATGCCGGCGATCGTGTCGGCTTTGTCGCCAACGGAAAGAACCGCACTCTCGATCGAGCGCGGCACGTCGTCTTCCGTGGACTCAGGCTTGTAGTGATCGTAGATCGTGTCGGCGATGGCGAGCCGCGTTGCCTCCGGCAGGCTGGAATCAAGCTCCTGTACTCGCGCATAGAGACCACCTACAATGCCCTGCAGTTCGGTGAACTCTTTCACCAGTTCGGTGGTGAGATCAGTCTTCGCTAGACATGCGGCTTTGTGGACCACACCGGCTCGCACGGCTACGCCGTTCTGCTTGATGATTTCGCTCAGCCAACTGCACAGGCGCTGGACGCGCCGTGTTTTCTCGTAGTAGGTGCCCAGGTCCTTCTGAAAAGTAACATTTCGGAGCGAGTCCAGACGCTCCAGCAGCGATCGCTTCTGATCCGTGTCCCAGAAAAAACGCGCGTCGTTGAAGCGGGCGCGGAGTACGCGCTCATTGCCGTGCTGAATAAGACCTTGCGGATCCCCGTCGGTATTCAGCACCGCGAGAAAATGCGGTAGCAACTTGCCATTCGCATCTTCCAGCGCAAAATACTTTTGATGGTCGCGCATCACCGTGACCAATATTTCTTCCGGCAGTACCAGAAACTGGGGATCGAATCCGCCAAGAATCACCGAGGGAAATTCGGTGAGGTTCACTACACTGTCGAGCAGCAACTTGTCTTCCCGCCAGCGCGCTCTCGCAATTGTCCGCGTCGCCGCATCGAGCGCTTGGCGAATCTGTTGCTCACGTTCCCTGCGTCCGAGAACCTTCGCCGTTCGTAGCGCGTCGGCATAGGCAGAGCCGGCCCGCGGAATTGCTACGTCCTTGCCGGACAGAATTCGGTGTCCACGCGAAGCATTTCCTGCCTTGATTCCGTCAAACTCCAGTGAAATCGTCTCCGCATCGAGCATCGCCACCAGCCAACGCACCGGACGCACAAATCGTTCATTGGGTTTGCGCCAGTACATATTCTTGGGCCAGTAAATCGAAGAAAGCTCTTTGGGAAGATTCTCCGCCAGAATCTCGGACGCGCTCCGGCCTTTAGTGGTTACCTTCGCAGCCAGGTACTCGCCCTTTGCTGTGGCGATCTTTTCCAGTCGGGAAACATCCACGCCAGCTTTTCTGGCAAAGGCGTGCGCTGCCGGCGTGGGCTCACCATTCTTATATGCGACGCTTACCGAGGGTCCGGTGATCTGTTCCGTCGCGTCCGGCTGCGAGGCTGGAACTCCGGGAGCCAGGATCGCTAACCGCCGCGGCGTATCGAACGAAGTAATCTCGCCAACGGCAAGTCGCTCCCGGCTCAGCAGAGCCCCGACACGTTCGCGCAACTCCTTCGAGGCCGCGTCGATCATCCGCGCGGGAATCTCTTCGCAACCGATCTCCAGCAGAAAGTCTGGCATGACTTCAAACCTACAAGGGTCTCAAATCTGGAGCGCACTCGATGTGATGCTGGTTCCACTCGCCCTGTGCAAAACCTCGAACCAGTGTCCCGAGCTGGAATTTGCCGCTCACAAACCCACCGGCGACAATTTTTCCTTCCGAGCATTCGCTTCCCGCGCCGGTTCAGACTCGTCTGACGTCTCTGACGCGGCGGCTTCGTTTTTCTGCTGATCGACCCAGGCCTTCGCGATGCCCACCGCCAGGGCTCGCACGCGGGCGATCACCCCGACGCGCTCCGTCACCGAAATGGCTCCCCGGGCGTCGAGGATGTTGAACAGGTGCGAACACTTTAGACAGAGATCGTACGCCCCGAGCAACGGAAAGCGCGCCTTTTCTTGCGCGGGGTACCCCTTATTTGTCTCTCCGTTGTTTGGAGAGACAGGGCGGGGATTTTGATCCTTTCCCAAGACCGCATACTGCTCGAGCAACGCCTTGCACTCTGCCTCGCAGAGTTCGAAATGTTTCCAGGCCTTATCCACATCTGCCAACTCGAAGTTGTATACCGAAAACTGCAGCTCATCCGCCAGCCGCACATCGCCATACCTCACTTCGTACCCCGTTTCCGGATCGCGCGCCCACACGATATCGTAAACCGAATCCACATCCTGCAGAAACGCTCCAATGCGCTCGAGCCCATACGTCAGCTCAACGGAAATCGGAAACAGATCCACGCCGCCGCACTGCTGGAAGTAGGTGAACTGGGTGATCTCGAGTCCATCCAGCATCACCTGCCAGCCCACGCCCCACGCACTCAGCGTCGGAGCTTCCCAGTTATCTTCCTCAAACTTGATGTCGTGCTGGCGGAGGTCGATTCCAATCGCTGCAAGCGACTCCAGATACAACTCCTGAACGTTTTCCGGAGGAGGCTTCAGGATCACCTGCAGCTGCAGGTGTTTAAACAGCCGGTTGGGATTCTCCCCATAGCGCCCGTCCGCCGGACGCCGCGAAGGCTGCACGTACGCCACCTTATAAAGCTTCGGGCCCAGCACGCGTAGAAAGGTTTCCGGCGCCATCGTCCCCGCGCCAACTTCCACGTCATAAGGCTGCTGCAGCACACATCCGCGCTCCGCCCAAAACGCCTGCAGGCGCAGGATGAGTTCCTGGAACGTCAACGATCTGGGCTTACTTTGATTCACAGGATAGTTCGGAGCGAGCAAGTCAACTCTTGATTGTAAAGGAAGAGCAGAGGAGCCGTCAGCTAGCCGTTAGAAGGCCGTTTTCTCCAGCATCCCCGCCGTGACCAGCTTCTTTTCAATATGCCGCTGCAGAATCTGGATCAGAAACTTGCGCAAGTCAGCTCCCAGCGCCTTGGGCCACGGCGTTTCTGCAAAACTCTCCACCGGAGCCCGGAACATTTGCGCGGCCAGTATCCGGGATTCATTTGAAATTTCAGACGACGCCAGGCGCTTATCATCTGGACACATCAAGCCATCGGCCAGCGCGTGGAAGTAAGCTCGACTGCCATTCAAACTGCGGCCGCAGACGATGCACCCCGTCAGCTCGGGCAGGAAGCCGACCAACCGCGTCAGCCACAGTTCAAAATAAGTAATCGGCATCCACACGTCGGAACCGCGCATGGCGTGCAGCACCGAAAGCGTCAAGCGGAAGATTGCGTCGTTCGCTTCGCGGTCAGGGAGCAGTTCGTCCAGCAACTCGGCCACGTGTCCCAACCCCGCGGCCCGGGCATAGGTGACTTCCATGGCCATGGGAGACTCCAGCACCTCGCAGGCATCCAGACGCACCAATTCCTGCCGCTCGCGAACATCGTAAAATGCGCGAACGTAGGTCATCGGCTCCAGAGCTCCGCCAAACCTGCGCTTCGACTTCTTTGCCGACCGCGCCACGCCACGCACCTTTCCCTCCGCGCGCGTGAACAGCGTGACCAGCAAATCAGCTTCGCGCAGCGGATAGGTACGCAGAACAATCGCCTCGGACTCTATAAGCGCCATGGAAAACTCAGCCGGTGGACGGTTGATTGTAAATGTACCGAAAAACAGGGGAAAGGTTTGAAACCTCGACACTTGCGCAATCTCAGGTAGCTCCTCGAAAACGCTTGCGTCGCTGCAAAATGCAGTGGTCCGAAGGCCCCCGTTTTCTTACTTGTAAGTCTATGCCCTGCAACAAATCCGGCCGTGGGTCTCATTTACCCTTCGCGCATTAATAAGGATGCAGCGGGTGCGAAACAGGCCCCGCGCAACCAAGCGGTGGACTCGAACCCAAGAGGGGGGGTCTATGTCAATCCTGTTTGTTTTGGTGAAGTTCTGGCTGGCCATCTGCGTCAAATATTTCATCGAGCCGCATTCTGAAGGCGTGCTGGAAACGGAAGTCAATGACCGAGCCGCAATCGCCGCGGGTAAAGCGCGAATACGGTTTCGAGATCCCGCAGGATGATAGCTTCCATCTCGGACCTATGTCGGTGATGAAGGAATGCTCCGACGATGCCCGAGTTGGAGTAGACAACTTCGTGACCAAGCTGGTGGGCAAAATCGATCACATCGACATTCGCTTGCTTGATTGAGCCATCCCCGATTCGCCGAGAAGGACTGTCCACCGGTGCGGGTTCCAGCAAGATCGAGCCCTCCAATAGAGGATGGTAGCGGGTCTCGTCTGCCCCTGGGCCAGCTTCTGTCCGCACAGCAGGCAGTTGTCGAAGGCCGTCGCCGCTCCCCTCACTCACAGGGTCAAGCCTTGCAGCTCGACCGTCACTTCCGTTCGAACGGTGCGCCTGGTGCCGCGACGAGACGTCTCCAACCGGAAGAAGCTTGCCCTCCGAGTCAGCCATTGGTAGAGTCCTTTCGTACGCTTTTCCCTGTACTGGCCGCGGATGTTGCGTCACGCGCACAAGAAAGGCCGGTGACGAGTCCTGCCAGGTGCTCACAAGGTTTGAATTGCCAGCAAGTCAATGAAGCCAGACAGCATCTACCAATTCGGCAAACTTCGAATTGACGTTCTCGCCCGCACCCTACGGCGGGAAGCAGAGCTCGTAACGCTCAATCGCCGGGCTTTCGATGTGCTCCTGTACTTTGTGCAGAACCCGGGCAGGGTTCTCACCCGCGAAGAACTGCTTAAGAATGCCTGGCCGGATGCATTCGTCGATGAGAGCAGTCTGGCGCAGAGCATCTCCGTGCTGCGCCGGGCGCTTGAGGAGAAGCCGGGCGACAACAGCTATATCGTCACCCTACCGGGACGTGGATATCAGTTTGTTTCACAAGTGCAGATCATTGCCGCAGACAACTTAGCTGTCATCCCGGACGCAGCCACCACCGCCCGGGGTTCGAGCGGGGTGATTTTTCAGCAGCAGACAATCCGGACCGGTGTCATCACGACGGAAGCGGAACTGAGCTTCCGCGCAGGGGCGTTGCCAGCAGCTTCCGCGTTTCGGATTCCGCAGCTCTGGCAGATTGCGATTCCCCTCCTGCTGATCGCGTCAGTTGTGGGGGGCGGGCTCTATTATCGTTCGCGTCAAGGCAAGCGCCTGACCGAGAAGGACACCATCGTTCTCGCCGACTTCGTCAACCGCACCGGCGATGCGATCTTCGACGACACGCTGAAAACAGCGCTCAACATTTCCCTGCGGCAGTCGCCTTTCCTGAACGTGCTCCCAGACAGCCAAGTCGCGAAGACATTGCAGCTGATGACCCGTCCCGCCGGCACGAAACTCGCGCCCGAAGTGGCTCGTGAGCTTTGCCAGCGGTCCGGTAGCAAAGCCTACCTTGCCGGAGCGATCGGCAGCCTGGGCAGCCAATATGTGCTGGGGCTGAAAGCGGTCAATTGCCAGAGCGGGGACACGCTGGCCGAGGAGCAGGTGACGGCGACGGCCAAAGAGAAGGTGCTGGATGTGCTCGGAGAGGCGGCATCGAAGCTGCGCAGCGAGCTGGGTGAATCGCTCGCGACTGTGCAGAAGTTTGACGTTCCACTGGCTGAGGCCACCACGTCCTCGCTCGAAGCTCTGAAAGCGTTCAGCCTAGGCGGTAAGGCGTATTACGAAAAAGGCGTGGCTCAAGCCCTGCTTTACCATCAGCGTGCCATCGCGCTCGATCCGAATTTTGCCATGGCTTACAGGGCAGTGGGATTGGACTACGCCCACCTCGGTGAGACTGGGCGGACCAGCGAGTACGTCGCCAAAGCATTCCAGTTGCGGGAACATGCGAGCGAAAGGGAAAAGCTGGCCATCACTGCCAACTACTACCACAATGTAACCAGAGAACTCGATAAAGCGGCCCAAGTATATCGGGACCAGATCGAGAGCTACCCGCAGGAACTAGCGGCATACAACGGTTTGGGCCTGGAGTATGCCGCACAGGGGCAGTATGAGAAAGCCGCGGCGATCGCCAAGCAAGGCCGGGCCCTTGCGCCGGACATCCCAACTTGGAACGAAAATCTCTCCACCGCTACTCTGGCCCTGCAGCGTTTCGACGAAATGCAGCAAATCAGCGACGATGCACGGGCGCGAAAATCACCCGATGTGATATTGCACGCCGCTACCTATGCTCTAGCCTTTGTCCGGTCGGATTCCGCGGGGATG
>Ga0210398_10003110_pt1 | contig 15997 bp, 13 predicted proteins | sample IncBWC4OmetaG_FD_161047 | JGI IMG/M metagenome (GOLD analysis project Ga0210398, IMG submission 161047) | Forest soil microbial communities from Barre Woods Harvard Forest LTER site, Petersham, Massachusetts, United States - Inc-BW-C-4-O | ecosystem: Environmental > Terrestrial > Soil >...
AATCAGCCGGTGCACTGTTCTAGCCTGCCCCGCGCGCTATAGTAACCAGAACAGGAGCAAGAAGCAGGTGGAAGAATTTTCGAGAATCAAGCGGCTGCCGGCCTATGTTTTCAACATCACCAGCGAACTGAAAGCGGCAGCCAGGCGGCGCGGCGAAGACATCATCGATTTCGGCATGGGCAATCCCGACGGTGCCACACCGTCGCATATCGTCGAGAAGATGATTGAGGCGGCTCGCAAGCCCGACACCCACCGCTACTCCCTCTCGCGCGGCATTCCACGCCTGCGCAGGGCGATTACCAACTGGTACGAGCGTCGTTACAACATCCAGCTCGATCCAGAAACCGAAGCCATCGTGACCATAGGATCGAAGGAGGGCATCGCGCACCTCTGCCTTGCGACCCTAGATCAGGGCGACGTCGTTCTGGTGCCCAACCCCAGCTACCCGATCCACATCTACGGCCCGGTGATTGCCGGCGCAAACATTCGCAGCATTGCGATCCACAACACCGATAGCTTTCTGGCCGAACTCGAAGAAACCATCCCCCTGATGTATCCGCGCCCCAAAATGCTGATCCTGAATTTCCCGGCAAATCCCACTACGCAGTGTGTCGACCTCGCATTCTTCGAGCGCGTCGTCGATCTTTGCCGGCAACATCAGATCTATCTGGTCCACGATCTCGCCTACGCCGACATTGTCTTCGACGGATTCCGTGCTCCTTCTATCCTCGAAATCCCCGGGGCGCGGGAAATCGCCGTGGAATTCTTTACTCTCTCGAAGAGCTACAACATGCCCGGATGGCGTGTAGGCTTCATGGTCGGCAATAAGACGCTCGTGGCCGCCCTGGCGCGCCTCAAGAGCTATTTCGACTATGGCACCTTCACTCCGATTCAGGTTGCGTCGATACTGGCGCTTGATGGGCCGCAGGAGTGCGTAACCGACATCTGCGACAACTACCGCAGGCGCCGCGACGTTCTCGTGCAGGGCTTAAACAAGCTGGGATGGCAGGTGAACCTGCCCAAGGCGACCATGTTTGTCTGGGCGCCGATACCCGAGCCATACAAACACCTTGGCTCGCTCGAGTTTTCGACCCTCCTGCTCAAGGAGGCGAAAGTTGCGGTGAGCCCGGGCATCGGCTTCGGCGAATACGGAGACGGTCACGTGCGCTTCTCACTGATCGAAAACGAGGAACGTACCCGCCAGTCGCTGCGCTGCATGCGCCAGATGTTTCAGCGGACCGGTGCCGGGCTGCAGGCAGCCGCTCGCTGACGCCACTTACGGAATCACGGGCGCGGTTGCCTTTTCGATAAGCTTGGTGGTGCTGAAGCCCTCCACCGTGGGAACGATTTTCACTCGTCCTCCCCACGAACGGACTTCCTTCGCGCCCACTACCGTATCTTCGTTGTAGTCGCCACCCTTCACGATCACGTCGGGACGCAACGCATCGATCAACTCGAGCGGCGTTGGCGCATCGAAGATAACCACCGCATCCACCGCGGCCAGAGCGGCCAGCACGTATGCGCGCTCGCGCTGCCCTACCATCGGTCGCGTGGGACCCTTCAACTTGCTCACCGATGCATCGCTATTGATGCCGACAATAAGCCGGTCGCCCTGATTGCGCGCGCTCTCGAGCAGGGTGATGTGACCGATGTGCAGCAGGTCGAAGCATCCATTCGTGAACACAATGCTCTCACCATTCGAGCGCCACGCCGAGACGCGCGTCTTCAGTCGGTCCAGCGCCAGCACCTTCTCCTGCGCCTGCAACTCTACTTGAGGCATCAGGCTGGTCAGCAGCTCATCGCGCATCACCGGCACCGTGCCGACTTTGCTCACAACAATGCCGGCGGCAACATTCGCCAGAGGAACCGCGGCCTCGATCTCCAGCCCGCTGGCCAGCGCCAACGCGAGCGTTGCAATCACCGTATCGCCTGCGCCGGAGACATCGAACACCTGGCGTGCAACTGCGGGGGATACCGTCTTCTCATTGGGCGTAAGCACAGCAATGCCTTTTTCGCTGAGGGTGACCGTCAGATACTCAAGATCAAGCTCCGATGCCATCGCCTGTCCCGCGCTCAAAATCGCCTCCAGCTCTTTCGACGCCATATTCGTCGCAACGGAAAGCTCGTGCAGGTTGGGACAGATCGTCGTGGCATGACGATATCGCTCAAAACTTCGCTGTTTAGGATCAACCAGCACCGGAATTTCCCTAGCGCGGGCCTTCTGTATTAGTCGCTGGCACACATGCTCGGAGAGAACGCCCTTGGCGTAATCCGACAGCACCAGGGCATCAGCAGACGGAATGGCAACCTCGACCTTGGCGACCAAATCTTCATACGCTGCCGGCGGGAAGCCGTCAGTAGTTTCCGTGTCGAGGCGCAGCATCTGCTGCTTGCCGCCCACGATTCTAAGCTTGGTGGTGGTCGGGTGACTGTCGACCGGTGTCAGCTCCGAGTCAACTCCCGCGCGGCGCAAGCAATCTTCGAGAGATGCGCGATCCGCATCCTGTCCGCAAAATCCAAAGAGCGTCGCCTTCGCGCCAAGCCCGGTAACATTCATCGCGACGTTTGCCGCTCCGCCTGGCTGTTCGCTGCGATGCACCGCCCGCACAATGGGCACTGGCGCTTCTGGAGACACGCGCTCCACGTCGCCCCAGATATAGCGGTCGAGCATCACGTCGCCAACCACCAGAACGCGGGTGTTACCCCACTCGCCTTCGATCAACTGCATTACACGGTGCAGGTCCTGGATCATCGCGACAACGTTTCACTTTCTTGAGGTTGGTCCTGGCAAAAACTCAGCTCTACCCAATCGCAGAGCATGTGGCCGCACAGAATGTGCGCCTCCTGCACCCGTGCCGTATCCTTTGACGCAACGCACACCGTCGCATCGGCGATGGCTGCTGCTGCGCCGCCGCCCGCTCCGGTAAACGCCACAGTGAAGGCTCCCAACTCGCGGGCCTTTCGCAACGCGGAGCAAACGTTCTTGCTGTTCCCCGACGTTGAAATCCCGATCACAACATCGCCTTCATTGCATAGAGCTTCCACCTGGCGCTGAAACACGTCATCGTAGCCGTAGTCATTTGCAATCGCAGTCAGGATCGACGTATCCGTCGTCAGAGCAATAGCCGGCAGGCCCCTCCGCTCGCGCCGGAAACGGCCCACGAATTCAGCCGCCAAATGCTGCGCATCGGCCGCGCTTCCTCCGTTGCCAAACAGCAGTATCTTCCCGCCATCCATCATGCCTCGGGTCATCTCATCCGCAATCTTCTCGAGAATCGGCAGTTGGGCAGGCAAAGTCTGTATCACGGCCATATGGTCGGCTAACGCCTGGTGAAAAATCTTCGTGGGCTTAGGGGGATTCGGCATTTATTCTCCAGGCGGATCGGCTGCGGTCATCTCGCGAACGAACGGGAATGAACAAACTTCCAGTTATCATATTAATTAACTACTCATGTCTTCTCATAGCTCGCCCGCCTTCGCGAACGTTCAACATGTCTTTCTCGATCGCGATGGCGTTATCAACCGCAAGCTGCCCGAGGGCGAATATGTAAGTGCGTGGCATCACTTTCATCTCCTTCCCGGAGCCGAAGAGGCAATCGCCGCACTCAATCGATCAGGGCGTGTTGTCATCGTCATCACCAATCAGCGCGGAGTCGCACTCGGCCGATACACCGAAGCCGACGTCAGAGCCGTCCACGACGAACTGCAGAGCCACTTAAACCGATCCGGCGCACACGTGGATGCCTTTTACTTCTGCCCGCACGACAAGAACGAGTGCAACTGCCGCAAGCCAAAGACCGGATTGTTCGAGCAGGCGTTACGCGACTTCCCGGAAGCCTCGGAAAAAAACAGCATCGTGATTGGCGACTCTCTCTCCGACATTGAGGCGGCACGCAATTTCGGAGCTCCAAGCATCTTCATTGAAGGCGATCCTCAGTTTCAGAAGGCCGGCGCGGAAAAAGCACGTACACTGGCCGATGCCTCTTCCGGATCATTGTCTGAAGCCGTGACCCGATTCCTCCCCTGACTTTAGACTGCGACAGCATCCGCGGTTTCGAACGTCTCGTGAATTCCCTCTTCCAGCTGAGTAAACTCCAGATCGCATCCCAGTTCGCGCAAGCCCGTCAGGTCAGCCTCAGTAAAGTGCTGGTATCTCGCATTCAGATCGGCCGGAAACGGCATGTACTCTATCTCTGCCCGCCCATGAACAGACATCAGCGACTTCGCAACTTCGTTGAAGGTCCGCGCGCGACCCGAACCGGCATTGACGACTCCCTGATATGTCACTGCTGTCTCACCGGCAGCAGGCGCGTATGGCCCGATCTGAGCGAAGAACATATTCAGCCTAGCCAGATCGCGTACATACACAAAGTCTCTGCGCTGCTCGCCGTTCCCATATCCGCCTGACGCCTCGAAGAGCCGCACCTTCCCATTTTCAAGGATCTGCTTCGTGAAATGGTGAATCACCGAAGACATGCGGCCTTTGTGTTGCTCGCGCGGCCCATACACATTGAAGTAACGCAGGCCCACAACCGTCGACTCGAGACGCCCCTGCGCCACCTCATTCCGCACATAGTGATCAAAAGCCAGCTTGGAGAAGCCGTAAATGTTTAACGGCTTTTCGTTCTCCAGCACAGGGGTAAAGTGGCTTGGGCCGCTCAATCCGTACACCGCCGCAGTCGAGGCATAAACGAGGGGCACTCCCTGCTGCGAGGCGTACTGCAGCACCACCTTGGAATAGGTGAAGTTATTGTCCATCATGTACACGCCGTCATCGACCAGCGTGTTTGAGCAGGCGCCCTGATGAAAAATCGCATTCACTCGCGAAATCCCCAACGCGCCCTGCTCCAGCGCCCGGCGAAATTCCTTCTTGTCCATATAATCGACGAATCTGGCTCCATGCAGATTGAAGAGCTTCTTCGAATCGGCGAAGTTGTCAACGACAAGAATGTCGGTGATGCCATGAAGATTCAGTTCATGCACGAGGTTGCTGCCGATAAATCCCGCTCCGCCGGTGACAATGTACATTGATCGATTCCTTATCTATCTTCTATGCGAACGTCGATTCGCTTGCTCTTTGCCGGTTACTCCACGCTTCAAGACTCGCCCCCAGCATGTCATCGACCGTGATTGAAGTAAGGCACTTCTTCTTCTGCTCGATGCAGGTCTCGAGGTTGCACCCCGCGCAATCCACGTTACGGTAGAGAATCCGATGTCCTGTGCCGTGCGGAAACCAGATACCGGGCTTCGTGCGCGCAGCAAACGCAATCACGCAGGGCACCCCCGCCGAAGCCGCAAAATGCATCGGACCACTGTCGGGTCCCAGAAACAACTCTGCTTTGTGCAATACAGCCGCCGTTTCCCGTGGTGCAAGCTCGCCGCAAAGGTTCACCGTTTTGCCCTGCCATCTCGCGGCCAGAAGTTCACTGACCTCCCGGTCTTCCTTCGCTCCCACCATGACCAGACTATGCCCGGGAAATTTCCGGCTGAGTTCTGACGTAAGCGCACACCAGTTCTCCGGGCCCCAGTCCTTGGCCTGAACCTTGGTCCCTGGACCGCACGCGATGAACGGTTGTCCGCCCATGGACTGTAGCGCCGCTTCTGCCCGCCCAAATTCCTCCGCGGTCAAGCGGAGATTCCACGCAGCCGGATCGTTCAGATTGATCGCACCCAGCTCGCTCACGCAGCGCGCAAGCCTCGCCGCCTCGCTTTCCCACAGCGTCTCGTTCACCCGCAGATTAATGGCGCGATCGCCCAGCGGCAGACCGACAATCTTACTGATCCCACATGCCCTGAAGAACCGCTGATCACGCAGTACCGCCTTCTCTCCACGCGGCTTCGTCAGATAAACCAGAACCTGCGGACGGAAGCGCCGTATCTGGAACCATAAGCGCGCCAGTGTCTTCGCGCTCCGCGTGCCTACCGGATAACTCAGATAACCATCCACCAGGCCCGACTCACCGATAATTGCCGACGCCGCAGGCGCCTTGGCGTGAACGGGAACATTGGTCAGCATCAGGCGCCGCGCGTTCGGAAAAGTGCGTGCTACAAGATGCAGGGCAGGAAGAACGACCACCGTATCGCCCAGACTTCCCAGACGATAAATCAGTACCCTTTTGACCTTGCTTGGATCGATCCCTGCTGGCTTCATTTCGGGGGATTCCAGTTGAATCCTGTTCCACTCCTGAACGTTATTGGCCGCCAATTTCTGATTGGCAACCGATGCCGCATCTACCCGTGCTTCGACGCACGCACGAAAACTGCTGAACCTCTCCGCTTATGGGAGACGATGCACCACAGCGTCTCGCGTCTGATGAGATATCGGGCGACCCACGCTGAGATACGTAAAGCCACGCTCAACCATCTGAGCTGGATCGTAAAGATTTCGGCCGTCGATCACGATCGGGTATCGCAGCGTGTAGTGCAGGCGATCGAGATCGAGTTCGCCGAACTCCTGCCAATCGCTGAGGATAACCAGCGCGTCCGCATCTTGTGCCGCGACGTATGGATCATCGACATAGCGCATGCGTTCGGACGCCGGGATAACCTCCTTCGCCCGATCCATCGCCGCCGGATCGAACGCAACCACCGTGGAACCTTCTTTCAAAAGCTGTTCGACGATATCGAGCGCCGGTGAATCGCGAATGTCGTCGGTCCCGCCCTTGAACGAGAGCCCCAGCACGCCGATGCGTTTGCCGCGGAAGGTCCATAGCGCCGAGCGCACCTTCTGGAAGAAGCGCTTCTTCTGCTCATCGTTGATGCTCTCGACTTCCTGCAGCAGACTGAAGTCGACGCCCAGTTGTTCTGCGACGTAACGAAATGCCGCAACGTCCTTGGGGAAGCACGATCCGCCATAACCAATGCCGGCGCGGAGAAATTTAGGCCCGATGCGGCCATCCATACCCATGCCGCGCGAAACCTGTTCCACATCGGCATCCACCGCCTCGCAGATATTGGCAACCACGTTGATGAAAGAAATCTTCATCGCGAGGAACGCGTTCGACGCGTGCTTGATAAGTTCGGCGGCCTTGGTCGAAGTGAGCAGAATCGGCGGAGGATTGTCCTCACCGCAGCATCCCGGAACAGCGTGCGGCAAGCGGTAGTAGTCACCCGATGTCAGCGGATCATAGATCGCGCTAAGCAACTTGCGGGCTCGCTCGCTTTCCGCGCCAATCACAATACGGTCGGCGTGCAGAAAATCGACCACCGCGGTGCCTTCGCGAAGGAACTCTGGGTTCGATGCAATATCGAAATTCTCTCGTGGCACCCCATTGCGCTCGATTACCCGGCGAATCCATTCGTTCGTGTAGACCGGCACCGTGCTTTTCTCCACGATGACCTTGTAATCTTCGATGGAACGGGCAATCTCGCTGGCCACCGCGTCCACATACGAGAGATCTGCGCTTCCGGTCTTGCTTTGCGGCGTGCCGACTGCAATGAAAATGACCTGCGACTGTCGCGCGGCGGCGCCAAGGTCGGTGGTGAACTCGACTTTGTTCTCACGATTGCGCGCAAGCAGTTCCGGAAGATAATCCTCATGAATCGGAACTCCTCCCTCGCGCAGTAACTTAACCTTGGCTTCGTCCTTGTCGACGCAGATAACACGGTGGCCAATCTCTGCAAAGCACGCAGCCGCCACAAGGCCTACATACCCTGAACCGACGACTGCGATGGAAACTGGTTGGCTCATAAACTCCTCGCAAAGCAATTAGGAAGCGCAGCCTTCCTGACACCCTTGGCGCGATAAAAACTATTGCTGTAAGGACACGCGGAACAATTGTCGCCAGTTCAGGAAGCTTGGAAACGTTCTACAGCGTATGCCGTTGGATGCCATCGCAGGGGATAAGGCCGTATCCGTGCGGAACTGTTCCTAGAATCGCCAAACACGTTCAGGTTGTCAATACATTGACACCCTTCGGATACCCACGCACGAATGTTATTCTGAGTACAAGTTTCGCGCGCAGCCGACTCTTCACCCTCTTGATCATACGGAGTTACCACCAAGCATGAGCGCGGTGAGCCATTTGTCTCCAATTGACAGTTCTCAACAGGCAACACCATCCCGCAGAAAGGCGCGGCTGGCCTATTTTGTCAGCCACCCCATTCAGTATCAGGCCCCCCTGCTGCGGCGCATCGCCCTCGAATCCGACATCAACCTTCAGGTGTTCTTCTTTAGCGATCTTTCCGTTCGCGGATACAGCGACAAGGGCTTCGGAGGTGTCACGGTTAAGTGGGATATTCCCTTGCTCGACGGCTACCCGCATGAGTTTCTCCCTGGCTTTCGCAAGAAAGATACATTCAGTTTTGCTTCGCCCTTGAACTATGGAATCCTGAACCGGCTGCAGCAAGGCGCATTCGACGCGGTGTGGGTCCACGGATATCACACCGGCAATTGCCTGCAGGCGATCTTTGCTGCAAGGATGCTTCGCATTCCGGTGATCCTTCGCTCCGACTCCCAGCTGAACGATCGCGTCCGTTCGAACACCACCCTTCTCGTAAAGCGGCTTTTCTTTTCCATACTCAGGCAAGCAGTGCGATGTGTCGTGCCCGTGGGCGAGGCAAACTCCGAGTACTGGAGGGAATACCTCGGCCCGAAAATTCCCATGTATCGCATGCCGTATGCTGTCGATAACGACTACTTCAGCACCCTGACCGCCGACGCCGCACCGCACAGAGAAAGACTTCGGCGCGAGCTCGACCTCGAGCCCGGCCGCCCGATTTTCCTCTTCGCCTCCAAGCTGCAAACCCGCAAGCGATGCATCGATCTGGTCGACGCCTTCCTGAAGCTTTCTCCCGCACAAGGCATCGACCCGTCCGCCTACCTGCTCATCATCGGCGATGGCGACGAACGGGCTGCGATCGAGCAGCGCATCCGCGAGTCGGGGCTCTCCAGTATCCGGATGCTCGGCTTCAGAAACCAGAGTGAGCTGCCGCGCTTCTTCGATCTGTGCGATGTATTCATTCTTCCTTCGATTCATGAACCCTGGGGCCTCATCGTGAACGAAGCAATGAGCGCCGGCCGCGCTGTAGTCGTCTCCGATGACGTCGGCTGTCAGGCAGACCTGGTTCAAAATGAAGTCAACGGTTTCACCTTTCCTAAGCAGAACATCGACGCACTAAGCGCCGTACTCCGCCGTTTCGTAGACGATCCATCGCTGGCACAAATGATGGGCCGGCAAAGCCGCAGCATCATCGCCCGTTTCAGCTTTGATGAGTGCGTGCATGGGCTCCGTCAGGCGCTTGCGTACTGTGTACCGGGCTTCGTTCCATGACGAGTCCCACACTGGCTCACGCTGCTGTTGCCAGGCGGCGCATTCTGTACGTCTCGACATTCACATCTCCCGGCACAACCATGTTCCGATACGAGGCGATGCGGCGCCTTGGCCAGGATGTAGTCCCCTTCGAGTTCCGGAAGTATGAACCGCGCTCTGGGCCAATCCGAATTTTTCGCAGCCGGTTCCCATTCGGTCCGCTCGTTTCGAAGATCAATCGGGACCTGGTAAGCGCTGTGCGGGCTTCCCGGCCCGACGTGGTCTGGTTTGACAAGCCAACGCTGTTCACTGGCGAAACCATGGAAGCGATCCATGCCGCCGGCGCCCGGATCGTCTTCTACGTACAGGATGGCCCGTTTGGCCCGCGCAATGACGGTGTGTGGCGGCAGTTTTATCGGGTTTACCGGATGGCGGACCTTCATTGCCTTGTGCGCGAAGCCGATGTCGCTCGCTATCGTGCGTGGGGACTCCCGTTCATGAAGACCATGTTCAGCTTCGATCCGGCAATGCAGTACGCGCCTCCGCAAGGCTGGTCGGACTCAGACCGGGACCGGGGAATTTCCTACATCGGGCATCCACACGAGGAGCGGCCTGCGTTCCTTCGGATATTGGCGAAACAATACAACCTGCCTCTGTCGATTAATGGCAATTTCTGGCGGGAAATTCTCGGCGGTGAGAACCTGCCAACCCTCCACATCGGCGGCCATCTCGGACCGGATCAGTATCGAGATGCGATCTGGCGGTCGAAGATCAACCTTAGCTTCGTGACCCAGGCAAACGAAGACGACATCGCCCACAAGGCGGTCGAGACGGCAGCGTGTGCGGGTTTTCTGCTCACCCTGCGCACACCGGGGCATGAGGCTCTCCTCCAGGAAGACCGCGAAGCGGTCTTCTTTTCGTCCGTCGAAGAGTGCGCCGACAAGGCTCGCTTCTATCTCGATCGGCTCGACCTGCGAGAGGCCATCGGTCGCCAGGCGAGGGAGCGGGCAGTTCGTTCCGGATACGACAACGACACACAACTGGCGCGGATTCTGAACAAACTCGACGTTAAGGACTGAAGCCGCACTATCGGAGGTCTGAATGGCAGGCGAAGTGGAACTCCTCAAGCGCATCTATGGTCGTTTCAACGCTCGCGATATGGAAACGGTCCTTGCCGCCATGCACAACGACGTTGCCTGGGCCAATGGAATGGAAGGAGGCCACGTCCACGGACGCGAAGGCGTGCGCAGCTACTGGACCCGTCAGTGGGCGATAGTCGATCCGCACGTCGAGCCGGTCGGCTTCTCCATCGGCCCTGAGCAGGAATTCATCTTGGACGTCCACCAGGTCGTACACGACCTCGAAGGCAAGCTGCTGCTTGATCAGATGGTCGTGCATATTTTCCGGTTCGAAGACGGCCTGATCAAGCGGTTCGATATCTGCGGATCGTGACCATCGAAAATTTGCCCGTACCCAACGCAAAGGCCCGCTCTCGGCGGGCCTGTTTTCGCGCGCATTCGTCTGGACAGGCCAGTCTCTACACCCCGATGACGGCGCACAGCTCTTTGACCGCCTCGGCGCTCTTCTTGAGCGCGGCATCTTCTTCGGGAGTCAGCTTGATCTCGATGATCTGTTCGAGTCCGCGGGATCCGAGCTTGCACGGAACTCCGACGTAGTAGCCGCTGATTCCGTACTCCCCCTCGAGATACACGGCGCAGGGCACGATCTTCTTCTTGTCTTTGAGAATCGCTTCGACCATCTCGACTGCCGCCGCCGACGGCGCGTAGTAGGCGCTGCCCGTCTTGAGATGCTTGACGATCTCCGCCCCTCCGTCGCGAGTCCGCTGGACAATGGCATCGAGGCGCGACTTCTCGATCAGCTCAGTGATCGGGATGCCGGCGACCGTGGAGTAGCGCGGCAGCGGGACCATCGTGTCTCCGTGACCGCCAAGCACAAAGGCGGTGACGTTCTCGACCGAGACATTCAGTTCTTCCGCAATGAACGTCCGGAAGCGGGCCGAGTCAAGTATGCCTGCCATGCCGATCACGCGCTCGCGGTTGAACTTCGACTGGCGGTAGGCGGCCTGCGCCATCGCATCCAGTGGATTCGACACGATGATGAGGATGGTATCCGGCGAGTTGGCGATAACCTTGCCAACAACGTCCGACATGATCTTGTAGTTCGTCTGCAGAAGATCGTCGCGGCTCATGCCCGGCTTGCGCGGGATACCGGCGGTGATGACTACGATGTCGGAATTGGCGGTCTCCGCATAATCATTGGTACCGATAATGTGCGAGTCGCGCTTCTCGATGGGCATAGCCTCGAGCAGGTCGAGCCCTTTGCCTTGGGGAATGCCCTCAACGACATCGACGAGGACGACGTCGGCGAGTTCCTTGGCGGCGATCCAGTGGGCGGCAGTGGCTCCGACATTACCCGCTCCGACGATGCTGACTTTCTTACGCATTGATGCTCCTTTGTTAGCGATTAGCGCGCCGAAGGCGCAGTTGCCCGGACGGGCAGTCCCATGTTCTCGATCATTCTCGTAGCGAACTCGCTCGTCTTGACCTTGGTCGCGCCCTGCATCTGGCGCTCGAAATCGTAGGTCACGTATTTCTGCTGGATGGTCTTCTCCATGGACGATTCAATCAGCTTCGCAGCCTCTTTCCAGCCCAGAAACTCGAACATCATCACACCCGACAGCATCACCGATCCCGGATTGATCACATCCTTGTCCGCATACTTGGGCGCGGTGCCGTGCGTGGCCTCGAAGACTGCGTAGCCATCTCCGATGTTCGCTCCCGGCGCGATGCCCAGCCCGCCCACCTGCGCAGCGCAAGCATCGGAGATGTAATCGCCGTTGAGATTGGGGCAGGCGAGAATCGAGTACTCCTCGGGACGAATGATCACCTGCTGGAAGATCGAGTCAGCGATGCGGTCGTTGATCAGTACCTTCTTCTTCCACTGGCCGTTGCCATGCGACTTGCCGATGGTGTCGAGGACGTGCTTGACCTCGGCGTACAGCTCTTTCCGAAAGTCTTCCGACCCGAACTCAAGACCCGGCTCGATCAGCGCGGCGTTCTCTTCAACCGTGAGTTTAGGGTTAGCCTCAACGTTGCCGAGGATCCAGCTCTCCCGCTCCGTCACAACCTTGTCGCGGAATTCTTCAACCGCGAGCTCGTATCCCCACTCGCGGAATGCGCCCTCGGTGAACTTCTGAATGTTTCCCTTGTGCACCAGCGTGACCGACTTGCGTCCGTATTCGAGCGCGTACTCAATCGCCCGGCGCACCAGGCGCTTCGTACCGGTAATCGAAATGGGCTTGATGCCGATCCCAGAATCGGTGCGGATCTTCTTCTTGCCGCCTTTCAGCATGTCGTCGTTGAGGAAGCTGATGAGCTTCTCCGCCTCGGGCGTGCCCTGGCGGAACTCGATGCCCGCGTAAACGTCTTCGGTGTTCTCGCGGAAGATCACGACGTCGAGCTTTTCCGGATGCTTCACCGGGCTGGGCACGCCCGCGTAGTACTTCACCGGCCGCACGCAGGAGTACAAATCGAGAATCTGCCTTAACGCCACATTCAGGGAGCGGATACCACCCCCCACCGGTGTCGTCAGCGGCCCTTTGATCGAAACCCGCAGATCGCGCGCCGCATTGACCGTCTCATCCGGCAGCCACGTCTTGAATTCGCGAAAGGCCTTTTCTCCCGCGTAAACCTCGAACCACTTCACCGAGCGATTGCCGCCGTACGCCTTCTCTACCGCCGCGTCGAAAACCCGCTGCGAGGCGCGCCAGATGTCGCGGCCGGTACCGTCGCCTTCAATAAAAGGGATGATGGGGTGGTCGGGAATCGTGAAATTTCCATCGGCATACTGAATCGGCTCGCCGCCGTTCGGCAGCGGCAACCCGTTATAGCTCGTCTGCATGTAGTGGATGTCCTTCGATGAATGCGGGATTAGAGCAACATCCAAACTTATCATCCTGCAAATACGACCGGCAAACACTGGCCGGGACTTCGCGTCCAGCGATACGCCGCTTCGCGGCAAATTCATTTCCCGCAATAGCGGCTTATGATTTAGGTATGCTCATTCGTTCCGTTCGCTGCGCAGTGAAATCGTTTGCTCTGCTCTTCGGCATTGGGTGTTCTATGGTCTTCGCACAACAACCTGTCCGCGTAGCAATCGTCGGTCTCGAACACGGACACGTCTCCGGCTTCCTCCATGCTTTTCCGCAGCAGCACGAAGTAGAGCTGGTTGCAATCGTCGATCCCGATGCGGCACTGCGCGCGAAATACGAGCAGGAGTTCCATCTCGATCACGGGCTGCTTTTTTCGAACCTCGACGAAGCAGTCGCTGCAAAGCATCCGCAGGCGCTCCTGGTCTACACCCCCATCGGCGAGCACCGGCGGGTAATCGAGGCGGCGGCGGCCCGCGGTCTCGACGTGATGGTCGAGAAGCCGCTCACCCTGTCCCTCGACGACGCCCTCGCGATCCGCAAGGCCGCTCGCGAACACCACATCCAGGTGCTGGTCAACTACGAGACCACCTGGTACTCCAGCAACCGCGCCGTCTACGAGATGGTGCAGCAGGACAAGCTCGGCCAAATACGCAAGGTCGTCGTGCACGACGGCCACCAGGGCCCGCAGGAGATCGGCGTGCAGCCTGAATTCCTTAAGTGGCTCACCGATCCGGCCGAGAACGGCGCCGGCGCACTCTACGACTTCGGATGCTACGGAGCAGACCTGATGACCTGGCTCATGCACGGCGAAGCTCCGCTGAGCGTGACTGCAGTCGCACAGACCGATAAGCCCGACAAGTATCCCCACGTCGATGACGACGCCACCATCATCCTTCGCTACCCGCACGCGCAGACCGTGCTCATGCCTTCATGGAACTGGACCTTCGGGCGCAAGGACACCGAGGTCTACGGCACGAAAGGCTACGCGATCGCGGTGAACCCGACCGAGGTCAGAACACGATTCAGCGAGCACGCCCCGGAAGAGACGACAACCGCTCCGCCCCTCGCGCCTCCGGAAGACACGTCTCTGCACTACCTGGCAGCCGTGCTCCGAGGAGAGCTGAAGCCGCAAGGCGATCTAACCGCACTGGACACGAACATGGTCGTCATGCAGATCCTCGATGCCGCACGTGAATCCGCAAAGTCAGGCAAGACAATGGAGTTGAAGCCGCTGCCGCAGTAAGCGGCGTATCCTAGAGGTGATGCCCTTGCGCCGTTCATTGCTTATCTGCTGCCTGGTCGCTGTGTGTTCTTTCGCCAGCGCCCAGCAATACCCCGCTGAGAAACCCCTGGGTGCCACCGCCCAGAATGCCCCTGCTTATCTCAAGAACGCCGGCATCGATCAGCGGCTCAATTCGGCGCTTCCTTTGAACGATCATTTTCGCGACGAAGCAGGTCAGGACGTCGCGCTCGGCCAATATTTCGGCCAGCGTCCTCTCGTGATGGCGCTGGTCTACTTCAAGTGCGGAATGCTCTGCCCCCAGGTCTTGCACGGTCTGGCCGAAGTTCAGCCGAAGACCGGCTTTCACTCGGGCAACCAGTACGATGTCATTGTCGCCAGCATCGATCCCTCGGATACCCCTGCCGACGCCGTCGAGGCCAAACAGCATTTCGTCTCGATGCTCGGACCCGACGCCGCGAGTCACGTGCATTTCCTCACCGGGCAGCAGCAATCCATTGCCGATCTCGCCCAAGCCACCGGCTTTCACTACGTCCGAGTGCCTGGCCCTGACGGCAAGATGGATCAGTTCGCGCATTCCAGCGTAATCATGATCGCGACGCCCGACGGCCGCATGTCGAAGTACCTTTCCGGCATCGAATACCAGCCGCGCGATGTGCGACTCGCCCTGATCGAAGCCAGCGACCGCAAAATCGGCTCGCTCAGCGACATGGTGCTGCTCTACTGCTGCAATTATTCACCCAGCCAGGGCCGCTATACCGTCGCCATACTGCGCGTTATGAGCATCGCCGCCATGGGCTCCCTCGGCGCGCTCGTCTTGATTCTCTATCTCCTCAACAAAAAGCCGAAGCACGCTACGGCGTAGCTCCTGCGCCTCCCGCACGCCTGTTACCCTGTTAGCAACAGAATCAACTGAGCTTATTTGTGCTCCGCGTGTGCGCGGAACGCGATTGGACTTGTTTTTGCCTGAGCAGCCCTTAGACATTCATGACTGGAGGCCGAGCCATAACCCCTGGGCTGTCGCTCTCACCGTCACGCTGGCCACATTCATGGAGGTCCTGGACACCTCCATCGCCAATGTCGCGCTGCCCCATATGGCCGGATCGCTCGGCGCCAGTCCCGAAGAAGCAACTTGGGTTCTCACCAGCTATCTGGTCTCGAGCGCGATCATTCTGCCCATCTCCGGATGGCTGATGGCGCGCATGGGGCGCAAGCGTTTCTACATGAGCTGCGTGGTCATGTTCACCGCATGTTCTCTGCTCTGCGGCATCGCGCCGACGCTGCCGTTTCTCATCTTCGCCCGCATCCTCCAGGGACTCGGCGGCGGCGGCCTCGCCCCCAGCGAGCAGGCCATCCTCGCCGATTCATTCCCGGTCGCGAAGCGCGGCCAGGCCTTCGCGGTCTACGGAATGGCCGTCGTATGCGCGCCCGCCATCGGTCCCACCCTCGGCGGATGGATCACCGACAACTTCAACTGGCACTGGATCTTCTTCATCAACCTCCCGGTGGGACTGCTTTCGCTCTGGCTCAGCCAACGCATGGTCGAAGATCCGC
>Ga0210398_10003111_pt1 | contig 15996 bp, 14 predicted proteins | sample IncBWC4OmetaG_FD_161047 | JGI IMG/M metagenome (GOLD analysis project Ga0210398, IMG submission 161047) | Forest soil microbial communities from Barre Woods Harvard Forest LTER site, Petersham, Massachusetts, United States - Inc-BW-C-4-O | ecosystem: Environmental > Terrestrial > Soil >...
TTTATATAAGGCGACGAGTTTCCCCCAGGCACGCTCGGCCTCGGGCTTATTATAGATCGGCACACCGTCGCGGACGGGCATATCCGGCACGCACCAGCCATGTTGGGCTGAATACACTTCGATTTCGGCGGCAACCTTCGCGGCTGCGAAGGCTTCCTTCAGCTTATCCTTGGCATCCGGCTGACGCGAGTCGTCGTTCGACGCAATCCCGAAATACATTCGCGCCTTGATCTTCGGCGCGAGCAGATGCGGGCTATCGGGTTTGTCGGTCACCAGGCCTCCGCCGTGGAACGATGCTCCCGCACCAACGCGATCGGGCAAGAACGCGGCGGTCCTTACCACCAGCGCGCCGCCCATGCAGTAACCCTGGGTTCCGATCATCTTTGCCTTGTTTACTTCTTTTTGCGCATCGAGGAAGGCAACGTAGGTGGCGGCATCCTTCTCGGCATTGCCAGCCGCGTTCACCGACGCCATCAGCGGCCGGAGCTTCGCCATATCGTCGGCATTCTGAAAGTTGAAGTTGGAGGCATCCGTGAAGGGAGCTTTGGATAGGCGATAAAAGGGATTGGGCACGAGGACAGAATATCCGTCACCCTCAGAAGCAATACGCCTGGCAATGGAGCGCATAGAAGGCCGCAAGCCGAACGCGTCGGGCCAGATCAACACTCCCGGATGAGAACCCGTTTTCGGGCGAATGAATGCGGCGTCGCAAGTTCCGTCGGGAGTCTTGACCTCGACGTCGGTTTCGATCACTTCGAAGCCCACGGTCGCTGCCGACTGTACCGTCGCGGCCAGGCCCGCTCCCACCAAGAGGGTTGCAAAGTTGCGCCTTGTGATGTCTCCGGGATGCGCGTCGTTCGTCGGTTGGTTTTTCTGGTCGTCTGTCATGGATTTTTTCCTGCAATGAGTTTATCGCTTTTGGCTACCCGACCGCATCCTCGTGTAAATACTCCCCGGGATCAACTGTCTCCAGAAGAAGATGCGGCCTTACCAGCCGCACCCCACAAGGCGGCTGCCATTTTCCCCCTCAACCCCTTTTCGCGTCAATGTGAAACCATCTCATCGCCGCCGAATATTTCTCTTGCGCGTCCCTCGGCTCACCTTCTGCTAGAATGTCTGCCGTGAAAAGACGAACATTACTCCAGGCGCTTCCCGCGGCAACATTGTTTCCGGCATCCCTTTGGGCCGGTACTCAGCACGACAACGCCAGTCCTCCGGAAGCCACGACCGGTGTCTACGAACTCCGCGTCTATCATGCAGCGCCGGGAAAATTGGGCGACCTGCAGTCACGCTTCCGCGAACACACCATAAGAATCTTTGAACGCCACGGAATGAAAAGCGTTGCGTATTGGACTCCACTCGATGAGCCGGAGAAGAGCAACACTCTTATCTACATTCTTCAGCACTCGAGCCGTGAAGCGGCAGCCGCCAACTGGAAATCCTTCCAGGACGACCCGGAATGGAAGATTGTGCGCGACAAATCCGAAGCGAACGGCAAGCTGGTGGAGAAAGTTGATTCCACCTTCCTGGCCCTAACCGACTTCTCCCCGCGGTTGTGCCTTTGCATCCCACGTGGCAATTCGTTTACCCGATTGAGCCGACCGCGACCACAGGAATACCAACCGCCGATTTAACCGTTCGGCGAGCGGGACTTGGTAGCTGCGTCCAATCGGAATGTATTCATAGAGTTCTCTTCTTAGCTCGAGCCAATGGTTGGAGACATTCTTCCCCCGCAAGCCTTATGTGAACCAGGCATCGGGGGGCCAGACAACTTCACAGATGTTGATACGGATGTTTCAGGATGTTATCGACCTTCGGCCGGCGGCTGTCATTCTGCTTGGCGGAACAAATGACATCGCCCACGATACTGGCCCTCAGACGGCCAGGATGGTGGAAGAGAACATTGAGGCAATCACGGAGCAGGCTGCATTGCATCATGTCAAAGTGATTCTTTGCTCGATAACACCGGTCAGCGACTACACTTCCTACCAGCAAACCTCGCAGCGCCCTCCTGCAAGGATTTTGCAACTGAATGCATGGATTAACAATTATGCTTCAGCCACGCATGCCATTTTTTGCGATTACTACTCGGCGCTCGTCGATGGTAACGGCATGCTGAAGAAAGAATATTCACATGACGGCCTTCATCCTAACGATCGGGGTTACGCGCTGCTGGCTCCAATCGGTGAAGATGCGATTGAGAAAGCGCTGGGCGAGAAACCGTGAATCAGTTGGCACTACTGTTCTTCCGAACTCGCGGAGCCATGAAACGAACCTGGTGGATGCTCTGCCTTATGGCCGTTTTGATTTGCTCTTTGAGTCTGAGCGCTACTGAAGGCGAGCCCTCCCATACTGAGCCGTTTCGTCCGCAGTATCACTTTACTCCCTCGAAGAACTGGATGAATGATCCCAATGGGCTCGTCTTTTACAAAGGCGAATACCACCTTTTCTTTCAATACAATCCCTTCGGAGACGAATGGGGACACATGAGCTGGGGACACGCTGTCTCCACCGACATGGTGCACTGGAAACAACTTCCGGTCGCGATACCGGAAGAAAACGGGGTAATGATTTTTTCAGGTAGCGTGGTGGTTGACTGGGAGAATACCAGCGGCTTTTGCAACAGCCTCAGCGACAGCGACCACTCTTGTCTGGTTGCTGTTTACACCGGATATACCGGCAGCATCCAGAATCAAAATATCGCTTATAGCAACGACCGTGGACGTACCTGGATAAAATATTCGCACAACCCAGTCATTGATCTGAATTCACAGAACTTTCGCGATCCCAAAGTATTCTGGCACGAACCAGAGCACAAATGGGTGATGGTAACGGTGCTCTCAGCGATCCATAAGGTGCGCCTATTCAGTTCGACAAATCTCAAACGCTGGGACCCGCTCAGCGATTTCGGGCCGGCGGCAGCAGTGGGAGGGGTTTGGGAATGTCCTGACTTGATTCAGCTTCCGGTTGAAAATGAGCCGGGCCAAAGCCGATGGGTTCTTAGCGTAAATGTAAATCCCGGCGGAGTGGCAGGAGGATCAGGGAATCAGTATTTCGTAGGCCGTTTCGACGGAAATACCTTCGTCGACGAGAATCCAACCAATGAAGTGCTGTGGGCCGACTACGGCAGAGATTTCTATGCCTCGACTTCGTTTTCGGACATACGTCCCGCTGATAATCGCCGAATATGGATGGGCTGGTTTGGCAACTGGGAATATGCCGCTCACGTTCCAACATCTCCGTGGCGCGGGTTGCAGTCGATTCCGCGGATACTGAAGTTGAAACGATTTCCCGAGGGGATTCGCCTGGTGCAGGACCCCATCGCAGAACTCAGGAGCCTACGCACCCAGCATCTCTCCATCAAGGACCAAAGCACCCAGGCCGCGAATCGTATACTAACATCTAAGAAGATAAGCGGGGACACCATCGAAATTGAGGTCACCATTCAGCCGAACAAAGCTGGATCGTTTGGACTGGAGGTAAGACGAAATGCTTCAGAGCTAACCAGAATTGGCATTGAACGTCATACATCCGAGTTATTTATTGATCGCACTCATTCCGGGATAACTAAGTTTGACCCGAGCTTTCCGGGCCGGCAAACCGCGCCTCTGAACGTTTCTGAAGGCAAAACTGTCCAACTGCACATCTTCGTTGACCGGTGCTCCGTCGAAGTGTTCGCGAACAATGGCGAGAAAGTTATCTCAGACCTGATCTTTCCGTCGCCCGCCAGCAACGGCGTGCAATTGTATTCGCAGGAGGATGAGATGAAAATTGTAAGCTTGGAGATTTGGAATTTGGGATCGGCGTGGAGTAAATAAATGGTTAGGTTTTGAAGCGGAATACGGGAGCTAATCTCCATGAGCGAAGTCTTTCGACGAACCTTCCTCGCCTCTTCGGCCGCTGTTGGACTCCTGGATATCCCGGGCTCGCAACTGCGCAGGAGGGCATCCAACAGTACACGGGGGCTCCGAGTTGGAATTTGTCAGCAAAATGGTCGACGCTGCTCGCCTCTAGCCCTCGGGATTAGTGGACCTTCTACAACAAAACTTTCCCAATCTCTTCCCACAAGAAGTTGTGTCGCTGATCTGGGGCAGTCCTTCCTCCTCGTTTTGAAAAGCGACACGGCGGTCACGATCACAATCAACGATCTTCCAGCAAAGAGGAGGCTCTAGCGTGGAAGGAAGGGACGGCAAACTGACACAGCCCTGGAGACCGGCGTTCGATTTAGCGTTCACAATCGGCTTCGGGTCGCGCGTGAACCTTGTGATGATTACTTCCGATAAGCCAACTTATCGGTACCTAATCGTGGTTCACGAGGCGATAGCTTCGGGTTGCACAGTCAAGCGTCGTTCAACACGGCAGTGCAGATGCCGTTTAGTGTCAAAGCAGGCCGCGGTGGCCAGTGTAGTTTTCATCGCCTTCCAGACCACGCTCCTTGATCACCTCGGCAGCAGCAGCCAGTGCTGTTGCGATGGCAGGATAGCCAACGTATGGCAGCGCCTGGATGAGAACTTCCTCGATTTCTTTCAGTGTGAGGCCGTTATTGAGCCCGGCCCCCATGTGGATGGCGAATTCATGGGGCTGACGCATGGCAATCATAACGGACATCGAAACTAGGCTGCGGGAGCGCCTGTCCAGACCGGGACGAGTCCAGATATCCGCAAAGACCTGGTCGACCGCGTAGGCAGCGATCGGGGCACCGAAGGTATGTGAGTCAGCAGAAGAGGTGAGTTGTGCGGCCGCCTGGTCGCCCATCATTTCGCGAACTACATTGATTCCGGCTTCTCTATTCGTCATGATTGAGTCCTTTTGTAAAGCTCAAGTGACTTCTCCACCCCAAGACTACCCGAACGGCTCGAGGACAGATAAGTACCGGCATTTATCTGCTGAGCGTATGGCAGAGGGGGGTGTCGCGCATCTTCTCACGATCGTGCCAAACGCCTTCAACAACTTGATAGTCGGTCTCCACTCCATCCGGCTAGAACGCTGCCCTGTCAGCGACTTCCGACACACAATCGATCGGGTATCCGCTGTTTCCTCGCAGCGTACACCTTTAGCCCTCTGTTACCGCCGTGAAAGAAGAATGGCGTAGAGACTTACGTAGTGTTTACAAGGCCCGGGTCGCTCACCAAGGCCCTGTAAGAACCGGAAGGAACGGAACACAGTGTACCGCGAGTGTACCGCGAGTTTTTAGTCAAGCAGCCTGACGAACTTGGGGACCAGGCGCAAACACGATTTTGAGCCGTACACGGCCTCGGCCTTTAACGCCGATGCCCCCCTGCCAACCGATAGAAAATTAACCCTTGCGGCGGTCAGATGCTCTCTTGCCAGCATATTTTCGGCGCACTGACACATACCCATGCGGGATCTTGTCCGAATCTTCCGGCGCCTGGCCACTCGGACGGTCAAGTACGTCGAGCGCCACGGCAATTAAAGCAGCACTTGCTTTGGGCCGCTGTGCCAACCATTCCTCATGTTGAAGATGAGCGAGCTTCTCGGCCACGGCAATGTTGATGAACTGGTTGAGCGAAACGCCTTCCTTCTGAGAGAAGTTCTCCGCTACCCGGCGGACGGAGGGCATGAGCCGGAGGGGAAACTTGCTCACGAGGACTTTCTTTTGACTCACAGGCATAGACTCTATCTCCTCTTTCGGACTTTGCTCAATAGCTCGGCAGGAGTCAACACTTCCAGGTGAAAACTCTCTGCTGCTTCACGAAAATGCTTCGTATTGTTAGTCACGATCGCGTCGGCATTTCCGTTGATTGCCACATCCAAAACCATATCGTCGTTTGCGTCCGGCGATAACGGACGATACTGAAAAGCAACAAAGACCGGCTCGGCAATTGCCTCCAGCGCATCTAGAATCGATGCCGTGTCCGCTCGCGATTTGCCCGACACATGCAACTGTTCCGTACGGAGCGCCACATCCCGATACTCGCAGGCCAGCTTGTAGTCCATAACAGTGGTTAGTTCCCCCCGCAGCGCCAGCCGGACAGTTTCCGCAGCCGCTCCGGTGCTCGAACGAAGTGCGGTGATGAGCACGGATGTATCAAGGACCGTTCGCAAACGAATCTATGGTATCACAGGTGATACCATTGTTTGGGCAAAATAATGAACAGCAGGGCGAGGACGTAACCTATGCGCAACTAAAAAATCCATCTATACGCAACTATAATTCCATCCTTGCGTATAGCCCCATATCAAAGCTCCCCCGAGCCGTCTTGCCGGTTCGAAATTCCTCCATCTTTATTAGGCTAGCATTCCGCAGCGATCTCTATTACCGCCTGAATGTCTTTCCTATCGAGTTGCCACCCTTGCGATACGGGCCCGAGGACATTCCGGAGCTGGCTTCTCACTTCGTGAAAGCTTTCGCCAGGCGGATGGATAAGCCAATCCGGTTTGTACCGCCCGAAACAATCGCTGCGCTCTCGGCCTATCCCTGGCCCGGAAACATTCGCGAACTCCAAAATCTGATTGAGCGGGCCGTCATCCGGTCGAATAGCGCTGTGCTTACCGATCCACTACCTTCGGTATTCCCTGAAACTCCAGTACGGCCACAGAAGGCGACGACGCCGAGCTCTCGATCAGGCACCCTGAGCGATTGTGCTCGGTCCCTAATCTCGCGGACCTTAGAAGATACGGGTTGGGTGATCGGCGGACCCGAGGGCGCCGCGGTTCGGCTCGGACTACCGAGAACGAGTCTCGTCTCCAAGATGAAGAAGCTCGGGATTTCGCGGCCGAAAAGCGGAATTCTTAAGAATTTCATTGCAGAAGCGACTGAGCGAATGGTGCAGTGACAATCCGCAACTTATTGAAAGCGTTTCTGATGAGTGGACGACTGTTTTCGACCGAGCACTTGTCAGCAAACCGCTGCGCTCAATCTAGACGAAGGGAGGACAGTTCGTAGCGAATGTGATCGAGATTCCAAAGTTTCACAGAACCATCCTCGCCGCCGGACGCAAGGACGTTTCCCTTCGGATAAAAGGTGAGCGCGGTGACGCTCGAGTTGTGTGCCTCCCATCGAGCCAGCTCCCTCCCAGTTGATGTCTCCCATATCCGAATGATGTCATCGTTGCCGGCACTCGCCAGGACGCGGCCGGTCGAGAGACACCGCAAACGCGAGTATTTGGCCGCCTTCGTATTCCCAGCGGCGTATCTCGCGCCCAGATTCGAAGTGAATAAGCCGGATCAAACTCGAGCCCCCTCTTTTCGAAAGCAGGCCTGGCAGTAAATAGCGTTCTGCCATCCGCGGCAAAAGCCAGCAGGTCTTGAGCAGGCACTGTGCATCTGTCATCCTAAAGCCGGACCTTGCGGAGCAACGCTCCCGTCGTGGTATCCCATACGGCTATGGAGATGCAGGACCCTTGGATTTCGCCGTCGAAGGTCAAGAGCATACGGCTATCGGGGGTGAAAATCATGTGCGCGCCCTGGATTTCCCATTTGCCACCCTGATTGAGTATCGCGAGTCGATTTCCGGTAGCCAGGTTCCATAGCTCCAGCAGCCCTTCTCCCCCGCTGCCCAGTCCTCCAGCGGGTTCCGGGTATTCCGTCCACACTGCGGCGACTACAACTGCTCGTTGCCCGTTCGGACTGATCAGTGCACCAGCGGACCGCACGGTCAGATGTCCTTGCACCCTCTTCCCGGTGTACGTCATTGTCACAGAACCCGCAGGGGTATAGCGACCCAACGCAGAACTTGAATCCTGTCGAATATGGCGCCTAGCCAGAATCAAGAAGGAATCGATGTTTACTCAGTTCTCCGGTCAACCACGGGAATGGTCCGTCCCTGCCACCGAGCGGCAACATCCATTGCTGCAAACGGTTGTCTGCCCATTCGTGTAAACTCGGCGTGCAATCTCAATCCTCCAATTTTACCGTTTCAGGTTCGTATTTGGCGATGACATCATGATTACTGGTTCTTACGCACGGGTCTCTTCTCCCGTTTGGCTGTGTGTCGCAGTTGCGGCGCTCGGGCTGATGGCGGTGGCCCCGCACCTTCCTTTGCGCGTCAATGCACAGACGGTTCCGGCACAAACGGCTCAGACACGACGGCATCGGCAGGAACTCCAGGCGGATTCGGTTGCCAAGGTGGGCGCGCTCGATTCGGTTGCCACGGTCCACGTTGACGTAACGCCGGAGCACGTTCTGAATACGATCTATCCCGACACTGCGACCGGCGCGTGGATGGATGATCTTAGTAAGAAGCAGGTGGACAACTTGACCAAGCCTGAGACGATTCAGGCGGTCAAGAACCTGGGTTGGGGTTCCATCACCATGCGCAACAACAGCGAGTTGCGTCTTGCGGCGTGGCACTGGAATGAGAACGGCACATGGAGCGATCCAGCGACAAAGAGCGGCTATTACGCCGGCAGCGCGGACCTGAGCGAACCCATTCACTACGGCTATTCGTATTCGTTGCCCCATCGCGACTTTATGACCAGCGGCGATTCACCTCTGGTGGATGGTTTTCAAAGTTATTGGAAGAGCAATCCTTACCTAACCAGCCATTTCACGGGTGAGAGCGATGCGTTGCACCCGCAATGGGTGGTGATCGATATGGGCACCGCCCGCGCCGTCAACGCGATCCATATCCAATGGGTGAATCCGTACGCCATCGTGTATGTTGTGCAGTATTGGGTCGGCGACAGCAACGCCATGGACTGGGACATGGGTCCGAATGGTGTCTGGAAGCCTTTTCAATCGGGTGCGGTGTTGAACGGCAACGGCGGGGATGTCCATCTGAAACTTTCCGATGCGCCGGTCACGACACGCTTCGTCCGTGTTTTGATGTCGAAATCCTCCGGAAGCTGTGATACTCACGGGGCGCAGGATATTCGAAACTGCGTCGGCTACGCCCTGCAGACGCTATCCGCCGGTACGATCGATAGCGCGGGAAACTATGCAGTTGTTTACCCGGCTAACGGCGTAGAGCCCGGACCTGGGGCGCCGCCACACCTGGAGGGCGCTGGAGATCAAGAAGCGATCGCCGGTTCGCCGGCGGATCTGGCTGGATCCTTTTTCGGTTCTTCCATCGATCCCTGGCACCAAGCTGACAACCTGATCACCGGAGGCCGCGATCAATACAACGGCATGGACAATTTCTTTACCAGCGGATTGACCATGGGCCATCCGGCGCTGGTTGCATGTGCGGCGATTTATGACACTCCCGAAGATTGCGCCAATGAGGTTTCCTACATTCACAGGCGTGGTTATCCAGTGGTGGGAATTGAGGTCGGGGAGGAGTGCGACGGCAAGCACATGACGCCGGAAGACTATGGCGCCATCTACATTCAAGTGGCGGATGCGGTCCACAAGCTGACGCCCGGCGCCAGGTTGGGCGGCCCGATTTTCGAAGGCGTCGACAAAGACATCACCTTGTGGGCGGACGATGAAGGACGCACTTCCTGGATGGAGCGATTCGTCGATTACCTAAAGGCCCACGGACATCTCAAGGATCTCTCATTCATGTCGTTCGAACACTATCCATTCATGATCAATGGATTCAGTCCACCGAACGACTGGGCGAGCCTTTACATGGAACCGGGAATCATGAAGCACGTCCTGCACATGTGGCGTGAGGACGGCGTCCCCGCGGATGTGCCGCTGATCATTTCCGAGAGTGGAATTACAGCGGGGCCGAGCGGAGCCGGCTACTTGGGTGTGACGGGCGAGGCCATCTGGGAGTGCGACGCGTTTGGCACATTCTTTGAACAGGGCGGCACGGCGTTCTATCGGCCGGCCATCAATAATGGTGCCGGTGGTGACGGGAACCTCGGCCCCAGCAGTGGCCCTGATGGCGGCGGAGCGTATGGCACTCCTGCATATACTCCCTATTCTTCCGCACACATGATCAATTTTGAATGGCTGCAGCACGGCGCGGGAGCAAACAAGATTTTCCCCGCTTCCGCCGATCTTAAGGACGCTGCCGCGCGGACCGTGGTTACCTCATACGCCGTCAAACGCCCCGACGGGAACTGGTCGTTAATGCTGATTAATCACGACTTGAACGCGACCCACCCCGTCCACATCGTCATCGACGATGCCAAGCACGTCAGCCATTCATTCGTCGGATCTGTAGCTCTTGTGCAGTATTGCAACACCCCTGCTGAGGATAAGAACATCACGATTGCCGCCACGCCCGACGGCATGTACACGCTCCCAGCTGGGTCGATCACCGTGATTCGCGGGAAGCAGCGGTAGTTCAGCCACCTTATCCTTCCCTATCGAGCCCGCGCCTTCTTCGAACGAGTGGCAACAACGCTGGAGCCAAGCGCGGGAAACAGCCAGTCTGGCTAAGCACGACAATGCGCGACTACTTCCAACCCGCGGCTCGAAAAGTGGGAATCATCAAGAAGATGTCGTGGCATACGTTTCGTCACACGTTCTCGACATTGCTCAAGGGCAATGGGGAAGACGTCAAAGTTGTACAGGAACTATTGAGGCACTCAACGGCCAAGATGACCCTGGACACCTAAAGGCAGGCTCTCAGTCCGCAGAAGCGTGCGGCGCAGAGCAAAGTGGTCAGCATGATCAGGCCAAACCCAAGTTGTACCGTCGTTGTACCGCGAGTTTCTGAGGAAATTCCCGTAACTCATTGATTAGATTTGGCGTCCCCGACGGGATTTGAACCCGTGTTACCGCCGTGAAAGCGGGATGACTAAACGTAACATTTAAGAAACCACAGGACACGGACGCACTGGATGGCCTGCTAGGAGCAGCAAGAAACACTTTATTGTGTCCCCGATGTGTCCCCCCGGTCTTTCAACGATTCTGAACTTCCCTGCTCTGTTATTGAGCTGTTCGAAGCGACGGTAGAGGGTAGCCTTTTCAGAGCTGAACGAAAACGTATTTACAAACTCGGAACGCACGGACGACACCGTGAGTCGTTGAAGAGCACCCAAGGGAGTCAGTTCTGGCTTTTTTGTGGGCTGCACCTGCGCCGGAAGTCTTTTTCAGTCCCCCGTCTAATTCTTCCTAATATCGGTCCTTCTGAAAATCGCAGGTGGTTTAATCTTGGCCAATCCGCGGCCTTCCTCCGTGCCGACAGTCACAATGTGAAGGATTGCAGTGTCGAGCACCCCTCTTGCTTATTAAGACATAATGCCATATCCTTTAATAGCGCGGGGACTTATTAAAGGAACCCTTCATAACGCGAGTGGTCACTGAAAACAAGTCGAGGCTGGGAACGTACGTCACAACGACGGTGACTGGAGAATCAGTGCGCGCGTTCATCCCGCCAGGGCTGCCGCCCAATCCGCCCGTGGAACTGGCGGGCCTGTACCAACATCTTGACCGCGCCAACCAAGCGTTGGGCCGACTCGATGGCCTGACCACCTTGCTCCCGGACACCAAGTTCTTCCTTTACCTGTATATCCAGAAGGAAGCGCTCTTGTCGTCCCAGATCGAGGGGACGCAATCTTCGTTTTCGGATCTATTGCTGTTTGAAAGTGACGCGGAACCGAGCGTTCCGATTGACGATGTTGAGGAAGTCTCGAACTACGTCGCGGCGATGCAACATGGACTTCGTCGGATAGCGGGCGGATTCCCTCTCTCTCTCCGACTCATACGTGAGATTCACGCCATCCTGTTGGGCGGCGGGCGTGGGGCCAACAGAACACCTGGCGAGTTCCGGCGGTCGCAAAACTGGGTCGGCGGAATACGTCCCGGCAATGCTGCGTTTGTTCCGCCTCCGCCAGAGCGATTGATGGGGTGTCTCGACAGTCTCGAGCGCTTTCTCCACGACGAGAAATACAAGCTGCCCGTCCTGGTAGAAGCCGGATTGATTCATGTGCAATTTGAGACGATCCACCCGTTCTTAGACGGCAACGGCAGACTCGGGCGGCTGTTGATTACACTTCTGCTTTGCTCCAAGGGTGCGTTGCGAGAGCCGCTCTTGTACCTCAGCTTGTACTTCAAAACGAATCGAGATCGGTACTACGAACTGCTTCAGCGCGTACGAACGCACGGTGCCTGGGAAGAGTGGTTGGCCTTCTTTCTGGATGGGACGGAGATCACGGCGCGCTCTGCCGCTGAGGCCGCGAAACAGATTCTGACTCTCTTTGCCAAGGATCGAGACCGCATTCAGAAGATTGGACGTGCAGCGTCTTCTGCGCTGCGTGTTCATGAGTACATGCAGAAGAAACCACTGGTGGGTATTGGTGCTGTCGCCGACGACCTTAAGCTATCCATCCCCACGGTGACAGTTGCCTTGGATCACTTGGTTCGCGTCGGCATAGCCAAGGAGGTCACGGGAAAGCGCCGAGCCCGCGTTTTCGGATACTCACGTTATCTGAAGATCCTGAGTGAAGGAACAGAACCAATTCAGCATTAGCTGCGAGTGTCAACCTTATCGGTTGGAGATGTCGAAGGCGGAATGCGGGAAGCGCTCATAGTAAGCCTGCGTCGAAAAGGGCTTCACGCGAGCGCGGCGTCTTCGACGGAAAGTAACAACTACAATCGAATCAGTGTGTTTACACGATTTCGGCTTAAAACGACATTTTGTTTACGATCGTAAACACGGAAACTGACAAAAAAAACTAAGTCGCTGATTCAGAAAGCTTTGACGCACCTCAGAGCCCGGAGAACTTCAGGTTTCCCCGGAGTTCCCGTTTGGGGGTGACGTGCCAGCCTTCAGCCGCTGCGAAGCAGCGTCTTCCAAAACTCAATCACAACCCGACCCGTCTGAGAGTTCAGTGACAAGTCACGCGCCCTGTTCGACCAGGATCTGACTGTCAAAGAGCCGGCGAAACCTCCATCGCGAGAGTTGCGGCAAGCAACTCACACGTAGTTTTCCCGGACGCCTCTGTTTTACGGGCGACACTCCTTTGGATGCCCGCACTGATTCCGAGATCATGGCCCTAGTGGTTCTTCGTCTCGTTGATGAAAGCGTAGTCCCTCTCTCAACCCGCAAGCCCGTTCCGGATCGTTGGCATAAAAGCTTTTCAGCGGTGTGCGATGCCGAAATAACGGCCGATAATCCAGACTTCGTCATTCTTTGCGACCCACCAAATAAACAAGGGTGCGGGATGTGTACCCCTGATGGCCACATTCCCCCGGTGGAGCGGGACCCTGCCGAAAAGCCGACTTATCATTAAAAATCCAGATTCGATGGATGGTTCGGCGATTTAGCCGTCAGGCCTATGTGCCTTCGACCCCTCTTCGCGAATGACGCGTATACGCCGATGCGTATGCGCGATAAGAGCTATGCAGACAATTCATCGCTCATCACGGCCTCTCCGGTTCTACAATCGCCCCCGGCATGGGCCTCGATAGTCCCCCCAGATTGTGCATTGATAGAATTTCTATCATGCGCTATCCGCATATCAGCAAGCTCGATCTCGATCTGCTCGTCCATCTCGCGGTGCTGCTTGAAGAGCGCCATGTTACGCGAGCTGCTAATCGCTGCTTCCTTAGCCAGTCGGCAATGAGCCGGCAGTTGGAGCGCCTCCGTGAGGCCCTGGGCGACGAGTTGCTTCTGCGCACCGGCCGATTGCACGAAAGAACTGCCAGAGGCGAACAGCTTCTTCGGGAACTAGAACCCCTGCTCCCGCGCATTGAGGGAATTCTGCAAGGACGCTCGTTCGATCCGGCGAAAAGCAAAGATCAGTTTCAAGTGACGATGACTGATTACGCCTGCATGGTTCTTCTTCCAGAACTTGTGAAGCGTACGACAAAGCTCGCACCGAACTGCTCAATTGACGTCCAGGGATGGAGTGAACACAGTTTTGATGACTTGCGGACCGGAAGGATGGACACGGTCATCACAGTGGCAGGGTTGGGCGTTCCACAGGGCATTCGTTGCGAAACGATCTTTTCTGACGTATTTGCCTGTGTCGTGTCGGCCAATCACCCCTTGAGCGCTCGTAAGATTTCGCTCGCGCAGTATCTGAAATATCGCCACGTAGTTGTCTCTGTGATCGGCGGGCAGCAAACTCTCGTGGACCGCCCCCTGGCCGATCTCTCCACTCGAAGAGAAGTCGCTCTCACGCTCCCCTTCTTCTCTCCTGCCATCGCGGCTGTTGCAAACACTGACATGATCCTCACCGTTCCTCGCAGACTGGCGCTCGCCCATACCAAATCGGGAGCCGTCCAGTGGTTGGCAGCTCCCCCAGAGATTCGCGGATTCAATTACGACATGATGTGGCACGAGCGGCTCGACGAGGATCCTGCCCACCACTGGTTTCGCGAACAAGTTCGCAGCCTTGGACAGCAGATGATGAAGCGTCCCTCCTCGCGGTCGAGTGATCGAACAGCTTTCCCGCGCTGAATTTCGCGGTTTTCTAGCTCACCTAACTTGCGGCATCCTCCGGAGAACAAATCGCAAGCGCCGAATCGCCGAACACAATCATGCATCGCATGCATGATGATAATGACAAATACTCACTTTGCGAATTATGGATGTGTGCCTAAGATCAGAGTTGCAAGGAGGTCTGATCTCATGAAAACCAACGGCAACACCATCCTCATTACCGGCGGAGGCTCCGGCATCGGCCGCGCATTCGCTGAAGCTTTTCACAAACTCGGCAATGAGGTAATCATTGCTGGACGCCGCAAGCAGGCCCTAGACGAGGCCGCCACGGCCAATCCTGGCCTTGAAACTGCCGTCCTCGATATCGAAAAACCCGCGGCAATCAAGTCTTTTGCCGCCGACATCACCGAGCGATTCCCCAAACTTAACGTCGTTCTCCACAGTGCCGGCATCATGCGTGCCGAAAACCTGCTCGGTGAGGAAGCCGATCTGATCACGGTGGAATCCACCATCGCCACGAACCTCCTCGGTCCCATACGCCTCAATGACGCCCTGCTGCAGCATCTGCTAAAACAGCGGGACGGTGCAGTCCTCACCATCACCTCCGGACTCGCATTCCTGCCGATGGCCATCACGCCAACCTATTGCGCCACAAAGGCAGCCATCCATTCCTACAGCCAGTCTTTGCGCTACCAACTCAGATCCACCAAACTGCAGGTGATCGAAATCATACCGCCCTATCTGCGCACCGGACTGATGGGAGCTGGCCAGGCGGCCGATGAGCGCGCCATGCCGCTCGATGATTTCATCAACGAGACCATGGCCATCATTACGTCTCAGGATGACGTAGCAGAGATCATCGTTGAGCGCGTCAAGCCGCTGCGATTTGCTGAACAGAATGGCCCCGAAAAGTACAGCGCATTCTTCAAGCAATTCAACGAAGCGATGATGGCCCCCCACTAGCCCCCAAGAGGTTGGCGAGCGGGCAACATAGGCAATCCCCACACATCGCAAGTCAAAAGAGGAGGTAGTTTGTGAACAAGATAATCGTCATCACCGGTGCATCTAGCGGTTTTGGAGCACTCGCGGCTCGCGCTCTAGCCGTCGCGGGCCATAGAGTATACGCCAGCATGCGGGAGACCTCGGGGCGCAACGCGTCTCAGGTGGCAAAGCTTACTGCGTTCGCCAAAGAACATGCCTGTGATCTCCGCTGGGTCGAAATGGATGTGGCATCGCAGGAATCGGTCGAGGACGCGATCAAGAAGATTCTCGCGGAAAACGGTGGTCTGGATGTAGTTGTCCACAATGCAGGCCACATGGTCTTCGGTCCGGCTGAGGCGTTCACGCCAGAGCAGCTTGCCGAACTCTACGATGTCAATGTTCTGAGCACGCAAAGGGTGAATCGTGCCGTATTGCCCACGCTGCGCAAGCAAGGCGAGGGCCTTATCGTTTGGGTAGGCAGCAGCAGCACGCGCGGCGGCACTCCTCCGTACTTGGTGCCTTACTTCGCCGCAAAGGCCGGCATGGACTCCTTGGCGGTCAGCTATGCCGGAGAGTTGGCGCGGTTCGGCATCGAGACCTCGATCATCGTCCCGGGCGCGTTCACCTCGGGAACGAACCACTTCGTTCATGCAGGCAAGCCGAAAGATGAGAAGACGCTCGCTGCCTATGAAACCGGCCCGAATGCAACGCTCGGGAAGGAAATCATGGATGGATTTGCGAGGACCGCTCCTCCCGACGCAGACGTC
>Ga0210398_10003112_pt1 | contig 15996 bp, 12 predicted proteins | sample IncBWC4OmetaG_FD_161047 | JGI IMG/M metagenome (GOLD analysis project Ga0210398, IMG submission 161047) | Forest soil microbial communities from Barre Woods Harvard Forest LTER site, Petersham, Massachusetts, United States - Inc-BW-C-4-O | ecosystem: Environmental > Terrestrial > Soil >...
CCTGATTAAGCAGCATCCCGTCATCGGCCGCCGCATCCTCGAAGGAGTGCACGGCTTCGCGTCCTACCTTCCTGCCGTCGAGCTGCATCACGAAAACTGGGACGGTACCGGCTATCCCAGAGGCCAGAGGGGCACCCAAACTCCTGTCGACGCCCGCATCATTCATGTCGTCGACGCTTACGACGCGATGACTACCGATCGCTCGTACCGGCGCGCCATGACCCACGAAAACGCCATTTCCATCCTCCGCGAAAACGCCGGACGCCAGTTCGATGCGCGTGTGGTCGCTGTCTTCCTCAGCCTTCCTCCCGAGATTCTTGCCCGGCACTCGCGCCCCCTGGAACTCCGCTTCGACGAGGAAGAGCCCGCCCTGGCGGTGGGGGATTGAAAGCCGTACTCTACGGCGCGTTTTTGTGCGTCACGCTGTGCACTCCTCACTCTCTCCGCGCGCAGGAAGCCGCTTCCGGAATCGATATGCGCGAGACCCTCAGCGGCCTCGGCGTCCAGTCCAACGTCTTGTCCGCTGCACCGCGCTCGGGTTCGCCTTTCGCTGCCGGATTCCGCTCCGTCACCTACCCGACCTGGAAGATCGATTCCAGCTGGGGAATCACCGGGGCCCTGCAATTCGTCACCCGTCCATACTTCTATGGGGACTTCGACACGACCGGCTACGGCGCGAAAGGATACATCCTTCAATCCACCCTGAATTACTCCCGCGTCTGGGACAGAGGCTCGCTGCTGGTGCGCGCCGGAGTGCTCTCGACCTGTTTCGGCTCCTTCCTTCTCCGCTACGACGATGCCGACAACCCCCTCATCGATATGCCGCCCCAGTACGGCTACTATTACTCCCCGGTCTCCACCTCCGGCCTGCCTGGCGCGCAGATCGACGTCACCCGCAGCAAATGGGATGGCCGCCTGCAGTTCGCCAATTCCTCTCCGGCCAATCCGCGCAGCCTCTTCGCCCGCGATCAATACGGCAACTGGGCCGGCGGCGCCGGGTACACCATTCGCCAGGGATTTCGCGTTGGGGTCGACGCCTATCGCGGCCCGTATCTCGACCGTCAGGATCCATATTTCTTCCCCGGTGAAAAAAATCCGAGCACTCTGCCCGCCACCGGCCTGGGCGTCGATGCAGACTGGGCCCATGGTCACACCAGCATTCAGTTCGAGGAAGATAAATTCCTCATGACCTACCGCGCCGTCCCCGACTTTCACGAGACCGCCGGCTATCTCGAGCTCAAACAGGTTCTGACTCCTCGCTGGTATCTCGCCTTCCGCCCCGGTTACACCACCGCCAGTGCCGGGGGTGACATGCGTTCGCTGGAGACCGCTGCCGGCTTTCGTCCCAATCGCTTCCAGCTGATCAAGCTCGACTACGAAATCGAGCATTACACGCAGGGCTCTCCCCGCAATCAAAGCACCGTCGCGGTTCAATGGGTGGCCACCCTGCACAAAACCATCACGCCCTGATCACGGCCTGCTTTCCACGCCGCATCGCTTCTTCCGGGGAATTCCGCGCGTCTTCTTCTTTTCTGCGCCGCTGTTATACAGTTGCAGGCACTGCTTCTTCAGGAGTTTGCCAGATGCCGAACGGCCGCGCTGTTCTTGTTCCCCTTACCCTGGTCTGCCTCGGTCTGGGCGCCGCTTTGTATGCGCAATCCCAGTCCTCCGATCCCGTAGACAAATACATCTGGCTGGAGGACGCCACCGGCCCACGCGCCATGGAATGGGTGAAAGCGGAAGATGCGCGCACCGCCAAAATCATGGAAGCCGATCCGCTCTTTGCCTCCTACAATGCCGATGCACTCAAAGTCAGCGAGGACCCGAGCCGCCTGCCCATGCCCGGCCTCCAGGGCGATGAAGTCTACAACTTCTGGAACGATGAGAAGAACGTCCGCGGCCTGCTCCGCAAAACAACCCTGGCCGACTACTCCAGCCCCAGCCCGCACTGGCAAGCCGTCCTCGATATCGATGCTCTCGACAAACAGGAGAACACCAGCTGGGTGTTTCACGGCTCCAACTGCCTCTATCCCGGCGACGAGTACTGCATCTTCGATCTCTCTGTGGGCGGCGAAGACGCCTCGACTGCGCGCGAGTTCGACCTGAAGCAGGAAAAGTTCGTCGACGGCGGCTTCGTCTCCCCACACAGCAAACAGGACATCTCCTGGGAGGACAAGGACACCCTGTTTATCGCTCGCGACTGGGGCGCCGGCACTATGACTCAGTCCGGCTACCCCTTCATCATCAAAGAATGGAAGCGCGGCACTCCCGTCGACAGCGCAAAGGAAGTCTTCCGCGGCGAACCCACAGACATCCTGACCCAGAGCACGGTCCTGCACGACGCCCAGGGTGACAGTGTCACGCTCTTCGAGCGCGGCGTCACCTTTTTCGAGTCTCGCTGGTGGATCAAAACTCCCGCCGGCCTGAAGGAACTCAACATCCCTCGCAAAGCGAACCCGGCCGGCCTGCTTGCCGGGCGTCTGCTCATCGAAACGCATGAGGACTGGACTCCCGATCCTGCCGGCCCGAAATTTGCTCAGGGCTCGCTCCTCTCCGTCCGCCTCGCCGACATCGTCCGCGACCCCGCTCACCCAAAGCCCACCATCGTCTTCGCACCCACCGCTGACGAATTCCTCAACGGCTACGCCACCACCCAGTCGCGCCTCATCGTCGCGACCCTCAAGCACGTGCTCGGCCGAGCCTACGTTTACACACCCACCGGCAAAGACGGCTGGACCTCCAAACCCCTCGACGTCCCGGATAACAGCACTATCAGCATCGTCACCGCCAGCGATGCCAACGAAACCTTCTTCCTCAACTCCCAGAGCTTCCTCACGCCGCCTTCCCTTCTCCAGGGCGACGCGGCCACTGCGCACCTCAAACTCTCCCACTCCCAGCCGCCGCTTTTCGACGCATCGCAGGACACCACCGAGCAACTCTTCGCCACCTCGAAGGACGGCACCAAAATCCCCTACTTCGTCGTTCATCGCAAGGATATGCAGCTGAACGGGCAGAACCCGACGCTGCTCAATGCCTATGGCGGTTTCGAAGTCTCCGAAACACCGCGCTACTCGGCGATCGCCGGCAAGTTGTGGCTGGAAAAAGGCGGCGTCTTCGTCCTCGCCAACATTCGTGGCGGTGGTGAGTTTGGCCCCGCCTGGCATGAAGCCGGCCTCAAGACCCACCGGCAGCGCATCTACGACGATTTCGCGGCGGTGGGTGAGGATCTGATCGCGCGCAAAATCACTTCACCCCGTCACCTCGGCATCATCGGCGGCTCCAACGGCGGCCTGCTCATGGGCGTGGAAATGACCCAACACCCCGACCTGTGGAACGCCATCGTCATTCAGGTGCCGCTGCTGGACATGCTTCGTTTCGAACACATCGCCGCCGGCGCAAGCTGGGTCGGCGAGTACGGCTCGGTCAGCGTGCCCGAAGAGCGCGCCTTCCTCGAGGGCATCTCGCCGTACAACCAACTCAAGCCCAACGTGAAATATCCCGAGCCGTTCATCTTCACCACCACCCGCGACGATCGCGTCGGACCGCAGCACGCGCGCAAATTCGCGGCCAAAATGGAGGAATACCACGAGCCTTTCCTCTATGACGAAATCACCGAGGGAGGCCACGGGGCCGGCGCTGACCTGAAGCAGGCCGCTCGCTCGTGGGCCGAAACCTATGTCTACCTCGCCGATCGACTGATGGGACCGAGCGCATCGCCGCAGTAAGCGGCGGCGTTTCGACTGCTTGCCCGGCGCGGATTCGTTTCCGTCCCGGAAGGCGAGACCATCCGCCCTTTCGGCTGCCTCAACGATCTCCTTACCATTTAGTTAAACGTTTTATCTTGACGATCGTCGAATTTGTTCATTAGCATGGGCCGTTTGAGGTGACTATGGGGTTCTCTGCTTTTTCCACGAAGCGCCTGCTGCGCTGTGCCTCCGCCGGGCTGTTGGTCGTCAGTCTCTCCGCCTTCGCGCAAAGTGTTCCCAATCCCAGGCCCGACACCCGCCCCTGGATGAATAAGTCTCTCTCCCCTGACGAGCGCGCCGACCTCGTTATGAAAGAAATGACCCTCGACGAGAAGATGAACTTCGTCCACGGCACAGGCTGGAATGGTCTCCGTCCCGATGCGGAAGTTCCCAAAGGCTCGCTCGGCGGTGCCGGATACGTGGTGGGCGTCCCGCGCCTCGGCATTCCCGGCATCAACATGGCCGACTCCGCCGTCGGCGTGCGCCTCGCCGCCCAGGGCAGTCACTACGCCACGCTGCTGCCCTCGGTCCTCGGCGCCGCGTGCAGCTGGGATAAGGACGCGCTCTTCCTCTTCGGCTCCGTCATAGGCCGCGAACTCCGCGACATGGGCTACAACATGTCCATCGGCGGCGGCGTCGACCTCGCCCGCGATCCCCGGAACGGACGCAACTTCGAATACGCCGGCGAAGATCCCGTTCTGGCCGGAACCATGGTCGGTGAACTGGCCAAAGGCTTGCAGGCCAATCAGGTCATGGGCGACATCAAACACTACGCCCTTAATGACCAGGAAACCGGCCGCACCACCGTCAACGTCATTCTCGATCAGCGCGCCGCCCGCGAGAGCGATCTGCTCGCGTTCCAGATTGCGATCGGCCTGGCCAAACCCGCCGGCGTCATGTGTTCCTACAACCGCGACACCATCACGCCGCCGGGCGGCACCGACTGGTCCTGCGAGAATGACTACCTGCTCAACCAGGTGCTGAAAAAAGACTGGGACTTCAAAGGCTTTGTCCTCTCCGACTGGGGCGGCACGCACTCTACCGTTCACGCAGCGCTCTCCGGCCTCGATCAGGAGGAGCCCGGCTCGCAATATTTCGGCGATCCGCTGAAGCAAGCGGTTCAGAACAACCAGGTTCCCATGTCGCGCCTCGATGACGCGGTCCATCGTGTTCTGCGCAGCATGTTTGCGAACGGTATCGTCGACAATCCGCCCGTCACCCAGGTTCCCGATCCTTTCCGCGGCCGCGACGACGCTGAGCACATCGCCGACGAAAGCATCGTCCTCCTCAAGAACTCCGACATCCTCCCGCTTAATGCTGCCACCGTACAGTCCATCGCTATCATCGGATCTCACGCCGACGTCGGCGTTCTCTCCGGCGGCGGATCGGCGCAGGTCGACGCGCCCGGCGGCAACGCCATCGATCCTCATCCCGGCGGGGCGCACTGGATGGAACCCGTCTACTTCCCGTCCTCGCCGCTGAAGGAAATCCGCAAACACGCACCCAACACCAGGGTTGAGTTCGATCCCGGCGATCCCGGCAATCCCGGCTCCGCAGCAAAGCTCGCCGCCGCTTCGCAGATCGCCATCGTCTTCGTCCACCAGCCGATGAGCGAAGGACGCGACGCTGCAACCATCGCTCTGCCGGATAACCAGGACGCGCTGGTCAGCGCCGTCGCCGCCGCCAACCAACACACCATCGTCGTCGTTGAGAACGGCGGCCCTGTTTCCATGCCCTGGGCTAACAAGGTCCAGGGCATCATCGAAGCCTGGTATCCAGGCATCGGCGGCGCGCAGTCCCTCGCCGGCATTCTTTTCGGCGACGTCAATCCCTCCGGACGCCTCGCCATCTCCTTCGCGAAGAGCGATGATCAGCTCCCCCACCCTCAGGTTCCCGGCATCAACCTGATCGCAAAACCCGGCGCCGGCCGCCATCATCCCGGCGAGCTTCCGCTCTTCGATGCTCCCGCCACAGAAGGTGTCCGTGTCGGTTACAAATGGTTCGAGTCGCAGCAGGAAGAACCGCTCTTCCCTTTCGGCTTCGGCCTCTCGTACACCACGTTTGACTTTTCCGGTCTGAAGGCCTCGCAGCACGAAGTCACTTTCACCGTCCGCAACCGCGGCCACCGCGCCGGAACCGAGATCGCCCAGGTCTACGCAAAACTGCCCGCCGCTACAGGCGAATCCACCTTCAGGCGCCTCGTCGCATGGGATCGCGTCGCCCTGGCTCCTGGTGAATCGAAAACCGTCACCCTCCAGCTCGATCCGCTCTACCTCTCCATCTTCGACACCCAGAAGAATGCCTTCGTACTCGCTCCCGGCGATTACGTAGTCTCCGCCGGCTCCTCCTCATCCGATACTCCGCTCACCGCCACCATCCACGTCGTCCCGTAGTCGCGCGTCGCACCAAAACCAAACGGCTCCGATTCTTCCGAATCGGAGCCGTTGGTAGTTTGTGGCCAGTGGCCTTTGCCCTTTGGCCTGTCTTCAGTTGGTTCCAAACCGCGCGCCCGCCGGTTGTGTCTGTGCAGGCACCGCACTCGCTGGGGGATGAGTACCAGCGCTCTTCGCGGCGTCGCCGCCGGTCGCCGCCGTTCCGTCCAGCTCCACTTTTCCGGAGAAGATCGCATTGTCTTCCACGGATAACCGTGCTGCACGAATATCGCCGCTCACGTTGCTTCCCGAGCGCAACTCCACCCGGCCCGCCGCATGAATATCGCCCTGCAGATGCCCCTGCACCACGACATCGCGCGCCGCCACGTTGGCCGTCACTTTCGCGTTCGCGCCCACCGTCAGCCGGTGCTCGGTCAGCGTGATGGTTCCTTCCACCAGCCCCTCGACCACCAGGTCTTCGTTGCCCTTCACTTCTCCACGAATCTGTACCGATTTACCGATTACCGCCATTGCTTCTCCCGCCATTGCGCAGACCCCTCTTTTCCCTTGAGCTTGTTCGCAAATATACGCAACGCCACGCCCCACCGCAACCGGAATGGGGCCAGCGGTCCCGGCCTCCGTTAGTCTCCCGTGCTCGCCGGCAGCGTCTTCGTCGCCTCGCGCAGCAAATCCGCCTCATGTTCCAGCGCCGCCGACACGATCCCGATCTGCTGGTCCGCCACCGTCCATTGCTTCTGTTCGATGGCCTCCCGCACCCCCGGGATCGTCTTCACGTCGTAGCCCGTGTAGAACCCCGGCGCGTACAGCAGATGCTCAAACCACGGCCGCCCCGGCAGTCCCTGTTCACCCGTCAGCAGCCGCTCACTGCGGATCAGATCCGCATTGAGCCCTGCCGGAGCCGCCCCATTCGCCGCCGCGTACGCTCTGTCGAACGCCCTCGCTGCCTCCGTCAGGTCATCCGACGCCTGTTCCAGCGGCGCAAAATTCAGAAACGGCGGAATCGCTTCCTCCGCCGGCGGCACCCTGTGTTTCTTTGGGTCGTAGAGCGCTTTGTACACACCCTCGGCGATCTCCCGGTTCCGTTCCTTCGCCTCGTCGCGCTTCTGCTGCGCCAGCGCTTCCAGCTGCGTCAGGTACAGGTGCACGGTGTCCGCCAGATTCGAAAACTGAAAAGGCAGAGTGTCCGCGTCCGCCATCCGCATCACCATCGTGCCCGCGGTCTGCGCCAGCGCGCGCCCATAGCTGAAGTCGGTGTCCTCAAACCGCGTGTACCAGGCAAAATCGTCGTAAATCGAGTGGTACTGCCCCGACTCGTCTTCGCCGCCGTACTGGAAGTCGACGCTCGCGATGCCCAGATGATCCAGAAACACGGTGAAATCCGAGCCCGACCCCAGCGCCGGAATCCGCAGATCGGCCCGCGAACGAAGCTCGGCGCGATCCTTCTCCGACGCCTGAGAGATCGCAACCAGCTTGTCCCGCTTCCAAACGGACATCTTCGTTTCCGGATCCTGAATATCCTTCGTCACGTCGTTCACGAAGTTCTCCAGCGAATGCGAGCCCGACGCGGAAAAGTATCCGCGGTCGTTCGAATCGGTGTTGAAGTAGGCTACGGCGTGCGCCCGCAGCTCGTCCGCATGCGCTTCCCCCCACTCCGTTGAGCCCAGCAGCGCCGGCTCCTCCCCATCCCAGAAGCAGTAAATGATGGTCCGCTCCGGCCGCCATCCCTGCTGCAGCAGCGCACCCAGAGAGCGCGCTTCCTCCAGCTCCGCGCTCGTGCCTGACAACGGATCCTCCGCTCCGTTCACCCACGCATCGTGATGATTGCCGCGAATCACCCATTCATCCGGATCCTTCGCGCCAGGAATCCGCGCGATTACGTCGTACAGCGGCTTGCGATCCCAGTTGAACGCCAGCGCCAGGTGGACTTTCGCCACGCTTGGACCCACGTGATACGTGAAGGGCAGCGCGCCGCGCCACGCCTCCGGCACCACTTCGCCGCCCAGTGACCTGAGCAGCGGCGTCGCATCCGCATAGGAGATGGGCAACACAGGAATCTTCGTGATCGTCTGCACTTGATCCAGCGGAATCAGCTTCACCCCTGGCACCGCACCCACCCCTGGCGTCTGCGGGTCGCCCGGATACAGCGGCATATCCATGACGCTGCCGCGCTGCACTCCATCCGGTGGCCGCATCGGCCCCTTCGGATACGGCTCCGCTTCGTAGTACCCATCGTCGCCCGGATCGGAATAGATCAGGCATCCCACCGCGCCGTGCTCCGCCGCCACCTTCGGCTTAATGCCGCGCCAGCTCATGCCGTAGCGCGCGATCACGATCGCGCCCTTCACCGAGATCCCCATCCGGTCCAGAACGTCGTAGTCTTCCTGGCGTCCGTAGTTCACATAAACCAGCGGCGCGGTCACATCGCCGTCGCGCGAGTAAGCGTTGTACGTCGGTAGCTGCTCGCTCTGCTGGTCCGACGTGGGATCGCCCGCGACCGGAGGCTCCTGCAGCTTCGCCTTGAACGGCTCCGGCCCCAGCAGCTCCACCAGCCGCGACTTCGGCGTCGGAAACAGTGCCGAGAATTGCTCGATCTGGGCGTCCAGACCATACGACTTCAGCTGCGCCAGCAGCCATTCCGCATTGTCCTTGTCATACGGCGATCCAACATGATGCGGCCGCGCCGAAAGGCGCCGCAGGTTTTCGCGGATGCGATCCGGCTCCGGCAATGCCCGATATTTCTGTTCCCAGTTCGTCTCCGTCGCGGAGTGTTCGGGCGTGTACCCGCGGAGCCCCGGCCCCGCGTCGACGGCGTGGGCGGTGAAGGCAAACAACAAGGCGGCTGCAATGGCCAGGCGCATCGGCTTTCATCCTTCGATCTGTTGGGATTTGCAACGGCTGTGGCGACAAAATAAGTGGGCTGCAGAATCCGGAAATTGGCGTTGCAACACTATAGCCTGCCCGCACTTCTCCAGCCTTCAGGCTCGGCGCCGCAACTCCTGCGATCCCGGCCACAATTCCGCCTGCATCGGCCACACCCGTTTCCGCTCCAGTTCCAGTCCATCGTTGAATCGCTGCTCGAGTCCGTGTTTCCGCACCACCGCCCGCGCCAGCGCCGAAACCCGCTCCTGATACGCCTTCGAAACAAAAGCACGATCCCCGTACCGCGTCTCGTACGCCTTCTCCAGTTCCGGAAAGTGCTCTCGCACGAACCCCATAAACACCGGCTTCGAACACGGCTTCAAAAACAACGGCTGCGCGGAAAAAAAGCTTGCTCCCGCCTTCTTCGCCCGCCGCGCCATCGCCTCCAGTGCCCGCGGCGTATCCGTGATTCCCGGCATCAGCGGCGAGCACAAAATTCCCACCCGCAGCCCGGCTTCCCGCAGCCGCTCCACCGTCCGGAACCGCAGATCCGGTCGCGGCGCTCGCGGCTCCAGAATCCGCGCCAGCTGCGCATCCGCCGTCGTAATCGTCAGGTGCAGCGTCAGCCGGTTTCGCTGCGCAATCCGTGTCAGCAGATCGATGTCCCGCTCGATCAGCGTCGACTTCGTCACAATCCCCAGCCGCAACCCCTGCTCCTCCGCAAACACCTCCAGCAGGCTCCGCGTCACCCGCGCCTTTCGCTCGATCGGCTGGTAGGGATCAGTGGCCGTCCCCAGCGCGATGTACTCCTCCGGCCGTACCTGTCTCAGTTCCTGCCGCAACAGCCACGCCGCGTTCTGCTTGATGTAAATCTCCCGCTCGAACGAATCCGGATCGGGCTTATCCATGAATTCATGCGTGTACCGCGCGTAGCAGTACCGGCAGCCAAATTCGCAGCCCCGGTAAGGGTTGATGCTCCATGTCATCCACTGCACCCGCTTCGAGTCGACGCGATTGAGCACCGACCGCGTCGCCATCGTCCGAAACTCGACCAAATGCCCTTCGCCGGCGTGCTCGCCTTCGGCCGCCAGCCGTGCGACACCCACCGGCCCCTGCCCCAGAATCGGAAAAAGGGAGTCGAATTCCACCTTCTTCGCTTTTTCTTCGCCCATGCCTCAAGCTACCCCCGTCCGCTCTCTTCTGTCAATTCGCCCCGCCGGTCTCAGCAAAAACCGCGTATCGTAGCTGGAAATCCTCCTGGTCACCGCTATGGGCGACAACGACACTCCCCCCGAATCCGGCAAAGTCTGGACGTTCCTGATGAGTTGGACCGGCCGCATCAGCGCCCTGATCGGCCTCGGCGCCAGCCTCGCCGGCGGTTTCGCCTGGGTGGTGCAGCATCATCGCGCCCAGGCGGAGCGGCAGGCAGCCCTCGCTCTCGCGCGCGCCGAATCCGCGCAGAGCCAGTACGCCGCCGCGCTCGCCACCTACGACGGCATCCTGAAAGACGACCCGCTCAATCCAGCCGCTCTCGAAGGTGAGGTCAACACCGCCATGCTCTGGGTGGAGGACTTCACCGCTCCTGACAGCGCCTCCGCCGCATCGTCGCTCGATCCCATCTTCTCCACCCTCAGTGCCGGACTCGCCCATGCCACCGGTTCGCGCGCCGCCGACATCCAGTCCCATCTCGGCTGGGCGCACTGGCTCAATGACCGCATCGCCGAGCGCGAATTCGGCTCCGCCGCCGAGCAAAATTTCCGCGCCGCCCTCGCCACCGATCCGCGCAACGTCTACGCCAACGCCATGCTCGGCAACTGGGCCCTGCAGAACGGCGGCAGTGTTCCGGACGCGGTCCAGCACTTCAACATCGCCATCGCTTCAGGGCGGGCGCGGCCCTTCGTGCGTCAGCTACAGTTCGCCGGCCTCCTCAACCGGGATGCCCCAGGCGCCCGTGCCGCACTCATCGAGGCCGCCAACACGATGCGCGCCGACGGCGAGCCCCTCGATCCCGTTATGCAACACCGTCTCCTCGTCTTCTGCTGCGATACCATCCTCAACCGCCATGCCCAGCTCGTCGAATCCCTGTCGGCAGTTCCGCCCAACGACGCCTGGGCCACCTGGCTCTGGCTCGACAACCCTGCCTCCGATCACGACGACGCGCGCATCCAGTCCCTCCGTCGCGCCTTCATTCAGGCCAATCTCGCCGAAATCGCCGGGCAGCCCCAACAGGCCCTTGCCGCATACCGCCTGCTGCGACGGCAGCTCGCACAACAACCCGGATCGCTCCTCGACGCAGTCAATGCCTCCATCGGCCGCCTCACCCACGCCTGATCCCGCGTGTCAAAGCCTTCCCCTGTGACCCGGCTCACTGACAAGCTCTGCACTCCATGACACTCTGACGGCGTCGGCCCATTCGGTAAATCCACTCCTCTGGCTGCCGCCTCGGAGGCCTTCCATGCCCGCCTCGGTTCTTGTCACCTGGGCGACCCGTTATGGCTCAACGGAAGAAGTCGCCCACGCCGTCGCCGACGACCTGCTTAAACAGGGCCTGGCCGTTCAGTCTCAGCCCATGAGCGGAGTCGCGAGCCTCGACCACTTCGACGCCGTCGTTTTGGGATGTGCCCTTTACCTGGGCCGGATCCACAAGGAGGCGCGGCGCTTCCTCAGCCTTCATTGCGACGAGCTGATCCAGCGCCCGGTGGGTCTCTTCGTCCTCGGCCCTGTCCACGCCGACGCAAAGGAATTTGCAGAGTCAGAGAAGCAGCTGAAAAAGGAACTCGCGAAATTCCCGTGGTTGTCACCGGTCGCGCAGCAGGTCATCGGCGGCCGCTTTGACCCGGAAAAGATCGGCTTCCCCTTCAGCTTTCTGCCCGCGCTCCGCAAAATCCCCGCCAGCGACGCGCGCAACTGGGACGCCATCCATGCCTGGGCCGCGGATCTGTCCGTCGCGCTCCGGCCAGCCATGATCCGCTAAACCCCTGCCGTCGAGGGTTCCGCCCCATTCCTGCGCAGATGATTCCGCCCCCACGCGCAGATCACCTCCAGCACCGGCAGCAAAGTCCATCCATATTTCGAAATCGAATAGCGGACGCATGGCGGCACGCTGCTCTCCTGTCGCCGCACCACGATCCCGTCCCGCACCATCTCCTGCAGATGCCGGATCAGCATCCGCTCCGTCATCTCAGGAATGCTCCGCCGTAACTCACTCGTCCGCATCGGCCCATTCGACAGCCGCCACAGAATCGTCCCCTTCCATCGGCCGTCGATCACGGACAACATAGCGTCAATGGGGCACGGCGACACTTCCTTCTTTGAAACCGGCATCGAACCTCCTCATGCTGACAACTTTGTCAGTACGAACAACTGAGTCAGTATAGCGGCAAGCCGCGTCTCATTCCCAGGAGCGAACCGTGACATCCTTCCTCAACATCGCCGCGATTCTCTGCATCGGCCTCATGATCGGCACCGAATTCTCCGTCTCCGCCTTCATCAACCCCGTCCTCCGCAAACTGGACGACCGCACCCGGCTCGCCGGGATCCGCCTGTTTGCCGCGAAACTCGGCTTCGCCATGCCCTTCTGGTATGCCCTGAGCCTTCTCTTCCTCATCGCGGAGACGTTCCTCCTCCGCCACCAGCCGCAGGTCTCTCTGCTCATCGCAGCCATCGCCATCTGGGCCGCCGTTATCGTTCTCACTCTGCTTTTCCTCGTCCCCATCAACAACCGCCTGGCGCAGCTTTCGCCGGACACATCCGAACCCCGCAAAGCCTTCGAGCAGCACGCCACATGGGACAAGATGCATCGCCTCCGCGTCGCCGCCCTCACCCTTGCGATGGTCCTGTTCCTCGTCGCCATCCACGTGTGAAGCAACCGATTCCGATCAAAAGCAAAAAGGCTTCCTCGAAAGGAAGCCCTTTCTACCTCACCGGAATCGGATCTAACGGCGAAACGCCGCGTCGGCCTCGATCGCCATCTCCGACAGCGTTTGCAGGAACTTGTTACTCTGCCCGTCAAACAGCCCGTCCGCCGTGAAGCTCTCGATCGTCGCCACCGCGCCGCCAAAGCGATCCGTGAGCGGACGAATGATCGAAACGTGCGGCAAATCCGCGCTGATGAATTCACACGGCACCGGGAAAATCAGGCTTGGCTGAATCGCCGGATTCGGTGGATCGAAGAAGTTCGGAAACGTGAGCCCGTTGGTGGGATCCGTCACCGGCGCCACCGGAGTCTGCACCCCGTTGCCGGCAAAATCCACCCACTCCAGAAAATGGGCAATCTCGTCTCCACCGATGCCCAGCGTGATCATCAGCACCTCCGGATCGGTCACCTTCTGGCTCATGATGGCATAAAGACTCGACCCGCCCTGCTCGATATATCCGAAGTGAAATCCAGCCGTATTCGCGATCACCTGAATGCGATCCGCATTGTTAAAGTCTGCGTTGGTGATCGGGATCGCCGTCACGTTGCTCAGCGTGATCGCCTGCGGAAACGTCGCGCCGAAATCCGGATTCTTCGCGCTGCGATAGCGCGTGTACCAGCTGGTGTCCACGTTCAGATGCATCAGGTTCGTCAGCCGCTTTTTGCCCGACGAGCCCGACGCCGTGCTCCCCGGCAACGTGGTGAACTCCGCGAAGTTCACCGGCTCTGCGCCCCTCGACTCCAGATAAGCGTTCAGAAAGCTGGCGTGACTCACTTCATCCAGCGTATTGCTGGTGATGTATTGCGGACCATCGGTATCAAGAGCCGATAAAGCCGTCTGATAGGCATTCAGCGGTGGGTTCGGGTTAGGGTCGACTTCAATCGGTGGATTATTGCCGATTCCGCCCAGTTCCGCATACTGGGTCCACAAGTCGGACTCGATCAGTTCCGCCGCTGCCAGAAATCTCAGAATCGCCGTGTCGCCCGCATTCAGGCGCCCGCCGCCTCCGTAATTTTGCGCTCTCGCCGGCACGGCACTCGCCAGCAGGCCGCCCCCGATGGTGGCAGCTCCTCCAGCCACGAGTCCTGTTTTAATGAACGATCGGCGATCGACCGCTCGCTTCGTCTTGGCCACTGGATTTTCCATAGCGTCTCCTGGATCCCATGAAGTTGGGTGATCCAGGACACACCATAGGCGCGCGGTCGAACCCGTCGTGTCATGCAATTGTCAGATGCTTGTACCGCGATTGCAGCGAGGCGTCGCGCAATGGTCTGCAAAGTAAAAGCACGATGAAATCTTCATTGCGCGCTATCGCATCGCCTGCCTCTGCGTCTAAAGTGGCCTGCGCAATTTCACAATTCAGGAGCGTCGCGCAACTCAATCGCCCGGTCCGTCCCCGTATCGATCGCTGGCATCAGGCCCAACTCCGACGCCGGCGCCCGAACCACATGAGGAACAATCAGAAATACCAGCTCGTCGTTGATCACCTCATGCGACTGCGTTGTGAACAGATACTTCAGCAGCGGAACCTCTCCGAACCCGGGCCACCCACTTACATTCCGGCTCTCCTGATGCTTCACCAGGCCGGCCAGAATGCTCGATTCCCCGTCCTTGATCCGGATCACCTCGTCCGCCTTCTCCTGGCTGATCACCGGCTCGGCCACTCCCGCAATCGTGTCCGTGCTCGATTGCGACGACACTTCCACGCTCAGCTTCAGCGTCACGTCGCGATCCGCATGAATGACCGGCGTCATCTCCACATTGACGCCCACATCGATGTAATTGAACTGTGTTTCTGCCGCAGCCGATGTGGTGCTGGTCGGCACCGTGTACGACCCCGTCGCCACCGGAATCTTCTCACCCAGCTTCAGCGTCGCCTTTTGCCCGTCCAGCGCGCGTAACCTGGGGTTCTGCAGAATTCGCGTGTCGGAATCGGTCAACAGGAAATCCACCGCGGCCTGACCAATGGAAATGCTGTACGCGGAGGTTCTGCCGATCTGGTTCAGCGTCTGCGACGAACCTGACGTGACCGAGAACGACGTCGGAGGCGACAGCCCGATCTCGCGCAGCTTGTCGCGGCTCACCTCCATCACCGTGATGTCCACCATCACCTCGGGCTTCGGCCGGTCGATCGCGTCAATCAGCATGCCCGCCAGCTGCAGCTCGTCCGGCGTGCCGCGCATCATAATGGCCCGCTCGCTGGCCACGCCGTACAGCTTCGCCGACGACTGGAACATATTCCGCAGCGACGTCTGAACATCCGTGAAGTCGCTCTGTTCCGCGACGTTTCTCAGGTAGAAAATCTGCACCGCCTGCTGGCTCAGCGTCCTCCGCTTCGCAGTCGTATCCTGTGCGACGAAAATCGTGTTGCGCGTAACCGGCTTCCAGAAGGTATTGGAGACCTCGCTGACAATCCGCAGCGCGTCGATCGCTGTCACGTTTTGCAGATCGACCTGGATCCTCTTCGACGCGTATTCCGGATCGAACAGCACGTTCAGTCCGGCAATCTTCCCAATCGTCTGGTACACAATGCGGCTGTCCTCCACCATGTGCAGCGTGACTGGCCCGGAGCCCGCCACCGCCAGCTTCACCGGCGCTTCGGCCTCTGGCAGGCTCGTCGCCGCCTTCGCCGGTTCATCCTTCTTCTGCAGTTGTTGCTCGAGCCGTGCGGCATTCGCCTCTGCCAGCTCATTCCCCGGATCGATGTCCAGCGCCCGCAAAAAAGCCGCCAGCGCGGTGGCCGGACTCTTCGCCTCCACCAGCCGCTCGCCCTGCTTCACCAGCTCACTCGAGCCCGCAACCCGCACCCGCTCGTACGTCGTGCGATAGCGCAGGTCCCGCGGCTTCAGCTGCCACGCCTGCTTGTAGGCTGCAAACGCGCCCAGCACATCGCCCGCCTCTTCCGCCGCTCTGCCTTTCCGGTAATCTGCGCTCGCCGACTCCGCAGAGGCCACCCGCATGCAAACAACCGTGAGGAACACAACCAACAGACTCCCGACGATCCGCGGCGGCGTACGCATTCATTGCTACTGACGCCGTGACCACGCGGTACGCTCAGCTCCTGTTGCCTGCCGCCGCTCC
>Ga0210398_10003114_pt1 | contig 15993 bp, 17 predicted proteins | sample IncBWC4OmetaG_FD_161047 | JGI IMG/M metagenome (GOLD analysis project Ga0210398, IMG submission 161047) | Forest soil microbial communities from Barre Woods Harvard Forest LTER site, Petersham, Massachusetts, United States - Inc-BW-C-4-O | ecosystem: Environmental > Terrestrial > Soil >...
TCCCATAAAGAGCGACTGGCCGATCAGATGGAGCATGGTGGTGGGGGGCTTCGTTGGCGTCGAGGTACTCTGGCTGGTCTTTGGTGGCGAGATTGAAGCTGGTGCCGGTCCAGGCGCAGCGGTCCTCGAAGACCGCGTTCTGCTGCTTCCAATCTATGTAGTCTCCGGCGGCAACCTCATTGCGGGAGTTCTGAATCTTCAACCAGACCATCCCAAGTTGCTCCGGACGGGGATAGGCAGCGGAGCAAGGAGCGTCGCATAATCCACCGTGAAGATCCCGGTGTTGGCGCCGATTCCGAGCGCGAACGTCAGCAGAACCGTTAGAGGCATGCCCCAGTTCCGGGCTAACATGCGGAGGCTGACTCGGAGGTCATGAACCAGAGTTTCCATGCTCGTTTCCTCTCATGATGTTTTGCCGCACGCGCGCGGACGAGAGTGCACAAGTATGAGCCAGTTGGAGTGAGGCTTCGGAGATGCGAAATCATCGGTATGCGAATGGAAGCATCGCACAGAGTGTTCCCTCAGAAGGGTACGGGATTGGTCGAGTCCGCAACAGTTGAGACGCAAATTTGCGGATCCTGCATTCTGCTCTCCCTCCTCCTGGTTCAATCTTTGAAAGCGGCCGCGCCCTATTAAGCGCACTTGACCGCATGGCGGCACAGAGGAATGCAGTTTACTCCAGTTCACTTTGCAGCCCGATTGTCCTTAGCTGCGCAGCATACTTGCTGGCAACCGTCGCACACACCAACAAGTTACAGCCTTTTACCTGCTCCAACAGCAAATCGCCGGATGGTAGAAATGGTGGATACTTTCAGCAGAGCCAAAACACGACCTACTGGATTGACAGACCTGGCAGTTCCAACTACTACTCTCCGTCACCGGCATGCGGTGACGCGCCCACCCAGGCCATCGATTCAAGCTGTCTCTGGAGGATTGTTATTTCGCCGACCAGCCGATCAGAATGTAACGTTACATGGCGTTGGTAGCCGCTGAATGAAATTCTCGCGTGCCACAGCTGGAATTCGCCGCTTATTCTGTGTGCGCTAACCGCCAGCGACGAACCATCGACTCACGAACTCCAGCATCTCTACTGGAATTGTCTCCTCGTGAAAATTCTGGCCTTCGAACCGGCCACAAAGGGCGACTTTCCTGGTAACACCGGCCACGCTCTCGTCTTCGAGTTTGATAATAGTGACATCCTTGCCACCAGACTTGTGCCGGACAACATCTCCGGGTTTGAAATCGATGTTCATTGAGTCCCCCTGGGAGAGGTGACGGTCTACACCGTCAGTGGGGATCATATCACGGCGGTGATAACAGAACTCCGTTTGTGGATGTGTCCACCTGATTGAGTTAGCAAGTGCGCGAACGTGCGTGCCGATTTTGCGGGAACCGAATTACAGCTTGCTGGCTTTGATTGATAGATGCCTAAGCCATTGAGCGAATCGCGCTCGGTGTTCTTGTTGCATGGCCACAAACTTCACACCCATACCTTCTTCGGGCTTGCTCCGTTGGACGATGGCGCGCGCCCGCACCTCCCCAGTCGGCACATCAAGGAGCAATTGGATGAAAGTTCCCGGAGGAGGAGGCTCACTAGTGCGGATGTACAACCCACCCAATGCAAGATTGGCCAGAGGCGAGAGTTCTCGTTTATTAGCAGTCTGCCAGGCCAAAATGGTCCCTCTCGGAGAGGAAACACGAGGGCAGCTACGAAGGTCGTTCGTGGTCGTCACGGAAACACCCGAACGAACGATACTCTTTTTCCGAGGATAATTGAAGCCTGTTTCTGGTGAATTGATACGGCGGCAGTGAAACGATCGGAGCCGCGAAACGCGCTGCAACCGAGAACGCCGAACGCCACATGATTCCATTACAATAGAGGTCTTTGCAGAGATCGACCGGACACCCGTGTGGTCAAAATACTCGAACGGCTTGAAATGGCGTGGCTTAAGATAACCGGATTGTGATGCCGTCACGAAAAGTAACGAAAGCTGCAGAAAACGGCGGCGCAGGCGAGAGCGTCGATGGCGGCGTTCCAGGAAGAGAACCAGTCGTTTGCAGCCGAGACCGACGCAGCGGCGATAACCCGTCGAATACGTTTTCTTTCACTTCCTGCCGCTCGCGGCTGTCTTCGGAAAGTCGCACAAACCGCCTGCTGTTTCGTGATAAGACACTGACCACCGCACAAGCCTCGCTCGCTCACTTAAGTGACCCTGCCGCCTTTGGTTGCATAGCACACGTATTATGTAGTAGGCTCGCCTTAGCATGTAGTAGATAAAGGGCGCTATGCAAATTCCCATGCCGCATGGCCGCGAGTTCATCGCGGAGCAGCCGTTAAGTCGATTGCGAAAGCGCTCCGCATTTTTCGCGGCGTTGCTTGTAGTGCTGGTTTGGGAGCTGCAACTGGGCGCCCAGTCTGGGGTTCCCGCGGACATCGTGTACGGACGACACGGCCAGCTCGTTGCCGTGAGCGGATTTCGGCTGAATCTCTATTGCACGGGGAGCGGCTCGCCCGCGGTGGTTTTCGATTCCGGATGGGGAGACTGGGCGCCCGCGTGGTCCAAGGTGCAACCAGAGATCGCCAAATGGACGCGCGCCCGCAGCTATGACCGTGCCGGCGTGGGATTTAGCGATCCCGGTCCCATGCCGCGTACCAGCGTGCACATCGCCGAGGAGCTACGAACTGCGCTTCACCATGCCGGCATCGGCGGGCCCTACATTCTGGTGGGATCCGCCTTCGGCGGCGACAACGTGCGCACGTTTGCGGACCTGTACATGAACGAAGTTGCGGGGCTGGTATTGGTTGACGCCGATCCCGACGACCTTGAACCGGAGGCCATGCGAGACGAGGCACATCGAGGACATGCAGGGATTCCTTCTGACTTGCGCGATTGTCGTAATGCGATTGCCGAGCACAAGCCACAACAGACCTGTGCTCAGAAGTTTTTTTTTCGGGGTTTGCCGGAAGCAGAGTGGTCTCCGGAGTTGAACGCCAAAGTGTTGGAGATCGCGCAAACCAAAGTTGCCATGTATGACGCTTATTCTTCAGAAATGGAACAAACAGCGTCGGACGAAACCTATCTGCAACAGCACCGCCGCCCATTCGGCTCGCGCCCCATCCGCGTGCTCACCTCCGGAAACCACGGTGTTGGCCACCTGGAGACGAAGCCTCCGGACACGCCGGAACACCTCAAATATGAGCAGGAGACCACGCTGGCCCAGGCGCGCTGGCTCGGACTATCTTCGAACGCCAAACAGATCTTCGCCCGCAATAGCTCGGAATATATCCAGTTCGACGAGCCGGAGACCGTGATTAACGCCATCCGTGAAGTGTATGACCAGGCAAGAAGACCCTACTTCGCACGGTGACTGAAAATGTTGCCAACGCAATTCCTCAGGAGGCCCCGGAATGAAACGGCTTGCCGCCGTATGGGCAGCTTGGCTGCGACTCGCCATGCCCAATCGCAGCGAGCGCACTGAATATCCTTTAACCGCTGTCAACGTCTAATGTAGTAGGTTAAATGAAGTCTGTAGTAGAACCTGAGGAGAATCACTGTGAGACGACGTAGCGATACCGAGGACTGAGTAGCATGCGCCAACTGTGCACGATGTTAGCTGCAGTGTTCTTCGTTTTGTTTTCAATCGGGCAGATTGTTGGCCAATCGCCCGCTCCCGTAACTCTGGTAAAAGCTGGCCATCTGCTCGACCCGAGAGCCAGGAATGTGCTTTCGCCCGCAGCTGTCCTGATTGAAAACGGCAAGATCAAGGAGGTTGGTTCTCCGACGCAAGTGCAAGCGCATGCGCTGGGCGTCAAGACCATCGATCTGGGCAGTGCGACTCTGCTCCCCGGGCTGATTGATAGTCACACGCACCTGCTCATCGACATCATTGTGCCCCCAGAAGCCGAAATCACGCGCCATTCCAACGGGGAGTTCGCTCCGGGGCTGTTGCTGGCAGTTGTCGAGTCGCCCTCAAAACGCGTGTTGCTGGGCGCGCAATTGGCGCGCGAAGACTTGGAGAGTGGCTTTACCACGGTACGCAACCTCGGGCACTCCGGTATTGATGGCGATGCGGCGCTGCGGGACGCGATCAATGCCGGCCGCGTTCCCGGCCCGAGGATCCTGGCATCCGGACGTAAGCTTATCGCGTTAGGTTCATACATTCAGGGCCTGAATCCCGCTGTTGCCCAGGCGATCCTGCAACAGGAATTTCTACCGATCGATAGCCCAGACCGGGCACGGGACGCAGTGCTCCAGAACGTCTTCTATAACGTCGACCTCATAAAGGTTACGGTCGGCGAGGACCTCTCGCCGCGGGAACTGACGGCGGTTGTCGAGGAGGCACACCGTGAGCACCTCAAGGTTGCCGTCCACGCCACCGATGCCGTAAGCATTCAAACCGCTATTGACTCCGGCGCAGACTCGATCGAACACGGCAACCACGTAACCGACGAGCAACTCAAGCAGATGCGCGATAAAGGCATCTTCCTCGACCTGACGCCGACCTTCTATGGCAGCTTTTTCATGAAGATCACGGAGCCAAGCATAGTGATGTCGCCCGCCTTCCACGCTTCGAATGCCAACACTGATGCAAGCGCCCAAAAACGATACGACGACTTGGTTCCGCGGGTGTTGAAGTCGGGGGTGAAATTTGCGGCTGGATCGGACATGTGCTGGTTCTATCCGGGAAAGACGCGCGGGCAAGCAAGCGCTGCGACGTTAGTTAATTTGCGCGATGCCGGAATGCCACCGCTTGAGGTTATTCGTGCCATCACTACCAATGCGGCAGAAATGTTGGGTTGGCAGGACCGTATCGGCGCGCTCGAGCCTGGAAAGTTCGCCGATCTGGTGGCCGTCGCTGGTGATCCGATCGCCGACATTACCGAACTGGAGCACGTTCGATTCGTGATGAAGGACGGGCAGGTCGTCCGCAATGACCTTACGTCGCATTGAAGCGTACGCTCTGTTCGGGGAACGATCTACCAGGTAATCGAAAGGAGAAATCTACGATGAAGCGGTCTTTGAAGCGGTGTTCGTTCGCGGTGGTTGTGCTCACTCTACTGGCTACCGTCGGAATGAGTCTTCGCAGTCAGGCCCAAACGCAGAATCAACCTCCAAGTCCATCGCGCTCTCGATCCGATGAGATGTTGGACCGATGGAACGACATCGGGAACAAACTCATCGCCATGGCGCAGGATTTTCCCGACGACAAGTACGATTTCAAGGTGCAGAAAGACGAGCGCACCTTTGCCCAGAATCTTCTCCATGCCGCCGCACTGGATTTCGTCCTGATACGCAGGATTTCCGGATCAAACCTCGGGCCCGATTTCGGCGAGGGCGACAATCCTTCGCGTGACGTTTTCAAGACCAAAGCCGAGGTGGTGAAGTTCGTGCAGGAGGCCGTCGCGGACGGAGCGAAGGTGATTCAACAGCAGGGCGACGCGGGGCTGGACAATTCATCGAAATTTTTCGGGAACCGGCTGGCTCACAACTCCAGCATCTGGACGTTTGCCATCGAGCACAGCGGCGAGCACTACGGCCAGCTTGTTGTGTACTATCGCGCGAACAATCTTGTGCCGCCAGACTCGCGTCGGCCATAAGGCCGCGAAGGTTTGCTTCGATTGCTTCCTCGAACGCGGTTTCGGGATAAGTTCCGTATAGCTAAACCGTCCACAATGTCATTGGTACAAAGTGCGCCGATTTACACAGGGCCCAACGGCTCAGGCATATTCAACCATTTCTTCGTGGCGATTTTGTCTTGTGGATTCCGGAGGTTTGACACTCCGGCTTCCGGCAGTTGCTCAGGGGGTTGTTGGGGCGTATCGTTTCTTCGTAAGGCGTCCTCACCTAATTGCAGGTGAAAGAGTGGATTGAAAGGTCATGTATGACCATCTCCTCAACGGTTCGGATCGAAGCTATCGAACCGGTAATGGTGCAGGTCCCAAAGGGGTGGTTCTGGATGGGTTGCGAAATCGGGCGAGATGATGAAAAGCCACTGCATCGCGTCTGGGTGGATGCCTTCGAGCTTGCTGCTTATCAGGTCACGAACGAGGAGTACGCCTGCTTCCTTGCCGCGATGAGTTTTCCTCAGCCGTTGTGCTGGAACGATCCAAACTTCAATCACCCGAAAATGCCTGTCGTCGCGATATCGTGGCATGAGGCGTTCAGCTATTGCGAGTGGCTGAAGTACGTGACTTCCAAGCCCTATCGCTTGCCTAGCGAAGCGGAGTGGGAGCGCGCCGCTCGCGGCGACGTCGAAGGCTGTCTGTACCCATGGGGAGACACGCCACCCGAGCTGGTTCCCGATTACGCCCGGCGTTGGAAGAGCGGGCCTGAGCCGGTTGGTCTGTATCCGCCGAACACTTTCGGACTCTACAATCTGGGCGACAACGTACATGAATGGTGTTTCGACTGGTATGACGCCGGCTACTATGGCTATTCTCCCGAACGAAATCCGCAAGGGCCTACCAACGCTATCCGCCGAGCCTCGCGAGGGGGCTCCTGGCGCCACCATATCAAGGTCACCCGCACTGCGGCGCGATCGAGTATTCCGCCAGAGTTCAAATACGCAGACTACGGCTTCCGAGTCGCGCGACACTCGATCACCTGAGGCTGCCCGCGTGCCTCACCTCGAAGGCATCACTCTCGAACACGCTGCATAAACCGGCTTGGACGGAAAAACGCGTTGTCAGGAAGGTGACTCTCTTTCCACCGGTTGAAGTTTGGGGAAGGCCGGCGGGGAACACTGTGGGATGGTTTCGAGGGCTCCGAGCCATAGTCGGAGCGCCGCGCGGAGCGGCGCGACTGCGATGCCACCGAAGGTCTGCGGATAGCCGTCCAGACGCCGTAAGGCCGATCGCAACAGCGAAATGGTTCCGGCGTTGTTGCCGCGCTGAAAATGATGGAACGAAGCAGCGACCTGAATCAGCCCTTGCAGAAACGTCCGTTCCGGCTCCTGCGCCCCGAGCCACACCGATTCCCAATGTTCGTGGGCTGCGAAGAACGCGCCAGAATGGAAGCAGCGAAGGCCTTCGCATAAGTCTCCGTGGGTCCAATCGAGTGACATGCGGCGGCGGAAGCTTGAATCCGTTTCGGCCGCGGGGAATCTTACCAGGTTGCGAAGCGGCAGGCGTACCAGGAAAGGCCGGAGCGGCCGGAGCGGATAAGCCATCCAGAAACGTGTATCTGGCGAATTGATACCTGGGCCGATTTTGCCGGTAATCGCGCCGCGAAAGTGAGATGCATCTCACATTCGTAACGCCGGTGGCGCTATGGAACCGCCTCGATAGGGACACCCGTGTACATAAATCCGGGTATACTAACTATCGTTGGTGTTTTTTGTCCTGGGTAGCTAGAGGAATCGTTCCCCTCCCAATTGCCGCGCCTAGCAGATGTGCACCGCGTGCACCCATCTGAAGGAGGGCACCATGAGCCGGAGCCGGTCTAAAACCTACAAGATCGATGCGGACGAAGTATCGAATGCTGTCGAAGGGCACCTGCGGCTCCTCATTGATGAAATTCCCGTAATAGTCTGGCGCAAATTTCCTGAGGGCTCGGCTGACTTCCTCAACAAGCCATTTCGGGACTATACCGGTCTTTCCTTGAAGGACGGGATGGGCTGGGCATGGATGAACGCGTTCCATCCTGACGACCGTTTGATGGAGGAATGGCGCGCGGCTTTCGCAGCGGGGAAACCCTTTGAGAAGGAGGTACGCCTCCACCGGTCCGACGGGCAGTATCGCTGGTTCTTGGTGCCTGCCGTGCCGGTGCAGGATGAGCGGGGAAACATTGTCAAATGGTATGGATTAACCTGCGACATCGAAGATCTGAAAAGCCGTGAAGATCGCGTTCGGCTTATCATCGACGCACTTCCCACGATGGTTTGGATTCTTCAGCCTGACGGCGGCGTTGATTTCGTCAATCAGCGTTGGATGGACTATACGGGCCTCTCTTTGGAGGAGGTAATTGCACAGCCGACGCGGCCGGTTCATTCCGAAGATCTTCCAAGAGTCATGGAAAAGTGGCTCGCGGACTTGGGCGCCGGCGTGGCCTCTGAGGATGAAATGCGCTTGCGGCGGGCTGACGGAGAATATCGCTGGTTCCTGGTTCGCACCGCGCCGCTGCGCGACGGGCAAGGAGACGCCGTGAAGTGGTGCGGAGTATCCATCGATATTGACGACCGCAAGCGGGCGGAAGAAGCCCTCAGATCGAGCGAGCGGGAACAGCGCCGGATAGCCGCGCAATTGGAAAAAGAGCGCGCTCGCTTGGTCGAGGCTCAGGAGGTGGCGAAAATGGGAAGTTGGGAAGCGGAGATGCCCGGCTTGAATGTGATTTGGTCAGAGCAAACACACGGCATCTTTGAGACTGACCCGTCTCGTTTCCACCCCACGCGCTCAAAGTTCCGCGAATTCATTCATCCGGAGGACTGCGCGAAGGTAGATGCAGCCTTTGTAGCGTCTCTCAGCAGGCACTCGCCTTGCACGGTCGAATATCGGATCGTCATGCCGGATGGCCGCGTCAAAATTCTCGAGGAGCGCTGGCAAGCTTTTCATGATGAAGAAGGAAAGCCGGTTCGTGTCGCGGGAACTTGCCGTGACATCACCGAACGTGTGCGAGCTGAGGAAGAATTCCAGCGTCTTTCCGGCAAGCTTCTCCGCTCGCAGGACGAAGAGCGAAGAAGAATTGCGCGGGACTTGCACGACTCTACAGGCCAAGACCTGGTCGCTTTGGCAGCAATGCTGGGTCAACTCAGTGGTTCGATTCCTCCGACGGAGCGAAAAAAACGTCGCCTTCTTTCCGAGTGTAAGACGTTGGCGGACAAGTGTATGCGTGAAGTTCGCACGCTTTCTTACGTGTTGCACCCGCCGACGTTAGATCAGGCAGGTTTGAGTGCCGCGATTCCTGACTATGTGGACGGTTTCACCAAGCGGAGTGGAATCCAGGTGGACTTGGAGGTGCCACCGAGTGTCGGACGGATGGCACGAGAAATCGAGTTGGTTCTATTCAGAGTAGTTCAAGAGGCGCTCACCAACATCCAACGCCATTCGGGAAGTCAGCAAGCCAAGATTCGAATCGATCGCAACTCAAATCTTACACTGGAGATTAGCGACCTTGGCCGTGGGCTGTCTACCACCAAACAGAAAGAGGAAGACGAGGTCCGGTTGGAAATTGGTGTTGGTATTCCAAGCATGCAGGAGCGAGTGAAGCTAATCGGCGGTCGGTTTGAAATTGATTCTGGCAGTCAGGGCACAACAGTACGCGTGACAATACCTCTGGAGAGAAGCGAACGTGAAAAAGCTGCGCATTCTGGCGGCTGACAACCACGGGTTGGTGCGGCGTGGTGCACGGGTACTCAGTCTTGCCATAAGCCTGACACCCAGACAATCTCAGCCCGTCAGAAGGGTCTAGTTCAGATTATTAGAGATTAGATTTGCGTGGTTCCATTGGCCGGGTTTGTCGCTAACCTGTGGTCCGCCAAAATTCCATTCAGCGGTCTTCACCAATGCAGCATTTTTACACTCTGGTTGCTTTATTAGGACTGCCTCGCGATTTCATGTTCTTGAGTGTCGCTGATTTCAATGGCATTCGAGCCGGATAACATTTTCAGTAAGGACAATCGAAGAATTGTACTGGAAGAAGCTATCGCTCGCGACTTTACGAATACACATAGATAACGAAACCACAAACATCGTGGATACGTCCCACCGGTAGGTCCCAATTCACCCCTGGAGGGATCTCCCATGAAACTAAGCGGCCTTCGGTTTTTCCCCTTCCTTTTTGTTCCCATCGTTCTTATTGCTTTGCCACCTGTGGCACGAGCTTCCGCCGATCACAACGCTCGAGATGTTCGTTTAAGTCTTGTTCAAGGAGACGTTCGCCTTTCGCGCGGCGACGGCAAGCACCCCGACCTGAAAAAACCTTGGTTGGCGGCGCAAAGCGGCGAACTCATCGAATGTGGATTTGCTGTGGCAACGGGAAACGGCAGCGCCGAAATCGAATTCGAGAACGGCTCAACCGCCTACCTTGCCGAGAATTCCTTGCTTCTTTTCAGAGAACTGTCCTCTTCGGGCGAACGAACCATCACGGGTGTGGCCCTGCCCGCCGGCACGGCTACTTTCTGGCTGCTGCCGGCCGATGGCGAATCCTTTTCCATCGAGACACCGACAGACAGAATTCAATTCACAGGGCCACAAACTATGTTCCTGCGATTCGATGCCTACCTTGACGCAACCGCAATCACGCCTATGGGAGGCAAACTACAAGAGCTGGCTCGGAGCGGCATGCCGAATCTCCAGATTGCCACCGGAGAAACGGTCTTCTTTCGGAGAGGTGTGGTCTTGCCGTCCCGGCACTCCGCCGCAAGCTTTTCGCCGGACGATTCCATTTTCTCGGATTCAGCTCTCGTGCCACAGGCAAGGGCAACCGTCGAAATGCTTCGCGATTCTGGAATGCTGCTAGTTTCACTGGCTCCGCAGGATTTCGCTGGAGTCGAACCCGCGGGAGGACAAACGGTTTCGTACCTGCAAAGTGCAAATGTTCAGTCCCATCTTCGAGGACAGGGGTTGGTGGGCCGCGATTGGGATGAATCGGTAGAGGCTCGCGTAGAGGACAAGAAAACCACTATGGCCGCGGCCCTCAAGGCTTCTGGGCTTTCTTCTCCCGTGCAGGGACTGGCAGATCTCTACGTGCACGGCAATTTCTTCGCCTGCGAGCCCTACGGCACGTGCTGGGAACCGAAAAATGTGGAAGCCGCGCAAGAATCCGGTGCGAAGCCGGTCCCGCCAAACGCACAAGTGCCCGCGCCAAATCCCCCTAACGTTGGCTTCCAGCCACAGACCGTCCAGTGGGAAGAGCCTGTATGGGGATCGTGCGATTTCTCCGGTAGCTATAGGACGATCACCCGCGTCGCTCGGACACCGGAAGAACTCAATGAGTTGCTCCGTCTCCAGTCTCTGGCCAGATCGAGGGTAAATCGCCGTCTAGGCTGGATTGACGCATCCTGTTACCGGCAGAGCTGGATTTACCATCACGGCCATTACGCCATGGTGCTTCCGCGTCCCCCGCGCAATTGTGTGGGGAAGGGTTGTGGTCCGGTTCATCCGCCGCGCCCGCTCTTCGTTCGCGTAGGAAATAAAGTTGGTTTTGTGCCGAGGCATCCGGACGACCTTCCGGGGAAGCAGCCGATCAATTTGAAAAATGGAATTATTCTTCCTCCCATCAAGCCGGGCGACGCGGTACAGCGGATCGCCTGGGACCCATCACAGAAACTGACATTCCTGGACAACCCCCCCAAGGGGTTTGAACGCGAATTGGCTCCCCGTCCGGCGCCGGCGGCTGCGCCGCAGATTCGCGTGCATCTCATGCAAGAAGCGAGGCCAGGATACTCGCTCACCGCTGCGAATCATGCCATTCCGCGGATCATGTACGACTACAGGAGCCAGCAATTCAAGATGCCCGCCGCCGCGGCAGGAGGCGCGAAAGGCAAGGAGGTCGCCGTGGCGGGAATTGCGTCCAACGGAAAAATCGAGTCGTTCGCGAGCGGCGGATCGGGCCGCTACGCCGATTCTTTTGGCCACAGCAGCGCCGCAGCATCCTACAGTGGCGGGAATTACGGATCTCATTCTTCTGGCTCAGGCTCGTCGGGCGGTTCCTTCGGGGGTTCCTCCTCGCATTCTTCGGGCGGCGGAAGCGTTTCCAGTTCAGGCGGCTCGTCTAGTTCCAGCGCTTCCGGAGGTGGGCACTCGCACTAAAAGCGTTCCGCCATTTTCATTGGCGGGAACAGGGGCATATAGTCTTCGCCGTGCCAGTGGCCCCTGGCATTTGGAAAACACGCTGACTGTGCCGCCGATTTCGCCTTGCAGGAGCACCCACTTCTGCGCGCGGAAATACTGGCGCACGTAAACGAACAGTGGTCTTTAGCGCGGGTGATTGGTGCCGGTTGTAGGCGGTCTCGCCTCATTGATAGGGGTCCAGAAAATGAGACGAACCGTTCGGTGCCGACTTTTGGATGCCGCGTATCGCTGACCGCAACACTCCGTGTGAGTAGGTAGCCGAGCCGTCCCTGACAGCCGGGCCAGAGGATTCTGCTCCCCGCAAATCGTCTATCTTGTTCTTGCAGTTAACCGATATGGCTGGCGCTGAGCGATGGGATATCGTCTGTCGGCTCGCCGCGCCGCTTTGCAGCTTTCCACAGGCTCACCTCGCATGGCAGCCAACCGGTCTGCTTGTTCACGCGGGAATGGCGAACTCGCTATGCCGAAGAAATACATCCGGGCCGCCAATTGTCCGTTAACTGGACGAATGGGCTATTTCCAAAGCAACTGCGGTTTCGATTTTCGGTCCATTCCGTGCGACATCGGACCTTTCAGACGCAAGCTCGAAACCCAAACCGTAGGCGACGCTTAGAGTTTTGTACTGCATACGAACTTGCTACGAGTATTTGTCGGGGCGCTGATGGTCTCGGAGAACCAATATCGGAACCATTCCTCTCGCAGTCCGTCGCCTTTGCAAAACTTGTTGGTTTTGCGAACAATAAGGACATCAGTTGTGACCGTATCGGAGGATAGGGAGGGAACATAGCGATGTCTTATCAGCCTATCGAGAACTACGGGATTATCGGCAACATGCGTACTGTTGCCCTGGTAGGGATGAACGGTTCGATGGACTGGTACTGCTATCCACACTTTGACTCACCCAGCATTTTCGGAGCGATCTTGGACGATAAAAAGGGGGGCCGTTTCCAAATTTCCGCCGATGCCGATGGCGTGCGGCACAAGCAGTTTTATTGGCCTTCCACGAATGTATTGGTTACGCGCTTCTTACTGGCGGATGGAATTGCCGAACTGGAAGACTTCATGCCGGTGGGGCTACCCTCGGACTCGCCGGAGTTTCGCCACGTATACCGCCGCATCCGCTGCGTCAGGGGAACGGTGCGCATTTCGGTCGCTTGCCGCCCGGCTTTCGATTATGGGCGACAGACGCATGACACGCTGATAGACGCTAACGGCGCGATATTCAAGTCGGGCCGTTTGACCTTGGGTCTTTCAGCCGCAGTGCCGCTGAGGAATGATGGGTGCGGCGGGGTGTCTGCCGAATTCATGCTCTCGGAAGGAAAATCACAGTTCTTCATTCTTAGGGACGACTGCGCTGAGGGCGGCTTGCCCTGTCCGCCGTCCGCAGAAGCCGCTGGGCAGTTGCTGCGGAGCACTGTGAAATTCTGGCAGGATTGGCTCTCTGCCTGCACTTACCACGGACGTTGGCGGGATCAGGTGCACAGATCAGTTTTGGCGTTAAAGCTTCTTACCTTTGAACCGACCGGAGCGATTATTGCCGCGCCCACCACGAGCCTGCCCGAAGTCATTGGCGGCCCTCGCAACTGGGATTACCGCTACACCTGGATCCGCGATGCAGCCTTTACGGTTTATGCGTTTCTGCGCATCGGCTTCAGAAACGAGGCGGCTGCCTTCATGCGCTGGATCGAAGATCACGCGTCCAAGTACGCTCGTCCGAAAGAGCCCGGCGTGGTGGTTTTCACGATCGAGGGCGACGACAAACTTCCCGAGCAGACGCTAGATCATTGGGAAGGCTATCGAGCCTCCGGACCGGTGCGCATCGGCAATGCAGCTGTGTCGCAGTACCAGGGAGACATCTACGGCGAGTTTATGGACGCGTTTTACCTGTCCAACAAGTACGTCAGCCCCACCTCCTACGACGTCTGGATAAAGATCCGCAATCGTCTTGAATGGATCTGCGAAAACTGGCAGCTTCCTGACGCCGGTATTTGGGAAATGCGCAACCGCCAGGAACATTTCGTCTACTCAAAAGTCATGAACTGGGTTGCTCTGGATCGTGGCCTCCGGCTGGCCGACAAGCGTGCGCTTCCAGCCGACCGAACAAAGTGGATGCGCGAGCGGGACCGCATCTACGAAGAAGTGATGACCCGAGGCTGGAACGAAAAACGCCAGGCGTTTACGCAGTTTTACGGAAGTGAGGACCTGGATGCGTCGCTTCTGATCATGCCGCTGGTCTTCTTCATGGCTCCGAACGACCCGCGGATGCTGAGCACTATAAGCGCCATCCTCGAAGATCCGCGCCATGGGGGCCTCGTCAGCGACAGCCTCGTATATCGCTATCCACCGCAGCCCCGCATTGACGGGCTCTCCGGAGAGGAAGGCACTTTCAACATGTGTTCTTTTTGGCTCGTAGAGGCGCTGACGCGTGCGGGTCTGGCATTTCCCGAGAAGTTGGATCAGGCCAGGCTGCTGTTTGAACGGGTCCTGGGGTATGCCAATCATCTCGGGCTCTACTCAGAACAAACAGGGCTCCAAGGCGAGGCGCTGGGCAATTTCCCGCAGGCCTTTACACATGTCGCGTTGATCAGCGCCGCGTTCAATCTGGACCGTAAGCTGGGGAGCTAGTGGCCTGTTCCAACTGATTGTGTGCCGATATGGCCACCCACCTCCTCGGATTCCACTTCCGGAGTTCCGCCGAGCGCGTCAACCTCTCTCGCAATCCGGTAAGGCCAATCCTGTCCGCGAGCCCGGCGCGCAACCGTTGAAGTACACTCCTGTGTATGCGCTTGCCATCGTCTGGAACAACAAGAAAAGCTTTTTTTTGATGCACATGATCTCCACATCGACCGAGCAGGCATTCGCGAGTCGATGAACGTTGGTCTCGGCCGCATGAAGGCACCGGTGTCTCCTGAAGAGGCTGGATCGCGGTAGCGGCGGGCACGACGTAAGCATTTCTCCCTACTAGAAGCAGTGTATTGCCTCGCCTGGGCTTGCCATGGGTACAATTCTTGTACGCTGCAGAGCGTTTTGCCGATGGCAAGCTGGGTTTTGACGTACAAACGGTGCGGCGAGATTTTCACATATCGTGGGAAAAGTGAATCGCTGGCCGACTATTTCTTCGGCGCAAAACCTGAGTTCACGCCGGAAGGTAGAGTGTAAATGCACCACTTGTGAGGCCAAGTTGAACTGCCAACACTATGAACTCACATACTGCCGGAAAACTCGCTCAGATTCTTTTTCATGTTTATCGCGATTTGCGCCGCTCCTTGATGAATCTGCTCCAGTCATTCTTGATGGCGTGGCCCAGCGGCAATGTCTGCGCGGTAACCCAGATGCGGTGAAGCTCGGCGTGAAGCAGCTTTGTGTCGTCCAGAAAGAGACGGCGAAACTTATGGTTGGCGTCCGCCACTTCCCACCCCGGCGAGCTGACCACCTTTGACTCTGGGCGGGTGGTAATATTACGGGCCTGCGGAAGCAGGGTACATTTGAGTCATTGAATGTGCCACCATCCTGTGCTCTAGAGGCTCGGGTGAAGCGACTGCTTACCATGTCGAAACCGGGCGGCGTACGGGCTGGAATCTGATAGGTTTCTATCCGGTTGTCGGAGGAGTTGAATGCCTTGTCTCTTGCTAATCCTTTTTCTGGCTTTTCCCCGGATCGCATTGCTGCTGTTATTCATATTCTCGAACTATCTGCAACGCGCATATCACGGGCTAATTTTGCCTCTGCTCGGCTTTTTATTCCTGCCGCTAACAACTCTTGCGTACGCCTGGATGGTGAATACGAGACAGCCGACAACGGGCGTCAATCTGCTGATTTTGATCATTACCGTCGCGATTGACTTGGGCGGCATTGGAGGCGGAGAGTATCACCGACGGTCACGTTGGGTAGACTAAATCGGCGGCAGGATTGAATATCTCTGAGTGGCATGATCCGACCAGAATCGGCGACAAACCAAAATGTAACGGGCTCTTGCGCTTCACTCCTCTCGGAGCGTGCGGTTGGGTTCGACGAGAGTGGCACGGTAAGCGGGCACGACCGTGGCCAGAAGGCCGACCGCGACAAGCAGTAGTGCAACCATGGCGAAGGTGAGCGGATCGGTTGCGCGGACACCAAAGATGAGAGACGACACGACGCGTCCCAAGGCAAGCGCGGCGCCGAAGCCAATAACGACGCCGAGCAGAATCGGCTTCATCCCATCG
>Ga0210398_10003115_pt1 | contig 15993 bp, 12 predicted proteins | sample IncBWC4OmetaG_FD_161047 | JGI IMG/M metagenome (GOLD analysis project Ga0210398, IMG submission 161047) | Forest soil microbial communities from Barre Woods Harvard Forest LTER site, Petersham, Massachusetts, United States - Inc-BW-C-4-O | ecosystem: Environmental > Terrestrial > Soil >...
GCTGCCTGCGCGGCGGCTGCCTCACCGGGCCCAACCACACCGGCGTCGAGCTGCACGGATTCCTCAGCTACCTCGTCAAGTGCAACCTCGAAGGCCGTGAGTATAAAGTTTTCGGATACAAAGGAAAGCAGGTGAGGGACAACATCCACTCGCTCGACGTCGCCCGCTTCATGGCCGCCTTCGTCGCGGCCCCGCGCGCGGGCGAGGTTTACAACCTCGGCGGCGGCAAGGCCAACTCCTGCTCCATCCTGGAGGCCTTCAAGATCACGGAGAAATTCACTGGTAAACCTCAGGTCCACTCCTATTTGGGGCAAAATCGCATCGGCGACCACATTTGCTACTACTCCGACCTGCGCAAAATGCGCGCGCACTATCCCGGCTGGGACATCACCGTCAGCCTCGAGGAGACCATCCGCCAGATCGTCGAGGCCTGGCGCCAGCGGCAAGCCGGATAACATGATGAATCCGGCCGGATTTTTGCGCTTTTCCGCCCCGGAACAATTGTATCAAGCTTGACCGATGCGAATCCTCCTCTCCGGCGCCTGTGGTTTCGTCGGCAGCACCCTCGCCCGCGCGCTCGTGGGATCCGGCCATCAGGTTTTTGGCTTCGATAATTTCATCCGCCCGGGCAGCGAAGCCAACCGCCTCGAGCTAAAAAAGCTCGGCGTAAAAATTTTCCATGCCGACCTGCGTTCGGCCAGCGACTTCGAGTCGCTGCCCGCGTGTGATTTCGTCATCGACGCCGCCGCCAATCCCAGCGTGCTAGCCGGCGTTGACGGCCACACCAGTTCGCGCCAGCTCGTCGAACACAACCTCGCCGGCACCGTCAACCTCCTCGAATACTGCAAGCAGCACCGCGCCGGGTTCGTCCTGCTCAGCACGAGCCGGGTCTACTCGATTGCCCCGCTGGCCGCGCTGCCGGTCGTCGCCGAGCGCGGCGCCTTCCGGCCCGACCCGCGCACGCCCCTGCCACCAGGCCTGACCGCCAGCGGCCTCGACGAAACCTTCCCGACCCTCGCGCCGGTTTCACTCTACGGCGCGACGAAACTTGCCAGCGAGGTGATGGCGCTCGAGTACGGCGAGAGTTTCAACTTTCCCGTTTTCATCAATCGTTGCGGCGTGCTCGCCGGCGCCGGGCAGTTTGGCCGGCCCGACCAGGGTATTTTTGCCTTCTGGATAAATTCCTGTCTGCGGCGACGCCCGCTCAAATATATCGGCTTTGGCGGCCACGGTCACCAGGTGCGCGACTGCCTGCACCCGCGCGACCTCATGCCACTGCTTGAAAAGCAACTGGCCGCACCCTCGCTCCCGCCATCCGACCGTGTCATCAATGTTTCCGGCGGAACCGCTTCCGCCATGTCGCTGCTCCAACTCAGCGAATGGTGCGCGCAGAAATTCGGCCCGCACGCCGTCGCGGTCGATTCCACCCCGCGCCCATTCGACCTTCCCTGGATCGTGCTCGATTCCGCCAGGGCCGCGCGGTTGTGGAGCTGGCGGCCGCAAACACCCCTGGCCTCCATCCTCGATGAAATTGCCGCCCACGCCCAGGCTCATCCCGACTGGCTCGATCTCAGTGCTCCGCTGTAAACCAACCTTTGATGCCCGACACCAAATCCCCCCTCACGCTTTTTTCGATCGTCATCCCCGCCCGCGACGAAGAAGCCTCGCTCCCATCCACCCTGCGCGATCTGTACGCCGCCTTCGTCGCGGAAAATGTTCCTCACGAAATTATTGTCGTTGATGACGGCAGTCATGATCGAACCTGGGCCGTGCTGCAAGAGCTCCGCGCGGAAATTCCCACGCTCGCTCCCGTGCAAAACACCGGTTTGCACGGCTTCGGCCGCGCGGTCATCTACGGACTCAATCACATGCACGGTGACGCCTGCGCCATCATGATGGCCGACGCCTCCGACGCGCCCGCCGACGTCGTTAAATATTGGCGCCTGCTCAATGAGGGCTGGGAATGCGTCTTCGGCAGCCGCTTCGTCAATGGCGGCCGCGTGGTCGATTACCCGCGGCTTAAGCTTTTCATCAACCGCCTCGCCAATTTTTTCATCAAAACCTTGTTTAATATCCCCCTCAACGACACGACCAACGCCTTCAAGGCCTACCGCCGGACGGTCATTGACGGCTGCCGTCCTTTTCTTGCCCCGCATTTCAACCTCACCGTCGAGATCCCGCTCAAAGCCATCGTGCGAGGCTATTCCTGGACGGTCATGCCCATCTCCTGGCAGAACCGAAAACACGGCGTCGCCAAGCTCAAGATCAAGGAAATGGGCAGCCGCTACTTTTTCATCTGCGCCTATGTCTGGCTGGAGAAATACTTCAGCCGGGGCGACTACCGGCGCAAGTGACCGCTGGTGGCGATCACGCAAAAACACCTTGTTTGTCACCGGGCGCTGCGCTTCATTTAACCTTTTATGATTTACCTACTCGGAGGCTCCGGCTACGTCGGCCATGCATACCAGGCCCTGCTCACGCGCAAAGGCATCCCTTTTCGCAACGTTCGCCGGTCCGAACTCGATTACGCGCAACCCGCCCTGCTCGCGGCCGCATTGAAGCGCGACCAGCCGGAATTTCTCATCAACGCCGCCGGCTACACCGGCAAACCCAACGTCGATGCCTGCGAGCTGCACAAGGCCGAGTGCCTGCTCGGCAATGCCGTCCTGCCCGGCCTCATTGCCCAGGCCTGCGCCGAGGCCGGAGTGCCCTGGGGTCATGTCTCTTCCGGCTGCATTTATAACGGCGCCCGCGCGGATGGCCGCGGTTTCACCGAGAACGATACGCCCAATTTCACCTTTCGCTCGCCGCCGTGCAGTTTCTACAGCGGCACCAAGGCCCTCGGCGAGGAAGTGCTCGCCGGCCAGCCCAATGTTTACACCTGGCGCCTGCGCATCCCCTTCGACCACGTCGAAAGCCCGCGCAACTATCTCACCAAGCTCATGCGCTATCAGCGCCTGCTGGAAGCCACCAACTCCATCTCGCAACTGCACGAGTTTGTCGCTGCCACCTTCGCCTGCTGGGAAAAACGCGTGCCCTTCGGCACCTACAACATCACCAACCCCGGCCAGGTGACGACGCACGAAGTGGTCGAACACATCAAGCGCAGCGGCGTCTGCCGGAAGGAATATATCTTTTTCAAGGACGAGGACGAGTTCATGCACGTCGCGGCCAAAACCCCCCGCTCCAATTGCGTGATGGACTCCTCGAAGCTGGCCTCCGTTGGCATCAAGATGACCGAAGTAAACGAAGCCATTGCCACCGCCCTGAGCCACTGGCAGAAGGCGTGAGGTTTAAAGCAGTAAGCCGATGAGCACGGAGAAAATTGAAAGCTGGCGTGACTTGCTGGTCTGGCAAAAAGCCCATGCCGGGGTCAGACGCTTCAGCCAAATTCATCGAAAGAACAAAAGGGTTCCAAAATATGCTCACTTTCTCCGCGCTCTTTGTGATCTTTCGTGGCAAAAAATATCTGAGGTAGACACAAAGGATCACAAAGAGCGCAGAGAGCAGCCTTGGATTTCTGCCGATGGAGTCGCACACTGCATTGGAATCGCTTTACACCGAAATTTCCAAGATGACCAACGCCTTGCTACGCTCGCTTAAAGCTTAGCCCTTACGCTCTTAAAGCTCACCCCTTACCCTTACGGCTTACACCTTACCCTTACGGCTTACACCTTACGCTCTTAAACCTTATGAACTTACTGGTCACCGGCGGCTGCGGTTTCATCGGCAGCAATTTTATTCGCCAGCGCCTCACGGAAAAAAATTCGCCGCTCACGAAGCTCGTCAACCTTGACCTGCTCACCTACGCCGGCAATCCCGCCAACCTCGCCGATCTCGCCGAGGATCCGCGCTATGTTTTTGTCCAGGGCGACATCGGCGACGAGGCGCTCGGCGGGCGCCTATTGGCCGAACACGCCATCGACGCCATCGTTAATTTCGCCGCCGAATCGCATGTGGACCGCTCCATCGACTCGCCCGAGCCCTTCATCCAGACCAACGTCGTCGGCACGCTCCGCCTGCTCAACGCCGCGCGCCGCCATTGGGCCGCGCTGCCCGCGCCGAAGAAAAGTTCGTTTCGTTTCCTGCATGTTTCCACCGACGAGGTCTATGGCACCCTCGCGGCGTCCGATCCCGCCTTCACCGAGGAAACCAACTTCGCGCCCAACAGCCCCTACGCCGCCTCGAAGGCGGCCAGCGACCACCTCGTGCGCGCCTGCCAACACACCTACGGCCTGCCCACGCTCACGACCAACTGCTCGAACAACTACGGCCCGTATCATTTCCCGGAAAAACTCATCCCGCTCATCATCCTCAACGCCCTCGACGGCAAGCCGCTGCCCGTTTACGGCGACGGCCTGCAGGTTCGCGACTGGCTCTATGTCGAGGACCACGCTGCCGCCATCTGGCTCGTGCTCCAGCGCGGACGGATCGGCGAGACCTACAATATCGGCGGACTCAACGAGCAGCCCAACCTCGAGGTCGTGAAACTCATCTGCTCGCTCCTCGATAAGAAGTCCCCGCGGGCCGACGGAAAATCCTACGCCGCACAAGTCACGTTTGTGGCCGATCGGCCGGGCCACGACCGCCGCTACGCCATCGATTGCTCAAAACTCCAGCGCGAACTCGGCTGGCGCCCAAGTGAAAATTTTTCCACCGGCCTCAAAAAAACCGTGGACTGGTATCTCGCCCATCGCTCCTGGTGCGCGGATATTACGGCCACGCGCTATGCGCGTGAGAGGCTCGGGGCAAAAGGCTAGAGGCGATGGGAACCGGATTCCATGATTTGCAAGTCTGGCGTGAGGCAAAAGCCCTCGCTGTCACCATTTACACCACCACTGCCAACTTGCGTGACTTGAACCTCCGTGATCAGATTCGTCGTTCCGCAGTGAGTGTACCCTCCAATATTGCAGAAGGAGACGAACGAGATACCGACAAAGATTCCATTCGTTTTTTCTACATTGCGAAAGGATCGCTCGCTGAACTTTGCACCCAAATCGAAATTGCTCAGGAAGTTGGCCTCATTCCACCGCAAACCGCTGAATCTATTTTATCGCAAGCCACCCTCATCGGCCGAAAGCTTGGCGCTCTGATCAAAGCCCGCACGCCTCATGCCTAACCCTATCGCCTCTGCCCCATCGCCTATCGCCCCGCACCAATCGCCTGCGGCCAAGATGATTCCGCGCCGCGGAATCATCTTGGCCGGCGGTTCCGGCACGCGGCTCTACCCCCTCACCATCGCCGTGAGCAAACAGCTCATGCCCGTCTATGACAAACCGATGGTGTATTATCCCCTCTCGGTGCTTATGCTCTCGGGTATCCGCGAGATTTTGATCATCTCCACGCCACAGGACCTGCCGCTGTTCCGCCGGCTGCTGGGCGACGGCTCCCAGTTCGGCCTGTCTTTTGCCTACGCGGAGCAACCCAGCCCCGACGGCCTCGCCCAGGCCTTCCTGATTGGCGCCGACTTCATCGGCGACTCGCCTTCCGCGCTCGTGCTCGGCGACAACCTTTTCTACGGCCATGATTTCTCTAAAGCCCTCGCCACGGCCGCCGCGCGCACCAGCGGTGCCACCATCTTCGGCTACCATGTGAGCGATCCCCAGGCTTACGGCGTGGTCGAGTTTGCGCCTGACGGCCGCGTGCTTTCGCTTGAGGAAAAGCCCAAGGCTCCAAAATCCAACTACGCCGTTCCCGGCCTCTATTTCTACGACCGCGAGGTCGTCCCGCTCGCGCGCAGCCTAAAACCTTCGGCCCGCGGTGAGCTCGAAATCACCGACCTCAACCGCCTCTACCTGGAAGCGGGCAAGCTTCAGGTTGAGCTCCTGGGCCGCGGCACGGCGTGGCTCGACACGGGCACCCATGATTCCCTGCTCGAAGCCGCGAGATTCGTGAGCATCATCGAGAACCGGCAGGGCTTGAAAATCGCCTGTCCCGAGGAAATCGCCTGGACGCAGGGATGGATCAATCGCCCGCAACTCGAAGACAATATCAAGAAACTCGGCAAATCCGCCTATGGCCAGTATCTGGTGCGCATGCTCGCTGAAACGAAGGTTAAAAATTGACCGTTGAAGATTGAGAGACTTCGCCAGCTTTTTACTCTCAGCCGGCTTGAAACTTTCCGTCATAACTCCGCTCTACAACTGCCTGCCGTTCACGCAGGCTATGCTCGCGAGCCTGCAGGCCACGCTCCCGCCCGGCTTGGCGCACGAAATCATCCTGGTGGACGACGGCTCGACCGACGGTACACGCGAGTGGCTCGCCACGCTCACCGACCCGTCGATTCGCGTGGTGCTCAACGAAAAAAATCTCGGCTACGCCGCCGCCAACAACCGCGGCGCCGCGCTGGCCCGCGGCGAATTTCTCGCCCTGCTCAACAACGACCTCGTGCTCCTTCCCGGTTGGCTGCCGCCGATGCTGGACGGCTTTGCGCACCGGCGCCGCGCCGGCATCATCGGTAATTGCCAGTTTCTTCCCGGCACCCAGGCGCTGGATCATCGCGGCGTGCGCTTCGATCTGCTCGGCCGTCCCATCAACGACTCCAGTCGCCTCTGGTTTCCCCGGGCCTACTCGCGTTACCGTGCCGTCACCGCGGCCTGCTGGCTGGTGCGGGCCGAGGTCTTCAATGGGCACAGCGGCTTCGACCCGGCCTACCGCAACGGCTTTGAGGACATCGACCTCTGCCTGCGACTCGGGCGCGCCGGGTTCCTCCATTATGTGGCCAATCACAGCCACGTCCTGCATCATTTAAGCGCTTCGCCCACCCGGCACGCCAAGGACGATGAAAACTTCCGATTGTTCATGGCCCGCTGGGGACGCGAGGCCAGCTTTCGCAATCGCGGTCTCGTTTATCTTCAACGATACTGGAATCGCCCGTGGCGCTTCAACGGCCCCCGGCTGTGCCTGGCTCTCGCCTGGGCCACCACCGGCCGTTCCTGCGATCTTCTGGCCCGCCGCCTCAAGACTACGATCGAAGGCTAGCAAGCTTGAAAAATATCGGCAACTGCCCCCAATGCCACATGATATAACGGTAAACCCCAATTAATGTGACCATCTCCGTCGTCGTCCCCTGTTACAACGAAAGCCAGACCATCGCCGAACTGCTCCAGGCCGTGCGGCGCTCACCCGCCGGCCCGGTGGAGCTGATCGTGGTGGATGATGGCTCGACCGACGGCACGCGCGAGTGGCTGCAGGGACCGGGCGCCGGCCAGGCGGATAAAATTATTTTTCACGAAAAAAACCAGGGCAAGGGCGCCGCGCTGCGCACCGGCATCCAGGCGGCCACGGGCGACATCGTCATCATCCAGGATGCCGATCTCGAATATGACCCGACGGAGTATCCCCTGCTGATCGAGCCAATCGAACGCGGCATGGCCGATGTGGTCATCGGGTCGCGCTTCCAGTCCAGCCGGCCTCACCGGGTGGCCTATTTCTGGCACATGGTCGGCAATCGCTTCCTCACCTTGCTTTCAAACATGTTCACCAACATCAACCTCACGGATATGGAGTCGTGCTACAAAGTTTTCCGCCGCGAAATCATTCAAAGCATCACCATCGAGGAAAACCGCTTTGGGTTTGAACCGGAAATCACCGCCAAGGTTGCGCACCGCGGCTGCCGCATTTACGAAGTCGGCATCTCTTACTTCGGCCGCAGCTATGCCGAGGGAAAGAAAATCGGGTGGAAGGATGGCGTCCGCGCCTTCTATGTGATCCTGAAATACAATCTGTGGCGGCGTAATTGATCGCCTGGCCACGATGCTTCTCCTCGATCTTACCCATACCAGCCACACGCAGGCGCGCACCGGCATCCAGCGTGTCGCCCGCCAGCTTCATGCCGCGCTTTGCGCCCAGGGCGGCGAAACCGCCATCTGCTTCGACCCCTGGCAGAAAACGTGGCGGATCCTTGAGCCGTGGGAGGAAAAAAATCTCTCGGCCCAAGCCGCCTCCACCTCGCGCGGCGCAAGCTGGCCGTGGCGCGCCCGCCTTCGCGGCACCCTTCGCCGCCACCTCGGCCGCCCTTCGCCTCTCGACTCTGGACTCTCAGCTCCCGGCTGCCGCCCCGCCAGCCTCCTCGTCCCGGAAATTTTTTCATCCGGCGTGGCCGCCGCGCTTCCCGCGCTCTTCGCCCAGGCCGGCGGTCCGCGCGCCGCCCTCTTCCATGACGCCATCGCCCTCAAGCTGCCCGAGCTGACGCCGGCAAAAACCGTCGCACGCTTCCCCGCCTATCTGCGCGAGCTGCTCGCCTTCGACGGCATCGCCGCCGTCTCCGAGGACTCGCGTCTGTCGTTGCTCGATTACTGGAAGTGGCTCGGCGTGAGCAACCCGCCGCCGGTGCAAACCATTCCCCTCGGCCTAAGTCTTCCGGCGCCCGGCGCCGGAAGAATCTCAAATTTGAGATCTCAAATTTCAAATTCGATCCTGAGCGTCGGCAGCGTCGAAGGCCGCAAGAACCACCTCGCACTGCTCGATGCCTGCGAGCAGCTCTGGGCGCGCGGCCTGTCTTTTGAGCTGCATCTCATCGGCCTCACTCATCCGCAAACCGGCCGCGCTGCCCTCGATAAAATCGCCGCGCTCAAGGCCGCCGGCCGGCCGCTGCGTTACAGCGGCCCGGTGGACGACGCCACGGTGGCCGCCGCGTACGAGGCATGCCAGTTCACCGTTTATCCATCGCTCATGGAGGGCTTCGGCCTGCCCGTGCTTGAGAGCCTCGCGCATGGCAAACCCTGTGTGTGCTCCGGCCGTGGCGCGCTCGGCGAGGCCGCGCTCGGCGGCGGCTGTATCGCGCTTGATTCGGTGGACGCCGGTTCGCTCGCCGCCGCCATCAAGCAGCTGTTGGAAAGCCCAGCCAACCTCGCCGCACTCGCGGATGCGGCGCGCGCCCGCACCTTCAAATCATGGGGCGACTATGCCGCTGAGCTGGCCGCCTGGCTGCGCACGCTCCCGCGGCGCAGCAAGTAACAACAGAGGCAAAGTAACAGGTAGCAAGTATCAAGTGACAAGATCGCGCTGTCGCCGCGGAAAACCCCAAAAGCCAAAGCGCCAAATCCAAAAGAAAACCAAGCGACCAATCGCAAATTAGGCCGGGAGTTCTTGATACTTGTAACCTGACACTTGGTACTTCCTTCCGCGGCTTTTGTTACTTGTTACTTGATACCTGATACTTTTTACTAGTGCCACATGGCGTTCTCCCTTTTCTCCAAAAACAAAAAAGCCCTGCTCGACCGCTGCCGCGATGATCCCGCGACCAAGATGCGGTTGAAATACGCACCCTTTTACCACGCCATCGACGCCCAGCGCGGCACGGATGTCCGCCTCGACGGGCGCGACATGATCATGCTTTCGAGCAACGATTACCTCGGGCTGTCGTTCCACCCGAAAGTCATCGAGGCCGGCCGCGCCGCCCTGCTTGAATGGGGTTCGAGCACGACCGGGGCCCGCCCGTCCAACGGCTCACGCGCCTACCACCTGCGCCTTGAGGAAAAAATCGCCGCCTTTCTCGGACGCGAGGCCTGTCACGTGCACTCCGCTGGTTACCTGTCCTGCCTCTCCAGCATCGCCGCCTTTGCCCAAAAGGGCGATTTGATCCTCGCCGATAAGAATATCCACTCCTGCTTGTGGGACGGCATCCGCCTCTCCACGGCCTCGGCTGAACGCTTTTCCCACAACAATCCCGACGATCTCCGCTCCGTCGCCGCCACACTCGACTCCGCCGCCCCGAAAATCCTCGTGGTCGAAGGGGTATATTCGATGGAAGGCCACATCAGCCGCCTGCCCGAAATCATGGAAGTCGCCGACACCTATGGCTGCTTCAGCGTGGTGGACGACGCCCACGGCTTCGGCGTACTCGGCCGTGAAGGCCGCGGCACGGTGGATCATTTCAAGCTCAACGACCGCGTCGATGTCATTTGCGGCAGCCTGTCGAAATCGCTCGCGAGCACCGGCGGTTTCGTCGCCGCCTCGAGCGATGTCATCGAGTACCTGCGCTCGCACTCGAAGCAGACCATCTTCAGCGCCGCGCTCAGCCCAAGCCAGGCCGCCTGTGCCGAAGCGGCCCTCGAGATCATGCAAACCGAGCCACAGCACCTTGAGCGCCTCTGGAAAAATACCCATCGCTACCGGGCCATTCTCAAGGGTCTTGGCCTGGATACCTGGGACAGCGAGACCCCCGCCGTTCCCATCGTGCTGGGCTCAAAGGAACGGGTTTACATGTTTTGGCGGGCGCTGCTCGAGAAAAATGTTTTCACCGTCATGTCCATTTCCCCGGCCGTGCCTGCGGGAAAAGATCTCATCCGCACCGCCGTCTCCGCCATGCACACCGACGAGCAGATTGACAAAATTGGCGATGCGATGGCCTACGCGCTGAAGAAAATCTAGGCGCCTTCCAAAGGCGCCCGCTAGATAAACCGAATCATTCTCGTTCTCTTAATCGTTCTCGTTCTCCGGCTGAGAACGATTACGAGAATGAGTACGAGAACGAAGCCGATGCAGCAAACCCGTTTTTGCTTTTAGGCCCCCAGCGCCTTGCGCAGCTCCGCCGCGGTATCGGCCCAACGGGGTAAAGTCCGCGCCGCCGCCTCGGCTTGGAGCTTTTGCCCGACCGCGGGGTTGGTCAGGACGGCACGCAAAGCTGATTTCCATGCCGCCACGTCGTTCGGCGCGACCGCGAGGCAGCCGCCCGCATCGGCATTCTCGCGCAGCACCGGCAGGTCACTGCACACGCACGGCACGCCGCGCCAGAGCGATTCCAGCAGCGGCAGGCCGCAGCCTTCGGCCAGGGTTGGATAAACATTCGCGCGCGCCCTTCCGTAAAGCTCCCCCACCGTCCGGTCATCCGCCGCCTCGTGAAAGTGCAGTCCGGGAAATTCCTTCTGCAACAATCTTATTTTCTTCGCAATCGGCCGTCCAAAATGTGGATTCACGCGGCCAACCAGGTGCAACTCGAACGCCAGGCCCTCGCGCCACAGCTCCGCGCACACCTCGAGCAGGAAGGTTTGGTTTTTTCTCGGCTCAATGATGCCGACGCACAACAATAAATTTGAAATTTCAGACCTGCCCTGAGCTCGCCGAACGGGTCTGAAATTTGAGATCAACGGCGCCCGCGGCGCGCCATCGAAATCCGCCCCGAGCAAAATTGTTTCAACTTTTGCCCGCGGTTCCACGCCCTGCCAGCGCCAGAATTCCACCAGTTCGCGCCGGCTCGCCTCGGAGATGGCCAGCACCCGGTCGAAGCTCGCGAGCATTTTCAGGTATTCGGGATGCCGCGCCACGCTGTGCGGCCAGGTGACATGCGGCAGCTTGAGCGGGATGGCATCGTTAAACATCGCCGCCAGCTGGCACGGCGGATTCTTCAAGAACTTCCAAAATCCGGGCCGCTCGGCCTCGGAAAAGAGTTCACAGGTGAGAAACCAATCGTCCTTCGCCACCGCACGGTCCCAGTTTGTCCACGCCACCGGCTGGACCGCTGCGCCGAGCTCGTCACGCAGGCGCGTACTTACCCGCGTGAGGCCGGAGCGATGGCCGGCGGAGGCAAACTTGGTGACATCAAAATAAATCATGATTACGGATTTGGATTGGGTTTTTAACCACTAATGCACACTAACAGGCACTGATATTTTTTAACCGCAGATGAACGCGAATGAACACAGATTCGGATTTTGAACACGGAGGACACGGAGGGAAAAGCAAAACGAAAACTTTCGATCTTTTGGGAACCACTTATTTACACTGATAGGCGCTGATAGGCTGCTGGAAAACTGTGCCACTACTTTTTTCGGTTTGTCAGGGATAAGTGTCTGTAAGCGTGCATAAGTGGTTGAAACAAATCTTTAGTCTGGCAGCTCGTCAGGGATGCCTCGCCCTACCAGGTTTTCGTCAGCATCTGCGTGAATTCGCGTTCATCTGCGGTTAAAAACGAATCGAATCCGTGTTCGGGATTAATAAGTGCCTATAAGTATTCATCAGTGGTTAAAAAGAGATTGCCTGTTCGAACTGCGCGAAGATGCGGGCGGCATTCTTGCGCGCGTCGAAATTTTCTTCAACCCAGCGGTGCGCGGCCGTGCGCAAGGACTCGGCGAATGCATCGTCGGCTGCCAGGCGGCGCAGCGCGGTCAGCCACACCTCGGGCTCGTCCACCGAGGCGACCAGGCCCGTGACACCGTCAGTCACCGCCTCGGTCGTGGCGGCCGCCGACGAGGTGACCACCAGTACACCGGCGGACATGGCCTCGGGGATGACGTTAGGCAGTCCGTCGCGGTCGCCGCTGGGCGCGACGATGCCGGTGTGAATGAGCACATCGGCCCACGCGAATTGGTCCAAAATTTCCTGCTCCGGCAGATGGCCGGTGAAAACCACCCGGCCCGTGAGGCGCAATTCGCGCGCCATTGCTTCGAGTTCGCCGCGCAGCGGCCCGTCGCCGGCAATGCGCGCTTCAAAGACAAACCCCGCGTCGCGCAGTGCGGCGTAGAGGCGGAGCTGGTGACTCAACCCCTTTTTTTCGACCAGGCGGGCCACGCAGATGAGACGGAGCGTCGTTCGCGGCGTGCGCAGCGGCTTGAGCGGCGGCAACACGTCGAGGCCGCGGCGAATGCAGGCGATTTTTCCGGCTGGCACGCCATGCTCGACCAGCGTGCGCCGGCCCATCTCGGTGGAGGTGTGCACAAAGGCGGCGGGCAGGAGCTTTTCGCGCAGCCACCAGTCGCCACCGTGCTCATAAATGTCGTAAGCATGCGCGGCGGCGCTGTAGCGCTGGCCATTGATGCGCCAGAGGATCCACGCGGCCGTGGCGGGCGCCCCACTCCATGCCGCATGGATGAGTGCCGGCGGATTTTTCCGGAAATGCCGCGCATAGACACAGGCGAAGCCCGCGCCGAGCATGTTCTCCCAGAAATTCATCCACGATCGCGCCCGCCGCGTGGCCAGGCCGCGCAATAATTCGAGCAGCACGCCCGGCCGGCGCGCGGACTCTATCGGGATTTTCCAAATCAGCTCCACCAGCCGCCATTTTGAAAACCTCACGACGGACAATCCGCGGAACTCTCCCCCGCCGCCGTGCAACGAATAGATCCGCAGATTCGCGCCGCGCGCCTGCATGCCGATGATTTCGCGCTGAAGAAACGTCTCCGTTGATTTCGGAAACGTCGTGAAAAAGTAGGCGATGGTGGGTGGTTTTTCGGTCAAGACGTCGGCGGCTCACACGAGCGCCAGCCCGAGCATGCGACACGCACGGCGCCGGAAGCTATCTCAAAATTCGACATGATTTGACTCCGCCGGATAAAAACAAACTATTCATTCTACCCAGTTGCCCAAGGTACTCGTGCGTAATCCCCAATCTCGCAACTTCCCTGGCTCGCGCTCGACAGTTCTGGCCGCAGTCGTCCTGACGGCCGTTTCCGCCGTGCCCGCTCCCGCCTTTTCCGGAGCCAGGCACTGCTTCAGCGAATCGATTGTGGAGATCGCCTCCGACCGCAGCGCGCTCGTGATGCGGCGAACCCTCAAGGCATCGGAGCACAACGAAATCCTGTCGTTTTCCGTTTCGCTCAAGATGCCGAACTTCGCGGAACTCGAAAACCGGGTCGCCCATGGCGAGCGGATCGCACCCGACGTCATAGCGGCGCGATACCTGCCCTCGGCCGCCGACTACGCCGCCATGGAAACCTGGCTCAAGGGACAGGGATTCCAGATCACGATGGAGGACCCAAACCACACGAACATTTTCGCCAGCGGCACGGTCTCACAGATTGAGCATGCCATGGGCGTCAACTTCGCCCGGGTGGCCACGGTCGACGGGGAGTTTACCTCGGCCATCAGTGCCCCCAACCTGCCCGAGGAGCTTTCCGGGGCCGTCCTCGCGATCGACGGCCTGCAGCCGCATCTGCGGATGCATCCGCATTTCCAGTTCGAACCGAACGTCACCACCGTCTCGGGGACCCAGTTTCTCGCCCCTGCCGACATTCTGGCCGCATATAATTCACCGAGCACGCTCAACGGCGCCGGCCAGACGATCGCCATCATCATGAGCGCAACGGTGAACACCTCTGATCTCACTACGTTTTACTCCACCGTTGGAAGCACCGCGACAACGGCAAATTTCACCACAAAATCAATCAACGGCGGGCCGACATCCACGAGCCAGAGCGCCGACGCCGTCGAGTCCGCGCTAGATGTTGAATGGTCAAGTGCCATCGCCCCAGGCGCCAAAGTCCGACTTTACGCAATCCCCAGCCTTAGCAATACGTCCATCATCGCCGCTTGTAACCAAATATTGGCCGATGCCACGGCCAACAACATCACGGTTGCTTCAGTCAGCGTGGGTGGCGTGGAGAGCGGTTTCTCAAACTCGAGCATGCAGGCTGACAGCCAGGTCTTTTTGCAGATGGCCAACGCCGGCATTACCGTGCTTTTTGCCTCCGGGGATGGAGGCTCGAATCCGGGCGGTAGCACCGGGACCTACAGCACTTCGAATCCGCTTCAGGCGGAATATCCCGCCAGCGATCCGAACGTCGCCGGAGTCGGGGGAACCTCATTGATCCTTACCTCGAACACCTTTTCCTATGCAGGTGAGACGGCCTTCAGCACGATCCCAAGCGGCGGCAATTTGGCCACGGGGGGAGGCATATCGCAATTCTTCGCGCGGCCCAGCTGGCAAACCGACGGAGGCTCGGTTCTCGCCAATGCGAACCGCTGCGTGCCCGATGTCTCCATCGTTTGGTCTTCCATCCTTCAAGGAACCAATTCCGGCCCCAGTGCGCTTGTCGTCTCAAATGGCGGGGACTTCGCGGTTGGGGGCACGAGTCTCTCCGTTCAAGCCTGGGGTGGAATCGTGGCCATCCTGAACCAGGCGCGCTCTATTGCCGGGAACTCTCCCGTCGGGCTCCTCGGCCCGATAGTTTACCCGCTCCACGGCACTTCCGCCTTCAATGATATCACCAGCGGGAACAACGGAGCCTATTCCGCGGGTTCCGGCTATGATCTGTGCACAGGACTCGGCAGCCCGAATATCACCAATCTCGCGTCAGCACTGGGCACTGTGCCAGCCGCCCCCGCCCCTGCCGCGCCCGCCGCCTCTTCAGCCCCGGCTTCCGGTGGAGGAGGTGGTGGCGGCGCGCTCAGCGATGGGTTTTACCTCGCGCTGGCTATCCTGTTCACGATCCGTCTAGCCACAAAAGACCACCGTGCACGACGCAGCCGTTAGGATTATTTGCCTGCGACCACGTCAAGGAGGCACCCGGAGCGACGCTTACGATCTATTGTTGCTAAAATGGTTTTCCTCTCGCCTCTGGCCCCTCGCCTGACACCTATCTCCGCCATAGCTTGAATGAGTCGCGCGGCTAAGCGGCTTCGAGATGAACTTTGCTGCCTTGACTGTGTGCGAAGGAATTCTGGTTGGCCAGCAACAGCACTTGGAGGGGCGGGACCCTGTGTTGCCACGTTCGGATGGTAAGTCGCATGTTCGTAATCGAACCGCTGCGACGAGAAGCTGGTTCAAGCGATTATTTTTTACTCAGCGTTGGCATGGAGGCATCGCCGTCGCTATTGGTTGCCGCTATTACAAGACGTCCAAGTAGGATTTGGGCACGCTGAGGGCAACGGGCCTACCTCGTAAAAAAAGCCGCGGGGTTAGCCGCGGCTTTTGAATTGGTAGGTCGGGGTTTATCCCCGACATGTCGGGCGTAAAGCCCGACCTACGAGAAATAAAGGATCGATGCCTTGATCTGACTTCGATGTTGGATGTTCAATGTTGAACGTTGGATGTTCGAAGCGAGCTTCAGCTCGCCTCGGTCGCCTTGACGGGTTCCTCAGCCGGAACGTCGGCGCCGAACGGCAGGCTGATGCGCAGCCGGCGGTGCGACGGCAGGCCCGTGCCCGCAGGGATGAGATGGCCCATGATGACGTTTTCCTTGAAGCCCTTGAGCATGTCCACCTTGCCGAGCGTGGCGGCGTCGGTGAGCACGCGCGTGGTTTCCTGGAACGAGGCGGCGGAGATGAAGCTCTCCG
>Ga0210398_10003116_pt1 | contig 15992 bp, 30 predicted proteins | sample IncBWC4OmetaG_FD_161047 | JGI IMG/M metagenome (GOLD analysis project Ga0210398, IMG submission 161047) | Forest soil microbial communities from Barre Woods Harvard Forest LTER site, Petersham, Massachusetts, United States - Inc-BW-C-4-O | ecosystem: Environmental > Terrestrial > Soil >...
CCAGCTGCTGCAACGCTCGCCTCCCGCCGAGCGCCTCTCGCTGCTGATCGACGCGGGGGCTGAGTTCGCCGGCTACGCCAGCGACATCACGCGCACCTATGCGCATGCGGATGCGGAGTTCGCCGCGCTCATCGGCCGCATGGATCAGATGCAGCAGACCCTGTGCAAGGCGGTGCGTCCCGGGGTCGACTGGCGCGACGTGCACCTGCAGGCGCATGAGCTCACCGCGCAGCTGCTCAAGGATGCGGACCTGCTGCGCGGCAGCGCCCAGGCAGCGCTCGCTGCCGGTGTGACGCGCGTGTTCCTGCCACATGGCATCGGCCACCTGCTCGGACTCGAGGTGCACGATGTCGGCGGTTTCATGGCCTCCGCCGACGGCGGCGAGATCCCCAGGCCCGAGGATCACCCTTACCTGCGGCTCACGCGCGTGCTCGAGGACGGCTTCGTCGTGACGATGGAGCCGGGGATCTACTTCATTCCGCAGCTGCTCGCGGCCGCCCGCGCCGATGCGCGCGGGCCGCTGATCAACTGGTCACGGGTCGAGGCTCTCACACCCTTCGGCGGAATCCGTATCGAGGACGACCTCGCCGTGAACCCGCAGGGGTGCGAAAATCTGACCCGGGACGCCTTCCGCTCGCTCTAGAACGGCGGGCGCATCTGCCACTTGCCCGAGTCGTCCTTGTAGAAATTCGCCCCGGGGATGTCGTTGTAGAAGCCCGCCGCCATGTTCGCCGAGGCCACCTGCACATCGAACGTGCAGTGCACTCCCTGTCCGGTGGGCTTGTCGCAGGCCTCTTTCTTGAAGAACTTGATGCTCACCGGGTCCGAAACCGTGACCCCGGGCGGATGATTCATCTCGAACAGCATGGCATCCTTCATCTGCGACTCGGACGGCTCGCCGCCCCCCGCTGCTCCGCAGCCTGAAAGTGCCGCAGTCAATACGCCGGCCACTGCCAGCGCCATGAGCCCTCTCTTCATACTGCCTCCCCTGGGGCCTGTGGCCCCTTGGTTATTGTTTCTTTAATGAGACAATCAGGGCTTCTTCGCCAGAATATCGCGGATGTCCTGTAACAGAGCCTCGGTCTTGGTCGGCGGGGGCGGTGCTGCCGCAGCCGCAGGCGCGGGCCGCTTCAGCCGGTTGATGCCCTTGATGACGACGAAGATCGCGAGGGCAATGATGATGAACTCGAAAATGGTCTGGAGGAAAGAACCGTACTTGAGCAGCACAGGCTTGCCCGCCGAGTCAGTGGCGATGCGCAGCGACAGGTCGGTGAAATTGACGCTGCCGAGGATCGGTGACAGCGCCGGCATGACGACGTCGCCGACCAGGGAAGAGACGATCTTGCCGAACGCGGCGCCGATCACGACACCGACCGCGAGGTCGATGACGCTCCCCCTCATTGCAAACTCTTTGAATTCAGAAGCGAGGCTCATGGCGGGTCTCCTCCCCTTAAGCGCCGGTTCGTGGCGCCGGCTTGAGGTCGGAGCCTAACGGAGTGCTTCCAGCCAAGGCAAACCCGTGAACGGGGCCATCGAGTGCCACGCTTACGGTGCAGTCGGCAAGCGTCTGCGGACCGGATACCCGTCCCACGCCCGCTCGGCCGGCCGCCTCCGGCGGATCAGGCGGCGGCGGTCTTCTTCTTGCGCGTGCGCTTCTTGGGAGCGGCTTCCACAGCGGTCTCTTCGGGCGCCGCAGCGGCCTTGGCCTTCGCTTTCGACTTGGCGCGCCGAGTGGTCTTCTTCTTGTCCGCCGGCTCCTCCGCGGCCACCGGCTGCGGCCCGTCGACCAGCTGCATCAGTGCCATCGGCGCGGAATCGCCCGGACGCGGCAGCATGCGCAGGATGCGGGTGTAGCCACCCGGACGCGCCTTGAAGCGCGGACCGAGATCCGCGAACAGCTTCTCGACGATCTGCGCATCGCGCAGGCGTGCAAAAGCGATGCGCCGGTTGGCATCCTGATCGTGTTTGGCGAGGGTGATCAGCGGCTCGACCACGCGCCGCAGCTCCTTGGCTTTCGGCAGCGTCGTGCGGATGGTCTCGTGCCGCAGCAGCGAGACTGACATGTTGCGCATGAGCGCATGGCGGTGCGTACTGTTACGCGACAGCTGTCGCCCGGAGAGATGGTGACGCATAGATCAGACCCTGTTTCTGCAAAACGGGCCGCGCCGGTGGCGCGGCCCGCGTGTCGCTTCAGATGACGTCGCGCTCTTCGTCGTGCTTGAGTCCGGCCGGTGGCCAGCCGTCCAGACGCATGCCGAGCATCAGACCGTGGCTCTGCAGCACTTCCTTGATCTCGGTGAGCGACTTCTTGCCGAGGTTCGGGGTGCGCAGCAGCTCGACCTCGGTGCGCTGCACCAGATCGCCGATGTAGTGAATGTTCTCTGCCTTGAGGCAGTTGGCACTGCGCACGGTGAGCTCGAGCTCATCCACCGGACGCAGCAGGATCGGGTCGAACTGCATCTCCGAGACCTTGGTGGCGGTCTCTTCCTCGCCCTGCAGGTCGACGAACACCGACAGCTGATCCTTGAGGATGCTGCCGGCACGGCGGATCGCCTCCTCAGCGTCGATCGTGCCGTTGGTCTCGATGTCGATCACCAGCTTGTCGAGGTCGGTGCGCTGCTCGACGCGCGCCGCATCGACCGAGTAGGTCACGCGCCGCACCGGCGAGAAGGAGGCATCCAGCTGCAGGCGCCCGATCGGACGGGTCTGCTCCTCGAAGGCCACGCGCGATGCCGCCGGGCGGTAGCCGCGGCCGCGCTCGACGCGCAGCGTCATGGCGAGTTCGCCCGCTTTGGTGAGATTGGCGATCACCAGCTCCGGGTTCACGACTTCGACGTCGTGATCGGTCTGGATGTCGCCGGCGGTCACCGGTCCCGGTCCCTTCTTGTGCAGGCGCAGCTCGGCGGAGTCACGCGCGTGCATCCGCAGCGCGACCGTCTTCAGATTGAGCAGGATGTCGACCACGTCTTCCTGCACGCCCTCGATGCTGGTGTACTCGTGCAGCACGCCATCGATTTCGACCTCGGTGATGGCGCTACCGGGCATGGACGACAGCAGCACGCGGCGCAACGCGTTGCCGAGCGTATGGCCGAAGCCGCGCTCGAACGGCTCGATCACCACGCGCGCCTGGCGCGGGGCCACCGGCTGCACCTTGACCACCCGCGGCCGCAGAAACTCGCTCACTGAACCCTGCATTGCAGTCTCACCTTGCCGGCGAACACCGGCGCAAAAGGAAACACGGCTGGACCGGCTTCAATGGGGGCGCTGCGCCCCGATTGCAAGCCAAGCCAGTTATTTCGAATACAGCTCGACGACCAGGTTCTCGTTGATGTCCGGCAGGATCTCGTCGCGCCCGGGAGCCGACTTGAACACGCCACGGAACTCCTTGTCGTTCACTTCCACCCACTCCGGCAGGCCGACCTGCTGGGCGACGTTGAGTGCGCTCTGGATGCGCAGCTGCTTGCGCGACTTCTCGCGCACCTGAACGATGTCGCCGGCCTTCACCTGATAAGAGGCGATGGTCACCGGCTTCTCGTTCACGCTGATGGCCTTGTGGCTCACCAGCTGGCGCGCCTCGGCGCGCGTGGCGGCGAAGCCCATGCGGTAGACCACGTTGTCCAGGCGGCTCTCGAGCAACCGCAGCAGGTTCTCGCCGGTGGCACCGGCCTTGCGCGCGGCTTCCTCGTAATAGTTGCCGAACTGCCGCTCGAGCACGCCGTACATGCGCCGCAGCTTCTGTTTCTCGCGCAGCTGCAGGCCGTAGTCGGACAGCCGCTGGCGGCGCTCACTCTTGAGACCGCCGGGAGGCACAGTGAACTTGCACTTGTTCTCCAGGGGTTTCACACCGCTCTTCAGGAACAGATCGGTGCCCTCGCGGCGGGCGAGCTTGCACTTGGGACCTATGTAACGCGCCATAACTTCCTCTTAAACCGTTACACGCGACGCTTCTTCGGCGGACGACACCCGTTGTGCGGGATCGGCGTCACGTCGGAGATGCTGGTGATCTTGAGTCCACAATTGTTGAGTGCCCGCACCGCGGACTCGCGCCCGGGGCCGGGGCCGCCGACGCGCACTTCCACGTTCTTCACGCCGTGCTCCTGCGCGGCCGTGCCGGCCTTCTCGGCCGCCACCTGCGCGGCGAACGGCGTGCTCTTGCGTGAGCCGCGGAAGCCGCAACCACCGGCGGTCGCCCAGGAGAGCGTGTTCCCCTGGCGATCGGTGATGGTGATGATGGTGTTGTTGAAGGACGCGTGTACGTGCGCGATCGCATCGAGCACGTTCTTGCGCGCCTTCTTGGGCTTCTTGGCCGCCGCGGATGCCGCAGCGCCGCCCTGTTGAGTACTTTTCTGCTCAGCCATTCGTTATGCCTTACGCCTTTCCGGGGGGTGCATTCAGCTTCACCGCCTGCTTGCGCGGGCCCTTACGGGTGCGCGCGTTGGTGCGGGTGCGCTGCCCGCGCACCGGGAGTCCGCGGCGGTGACGGATACCACGCCAGGAGCCCAGGTCCATCAGCCGCTTGATGTTCATGGAGACTTCGCGCCGCAGGTCGCCCTCGACCGCGAACTTGGTGACCTGCGAGCGGATCGCATTCACCTCGGTCTCGGTCAGATCCTTGACCTTGGTGGTCGGCTTGACGCCGGCCGCCTCGCAGACCTTGCGGGCACGCGCCTTGCCCACGCCATAGATGTGCGTGAGCCCGATCCACACGTGCTTGTTCATCGGGATATTGATACCGGCGATGCGTGCCATATGTGCCTACCTCAACCCTGACGCTGCTTGTGACGTGGGTCCGTGCAGATGACGTAGACCACGCGGCGGCGGCGCACGATCTTGCAGTTCTTGCAGATCTTCTTGACCGACGGACGTACCTTCATGATTAACCACCTGGACCCGAACGGCCGTAGCCGAGCAGGTTCGCCTTCTTGAGCAAGCCGGGATAGTGATGCGACATCGCGTGTGCGGACAGCTGCGACATGAAGTCCATCACCACCACCACCACGATGAGGAGCGAAGTGCCGCCGAAGCGGAACGGCACGCCGTACCAGGAAATCAGGATCTCGGGGATCAGACACACGGCGGTGACGTACAGCGCACCCCACAGCGTGAGTCGCGTCAGCACCGCATCGATGTACTCGGCGGTCTGCTGTCCCGGGCGGATGCCACGCACGAAGGCGCCGGACTTCTTGAGATTGTCGGCGGTATCGCGCGCATTGAACACCAGCGCGGTATAGAAAAAGCAGAAGAACACGATCAGCACGGCGTAGATCACCAGGTGCAGCGGCTGGCCGTAGCCGAGCGCCGCGGCGATATCCTGCATGGCAGTCCCGAGCCGTCCCTGCGAGCCGGTGCCGGCGAAGGAGGCGAGCGTTGCCGGGAACAGCAGCAGGCTGGAGGCGAAGATCGGCGGGATCACGCCCGACATGTTGATCTTGAACGGCAGGTGACTGCTCTGGCCGGCGTACATGCGCCGCCCCACCTGGCGCTTGGCGTAGTCGACCGGGATGCGCCGCTGGGCGCGCTCCACGAACACGACGAAGTAGGTGACGCCGATCACCAGGCCGAGCAGCGCGAGGGCCACCGGACCGGGCATTTCGCCCGAGCTCACCGCATCGAAGGTGTTGCCGACCGCACCGGGCAGTCCGGCCACGATGCCCGAGAGAATGATCATGGAGATGCCGTTGCCGATGCCGCGCTCGGTGATCTGCTCGCCGAGCCACATCAGGAACAGCGTACCGGTGGTCATGGTGATCGTGGCCGTGAACAGGAACGGCCAACCGGTGACCAGCGTCAGGCCACCCTTCACGAGCGCACCGGCGGCGGCGAATGACTGCACCAGGGCCAGCGCCACCGTGCCGTAGCGGGTGTACTGGGTGATCTTGCGGCGACCCGACTCGCCTTCCTTGCGCAGCTCCATGAGCGAGGGCACCACCATCGACATCATCTGGATGATGATCGAGGCGGAGATGTACGGCATGACGCCCATGGCAAAGATCGACAGGCGCGACAGCGCACCGCCCGAGAACAGGTTGGCGATGCCGAAGATGGTGTTGCTCTTGTCGCCGAAGAAGCGCGCAACTTCCGCCGGATTCACCCCGGGCACCGGGATGAAGGTGCCGATGCGGTAGACGATCAGCGCGCCGATCAGGAACATCAGCCGACTGCGGATCTCGCCGTAGCGGGCGACTTCGCCGAACGCGCTTGCCGGATTGACTGTGGTTGCCATCGGTCCTGTCTTTGAGGCCTGAAGTCTCTAGGCCTCGATCTTGCCGCCGGCGGCCTCGATCGCCGCGCGCGCGCCCTTGGTCGCGGCCACGCCCTTGAGCGTGACCGCCTTCTTGATCTCGCCCGAGAGCACGACCTTGGCGCGCTCGGTGCCTTCCGGCACCACGCCCGCCTTGATGAGCGAGGCCAGGTCCACCACCGCGGCGTCCACCTTGCCGAGCTCGTTCAGGCGCACTTCGGCGCGCGTGCGCTTCATGTCGGAGCGGAAGCCGACCTTGGGCATGCGCCGCTGCAGCGGCATCTGGCCGCCCTCGAAGCCGACCTTGTGGTAGCCGCCCTTGCGTGCGCGCTGGCCCTTGGTGCCACGGCCGCAGGTCTTGCCCTGGCCCGCGGACGCGCCGCGGCCGACGCGCAGGCGTGGCCGCTTGGCTCCCGGGGCAGGTTTCAGTGTATTCAGTCGCATAGCTCTCAGGCGCCCTTCTCTTCGACGCGTAACAGGTGCACGGCGGTCTGGATCATGCCGCGGTTCTCGCGCGTGTCCTTGACCGTGACACTCTGGCGGATGCGGCGCAGCCCGAGGCCGCGCGCGCAGGCCTGAATGTTCTTCAGCTGCCCGTTCAGGCTCTTCAGCAGCGTCACTTTCAGCTCTTTGTCCGCCATGGTCTTAGCCCGTGATCTCTTCCAGACTCTTGCCACGCTTCGCCGCGATCTCATCCGGCGAGCGGATCTTGGCGAGCGCATCGATCGTCGCGCGCACCACGTTGATGGGGTTGCGCGAGCCGTAGCTCTTGGCCAGCACGTTGCGCACGCCGGCGCACTCGAGCACCGCGCGCATGCCGCCGCCGGCGATGACGCCGGTACCGTCGGAGGCCGGCTGCATGTAGACACGCGTCGCCCCGTGTGTACCTGTGACCGCGTAATGCAGGGAATCGTTGCGCAGCGCGACGTTAATCAGGTTCTTGCGCGCCTGGGTCATGGCCTTGGAAATGGCCACCGGCACTTCGCGTGCCTTGCCAAAGCCGTAGCCGACCCGGCCGGCGGTATCCCCGACCACGGTGAGCGCGGTAAAGCCGAACTGCCGGCCACCCTTGACCACCTTGGCGGTGCGGTTGACGGCGACCAGCTTCTCGACGAACTCGTCCGCCGGCTGTCCCTTTTCAGGTCTTGCCATATGTGTATGCCCTGCCTAAAACTCAAGACCCGCTTCGCGGGCGGCATCCGCGAGCGCCTTGACGCGCCCGTGGAACTGGAAACCGGAGCGATCGAACGCCACCTTGCTGACGCCGGCCGCCTTGGAGCGCTCCGCGATCGCCTTGCCGACCGCCTTGGCCGCAGCCACGTTGCCGGTCACCTTCAGCTCGCCGCGCACCGCTTTCTGCACGGTCGAGGCGGCGGCGAACACCTTGGCGCCCGTGGCATCGGTGACCTGGGCGTAGATGTGGTTCGGCGTGCGATGCACGGTGAGACGCGCGACGTTCAGGTTGCGGATGTGCGCGCGGCTCTTGACCGCACGGCGCAGGCGGCGCGCCTTCTTGGTGATGATCATTTCTTCTTGCCCTCTTTCAGGGTGATCTGCTCATTCGCATAGCGCACCCCTTTGCCCTTGTAGGGCTCGGGCGGGCGAATGTCGCGGATCTCGGCGGCCACCTGGCCGACCTTCTGGCGATCGATGCCCTTGACCAGAATCTCGGTCTGGCTGGGAGTCTCGATGGCGATACCCTCGGGAATCGGCACGTTGACCGGATGCGAGAAGCCGAGCGTCAGGTTCAGGCTCTTGCCCTGCACCGCGGCGCGAAAGCCGACGCCGACCAGCTCGAGCTTCTTCTCGTAGCCCTTGCTCACCCCGCGCACCATGTTGGCGAGGTGGGCGCGCGTGGCGCCGGCGCGCGTGCGCGCGATGCCGGGATCGGAGAACTGGATCTCGAGCTTCTTGTCGGTCTGCACCACCGACACGCCGCTCGCGAGCGGCAGACTGAGCGTGCCCTTGGCACCCTTGATGGTGACGCCCTCCTTGGCGATCGTGGCGGTCACGCCCTGCGGCAGCTCGACCGGTGCTTTGGCGATTCTCGACATGGTCGTTAATCCTCTAGGCGACGATGCACAGGACTTCGCCGCCCTGGCCCGAGGCGCGTGCCTGACGATCGGTCATCACGCCCTTGGGCGTGGACACGATCACCGTGCCCATGCCGCCTAGCACCTTGGGCAGCTCGTCCTTGCCGCGATAGATGCGCAGCCCCGGGCGGCTGATGCGCTCCAGGCGGTCGATCACCGGCCGGCCCTCGTAATACTTCAGGCCGATCGTGAGACGCGGTTTGCCGCCCTCATCGTCGAGACGGAAGTCGGCGATGTAGCCCTCGTCCTTCAGCACCTTGACGATCGCGGTCTTCAGGCGCGAGGAGCTCAAGTGCACTTCGCTCTTGCGCGCCGTCTGGCCGTTGCGGATACGCGTCAACAGGTCGGCAATCGGATCAGTCATGCTCATGCGGCGCCCCTCACCAGCTCGCCTTGGCAAGGCCGGGTATTTCGCCGCGGCTCGCCACCTCGCGGATCTTCACCCGCGACAGTCCGAACTTGCGGTACACCCCGCGCGAGCGACCGGTGATCGCGCAGCGGTTGCGCTGCCGCGACGGACTCGCATCGCGCGGCATCGCCTGCAGCTCCGCCTGCGCAGCGACGCGCTGCTCGGGCGAGCTCTTCGGGCTCCGAATGAGCTCCTTGAGCTTCGCGCGCCTGACCGCGTACTTTTTCACGATCCCGGCGCGACGCTTCTCGCGCTCGACCATGCTCGTCTTCGCCATAGACTTTCGGTTCCTGTTACTTCCGGAACGGGAAGTTAAATGCCTCGAGCAACGCTCGGCCCTGACGGTCATCCGCTGCCGTCGTAGTAATCGTGATATCCATACCCCGCACCTGATCGACCTGGTCGTACTGGATTTCGGGGAAGATGATCTGTTCCTTGACGCCCAGGCTGTAGTTGCCCTGGCCATCGAAGGCACGCGGCGAGACGCCGCGGAAATCGCGGATGCGCGGCATCGCGATGTTGATCAGGCGATCGAGAAACTCGTACATGCGTGCGCCGCGCAGCGTCACTTTGGCACCGATCGGCAGTCCGGCGCGGATCTTGAAGGACGCGATCGCCTTGCGCGACTTGGTGACCAGCGGCTTCTGACCGGTGATCTTGGTGAGATCGGCCACCGCCGCGTCCATCACCTTCTTGTCGGCGACCGCCTCACCCACGCCCATGTTGAGCGTGATCTTGCTGATGCGCGGCACCTGCATGACGTTCGCGATCTTCAGGTCATCGCGCAGGCGCGGCACGACCTGTTCGCGGTAAAACTGTTGCAGTCTGGCCATAGATAACTCTCGAATAGGTCCGTTCAGACGTCCAGCATCTCGCCGTTCGACTTGAAGAAGCGCACGCGCTTGCCGTCGGTGAGGGTCTTCACGCCGATGCGGTCGGCCTTCTTCACGCCCGGGTTCCAGATCGCGACCTTGGCGCGGTTCAGGGGCATCGCCTTCTCGATGATGCCGCCCTGGCGGTTGGCCTGCGGATTGGGCTTGGTGTGCTTCTTCGCCATGTTGATGCCCTCGACCACCACGCGGCCGTCGGCGAGCACCTCGAGCACGGCGCCGCGCCGGCCCTTGTCGCGTCCGGAAATCACGATCACCTGGTCGTTCTTACGCAGCTTTTGCATCACAGCACCTCGGGGGCGAGCGAGATGATCTTCATGAACTGCTGGTTGCGCAGCTCGCGCGTCACCGGTCCGAAGATGCGCGTCCCGATCGGCTCGAGCTTGTTGGTGAGCAGCACCGCGGCGTTGCCGTCGAAGCGGATCAGCGAGCCGTCCGGGCGGCGCACGCCGTGCCGGGTACGCACCACCACCGCATCGTAGACCTCGCCCTTCTTCACCTTGCCGCGCGGGATGGCGTCCTTGACGCTCACCTTGATCACATCGCCGACCGTGGCGTAGCGGCGCCGCGTCCCGCCCAGCACCTTGATGCACATGAGCGTGCGCGCACCGCTGTTGTCAGCGGCATTTAACATTGAGCGCAACTGAATCATAAAGCTGCCTTTCTACCGCGCCTTCTCGACGACCTCGAGCAGCCGCCACGACTTGTGCCGCGACATCGGCCGACACGGCGTGATGGTGACCAGATCACCGTCCTTGGAGACGCCGGCCTCGTCGTGCGCCAGCAGCTTGGTCGTGCGGCGGATGTACTTGCCGTAGGTCGGATGCTTCACCAGCCGCTCGATCTCGACGGCGATGGTCTTGTGCATCTTGGTGCTCACCACGCGCCCGGTCAGGGTGCGCGCGCCCTTGGCCTCCACCTTGGAGTCCGGCGACTTGCTCTGTTGCTCGCTCACTTCTTGCCTCCGGCCTGCGCCGTCTGCTTCTGCCGCAGTACCGTCTTGACGCGCGCGATGTTGCGACGCGCCGCGGTGAACTGGTCGGGCTTGGGTTGTTGACCGGTGGCCCGCTGCATGCGCAGCGAGAACTGCTCCTTGCGCAGCTTCACCAGCTCCTCGCTCAGCTCCTCGGCCGAGTGCTCCAGCAGCTTCTGCCGGTACTGCTTCACCTGGTTCAGTTTCATCAGCGCACCTGCCGCTTCACGAAAGAGGTGGATACCGACAGCTTCGAGCCGGCGAGCCGGAATGCCTCGCGCGCGGTGGTTTCGTCCACGCCTTCCATCTCGAACAGCACCTTGCCGGGCTGTACGCGCGCCACGTAGTACTCGACGTTGCCCTTGCCCGAGCCCATGCGCACCTCGAGCGGCTTCTTGGAGATCGGCACGTCCGGGCACACGCGGATCCAGATCTGGCCGCCGCGCTTCACGTAGCGCGCCATGGCGCGGCGTGCAGCCTCGATCTCGCGCGCGGTCATGCGCGCGCGGCTGGTGGCCTTGAGGCCGAATTCGCCGAAGGACACGTTGGCGCCGCGCTGTGCCAGGCCGGCGTTGCGGCCCTTGAACTGCTTGCGGTACTTGGTGCGTTTAGGCTGCAGCATGCTCACGTCCTAGTCCTTATGCCTGCGCCGGCGCCTCGGCCGCAGCGGCCGGCGGCGGCGGGGCGGCGGCCGCGGCCTCGCCCTTGGGCGCCTCCGCCTTGGCGGCCTCGGCCTCGGGGGCCGCTTCCGCGAGCTCGGTCTTGTCGAATACCTCGCCCTTGAAGATCCAGACCTTGACGCCGATGACGCCGTAGGTGGTGCTCGCCTCGGACAGGCCGTAGTCGATGTCGGCGCGGAAGGTGTGCAGCGGGATGCGTCCCTCGCGGTACCACTCGGTGCGGGCGATTTCCGAGCCGTTCAGGCGCCCGGAGACGCGCACCTTCACCCCGAGCGCGCCCGAGCGCATGGTGCTCATCACTGCGCGCTTCATGGCGCGACGGAACATCACGCGCTTCTCGATCTGCTGCGCGATGGAGTCGGCGACCAGCTGCGAGTCGAGCTCGGGCTTGCGGATCTCGGCGATGTTGAGACGCACGTCGCTGACCGCCATGCCGAGCAGTGCCGCGGTTTCCTGACGCAGCTTCTCGATGTCCTCGCCCTTCTTGCCGATGACGATGCCGGGGCGCGCGGTCTGGATGGTGATGTTCACCTTCTTGGCAGCGCGCTCGATCAGCACGCGGCTGACGGAGGCGTCCTTGAGCTTGTGCTTGAGGAACTCGCGCACGCGGAAGTCAGTGTGCACGTGCTGCGGGAACTGCTTCTTGCCCGCGTACCAGCGGCTGGTCCAGTCGCGCGTGATACCCAGGCGGATGCCCAGCGGATTGACCTTCTGACCCATGCGTTAGTCCTTCTTGCCGTCGCTGACGCCGACGGTGATGTGGCTGTTGCGCTTGACGATGCGCGCGCCGCGCCCCTTGGCGCGGGCGGCAAAGCGCTTGAGCATCGGCGCCGCGTCCACGTGGATGAGCGACACCTTCAGTTCGTCGATGTCGGCGCCGTGGTTGTGCTCGGCGTTGGCGACCGCCGACTCGAGCACTTTGCGCACCAGCTCGGCACCCTTCTTCGGCATGAACTTGAGCGTCGAGATCGCCTTGCCGGCGTTCTGCCCGCGCACCACATCCGCCACCAGGCGGCACTTCTGCGGCGAGATGCGCGCATAACGCAGTTTGGAGATGACTTGCATCGTGGCTCGTCCGGCGCCCTAGGCGGCCGCCTCCACCTTGCGGTCGCCCGAATGCGCCTTGAAAGTGCGCGTCGGCGAGAACTCGCCCAGCTTGTGGCCGACCATGTTCTCGGAGATCAGCACCGGGATGTGCTGGCGGCCGTTGTGCACGGCGATCGTCAGGCCCACCATCTCCGGGATCACCATCGAGCGGCGCGACCAGGTCTTGATCGGCTTGCGGTCGTTCTTCGCGGAAGCCACCTGCACCTTCTTGGCGAGGTGCAGATCGACGAACGGGCCTTTCTTCAATGAACGTGGCATGTGTGTCTCGCGCTACTTCAGCGGATACGGTTCTTACGACGCTGGACAATCATGTTGTCCGTACGCTTGTTGTGACGGGTCTTGAGACCTTTGGTGTTCCAGCCCCACGGCGACACCGGGTGCGGATTTCCCTGGCCGGACTTACCCTCGCCGCCACCGTGCGGATGGTCGACCGGGTTCATGGCGAGTCCGCGCACCGTGGGGCGCACGCCCTTCCAGCGCTTGGCGCCGGCCTTGCCGTAGCTGCGCAGGTTGTGCTCATCGTTCCCCACCTCACCGATGGTGGCGCGGCAGTCGATGTGCACCTTGCGGGTCTCGCCCGACTTGAGCCGCAGATAGGCGTAGATGCCCTCGCGCGCGGTGAACGACACCGAGGCGCCGGCGCTGCGTGCCAGCTGGCCACCGCGGCCGGGCTTCATCTCCACGTTGTGGATGATCGAACCCACCGGGACGTGACGCAGCGTCATGGCGTTGCCGGCCTTGATCGGTGCATCCGCGCCCGAGCGCACCTCGTCACCGGGCTTCATGCCCTTGGCGGCGAGGATGTAGCGCCACTCGCCGTCCGGATACTTGACCAGGGCGATGTGGCTGGTGCGGTTCGGGTCGTACTCGAGCTGCTCGATGACGCCGGTGATGCCGTCCTTGTCACGCTTGAAGTCGATGAGGCGGTACTTCTGGCGTGAGCCACCGCCGTGATGGCGCGTGGTGATACGGCCGACGTTGTTGCGCGCACCCGTCTTGTTCTGGTGCGCGGTGAGCGCCATGTGCGGGCCGCCCTTGTGCAGGTGCGAGCGGTCGATCTTGACCACCGCGCGCGTGCCCGGAGTTCTCGGCTTGTACTTGATGAGAGCCATGAAACGTAACCTCTCAGGCCTTGGCGCGCGCTTCGTAGTCGATGGTCTGGCCCGGGCGCAGGCTCACGTAAGCCTTCTTCCAGTCCTGCGTACGGCCGTGAGTGCGGCCGAAGCGGCGCGTCTTGCCGGGCTCGTTGACCACCTGCACGCCGGCCACCTTGACGTCGAACATGAGCTCGACCGCCTGCTTGATGTCGGTCTTGGTGGCCTCGCGGCGCACCTTGAAGGTGTACTGGTTGTGGTTCTGCATGGCGAGCGAGGTCTTCTCGGTGACATGCGGAGCGATCAGCACGCTCATCAGCTGCTCGCGCTTCATTGCAGGCGCTCCTCGATCAGCTTCACCGCGCCAATGGTCATCAGCACCTTGTCGTAGGCGGCGAGCGCCAGCGGGTTGAGTGCGCTCGCTTCGAGCACCTCGACGTGCGGCAGGTTGCGCGCGGCGAGCGACAGCTTCTCATCGCCGGCCTCGATCACGATCAGCACCGAGGGGAGTGACCATTCCTTGAGGCGGCTCGCCAGCAGCCGGGTCTTGGGAGCATCGAGCTCGATGCCGTCGGTCACCAGCAGGCGCTCGGTGCGCGCAAGCTCCGCCAGCATCGAGCGGATCGCGCCGCGATACATCTTGCGGTTCACCTTCTGGGCGAAATCGCGCGGTTTGGCCGCAAAGGTCTTGCCACCACCGACCCAGATGGGCGAGCGGCTGGAGCCGGCGCGCGCCTGGCCGGTGCCCTTCTGCGCGTGCGGCTTGCGGCCGCCACCGCGCACCTCGGCGCGCGACTTCTGCGCCTTGGTACCGGCGCGGCCGGCATTGCGGTAGGCGGTCAGCACCTGGTGCACCAGCGCCTCGTTGAACTTGCCACCGAAGGTGGCCTCCGATACCTGCAGCGTCGAGTCGCCGCTCACTGATTTCAGTTTCATGGGCGCTTACTTCTTTCCAGCCTTGGCCGGATCCTTCGACGGGGCGTTGCCGATCTTGCTCGGGGCCACCGTCTTGCGCTTCGCACGGCGCGCCGCCTTGAGCGAGGAGCGCACGATCACCTGGCCGCCCTCGGCGCCGGGCACGGCCCCGCGCACCAGCAGCAGATTGCGCTCAAGATCGACCTGCACCACTTTGAGGTTCTCGGTCGTGCGCCGCACGACGCCCATGTGGCCGGCCATGCGGCGGCCCTTGAATACACGGCCCGGCGTCTGGCGCTGGCCGATCGAGCCGGGGGAACGGTGCGACAGTGACACGCCGTGGGTCGCGGGCAGACCGCCGAAGTTGTGACGCTTCATCACACCGGCGAAACCCTTGCCGATGGTGGTGCCGGTCACATCGACCGCCTCGCCTTCCTTGAAGATGTCGGCCTTGATCTCACTGCCGGCCTTCACCTCGGTCGTGTCGGACTCGGTCAGGCGGAACTCGACCAGGGCACGACCCGGAGCGACGCTGGCGCGGGCGTAATGACCCTGCACGGCCTTGGAATACAGCTGCGGGCGGCGCGTGCCATAGGTGACCTGGACGGCGCGATAGCCATCCTTGTCTTTTTCCTTCACCTGCGTGACGCGGTTCGGCAGAACCTCGATCACGGTCACCGGAACGGTTTCGCCGGCGTCCGTGAACACGCGCGTCATGCCGGCCTTGCGGCCGACCAGTCCGATAGCCATTTCTGTCCTCACTTCACACCCGCGGGCACTGCGATGGGCCCCGCGAGACTCAGGGATCGCGAGCTAAGTTATTGAGACGACAGGAGATTGCGCACTCCCGGGCGGGGTGCGCCAGTCTCGAGTGGTCTTGGGACCCCGTGTCCCAACCTCGCCCGATGCCGCTTCAAGCGACTAACCCCCGGAAATGCCGGGGGCCAAAAAGGGCGCGCAGTATAGGCTCGGCCGCGAGGCGGATCAACAGCCCTGGCAGAGTTTTTGCACTGGACGCGGCCGCCTCAAGCCGGCTTACGCCGGACTCACCACCTGTGCCGGGAGCCGAGAAAGAGTAAGGCCCCGTCCCCGGGGCGTTCTCGCGCAAAAGACGACTGTGGCCTCAGTTCAGCTTGATCTGAACGTCGACGCCCGCCGGCAGCTCGAGCTTCATGAGCGCGTCCACCGTCTTGTCGGTGGGGTTCATGATGTCCATGAGGCGCTTGTGCGTGCGCAGCTCGAACTGGTCGCGCGCGTCCTTGTCACCGTGCGGCGAGACCAGCAGCGTGAAGCGCTCCATCTTGGTCGGCAGCGGCACCGGACCCTTGACGGTGGCACCGGTGCGCTTGGCGGTTTCGACGATCTCGCGCGCCGAGGAATCGATCAGGCGATGGTCGAACGCCTTCAGGCGAATACGGATGTTCTGGTTGGCCATGTGCGTTCTCTCCAGCGCGCTCTAGCAGTCTATTTCAGGATCTTGGACACGACGCCTGCGCCGACGGTCTTGCCACCCTCACGGATGGCAAAGCGCAGTCCGTCTTCCATCGCGATCGGGCTGATCAGCTCGATCGTCATCTTGATGTTGTCCCC
>Ga0210398_10003117_pt1 | contig 15992 bp, 12 predicted proteins | sample IncBWC4OmetaG_FD_161047 | JGI IMG/M metagenome (GOLD analysis project Ga0210398, IMG submission 161047) | Forest soil microbial communities from Barre Woods Harvard Forest LTER site, Petersham, Massachusetts, United States - Inc-BW-C-4-O | ecosystem: Environmental > Terrestrial > Soil >...
CTCGAAAGCAGTTTTCACCACAGTGGACCGCTGGGCCCGGCACCCGCCCCAGTTGTCCCCGTTGGCAGCGGTCCGGAGATCGTGCTCAACCTGAGCAATGGCAGCAACGGTACGACTCCAGAGCAGATTAGGAACAACATTAGTAATCCAGGCAACGGCTCACCGGAACAAGTTTCTCTCAGCGTGGGCAATCAACAAGAATCATCCCAGCCTGAGATCACCTTCAATTTGAATCCGAACAGCAACGAACCAATCGTTTTGAACCTGGTCGATTCCTCCAGTTCTGGCTCCTCGAGCGGCACGTCGTCGACGAGCGCGGCCAGCAGTGGGGGCCTCAGCGTTTCGGCTTGAAAAACGGCAATCGGATCGGCACTGTGAGCAGGGTGCCCTCCCCTGCCTACCCACCTACACGGTGCCGGCTGGGTTGCTGCCGAGAATTTCCCATCTGGCCGCGGAAATGCAAATCGGAGCTCGCCAAATGACTATAGAGGAAACCATGATTGCCTTGCAGCAAAATCTCGGGAAATCCAAAGCGTGAACGTCAACCAGTCTTTGGAATGAAAATGGAAGCGTACGAACGGGGAGTGTACTGGCTGCACCGGGCCCAAGATCAACGTGGAATATAGTCGTCGAGCAGCGGTAACACCTTGTAGGTGAACCGAAGCAGCCTTTGCTCCGCGACGTCAGGTCGTTCGTCCGCCAACATGTCCGCCATAATGCGAACCAGGGCACCATCGCTGCGGTTCATATGAATCGCGTCTTTTACCAGATAGAACTTGGCCCAGTATTCGCTGGCCACTCCGCGGTCATGAGCCCAGTACCAATACAGAACCAGTTTGCGCGCGCCATACCGGGCGACGACATAACGGTTCGCTGGAAAAGGAGCGTGGCCCGGCGGCGAAAGAATGATCCGGTCATTGGATTCTGGGGTCCATCCGGCGCCGGGGAGGCAATTCTGGGGTGAATGGATGGTATCCCCGGCGCGCTGGCTCGGAAAGTATGCCAGGAACAGATCGACGAGGGGCAGGTCGCTGCCCGGATCGGAATAGTTGCGCACCAGGAAATCGCCTGGTCCCAAAACCTCGAGCGTGTCTTTATCGAGCGGAATGTCGGTACCGCTCCAGTTGCCAAGTTGTCGGGGAAAACGGGAGAGAGGCAAGTGTGCGGGAACATTCTCGCGACCCCCACGCGCCTGGAGCAGAATTGCCGTCAGCCCGATGAAGCCGGCGGCCAGAATAAAGCGCCATCCGCGGAGTGTTCTCATCACTTCTTTCTACCCTCTGGCCAGATCATACGGAACGCGCGATGAAGAAGATAGAGCATGACCAGGGAAGCGACAAACATGAGCCAGCCCTGGAACTCATGGAAAAATCCCTGTGCTTTGTCAGGGCTCCAGTATTGCACGAGCAATCCCGTGACCACGATGCGCAGGCTGTTGGCGGCGACGGCGATGGGAAGCGAGGCCAGCGCCAAGAGCACGCGGGCTAACGTCTTACGCTCCGCGAGATAGCCGTAAATCAGTGCAAGCGTGGCGAGGGACATCAGCGAGCGAATGCCGCTGCAGGCGTCGGCTACCTCCAAAGCCCAGGACGGCAGCACGATTACATTTCCCTCCCGTAAAACGGGTACGCCGAACCAAGGGAGAATCGTGCTGGCAATTTTTGACGCGAGCAACTGTAGCGGCAACGTGATCTGGTTGAAAACGATAGCAGGGATAGGGATCATCAGCGCCAGGAATGCCCAGGGGAAAAGAACGGCGCGGAAAAAACTCCAACCCAGCAAGAGAACGGTCAATCCGGCCAGCACGATGAGCAGGGAGAAACGCGAAAGAAAAATCTCAGCGCCCATCTGCCCAAAAGCGAGGGTGCAAAGTCCAAAGCCCAAAATGAGAAGACCCGACCACGAAGGATGCAACTTCACGCGGGCTAATCGGGACCGCTCCTGCCAGATCACAAAGCCGGTAAAAAGCGGCACAAAGAAACCGTGGGAAAAGTCTGGACTGTGCCACCATTGCGCAACCAGGTGGGTCAGCGTCGGTTCATACAGCCAGAGCAACAGCCCACAAAGGACGAGGATTTGCCAAACCGGGAGCGGCCCTGACTGGGCCAGAGGTGTCGGGCGCGCAACTGGTTGCTCCACTTGCAACACTGGGCTCAGCGAGGCGGTATCGATAGCGTTCCTGTCACAGGGGACGCCCACAGCATATGCGAAGCGATAAGTGTCCGCAATCAAAACCCGAGGGCCAGAGTCAGCGACGCTAGCGCGAGGCTGCAGAATCGGAAACCTCAAAGACTTCAACCCTTACCAAAAAACTGGACGGACCACGATGGAAAAGACGTCAGACACCATCTTTGATCCAGACATAACAAAAACCCCCATTGGGCAACGACTTTCCCTTTTATGCCGGACGATGTGCGGCGCAATGGACCACTGGTCTGTTCCCATCAGCCATCTTATAGCCTGTAAGCTGTTGAAAACATTGATAAAATAGCCGATGAGCCCGGCCCCTCTAGTGGAATTGAAGATGGCCCTTTCCCTGCACGCCAATGGGCAAAGGGCTTTTCGCGTATGGTCAAGCCTTGGAGGATGCCGTAAGATGGGCTAGATTTCGTGCAAAGGCTCGAAAAATAGGCCCCCGGCATCGCCTCTTCCGGCTGGGTTCACCGAAATAAGTGGCATGTGCTGCTTTCCCGTGAAAGACAAAGAATTGATTCTGGGGCTATTGTCCCCAGCAGGAACCAGCGGCGGGCCTGGGCAAAAGTTACAAATTCGTTACAAAGCTTTGCTGCACAAACTAAAACAGATAGGATGGTCAACGGGTGTTTGAGCTCTATCAGGAGAGCGCATGAAGAAAGTAACCAAGCTTGCTTGCTTGGCAGTGTTAGGTTTTGTGGCGATCGGCATGCTGGCCCAGGGCGGCACGGGCACGGCGGCACCTAAGCCTGCGCCAGCGGTTGCCCCCGAGGCAGGGATGCCTGCCCCCGAGACCCCGGCCGATTACGTGATCGGGGCAGATGATACGCTGCACATCTCGGTTTGGAAGGAACCTGATATTACCGCCACATTGCCGGTACGCTCCGACGGCAAGATTTCACTTCCGCTGCTAAACGATGTACCGGCGGCGGGGCTGACACCAGAGCAGTTGGGAGCTTCAATCACGGAGAAATTGAAGAAGTATATCGCCGATCCCCGCGTGACCGTGGTGGTGACCGCGATGAACAGCCGGAGAATCTTCGTAACCGGTGAAGTGACGCATACCGGAGCGATGCCTCTACTGCCCCACATGACCGTCTTGCAGGCGCTGTCGAGCGCGGGCTTTACTCAATTTGCCAACCTGAAGCGCATTTACCTCTTGCGCACCGAAAACGGCCGGCAGGTAAAGATACCATTCAACTACAAGGAAGTCGTGAAGGGTGATCATCCGGAGCAAAACATCTTGTTAAGACCTGGCGACACGGTGGTGGTGCCTTAAGGAATTGTGATGACGAAACGCCATAGTCTTTGGGGACTGGTTGTGCTAGTGGTGGCGTACAGCCTTGCCTGGGGCCAAGACGATTCCGCCCAGCAACCTGCCAATAGCGCTGCTCAAACCAATCCGCAGCAGCCGGTACCGGCGTACGGCCCGGCCAATGGGGAGCCGAGCGGCAGCGAAAACCCACCCATCTCGGGAGTGGACATGCCCAACCTGGAACCGCACGCCGCGCCGTTGAGTTACCTGCAGGCGGGTGCGCACGTGAGCGAGTCGGTCGATTCCAATATCGAGAATTCTCTGGGTGGGTCAAGTGCTCAATCACTCACGCGGGCGGAAGGAAGCCTGGAGTTGCAACGACTATGGAGCCACTATGACTTGTCCCTCGACTACCTTGGGGGAGTGGGTTACTACAACGCATCGGGTATCGGCCTTAAGCAGGTCCAGGAACTAGGCTTTTATCAGAAGATCACATGGAAGAGAGGAGAGTTCGGAATTCGTGACGCCTTCAGCTACCAGCCCGAGGGCACTTTCGGCAGTTCCTATGGCTCGGTCGGGGCGACCGGAGCGGGGCTCGGCGAAGTCGGCGCTTTTTTTGGAGGGTCAGCATTGGGGGCCCTGGGCGTGGTCCCGCGAATCATGAACCTCAGCCTAGCCGATGCCGTCGAAACTTTGACTCCAAAGTCTTCTATTACCGCTACGGCCGGATACGGGTTCGTGCATTTTCTGCAGAACGAGCCCGGTACCAATAGTGCATTCATTGGAGACAGCCAAGTCTCGGGTGAATTGGGCTACAACCGCATCCTCGGGCCACACGATCAGGGGGCGATTGTGTACGGCTACCAGGGTTTTCAATTCTCCACCGGCGTTACTTTCCATGCCAATGTGATCCAGCTTATGTGGGGGCATCGCATTTCCGGACGCATGGATTTTCTGGTGAGCGCCGGACCGCAGTTCCTGCAAGTGAACCACTTGCTTGCGCCGGTAAACCCCCAGACTCCTGCCGACACGGTGCCGCCGTGTGTAAGCGAACCTGACCTGACCGTTGAGTGTCCTACGAATGATCTTCGTGTCTCCGCTGCCGGGCGGGCCTTATTCCGCTACCAGTTTCCCAGAGTCAGTCTGGAGGCGGCATACGAACATTTTCTGACCAGCGGATCTGGTCTGTTTGCAGGAGCCGAGAGTGACATCGCCCGAGTGAACGCGAGCCGACCTTTGGGCCGGGTCTGGTCCGCTTTTGCCAACGTTGGCTACTCACGGAACAGCCGTGTGACCCCAGAGGATTGCTCGTTGAATTGTCCAGGAGTGAACGCCAATGTCTACCAGTATGGCTTTGTTGGCGGTGGGGTTCACAGGATGTTCGGGCGGACTTTGCTGGGTTTCGCAAGCTATCAATTCAACAAATTGCTCTTTGACAGCTCGTATTGCGGGCCGGTTCCTTGCAACCGCGCTTCGAATCGACAGGTGGTAACGATTGGATTGGATTGGACGCCGCGGCCAATCCGGCTCGACTGATCTGCGTCTGGCCTTTCGAGGCCGGAGGAATGGTATTGAAATGGAAAACCGTGAACTAACGATGGACGATTATCTGGCGATGGCACGCCGCCGGATGAAAATGATTTTGATTCCAGCGCTACTGGCGCCACTGGCTGGGTTTGCCGTTTCCTATCTTTTCTCCTCCAAATACACGTCCCAGTCGCTAGTGCTGGTGGAAGGCCAAAAAGTCCCCGAGGGAATCGTTCAGCCTGTGGTCACCACCGATTTAACCGAGCGCATTGCCACCTTGCAACAGCAGGTGCTCACCCAGAGCCGCTTGCGACCGATGCTCGAGCGTGCCGGTCTGGTGAAGCCCGGGCAGAACGCGGATGACGCAATCGAAGCCATCCGGAACAACATGGCGGTCGAACCGGTGGAGACCAATCTCTTGGAGATTGGCAGCCCCAAGAAAAAGCCCGGCCCCCAGTCCAGCCCGGTCCCAGGTTTCTATATTAAGTACACCTCCGGGAATCCGCGCGAGGCGCAGCAGCTATGTAACGAACTGACATCTCTGATGCTGGAGGAGAACCTGAGGTCGCGCGAGGATGTCGCCCGCGGCACGACAGACTTTCTCGGCAAGCAGGTCGATTCCACCAAGCGCAACCTGGATGAACTCGATAGCAAACTGGCCGCGTTCAAGAAGCAGTACATGGGACAGCTCCCGGGGGACGAAGACAACAATCTGAAAATCCTGATGGGGTTGAACTCGCAGCTCGACGCCAACACTCAGACGTTAGGTCGTGCGCAGCAGGACAAAGCCTACACGGAAGCTCTGTTGGCCCAGCAGATATCAGCCTGGAAAAGTGCGCAGGGTTCCAATAACCCGCAGACTCTTCAGCAGCAAATGACGCAATTGCAAGCTCAACTCATCGACCTCGAGGCGCGCTACACGCCCGATCACCCGGATGTAATCAAAATCCAGGCTGATATTCGCGAAGTCAAGAAGAAACTGGACGAAATGAACAACGCCTCGAGCCAACCGGAGAGCAAAACGCCAGATAAGGAATCTGGCTCGGACCCGCCCGAGATTCGCCAGTTACGCTTGCAAGTGCATCAATACGAGGACCTCATCGCGCAGGCCTCGCGTGATCAGAAAAAGCTCCAACAGGAAATCTCGGTTTACGAGGGTCGCGTTGCGTTGAGCCCCGCCATTGAAGAACAGTACAAGCAATTAGCCCGAGATTACGACAATACGCAGAAGGTGTACCAGGATCTGTTGGCGAACCAGAGTAAGTCAGATATCGCGCTGAAGATGGAGCAGCAACAGGAGGGAGAACAGATGCGCCTGTTGAATCCCGCCAGTGTGCCGGACTCGCCCAGTTTCCCCAACCGCCTTTTCTTTGCTGGAGGCGGGCTGGGAGCCGGTTTTGCGCTGGCCCTCGGTCTCGCCCTCTGGCTGGAGTTTCTCGACAAGTCGATTCGTACCCAGGCGGACGCGGAGGCGGCTCTGGAGTTGCCCATGCTGGTGGCAATGCCGTGGGTGGTAGAGATGGTGCCGGCGAATGGCCATGGAAAGGGCCACTTCTGGAAGCGGAACAAGCGGCCGGAGGCAAGGGAGACGGCGAGACTTTAAGGCAAGTCTTGAGTCAAGGACATGTACAAAGAATTCTTCGGACTGCGTGCGAACCCGTTTAACGTCAATCCTGATCCGCGTTACCTATTCCTGACGCGGCATACCGAGGAGGCGCTGGCGTGTCTCACCTACGGCATCCAGAGTCGCAAGGGCTTTGTGCTGCTCACTGGGGAGGTGGGCACGGGCAAGACCACGCTCATCAACAAACTCCTGGAGTGGCTCCGCCTGCAACAGGTGGCGACCGCCTTCGTCTTCAACTCGCGCCTGAACACCACACAGTTTCTCGACTACATGATGGCTGACTTTGGCATTCCCTGCGATTCGAAGGCCAAGAGCCAGGTCTTGCTGCGGCTCTACAACTGGCTGCTGGATCGATATCGCGCGGGCGAGACTGCTGTGCTCATCGTGGACGAAGCCCAGAACCTCACCGACGAAGTGTTGGAAGAAATTCGAATGCTCACCAATCTCGAGACCTTCACCGAGAAGTTGCTGCAGATTGTGCTGGTCGGTCAGCCAGAGCTCGAACAGAGGTTAAAGCGGCCGCAGCTGCGCCAGTTGCGTCAGAGGTTGAGCCTGCGGGCGAAAACCTATCCTCTCACCTTGGAAGAAACCAAGGCTTACATTCAGCAGCGGTTGCGGATCGCGGGTGCGAGCGGGCAGCAGATCTTTGACCCGGAATCAGTGGTGGAGATACATCGCTATGCCAACGGCATTCCTCGCGTCATCAACCTATTGTGTGAGCACTGTTTGGTCAGTGCGTTTGTGGATCAACAGAAAGTGATCGGACCCTCCGTCGTCGAGGCGGTGGCGCGAGATTTCGATCTGGGTGAAGGCACTGCCGCGGGGGTCTCGACCCCAGCTCCTCCCGCGACCGGCAACGGGAAGCCCGATCTGCTGGAAGCGTTCCGCTCTCTCGCGAACCTGGCTGATCGGTTGCGCGAAGAAGAGAAGGATCCCCCCATGGAAAGGAAGTTATGAGCAGAATTCACGAAGCCCTAAAGAAGGCCGAACTGGAACGGGCGGCCTCGCAGGGAGGTCTGCCCCAGCCCAATTACGCGACCGAGGGTCCGGCCGAGCCCTCAGGGACGCCGAGGGTGGAAGAGCAGCCCGTCGAGGCGGGTGCGGGCCGTCCTTCGAATGGAGAGATACCCCTCACCTCGACCATGCCGTCATTCGGCGGCCCATTCAATCTGGATACCTTGATGGCCCGCTGCATTCCCCAGTCTTGGGCGCCGGACGGCACGACCATGCTGTTCTTTAACGGCGACGAGAAGGCGCGCGGCGCCGAGGAATTTCGGACGCTGCGCTCCCGTCTCTACTCCGCGCGCGAAAAGATGGCGCTGAAGAAGATCCTGGTGACCAGCGCCCTGCCGAAAGAAGGGAAGTCGTTTACGGCGGCGAATCTTGCTCAAGTCCTGGCGCGCCAGCATGGCCGCCGAGTGCTGTTGATCGATGCCGACTTGCGTGGCCCGCGGCTGCACATGATGCTGGGCACAACGTCGTCGCCGGGGCTGGCGGATTATTTGCAGGACGGAGGCGACGAATTCTCCATCATGCAGCGAGGGCCGATGGAAAATCTGTTTTTCATTCCGAGCGGCCATGAGATTTCCAATCCCGCTGAGTTGGTGGCCAACGGTCGATTGCGAATCTTGATGCAGCGGGTTGAGTCTTTGTTTGAGTGGATCATCGTCGATTCGCCCCCGGCTCTCCCCGTTTCCGATGCCAGCATACTGGCCAAAGCCTGCGATGGTGTTCTCATGGTTGTGCGCTCCAATGCGACCCCAGTGGATATGGCGCGCCGGGCACGGCAAGAATTTGCAGAGGAAGCGCTCCTTGGAGTTGTGCTCAATGGCACCCGTGAGGACGTGCTGCCCTACACGCGCTATTACTACGACGAATTTCAGACGAATACGATCGAATCCAAGACCTAGGAAACAGGGAACCCGTGATCCGGCTGTTCAAAGTCTATTATCCGTTGCGCATGCTGGTTTTGCTGGCGGGTGAGGCCTTGATCGTATGGGTTTCTTTCGTGTCCGGTACCATGCTGCGGAACCAGGACAGCTGGTTGCTGCTCAACGTCGACGGCGGATACCTTAAGATCCTTATCGTCACCGCGGTCGTACTGCTGTTTTCCCATTGGTTGGACCTCTACGACTCCTCCAGCCTCGATAAGAATTGGGAGCAAAGTTTTCGCATTCTGCTCGTGATGGGGTTCGTAGCGCTCGCCCTTTCTGCGGTTGGTTTCCTGTTTCCAGAGTTCTTGCCGGGAAATGGTTCGGCTCTGTTGGGGCTCACCATCCTTACCGTCACTTTGTTTTGCTGGCGGGGAGCCTACAGTTGGATGGTGAAACAACCCTTCATGCGGGAGCGGGTGTACGTGCTGGGCACGGGAGAGCGCGCTGAGAGACTGGTCACCGGCCTGCGCCAGCGCTCGACTCTGGGCATTGAAGTCGTGGGTTGGACGGGAAGCGTCCAGGGTGAGTTGACGCGAGAATCGGTAGCGGGAGATCTGCTGGAGATAGCACGCGGACAAGGTGTACACCGCGTGATTGTGGCTTTCCCGGATCGCCGCGGTACTTTGCCTGTCGAAGAACTGTTGGAATTGAAGTTGGGAGGAGTGCGGGTCGAAGAGGCAACTTCATGGCTTGAGAAAATCTCAGGGAGGATCGAAGTCGAACAGCTCTATCCGAGTTGGTTGATCTTTACCGAAGGATTTCGCTTCAGCGTCTTCTTCCGGATGGTGCGGCGGGTGCTGAACTTCTCTGTGGCTTTGCTGGCCCTCGTGGTTTCGCTTCCTTTGCTTCCATTCATCGTTCTAGCAGTCAAGCTGGGTTCGCCTGGCCCCGTGCTTTACCGTCAGCAGCGGGTAGGGCGGCGTGGCAAGATCTTTTATTGTTACAAATTTCGTACCATGCGCCGGGATGCAGAAGCCGACACCGGCGCCACCTGGGCCACCGATAATGATCCCCGTATCACCAGGGTCGGTAAGTTCCTGCGGTCTTCCCGACTGGACGAGATTCCGCAGTTGTGGTGCGTCCTAAAGGGGGATATGCATTTTGTAGGTCCACGGCCGGAGCGGCCTGAGTTTGTGGAGTGGCTCAGCCGAGAGATCCCATATTATGGCGTGCGTCACGTGGTTCGTCCCGGGATCACAGGTTGGGCTCAGGTTCAGTACAAGTATGGAAACACCCTGGAAGACGCGCGGGAAAAGTTGCAGTACGACCTTTTCTACATCAAGAATGCTTCGCTCGGCCTCGATCTTCTAATCATGTTCGAAACGATCAAGATCGTGCTGATTGGTCGTGGCGCCAAATAAAACGGGGCTGAAGGACTTTCAGCTGGAACGGGTTCGGGGGATACAGGGTGAAATGGATTTTCTGGGTAGCGGCTGGTCTGATTGCCTACACCTATGTGGGGTACCTGTGTTGGCTGCGCCTGCGCCTGTTGTGGCGGTACCATCCGGTGATTCGAGGTGCCTGTACCCCGTCGGTGTCGATCGTCATGGTCGTCCACAATGAGGAGCTGGTGCTCGAAAGGAAACTCGAGAACCTCTTTGCGTGTGGCTATCCGCTCGAGCAGATCATAGTCGTGTCCGACGGATCTACGGACCGCACCGAGGAAATTTTGCGCAGCTACGGGCCGGGTTCGCCAGTGCAAGTGATTTTGAATCAGGTGTCCCTGGGGAAAGCCTCCGGACTGAACGACGCCTTGCAAGTGACGCAAGCCGAAATCGTCGTATTTACAGATGCGCGTCAGGAGCTTGAAGCAACCGCAATTCGCCTGCTGATGGAAAATTTCGCCGATCCTGAAGTGGGATGCGTGAGCGGCGAACTGATGCTGGGGCACACTCACGAAGGCGAGAGCCGGCAGGGACTCAGCATGTACTGGCGCATCGAGAAGGAAGTTCGGAAGCTGGAATCTGCCTCGGGCTCAGTGGTGGGCGCCACCGGCGCATTTTACGCTGTTCGCCGAGAACTGCTTACGCCGGTACCCGTGGGGACAATTTTGGATGACCTTTACGTCCCAATGCAGGTGGTTCGACAAGGGAAGCGGGTAGTGTTTGACGCTCGCGCTCGAGCCTGGGACAGTCCGAATTTGGGTTTGGAGAGAGAGTTTTCGCGCAAGGTACGCACGCTGGGCGGCAACTATCAACTGCTGCAACTGGCCCCCTGGCTGCTGAGCAGCGGGAATCCCATCCGTTTCGAGTTTGTCAGCCACAAGATGCTGCGTTTGGTTATTCCCTTCGCACTGGCAGCATTGCTGCTGGCTTGTTTTGCGCTACCCGGTGTTTTCTATAGGACTGCACTGATTCTGCAGCTGGCCTTCTATGGGCTCGGAGTGCTGGCGCTATGCCGGCTGATCACGCGGGGGGTGCTGGCGCGCATTGCCGACGCCGCCGGTACGTTCGTGCTGCTGAATGGAGCAGCCCTGGTCGCTTTGATCAACTTTGTTGCAGGGAGGCGTGCAGCATGGACGCGTTAACCTGTGGTCCGCTCCTTGGAGGTTGGAGCTTCCGCATGAAGCCCGTCTTGGGCCTTCATCGGTCACACGAGGCTGACGGGAAGGATTGGAAGTAAGCCATTCATGACGACGCAGACCACAGGGGCCGGAACTCGGCCGCATTATGAACGATGGAAGGCCCGGGGCAAGGAAGTTGTTTCCCCCCTGAAACGGCGCCCGTTTGCCTTTGGCTTATTGGTGGCGTTTTTTGTCCTCTTCTACTACCGGCCCGAAGATTTTATTAAACCTCTGGCGTACGTTCCGATGGCGAAATTCGTGGGCATACTTGCCTTTGGCGCGCTGATTTTCGGAATGGCGGGGAGCGGAAGAGTGAAGGTCCCGAAGACCATTAGGCTTTTGTGGTTGCTTCTGCTGCAGATGACCATCTGTATCCCGTTCGCGATTTGGCCTGGCGGCGCTTTTGACATGGTGTATGGGCACTTTGCTAAAGGGGTGGTGATAGCCATGCTGATCAGCATGGTGGTGGTATCGCTGGAGGAGATCCGCAGGCTGTTGTGGATTCAGGTGAGTGCGGTAACCCTGGTGATTGTCCTTTCCATCGTTATGCGCAACTATGGCCCCGAGGGTAGGCTCTTTGGGGTTCAAAAAAGTATTCTGGAGAATCCTAATGACCTTGCCATCAACATCGCCATCGCGTTTCCTCTGGCGCTAGCCTTCATGCTGCAGGCGCGGGCCTTCAAAAAGGTGATTTGGATTCTGGGACTGGGTTTCATGTGCGTTGGGGTAGTGCTCACGGGCTCGCGCAGCGGACTGCTGGCTCTCATCACGAGCGTCGCAGTTAGCATTTGGGAATTCGGAATCAAGGGAAAACGGCGCCAGTTGGTGGTGGCCACGATCATCATTCTGGTGTTGGGTTTCGGCCTCGCCATCTCGAATACCCATTACCGACTGCGCGTCGAAAGCATCTTTATGGGGAACGTAGAAGGCTTGCAAGCCGGGGAGACCGGATCTATCGAAAACAGGAAATACCTGTTGAGATTAAGCACTATGACGGCGTTGACACATCCCATTTTCGGCGTTGGTCCGGGCTGTTTCTTGCTGCTCACGGGTTTTCACGTGGCGCATAATTCCTATACTGAACTGCCTGCTGAGGCTGGCGTATTGGCACTCATCTTGTTTCTGATGGCGCTGTTCACAGCGTTCGGCAATACTCGGGTGATCCGGAGGTCGCGAAGGTATCGGGAAGACCCGCAATTCGCGCTTCTGACCCAGGCCCTGTGGGCAGGATTGGCAGCCTACCTTACAGGATCGGCTTTCGCTTCGACCGAGTACAACATGTATGCTTATGTCGTGATGGGTTACACTTGCGCGATGGTGAGAATTGTCAGCGTACCGTCACCGGCACCCGACGATAAACCGGCACCTTCCGTTCGCAGCAAATTCGATTACGCCGGCCGGCGCAAGACCCAAATGGCCTGGAGTCGCTGATCTCTCTCCGTTTAGGAATCAAATAGATTGATGCAGGACCGTTTTTGAGTTTTCCGGGAAGTGCAGTGGTCAAGCCGCGGAGGGCACGTGTGGATTACTAGAAAGCTGCTGCAGACTGAATCAGAATGGAACCCAAAAGTGATGGCGGGTCGAGTTCTGACCCGCGTCCTTCCTGATAGCGTTCTGCACTCCTTGCTGAAGCGCTACTATGCCTACCTCTTGAGCCACCGGATGACCTTTCCTGAACGGGACCAGTTTCTTGCAGGGTGCCTTGTGTCGGAAGGAGATTCTGTAATCGATATAGGAGGTTCGATCGGCGGGTACACGAGATTTCTTTCGGAAAAGGTCGGCCCGCGCGGCCGCGTCTACACTTTCGAGCCGAATCCGTCGACCTTCGATTTTCTGTCCCACAATGTGGCCTCTCTGAAATTGCCCAACGTCGAGCTCTTCGACGTGGCACTTTCCGACACGGCGGGTACTGCCGAACTGAAAATTCCCCGGTACCGGTGGGGATCGGAGTGCCACTACGACGCCCGGCTCGACGGTCCGATGCGCCCGAAATGGAAGAGCGTCACTGTGAGCAAGGGAACTCTCGACTCCTACCTTGCGGACAAGCCAATCTCATTTATCAAGTGCGATGTCAACGATCACGAGTTGCCCTGTTTGCGCGGGGCGGCGAATCTGCTTTCCCGCTCGAAACCGGCCATACTCATTGAAATCCTGAAAAATCCCGACGATCCCGCAAGCAGCGCCTATCAGAGTTTTGCCCTGCTGCGTGAGGCCGGGTATGAAGGATTTTGTTTGAAAGATGACGAACTGCACCGCCGTCAGCCAGGAGAGCAAAGCCAAAACTACTTCTTTTTGATGCCCGCCCACATCGATCATTTGTCACGGCTGGGTGTGGTGCGGGCAGCAGCTCATTCCAAAGACGAGTTCAAACTGTGCGGCGCGGCTGCGGAAAGATAGCAGGGATCGGCAGAGACCATTGGCCAGGGCACATTGGCCAAGGCATATCGGCTCGTGGGGATGGCGGCGCTCTGACAGTGGATACGGTGATGGCTCATTTCGATTGCTGTCTGGTGAAACCTGGGAGTCAAAGAACGCGGCCTGAAACCATCCGCTGGGCAAGTGCTTATTTGGCATGCGGGCCAGGATGAGCCAAAGGCGAGCGACAGGCGGCGAAGACCGAATTATGGTGAAACCAGCTGAGAAAGTGTTGGCGACTTTGCATTGCCGGACTTGCGGGGAGCAGGTCCAGCCGCAAGACGACGGACTGGCTTGCCAGGTCTGCGGCAGGAGGTACCCTCTGGTAAAGGTCTTGAAGAAGATTTCTTTGGTGGGTCGCACCTGGCGCATCCTGGTCAGGTTCGACTGGTACTCGCCCTGGTATCAGTCGAAGCACACGTATGAAGAAGTCTTCCGCTGGTTCGAAAGTTGCGGTCTGGAGGATTTGCGCGTGATCGATCAGCCGCTCACGGTGCCGTGGCGGCGCCCGCTCACGGTCGATTCTGAGAAGAAACATCCCACAGAAGGGGTAAGCCAGTGTGCGGGATAGCCGGGATCGTCGATGGAACTGGGGGCCTGGTCGATGGCGCCAGCGTGCATCGCATGTGCCAGACGATTGTCCACCGCGGACCGGACGATGAAGGGATCTATGCCCAGGGCGCAGTTGGCCTGGGAATGCGGCGTTTGAGCATCATCGACTTGTCGGGTGGGCGCCAGCCCATTCACAACGAGGACGAGACGATCTGGGTAGTTTTCAACGGCGAGATTTATAACTTCCCGGAACTGCGCAGCGAACTCGAGGGCCGCGGCCACCAGTTTTATACCCACAGCGACACCGAAGTGATCGTTCATCTCTACGAAGAGATGGGGGCTGATTGTGTGCGGAAGCTGCGGGGCATGTTCGCCATCGCGCTCTACGACAAACGGCGCAACTCCCTGCTGCTGGCGCGCGACCGCCTGGGCAAAAAGCCGCTGCACTACGCGCTCGATCGCGGTCGTCTGCTATTCGGCTCCGAGATCAAGACCATCCTTGCGGTTGCTCCCGAATTGGCGGAAATCAGCGATGAAGGCCTTCTGCAGTACATGTATTTTGGCTATATCAACGATCCGCTTACAGCCTTCCGCGCGATTCACAAGCTGCCTCCGGGATACCTGTTGGAATACGCCGGCGGAAAGATCGCTGTACGTCAATATTGGGACCTGCCGGGTTTTGGCAGCCATGCCACTGCCACCGAGGACGAGTTTCTGCACGAGTTGGAAACAAGATTGGCGGAAGCCGTACGCATCCGGCTCATCAGCGATGTTCCTTTGGGTGCCATGCTGAGCGGCGGCGTGGATTCTTCGCTGGTCGTGGCTCTAATGGCGCGGGCGAGCTCGGCGCCGGTGAAGACGTTTTCCATTGGCTTCCGCAATCAGCGATTCGACGAGACTGCGTATGCGCGCAAAGTGGCTGAAAAATTCGGCACCGACCATCATGAGATGATCGTCGATCCGGACATCGAAGAGACTCTGGCATTTCTTTCCGGAACGCTGGAGGAGCCGTTCGGCGACTCCTCCATGTTGCCCACCTATCAGGTTTGCCGAATGGCACGGAAATATGTGACCGTGGCGCTTTCCGGAGACGGCGGAGACGAACTGTTTGCCGGGTATGACCGTTATGCGCTGGCAATGAAGCGAAGGGAATTGAACTGGGTTCCGCAGGGCGTGGGCAACTTCTACCGCCGCCACATTCATCCCCGCGTACCCTCCGGAATGTACGGCCGCAACCGCGCCTGGAACGTTTTGCTTTCCACGCGTGACCGCTATCTGGACGATGTTTCTGACCTTCCGGCGCTGCACCGCGAACAGAGCATTTTTTCCGAGGATTTTCTCGCAACCGCCGCCCGTCTGCCCGATCCTCTGGGAGCGTTCCAGAACTTCTACGATAATGCTCCCGCCAGTGATACGCTGAGCCGGTTGATGTATCTCGACGTGAAGACCTATCTGGCCGGGGATATTCTTACCAAGGTCGACCGCATGAGCATGGCCACATCGCTCGAGGTGCGCGTTCCGCTGCTTGACCATGTTTTTGTGGAGTGGGCTGCCGCCATGCCGGTCGAGTGGAAATTCCGCAATGGCAACAAGAAATATGTTCTAAAGAAACTGGCCGAGAGACTGGGCATTCCCGGCGAGGTGCTGCACCGCCCGAAGCGGGGATTTCAGCTTCCGCTGGTGGATTGGATGCGCAACGAGCTGAAGGAAACGCTCGGCATCCTGCTGGAGCCGCGGACGGAGCAGCGCGGCTATTTCAGCAAGCAAGCCGTGCGCACGCTGCTGAACGAGCACATGAGAGGCCGCAGAGATCGTTCCGGTACCCTGTGGCGCATGCTCGTGCTCGAGCTCTGGCACAGGAATTTTCTCGAGGCCGGAAAATTTGTGCCCACGTCCGCCTCCGGGGATGGTGGACCTGCGAAAGTGCAG
>Ga0210398_10003118_pt1 | contig 15990 bp, 14 predicted proteins | sample IncBWC4OmetaG_FD_161047 | JGI IMG/M metagenome (GOLD analysis project Ga0210398, IMG submission 161047) | Forest soil microbial communities from Barre Woods Harvard Forest LTER site, Petersham, Massachusetts, United States - Inc-BW-C-4-O | ecosystem: Environmental > Terrestrial > Soil >...
AGTACGTTGAAAAGATGATGAGCCGGGAGAATGGCGAGAGTTCGCTGACCATTGAAGAGCTGGTGCGGCAGGGGTTCTAGTGGCACTCTCGGAATCGAATCCATCTGCCGGGTTAGGCCTTTGCGCGGATTGTGTGCATGCCCGCTTGATCACATCGGATAAGGGATCGACATTTCTGCAGTGCCAGCTTTCATTTACCGATCCGCGATTTGCGAAATACCCGCAGCTACCGGTTCGCGAGTGCAGCGGATATGAGAAAAGGAGCAAAGCGTGATCAGGCGCCTGGTCGGCGATGGTCATGGCGGAGCCGAAAAGCCCTGCGCCACCCAAGACCAACGCTGCACAACCATCTCTCCGTCTTACGCTTCGACTTTCAGTTCATCCAGCGAGAGGAATTCCTGAATGATCGGCTCGTTACATTTTTCCATCTGAGCGTAGGTGCCGAAGAAAATCGACTTGCCTTCGTGCAGGAAGACGACGCGGTCGGCGAGCTTTTGCGCCAGGCCCATGTCGTGGGTGACGACGATGCTGGTGAGGTGCAGTTGGATTTTGAGGCGCTTGATGAGGTCTCCGAGCAATTGCGCCATGAGCGGGTCGACCATGGTGGTGGGCTCGTCGTAGAGAACGCATTCGGGGCGGGCGGCGAGGGCGCGAGCGATAGCCACCGAGCGCTTCATGCCGGTCGATAGATCGGAGGGCAACAGGTCGCGCATGTGATCGACGCCGACCATCTTCAGCAGGCCATCGACGACTTCGTAGATCTGCTTTTCGGATAGGCCTCCGCCTTCGCGCAGCGGAAACGCGACGTTTTCCCCGACGGTTAGCGAATCGAAGAGCGCTCCATTTTGGAAGACCATGGTGACTTTCTTGCGGATGGCTTCCATCTGCTCCTCGGTAAAATTGGTGATGTCTTCGCCGGCGACGGTTACGCATCCGGAGTCGGCCTTAAGAAAGCCCATCAGAATCTGGAGGGAGACGGACTTGCCGACGCCGCTGCGTCCGAGGATGCAGAGGGTTTCGCCGGGCATAACGCTGAAGCTGACGCGGTCGAGCACGTGATGGTCGCCGAAAGACTTGCTGACTTCACGAAACTCGATGTAGGGGCCCTGGATATTTTCGGGCGGCACGGGAACAAGGATCGGCGGATCGCTCTCCGGCTGAGCATTGACTGCCTGATCGCTAATCGGGCGATCATTGGTTGCGTGATCGGTATTCGGACGATCGTTATTAGGTCGATCGGTATTTGTCTGATCGGGGGGCATATTTAGAGTTGCGGCAAAAGCTCCCGTCGCGCCAGGTTCAAGTCTTCCGGTGTGTTCACATTGCGGAAAATTGTAGAGGAAAATCCGGCGGCCTGGATTTCGTTTTCTTCGATGACGTGAGTTGGGATGCTGTCGAACAAGGAATTGATTTTGTTTCTGCCCGCTTTCAGCGATTCTTCTGCATGCACGGCGAAACTCCGCCGATAGATGGCGCAGAGCGGCTGCAGGCGTCCTCCGGATCGGGGAACGGCCGCAATCACATCGTCGGCGCTTCGCGCCTGGCCGATCAAATACTGCAGGAACTCGCCGGTGACGAAGGGCATGTCGACGGCGAGCATAAGGTTGAGATCGGCCGATGAGCCTATAAGCGCAGCGTGGATCCCGGCTAGCGGCCCGCGGCCGGGGAAAATGTCTTCGACCACGGGTGCAAACGAGGCAAATTTCTCCCGGCTGCCAACGATCTTAAGGTCAGGTGTAACTGAGCGAGCAGTCTCCATGGCCCGAGCCAGAAGATTCGATGAGTCCCAGTTGAGAACTGCTTTGTCGCTGCCCATGCGCGTGCTTTTGCCGCCAGCGAGAATGAAGGCGGTGACGTCAATGGGATAATCTCCCATTTTCCGATGATACACGGATGGATGTTGAGGAGTTTGGAATCGCCCTGCCGGGTTATTCACAGCGTAAGTGCAAGCTGTGATTTGAGTTGGCCTCGCGGCCGTAATTACCCGACACGAAAGTAACCTATCCAAGAACTCGCCTTCGGGAGATGATGAATTTCCGGCGCTGCCTGGGTCCGGAAGTAACCACCATGCCGCAAAAAATCATGGACGTTCTTATGCTTGGGCGCTGCTCTCATGAATTCTCCTGGCCACGACGCGGTGGTGATGGAGAGTATTACCAGGTTTGTTTGCTGTGCGCCGCTGAATATAAGTACGACTGGGCGACCATGCGCCGGACTCAACGCCTGGAACATGCCAAGCCAGAGAATACGATGCGGCGTTCGCATACGCGGGAGAAGCGGCCTTCGTGGACTCCGCGCGCGCGGCGATTGAAGCTCGACCTGCCTCTGCGATACCGCGTGAACAGCACCAGCACCTGGCATGAGGGAGTGATCGACAACTTGAGCCAGACTGGGCTTTTATTTCGTGGTCCTCAGGGCCTGCCCGTGAACGCGCTGATTGAGATGGTTTTCGAGATGCCGGAAGAGATTTCTGGACAGAAGAACCGCAACGTGCTCTGCCAGGGGCGCGTGATCCGAGCCAAGGATACGAAAACGAACGAAGACGCGGACCAGGGTCGGGCTGAGACGGAAAACGATCCAAGCCTTCTGGCGGCTTCCATCGTCGACTATAAATTCGTTCATTAGAAAGTCTTTGAAGAAGCGACTTGAGCCGAATCTTGTCGATTCTTCTTTGGCGGCCTCGAGTACCTCAACCTCCGAGTTGTCGACCTGCCCAAACGAGTTTCGGCTTTCGAAACTTAGCGGCCGGTTTTTGCCATTTCTCGGCGCCAACAGCCGCTCCTCTGAATTGGCTATATCCCTTTGAAAACTCAAATAATTAGGGTTGTGGGGCGTTTTTGCTTGTTCCGACTCCGTAACAAGCTACGGAATTTCCTGTAGGGCAATCGTAACTGCGCTAGAACTCCGGCACTCGATTTCGGGCACCGGTACGCTCGCACCGGCCTGAATTCACCTTTTTGCAGCCGTGTGCCACTGCGGTCCCTGGCCGAAAGAAAAATCCTTCAAGGAGGAGCTTATGCTCCGTGCAATGCAGTTCACTCCCCCAGCGGGGGAGGCAAGACCGCATTCCCCCCGCTCCTTTGGGATTTCGGTTCCCGCAACTTTCAACCCCTTGCATGAAAGTGAGAACAGGTTCTCAGGAGGACTCGTGTCAAAGACCACAAGGATTGCTTCAGTTTTGACTGTAACTGTGCTGTTGCTCGCTGGAGCAGCATTGGCTCAAACCGACCCTGGAGTTCAAAGCGGCAGCCGCGGCACTGGCGCCGCACTTTCTTCTGTCTCGTCGAACAGCCCGTCTGGAATCCTTTCCTTCTTTACGGACGGACAAAGTCGTTTTCAGGCCGTGGAATCCGTTTCCGGCAACCCCAGCGGAAATAACGGGCTCGGACCCAGATTCAATTCCAATAGCTGCAGTTCCTGCCACGCTCAGCCTGCTGTTGGGGGCACCGGTGCCGCGACTAACCCGCAATTTGGTTTTACGAGCAACGGGGTCGCGCCGGGCAATACCATGCCGTCTTTCATTACAGCCACCGGGCCGACTCGTGAGGCGCGGTTCCCATTCTTCTTCAACAACAACGGCTCGGTGAACACCAACGCGCCCAACGGAGGCGTAGAAGACCTGTTCACTGTCACCGGCCGCTCCGATGCCGGGACGTGCAACAGCGCCACAACGCTGCCCCAGCCCAGCTTTAGTACCGCGGTGGCAGAGAACAACGTGATCTTCCGGATTCCGACGCCAACTTTCGGCACTGGATTGATCGAGAATCTGGATGATTCCACGCTGCTCAACAATCAGTTGAAGAACCTCAACAACAACGTTGGCGTTAGCGGAACTTTCAACCACAACGGCAACGATGGTACGATCAGCCGCTTTGGCTGGAAAGCGCAGAACAAGTCGCTGCACATCTTCTCGGGCGAGGCTTATAACGTGGAGATGGGCATCAGCAACGAGCTTTTCCCACAGGATCGTCCATTACCGGGAGAAGATCAGCAACTGACTGGGCTAGCCTCGACTTGCCTGAACTTGAGCGGTACGGGTTATCCGGAAGACACCTCGAATCCTGCAGCGACGCCGAATTCGGCGGTGCTCGATGACGTCTCTGCCTTCGCCAACTTCATGCGCTTCCTGGCGCCGCCTCCGACGGGGACGGTTGTATTGAACGGATCGCAAGTTTCCTCGAGCACAATCTCGGCGGGAGCTTCGCTGTTCAGTTCGATCGGATGCGCGGTTTGCCACAATCCCACTCCCGGCACAACGCAGGTGTCGAACTTCACCAGTTCACTCAGCAAAGTTGCGGTGCCTGCCTATTCAGACATAGAAATTCACAATATGGGCAGCGGACTGAACGATAACGTCTCGCAAGGTTCGGCGGGCGGCGATCAGTTCCGCACCGCTCCGCTGTGGGGCCTTGGGCAGCGAATCTTCCTCCTGCACGATGGCCGCACCACCAACCTGATTACTGCCATTCAAGACCACGCAAGCAATGGCAGCGAAGCAACGTTCGTCGAAGAGCAGTTCTTCGACCTCAACTCGACACAGCAGCAGGAAATTCTCGACTTCCTCCGATCGCTGTAGCGTTTTGAGTCGTACCAGGCTGGCGGGACACCTGGCGGTCCCGCCAGCCTGACTTTCGGAGAATCAAGCTCTGGGCGGCGGAGCGCAAATGCTCTGGCGGTGCTGTCGCCTGGCCCACTGGAAAAGTGAAGGAGATCTATGTCCGCGAAATTCCCCTGCTCTTTGGTTGTTCTCACTTTCGTTTTTTCATCATTCGCGTGGCCGCAGGCTGCCAAGCAGCAACCCGCGGTAAAAAACGGTGGAGACTTTTCCGATAATGCGGAGCCACTGAACAAGGTTCCGACCGGAGTGATTCTGGTGAAGGGAGCATGGCCGAGCGCCAGCGATTCGGCAACTCCCGTGCCCGAAGGCGGGAGCGTGGCCAACAATGTTTTTACAGACCAGTATTTCGGAATGAGCTATTCCCTGCCCGACGCCTTCGCTCAGAAATACGACGGCCCGCCGCCATCGGATACCGGCCGTTACGTTCTCGCACAGTTCAGTCCGACGGAGAAATTCAAAAGCCCGGATCGCGCGACAATTTTGATTACCGCGCAGGACATGTTCTTCACGCCGTTGCCGGCGAGCAATGCTTTGGAGCTGGTGAACTATTCCAAGAATCATTTGCAGTCCGATTACAAAGTGGAAATGCCCCCGACGCCCACGAAGATCGCCGACCGTCCATTTACTTTCTTTGCCTACTGGTCGCCGGTGGCGGAGTTGCATTGGTACGTTCTGGCCACCGAGATTCGCTGCCATGCGGTGGAACTTATTTTGAGCAGCCGCGACACGAAACTGCTCGAAAATCTCACGCTCGACCTGAACAAGATGAAACTGCCCGCCGATACCGGTTCAACGGCGGGAACCGGAGGTGAAGACGTTCCAGTCTGCATGAAAGACTATGCGCGCGAGGAAAACATGATTTCGCGGGTCGATCCGGTCTTTACCGAACATCGATACAATCCAGTGCCGGTGCGGATCATTATCGACAAAGAAGGCAAGATCAAACACATCCACTATCTCAGGGCGTTTCCCGACCAGGCGAAAGCAATCGGCGACGCGCTGGCACAATGGAGATTCAAACCATATCGTCCGGACGGCACGCCAGTCGAGGTGGAGACGGGAATTTTGTTCGGAAATACGGCCGTTCCGAACCGCAGAAGATCGGCGGATCGTGCGACGGAGTAAGTGAGTGACATCAACGGTCGACCGGTGCCAAACTTTGGGCCGGTGAACGCATCTCCTTCCTCCGTCAACATGGGGGAAACAGTCAGGACGTAGACCGGCACGTCAGGGTTAACGTCTAGGGCGGTGGCCCCCCCTTCGAATTCTTGGACGCGAGCGCCACCACGAATCAGGGTGCCCCATCCTTGCGTCCTTTGCAAGGGTGGGAACCACCGACGTATCAACTTGGGGGTTTGAGGTCTGTGCTGCCCACCCTTTCGCACAGAACGCGAAAGGATGGGGCACCCTCGACAAGGGATACTGTCCACAAAAACCAACAGGGGCGGGGAAAGCCTGGGCCACCCGGCCAACTCCTCAATTTTTTGATTTTTCCTTTCGCTCAGAGGTTAATTTGTAGTGGAGAAGCCCAAAAGCCCCGCCGAAAATCGGTCACAGCCGGTTGTACAGAGCCCGCCTTGCCCCGCAAGCGGTGCGAAATAATCACGCCCATCCAGCCAGTAGATATATGAGTGGTCGTTCGGCTCATAGCCAACATGATTTGGCGGCGGTACGTCCTCGACTGAAGAAATACTGAACAGTGCGCCTTGGCAAGTGTCTACGAGATCTACGTTGCACACCGGCACGGCGGTCATCCAATAAATACCGGGACCGAGGGTAACGATGGTATTGGGCGAGAGGTAGCCGAGTGCTGTATATTCGTCTTCGCCCTCGAACGACCTTCCCGTTGGCGTTAAAGATGCTGCAACTGTTCCCGACGCAATTAGCTTGCCTCCGCGACCGGCCGTAATACCCTCGCGGATGGACCACTCAATTTGTGGTGGATAAAGATGAGGCACCGTTGCAAAATTGTTAGAGAAAAGCGCTATTACGGTCCATGTCTGACCAGAACGAATTCTGAAAGGGACCTCGGTCTCTTGATTCTGAATCTCGAGGGTGTCCATGTTGCCGATGGAGCCGGAAAGAGGATTGGCAGCATCAAAGTCTCCGCCGTAAAACAGGCAAGGATGGCAGTAGGGTGGCGCTGTGCCTACTGCTTGAGGATCGGCAGCCTGACCATTCGAACAAGGTATTAGCATCAAGAACGCGAGAGCGATGAAAACGAAGTACCTAAAGGTACACATGCTATTTGTCATTCCATCCCCCCAAAAGGGTGTTGCACTAAAAGAACTGGATAAAACCCAAACGATTGTGAGGCTGAGGCTGGCGCAGGTCAAGATGAACTGCGGTTTCAGTCACTCAGGGCTGTGCAAGTTTTTGCATTCGTGACGTTGGGCGGGTGGCCCACCCTTTTGACTCCACCACGACAGAGGGTGCCCCACTCTTGCGTTTTTTGCAAGGGTGGGAACCTCGGACCGATACACGGTCGCCCGTCCGAAACCGGAGTCGAAGCCGGTGCCGCCCACCCTTTCGCACAGACCGCGAAAGGATGGGGCACCCACAGTCTGATAGTGTCAGCGAAATCGAGAGCCTGGGCCACCCGCCCGGAGTCACTGCCGAGGGGCGGCAGTAGGCATCGATACCCCCATTGTCCCTCCGGACAGTGACTTCGGTACCTTAGTTCGCCCACGCCAAGCCACTTATAATTGACCCAAGAATCGGCAAAACTTGCGTTCTTAGAACGTCGTCAGGCCGTTGTTTGTTCCAAAGAAGCCAATTCAACACTGTGGATCCAATTTACGCCATTTCGATCTTCGGCCTGGGGCTGGCTTTCGGCAGCTTTCTGAACGTGTGTATCCACAGGCTGCCGTTGGGCTTATCGGTGGTCAGTCCGGGGTCGGCGTGTCCGGGATGCAAGAAGCCAATCGCTTTTTATGACAATATTCCGGTGCTGAGCTGGCTGATTCTTGGTGGCCGTTGCCGCCATTGCAAGGCGCGAATTTTGCCTCGCTATATGGCGGTGGAGCTGCTCACTGCGATGCTGTTCCTTGCATGCTACGCCTACGCGGGGCTTACGCTCGCCACGTTGAAATATTGCGTGTTCGGATTTCTTCTGCTCGGCTTGATCTTCACCGATGCTGAAACGAAGTTGTTGCCCGATACGCTTACGCTGCCGGGCATGGCTCTGGGAGTGCTGTTCAGCTTGGTCGTTCCAGTGCATGACGTGGCTTCGCAGTTTCTGCCGGGAGTGGTCAGTCTGCCATTCAGCGCGGAAGTCTCTACGCGATTATTTTCTCTGCTCGATTCTCTGCTGGGCGCAGCGGTCGGCGCATCCTTCATTTACGGAGCCGGAGCCGCATACCTGCGCTGGCGCGGCGCGGAGGGCATGGGCTTCGGAGATGTGAAACTGATGGCGATGGCGGGCGCGTTTCTGGGCATCAAGCTCACCATCTTTACGATCTTCACCGCGTCGCTGGCAGGGTCTCTGTTCGGCCTCACCACCGTGCTTATGGTGTGGATGAAGCGCACACGCCGCTTCAGACGGCGCCTATCGAATCTGAAGGCCGCACGACGCCGCGGCTGGCAATCGGCGCAGATGGTCTACCGGCACTATCAAATGCCATTCGGAGTTTTTCTGGGCGCGATGGCATTATTGGCTCTGTTTGCAGGCAATCAGTTTTTGACCTGGTACGGGAGGTTCTGGTGGTAAGACTTCTCGGCAATCCGGTGATGCTGCGCGCGATGCTGGTCATGATTATCGCGGGCACGGCATTCCTCCTCGCGATCATGGCGATTCGCGCTTTACGTAAGAGCATCGCAGCCGAGGCCGATCTCGATTCTGCGGCTGCACCCAAGCTGGAGAACCTGCCGCTGCACCTTTACAATACCGTGATTCAGCAACTCAAGCAGCAGAAACACGAACTGCAGGTGCAGACTCTGGCGGAACAGCGGCGGGCGCGAACCACAGAAAACTTCAGCCAGGCGGTGCTGTCGAATCTTTCGTCAGGAGTCTTAGTTTTCGGGATCAACGGGCTGGTGAAGCAGGCGAATCCGGCGGCGAAACAGATTCTGGGATTTAGTTCTCCTTCGGGCATGAGCGCGGAAGATGTTTTCCGCAGCGCCACAGTGTGCTCGCCAGTGGCTTATAGCGGAACGGCATCCGGATCCCGCCTCGCCGACGAAATCGACGCAGTGCTGCATCACGGCAGCAAGTGCAGGCAGGCCGAGGTCGACTATTCAACTCCTGGCGGGAAGACGATCCGCATCGCGGTTACGGTGTCGCCGGTGCCCGCGGTCGATGGCGGTTTGCTAGGAGTGGCTTGCCTAATCAGCGACCGCAGTGAATTTGAGAGCCTGCGCAACCAGCAGGAATTGCAAGGAGAGATTTCCGCAGAGATGGCATTGGAGTTGCGGACTTCTTTGGCAACCATTACCGGATACGCGCAGCAATTAGGGCGCAATCGCGATGCGGCAACGGCTCCGCAGTTGGCAGCCGATATCGCAAGCGAAGCGGCACGTCTGGACGATCACATTGGAGGCTTTCTCGCAAAGCGCGCCGCTGCCGGCGCGCAAAGTTAGAAACTAAAGGATGAACTTATGAAACGCATCACTCGTCGCATTCTCGTTTTCGTATCGTTCGCTTTCGTGCTTGGCTGCTGGGCGGGCGCACAGACTTCATCTCCGGCATCACCCGCTGCCTCAACTGCATCGACCGCGCCGGAACAGCCGCTGGGCGATTATGCCCGCAAGGTGCATAAAGATGCGAACGTTGCCAAGCCCAAGGCAAAGGTCTTCGATAACGACAATCTGCCTACCGATGAAAAGCTGTCGGTAGTCGGCCCTGCGCCAACGGAAGCGGCGAATGCCACCCCTGGGGCTGCGAATGCCGGCGGCAACAAAGACGCCGCCAAACCTGGCGCGGCCAGCGAGGAAGCCAAGAAGCAAGAAGAATGGAAGGGATGGCACGACAGGATTTCATCCCAGAAAGAGCAGATCGACTTAGCCAACCGGGAACTGGATGTTCTGCAGCGCGAATACCAACTGCGCGCCGCCGAAATGTACGCCGATGCCGGCAACCGCCTGCGCAATTCCGGACAATGGGACAAGCAGGACGCGGACTACAAGCAGAAAATCGCCGACAAACAGAAAGCGGCTGACGACGCCAAAGCGAAGCTCGACGAAATGCAGGAACAGGGACGAAGAGCCGGCGTACCATCCTCCATGCTCGATTAAGTTCACTCGACCGAACCGGCCGCTTCCCGGAGGCGGGCAATCTGTTTGCGGTGATGCAGCCCGTGAAGCAGGTGAAATTTTCTCCACTGATCGGCAGTGAATGGTCCAAGAAAAGGATGATCGAGCAGTCGAGTGTCCGCGCCGAGGCGATTCTCGCATTGGTTGATTATCTCGTCCATCTCGGCGATTTTTCCCGGAAACCCGTTTCTCACTTTTTCGGCGGGCAAGCCCTTAGGGCGCGTTTGCGCGGGCGACTTACGCCCGGTGGGCAAATAATCGAATCTGAGAACGACGAAGGCCTGCACGCGCTGCCGGAGAGAGCCTCGCGTCGCCAATGGGTTGCTGCCCGCCAGCACTCTTTCGAAACCCTTGGTCGTGCCCGTATAGCTTAAATACAAATGCTCCAGAACCTCGGCGGCAGACCACTTGAGTGGAGGATGCCAGATGAACTGCTTTTCCGTCATCCCATCGATCGCAGTTTCCAGATCGTGTTTCAATTGTTCGAGCAGGGGATGCATTCCAATATTCTCGCGATTTCGCGCCCTTCAGGTAGAATGTTGCGCGTCTACCAAAACATTATAAATTCATAGAGGAAGGACTTTCATGGAGACGCAGAACTCTGTGCGGCAGAGGATGAACGGCTTTATCGCGCTAGTTGCTCACTGTGAAGTTCCCATGTTTCCCAGGCATGCCGCGAACGCAAGGGTAGTGATTGCGGCATGTGCACTAGGTTTTCTGGCGATTCTTGCAGGCTGTGAGTCGAATACGCCGAAACCCGAAGCCAAGCCAGAAGTCAAACCCGTGGAAGTGCTCACCGGCAGGGCAGCGTTTCAAAAAGTTTTCATCGCCGCGCGCAATTATGCCGCGGACGTAAAGCCTTTCCGGATCGAATCGATTCCGACCACGGACAGCAACGGGCATGAAGGCAAGTCGGCCATTTGGCGCGCAAGTTTCGCTTCCAATCTTCAACACGGCGTCAAACCCTTCATCTGGTCGGGAAGCAACGTTCCCGACGCGCCCTCGCGCGGCGTGAGTCCCGGCAACGAAGACACTTACAACCCGAACAATGCCTCTACGCAGATTTTCGACGTGGCTTTTCTCAAAATCGATTCCGACCAGGCATTCACGGAAGCGCAAAAACACGGAGGCGACAAGCTGCTGGAGAAAGATCCTTCGACGCCTGTGATCTACATTTGCGACTGGAACCATAACACCAATGAGCTGGTATGGCACGTCATCTATGGAGAATCTCGAGAAACCGCGAAGTTGACGGTTGCGGTCGACGCTTCGTCAGGTGCGTTTATTCGGGTCGAGAAATAGCCGGAGTTTCAACCGATACAATCGCAGCACCAATCTTAAACAGAAGTTGCAGTAATCGGGCCCCGTTGGAAATGTTTTGACCATATCGGGAGGCGGGCCGTTGCCCAGACAACCGGATCCTCAACTCGAACAGCGCATTCTCGACGCCGCGTGCCGGCTTTGGTCTCGCGGGGGAGAGAAGACCCTCACCATGCGCGGCATCGCCAAAACCGCCGGGACGACCACTCCGACGCTTTACGAGCGCTATCACGACCGCGACGATATTCTCCGTGCCGTCCGCATGCAGACTCGCGTGGAACTTTTCGCTGCGGTGAGCCCAACGACTTCGCTCGCTCAGGCCTGTCGGAAGTACCTCAATTTTGCGGCGGAGCGTCCTTACGTTTACGAAGTCTTATTTGACGGTTTTGCCGAGCCACCGTCGCTGCATGAACCCTGGCCGACTTTCAATCTGATGCGCCTGCGCGTGGCCGAGCGCCTGGGAGGTCAACCTCGTAAGCACACGCGCCTGATGCTGTCATTGTGGTCGCTGATGCACGGCACCGCGATGTTGATGATTCGAGGCGGAGTTTCCGATCCGTTGCGCAAGCAGATGGTTCATTCCTGTCTGGATGCAATGGAAGCCATTATCCGCGAGGCCGCCCGTACCAAGGGAAAATCCTGCTCAGGGCCGAAATGGCCTGCGGGATTGATTTTGGGAGAAGAAATGGAGAGCAAAGTTTCCAGAAACTAGCGGCGTTAGCCCCGGCTATTTCGCCGCAGTTTCAGCTTTCAACCGCGCGATCCCCTTCTGTGCTTCACCGGCCTGCGGGCCATGCGGCAAAATTCTCAGATAGCTCTCGTATTCAGCACGAGCGTCGTCGAGGATTCCTAATTTCTCTAAACAAACCGCCAGTTTGATGGTGGCCACGGCGTCGTTATCTTTGTAGCGCAACGCGTCGCGATAACGGGCTTCGGCGGCACGGTAGTTCTGGCGCTTGAAATAAAAATCTCCCACCTCCACATCTTTCGCAGCTTTGTGCGGATCCCAGGTGCGCAGATCAGTAATACCACCGCTGCTAAGGGAATCAGCTTCGGCATTGGTCACCACTTCGGAACTCTGCGGGTGCTGTTTCGCATCGTCATCCGGAGCGCTGAGATCGACCGGCGCCTCTTTGCTCGAACTCTCACCAGCCGCCGGACCCAGATCTTGAACCTGTACGCTATCGGAGCGCGGAGGCGTGAGGGTTCTGGGTTGATCGGGGGACGGCGCGGTCGAAGATGATGGCGCCGAAGACGATGAAGGCGGAGCAGGCTGCGCTGGGTCGTCCCCCGGGAAGCGCAACTCATCGGGAGTTGCCGGCTTCAACGGCTGAGGCGGCGCTTTCTTCGCATTCTGAGAAGAGGGCGGATTGGACGAAGTTGAATCACTTTGCCCCGAACTACCTGGCGAACCGGCCGGAGGCGTGGCGCCGCTCCCCTGCTGCGCCGATGCCGCGATGCAAACGCTGGCGAATGCGATGCCAACCCTCAGGAATCCGAAGCGCCGAAAAACCATGACTCCATTTTACTCTCGAATTAAGACTTGCCGAATGCGCCCCTGCCTGCTTCTTTGCAAAAAATCGGGCCGCCCAACTCATGAGCGGCCCGTCTGGCGTTGGTAACTCTAGGGGAAGGAAACTCGTTTCGGTTACATCGACGAAGGATTGTTCTGTCCTGTCGTCGGGGTGGCCGGAGTCGTGTCGCCCACAGTGTTGGTCATGAGGCGAACATCGACACGGCGATTATCGGCGCGGCCTTCTTTGGTCTTGTTCGATTCAACCGGCTTATCCTTGCCGAGACCGATCACATAAATCTTGTGAGCCGGCACGTTGTACTTCGAGGCCAAATACTGAATCACAGAATTTGCCCGGCGTTGGCTGAGATCGTAGTTGTAATCTGCGGAGCCAACGGAATCCGTGCTGCCCTCGAGAGCAATGATGTAACCCTTGGTGCTCGAGATGGAAGTCGCGAGCTGATCCAGGGCGTCCTTAGCCTTCGGGGTGAGATTGTCTTTGTTGAATCCGAATTTCACAGAAGTCTCGGCGACCGCATGATAGTTGTCGAGGTTAGCAACGGTATTGGTCAATACACCTACACGGGAATTGGCCGCATCTGCGGTTTGCTGCGCGGAAGTTGCCGTCTGGCCGGCGGCCTGCGCCTTCTGTTCAACATCGGCGGTCTTCGCGTTCACGGCCGCGATTCCAGCCTGAGCGCGGGCATCGACATCCTTGATGTCTTTGCTGTTCTTCGCCGTCATGTCATCGAGTTCGTTGGTCTTGTTGATGAGCGGCGTGGTTTGTTGCTTCACGTAGTTCTTACTGGTGCAGCCGACAGTCGCGGCCATGCTCACTGCCAGGAGAACTGCTAACGAAGTGCGGGTCATGGAAGCTCCTTACTTTTCGTTTGAGCGCACCGTCTATCGGGCGCAAGTCCGGACATATTCGAAACCCTGGGAAGTTACCCTACCTAACTGTTCCCGCGTTTACTTTTGCACGGCTCATGCCAGTCTGCCATACAGTTCTTTTCGGATATAAGTATATACGTTTTCAAGCGTTTGCAACCTGGAGTGCACGGGCGGACCAACTTTTGCAACCCCAAAGAACGCAAAGCCCACATAAATTTAGGGAATTTTTATACGGTCCGACGTGCGCCTCCTTCACCGAACGGGCTATGTCTACAGCCCAGCCGTGGCACCGATCATCGAGGTCGCCTGCGGCGACAACGAATCCGGTGTCCGCGATCCCTTTCATCGCTTCGAGAATCCTTTGCGTTGAAGAGACGTTCGGATCCCGCCGCTGATCGCTCCCAATTGGCGAAGAAATGGCTGCTTCCCAGAATCTGACATCGCGTTTTCAAGTTGTTCGCGCACGAGCCTGCCCATTGGGATCCCGGTACGCCGAGAGGTCTCCTTCAGCCAGGAAAGCAATTCATCGGTAAGACGTATTCTTAGCGTGTGACTCACGGCCTATATTGTAATGCGCACCCAAACCATAACCGCCAGCTCAGGATTTCAGCTTCGGTCCTCATCACTCTCACTTCAGCCCTTTGGTCGCTCCCTCTTTGTAGCGTTCGAGTGATGTGTCTCATCCAATAGAATGTTGTTACCGGAATGGACCTCCAGCAGAAAATTCGCACGATTCCGACCGAGCCCGGCGTCTATCTCTACAAGAACGCCGAAGGCGAAGTGATCTACGTCGGCAAAGCCAAGAACCTCCGCAACCGCGTCTCCAGCTACTTTCACGAAGGCCGTTGGGAAGACACTAAAACCGGCAGCCTCGTCCGCGAAGCGGTCGATGTCGACTACATTGTGGTTCGCAACAACAAAGAGGCGCTGGCGCTCGAGAACAATTTAATCAAGCAGCGCAAGCCGCGTTTCAATATTCTGTTGCGCGACGATAAGACGTACCCGTACGTGAAGCTCACGCTAGGAGACCGCTGGCCACGGGTTTTCGTAACCCGCCGCTTGCGCAAGGATGGCAGCAGCTACTACGGTCCCTACTTTCCCGCCAATTTGGCCTATCGCATTGTCGATCTCATCCATCGCAATTTTCTGATTCCCTCCTGCAAGGTCGACCTCACGCGCTTTCACCCCCGGCCGTGCCTTCAGTACTACATCAAGCGCTGTCTTGGACCGTGCGTGCAGGCGCTGACAACCCCGGAGGCATATCAGGAAGCGGTGCGCGACGTGAAGCTTTTCCTGGAAGGCCGGCAAACCGATCTTAGCCGGTCACTGCACACCCGAATGGAGCAGGCCGCAGTGGCGCAGGAATACGAACGCGCCGCTCGCTACCGCGATCTGATATCGACCGTCGAGCAACTTCAGGAGCGCCAGCGCATCGCCGCCGCCGAAGGGGATGACGCCGACGTGTTTGGCTATCACTATGAAAACGGCATGCTGGCGGTGAATCTGTTCCACATGCGGAGCGGACGGGTTGTCGACCGGCGTGAATTCTTCTGGGAAAACCTGCCGGAGTTTGCCTTGCCGGTTGCTATAGAGACGAATGAAACCGTCGATCCGCCAACCGAAGCGATTGCGCCCACGGATGAAACGGCAGACGCGCCCGCCGCTGGCGCCGGGCCCTTTCACCCAGGCGAGTTTTTCTCAGCGTTGCTCAAACAGCTCTACATCGGACAGCCCTACGTGCCGCGCAATCTCTATGTTCCCGTCGGCTTTGAGGATCGCGAAGCCCTGGAAGATTTGCTCTCAGAGCAAGTCGCCGCTGGAAACCCGCGCTCCACGCGGGTTCATATTCTGGTACCACAGCGGGGCGACAAGCGTGCGTTGATCGATCTGGCGGGAACGAACGCCAAGCAATCGTACGATCAGCGTTTTCGGATTCTGAAACCGAATGCCAGAGCGATTCAGGAAGAATTGCAGGAAGTGCTTGGCCTGTCCGATCTGCCGAAGCGCATCGAGTGCTTCGATATCTCGCACATTCAGGGCGCGGAAACTGTTGCTTCGATGGTGGTGTGGGAAGACGGCAAGATGAAGAAATCGGACTACCGCAAGTTCATCATTCGCAGCGTTGAGGGCGTCGATGATTTTGCATCCATGCGAGAGGTAGTGACGCGCCGTTATAAACGCGTGCAGCAGGAAGAGAAGGCGATGCCGAGCCTGGTGCTGATTGATGGTGGCCTTGGGCAACTGCACGCGGCGGCGGAGGCACTGGAGGCTCTGGAGATCATCAATCAGCCGCTCGCCTCAATCGCGAAGCGCGAAGAGATCCTTTACGTCTATGGACAGGAAAAAGACCCGATTGCGCTGGACCATCACTCGCCCGTGCTGCACTTGATCCAGTTGA
>Ga0210398_10003120_pt1 | contig 15989 bp, 21 predicted proteins | sample IncBWC4OmetaG_FD_161047 | JGI IMG/M metagenome (GOLD analysis project Ga0210398, IMG submission 161047) | Forest soil microbial communities from Barre Woods Harvard Forest LTER site, Petersham, Massachusetts, United States - Inc-BW-C-4-O | ecosystem: Environmental > Terrestrial > Soil >...
CAAGTGTATTGGCGATGAGATTGATATTGAGGGCCGAGTTAAGCTCTGGGGCATTATACGTCAAGCCAAAGATGCGCAGAGAGCATATAACTACTGGCGTTGTCTTTCTATAAGCACTCCTATTCCTACGCCTTCTGGTTGGACTACGATGGGCCAACTCAAGACTGGTGATAAAGTATTTGATGAAAATGGAGCAGTCTGTAATATTATAGGAGAAAGCCCAGTTCATATTAATCGCGAATGCTTTCGTGTAGAGTTCGGTAATGGCACGCACATAGTTGCTGATGCTGATCATCCGTGGAAGGTGCTGGATAAAGTTCAAAAGGTAAGCAAAATAGTTTGGGTTCCTCGGGTAGTTAATACCCGCGATTTAAAACCGGGAGATCATTTTATATCACAGGCAGCTCCGCTGAATTTACCAGAGGCTGATTTTGCAATACACCCTTATTTACTTGGTGTGTGGCTTGGTGATGGACTGACTTCTGAACCTCAAATATCAGCTGGTGATTTAGATGTAGAGGAAACTCGGGAGAGTATAGCGAAATTAGGATACCCTGTTGGACCTATTCGTGTAGATCATACTGCAAATGTATTTTCAGTACTGGGAGTACGACACTACTTTACTGAATTGGGGTTGTTAGGAAATAAGTATCTCCCCCAGAAGTATCTTAGAGCTTCAGAGTCTCAACGCTGGGCTCTGCTACAGGGCCTTATGGATACTGATGGCTCCATTAATACCAAGACATATCAGTGTTCGTTTACAACTACTGATCAAAAAATTTCCGACGGAATGATGGAGTTGTTGACTTCTCTCGGTATTAAAGGAGCCATAATCTATCGCAGTCGCGGTATGATGAAACTTCCTGGTAATGTAGTCCGTGAATGTGCTGATAGTCACCAGATTTCATTTTCGTGTCCTTGGTGGGAAGAAGTATTTAAATTGCGTCGTAAAGCGTCTATACAAAATAAGGAAAGGCCGACGCATAAGTTAAGGACTAAGGGTCCCCATAAAATCGTGGCGGTTGAAAAAACAGTATCGACTCCAGTGAAATGTATTAAAGTAGATAGTGAATCGCATCTTTTCTTAGCCGGAAAAGGTATGATTCCAACACATAACACTTCGGAAATGGAGCGCGTTGCGTTAGCTCCGAAAGCGCCATTTATTATAGCAGAGGGTCAGCTAGAAGGTTACGAGGGCTCTTGGAAGGAAGCCAATAATAAGAGCTTTGCTTTCTTGCCTTATAAGGCTACTGAGATTCACGGCCATATGGTTCCACCGCCCCAGCGTCAGCAACCTGTCGGAGTAGACGCCGGCGTCGTTAGTGCTGCTCAGAGTGCCGCACAAGATATGCTCACGACGACTGGGGTTCGATTTGACGCGACTCTTAACGAACGTACTTACGATGAAAGCGGTCGAGCTCTTAGAGAGCTTAGACGCTCAGGTGATATCGGTAGCTTTAACTTAATTGATAATCTTATGCACAGTCTTAGACATACGGGCGAGATTTTTGCTGATCTTATTCCTAAGATTTATAATCGCCCGAATCGTGTCCTTACGATCTTGCGCGATGATGATACTGATGAGCAAGTTAGAGTCGATCCGTTTGGCTCTAAGCCCGTTCATGAGGATCAGAATCCTGAGACGCAGCGCGTTATGCGCGCGTTCGACCCGACTTATGGTAAGTACGCCGTCGCGGTTACGATTGGCCCGAGTTATGCGACGAGACGAATCGAGACAGCCGAAAGTATGATGGACTTTCTAAGAGCCATTCCAACGAGTGCGCCGCTTATAGCTGATTTAGTAGCTAAGAATCAAGATTGGGAAGGCTCAGAAGAGATCGCTACTCGTCTCGCTAAGACTCTTCCACCGGGGCTTAATCAACCAGAGATGCGGGATGTAGCGCCTGAGATTCAAGCCATGCTAGGTCAGCTTCAGAACCAGCTACAGCAGATGACGCAAGAGCGGCAACAGCTTATCTCGCAGCTTAACGACCGTAATCAAGACCGTCAGTTGGCGCGCGAGAGGATTAATCGTAACTTCGAGGTTCAGCTACTTGGCGTCGTTCAGAAAGCTCAAGCCGCGGCGACTAAGGTAGCTGCTGAAGATCGGCGCGCTGAGGCTGATCATCTTCATGATCTTGCTAAAGAAGTCCTAGGCTTATATGCGGACTTGACTAAAGGCTCTGGTGAGAGACAAGAGGGAGCCATTAGTAATGGCTAAAGTCACTATGCCCGGTGCTGATAAGTGGTGCGCCGAAGAAGACCTTCATCATATGACTCATGCTGAGGAAGTCCGGCGCGATCCTAAGCGCTTAGACGCTGTTAAGAAACTCGCCGCTGAGAAGAAGTCTCACTTAGCTAGAGTTGCTTCAACGAGCGCGCGTAAACCGGCTTCAAGGAAAACAAAATGAGTGTTATATCGCTCGAGAAACAACTGTACGAGGCCAAGTGCTTCGAAGTCGATCTCCGTGGCAGTAAGTTCATAGCATCAGGTACTCTTTGCGGTCATGTTGATTTTGTAGTGCCGAGACGTGGTACTTACACGTTGAATCCGTATGAGATTCTAAAGCTAACTAAGATGCTTCAAGAAGCAAGTGAGGACGTACTAAGCAATTCGGACCCGGAAGGTGATCCGAGACTCTATGATCCTAAGTAAGTAAGGAGAATCATCTTGCCCGCCGATATTTTGCCAGCAAACGCACCGGCTCTTAGTGCGACGAGCGACATGCCAAGTGCCGCTCCAGTTGATCCAGCTGCGACTGTAGTTACAGAGCCTGTAGCTGATCCAGCAGCCACTCCTAATGTAGATCCAGCAGTTACTCCAGCTCCGACTCCGGCTACTCCCGCGGCTCCAGTTAGAGAACCGATTGGCGTTCGTCTTTCGGAGATTACGCGTCAGAGAAGAGAAGCTGAAGAGCGCGCTCAAAGACTAGAGAATCTTGTTACTCAACAAGGAGAGCAGCTGACGCGAGCTCTAGAAGCCATAACTAAGATTGGAACTGCTACACAAGCTCCGGCTCCGACTACGACTCAAGATATCTCTGCTAGGCCGACTCGCGATTCTTATTCTGATCCGGAGAGTTATGAAGCAGCTCTTGTTACTTGGGCCTCGTCGGAAGCGGCTTCGCGAGCCGCGGCTGAGATGGAACGCCGGCAGGCTGAGGCTGAGGAAGCCCGCGCCGAAGCTGCTAGAGTCGCCGAGGCTAATCGCGTAGAGCAAGCTCGGCTCGATACGGAGCGCCGACAAGCCGACGCTCTTAGAACATCTTGGGAAACTAAGCGTGAAGCAGCGCTAAGTAAGTACGAGGACTTTATTGAAATTGCCGAGAGCCCAAACGTGCCGATTAGCGACGCGATGGCTCTTGTTATTATGAACTCAGACGATGGCGCTGAGATTGCGTACTATCTTGGTAAGCATCCTGACGAAGCGGCGAAGATAGCAGGCATGGTTATTCCAGGCCAAGTCTACCCACCGGGAACGCCGAGAGCTGGTTTGCCGATGTCAGATGGTATTAAGCAAGCCGTAGCAATGGGCCGACTAGCTACTAAACTTGGTCTAGAAGCTCCGGTTACAGCGGCGGTTACGAATAGCCTAGCAGCGCCGACTACTGCTACTCCAGCGCCAGCTAGTACTACGGCTGCTATTCCGGTTACCCCCGTTGTAGCTACGCCACCGGCTGTTGTTCTTGCCCCGGCTCCGCCGAATCCGATCTCGGGCTCTAACGCGAACGCGACGACGCGATCTTTAGCTGAAGTCGGTAATGAAGGAACTATGGAAGAGTACGCGGCGCGTAGGACGCCGGAGATACTCGCCGCGCGCCGGCCCGGCGGTAGGGCGCTACATTAATAGTGAGGATTTGTATCTATGTCCGACCCTTATTGGCAGCGACAAGAGCAAAAACGGTGGGAAGAGATTAGAGAGCGCGAAAAGAAAATTAAGGAGCAGCAGGAAATTGACGATATCGACGGAGCGATTAATTGGGCTTATGGCGAGATGAGAAAGATAGAACATTACTTAGAAACTGTTATTGAGAATGCAATTCTAACTGATACCGAGTCAAAGCGCTTGGACAAGGCCGCTGTAGTTATGAGAACTGGTTTTAAGATGCTAAAGAAAGTTATTAAAACGAGGGCGCCTCACCTATGTACGTCCGATTGGCGTGACGAGGCCGTTCACTAGCCTGGCTTAGCCTAACTGGAGGGTTCTTATTCCAGGCGGGGTGCGCCAGCACCCCTTCGCCGGAGGGCGTAAACTCAGCCGAACCAAACGGCTTAGCGAGCGCAAGCGAGCTTTTGGGCTTATCCGTGGAGACGTAACTCAACCTGATAGCTGACGAGCCTTGAGAACGCTCGTTCCCTTTCCTTTTTACTAGAGAGCGCGAGTCTAGCCCTCTCTACGGAGACGCCCCGTGGCAGATAATAGTCTTCTTACTCCGAGCATTATCAGCAAAGAGACGCTGGTAATTCTCGAAAACAATCTTGTTATGGCTGGTAAGGTTAATCGGCAGTTCGAGAATCAGTTCGTCAAGATCGGTTCTAGCTTGACGATTCGTAAGCCGAATAGGTTCCAGATCAGTACCGGCCCGGGCTTACAGATTCAGAACGTAACCGAGCCGTCTACGAGTATTACGATCTCGAACCAGCGTCACGTTGACTTTCAATTCAATTCGAACGAACTCACGCTGACGATCGAGGAGTTCAGCGAGCGCTATCTTAAGCCGGCCGCAGCTACGCTTGCGAATAGGCTAGATTTCGACGTTATGTTGAACTTTAGCCAGATTTGGAACGTCGTTGGAACTGCCGGGACGATTCCGAGCTCGTACTCCAGTGTCGCAGCTGTCGGTCAACGCATGGACGAGGGCGCGGTTCAGCAGGATGGTCGTTGTCTCGTTCTCGGGCCGCAAGCGTATTGGAGCCTAGATGCTGCTCTGATCTCACTTTACGTTCGAAGCGTTGCTGAACCGGCCCTTAAGGGCTTCCTGGCTAATATCGCTAACTTCGAAATCTATGGAGATCAGAACGCTCAAAGTCAGCTTACTGGTGCTTACGGCGGTACACCACTTGTCAACGGTGCGAATCAGACAGGAAGCAATCTTGTTACGACGGGTTGGACAGCTAGCGTAACGGGCTTGCTTAATGTCGGCGATGTGATTACTCTCGCCGGCGTTCATGCTGTTAATCCTCAGTCACGTACTAGTACTGGCTCGCTTCAGGATTTCGTCGTTACAGCGCCGGTTAACTCGGACTCTGGCGGTAACGCTACGATTTCTATAAGCCCGCCGATTACGTTGGCTGGTCCGGCACCTGGTAATCCGTATCAGACTGTGGACTTTAGCCCGGCTAACTTGGCGGCGATTTCGCTCGTACTGACGTCGGGAGCGACTACATATCCGCAGAGCCTTGGCTTCGTCCGCGATACTTTCGGGCTTGTGACGGTTCCGATGGAGATTCCAGAAGGCGTCGATTTCGCAGCGCGCGAGACTTATAAGGGCGTGTCGATGCGGATTATCCGGGCTTATGATATCCAGAATGACGTCTTCCCGGCTCGCATGGATATCTTGTATGGTACGGCAACCTATTATCCTGAAATGGGAGTTAGGTTGACCTCATGATGAATCAAGCCCACTCTACGCTAGTTGCGACTAGCCCACCTAATTCGCCAGCACAAGCTAAGCCTAGTGTTCGAGCCAGCGGCGGAAACCCGACTGGTTTTCCAGACTATCGGCCGATTAATAAGCTCCCGCGCGACGAGCAGAGAGCTCTTCTTGCTCGCGTTATGCGGCCGGTTTTGTATCAGGTCGTAGTGGAAGATCGAAAAGGAAACCTACTGCGAGCAAGCCCGAAGTGCTCGGCGCAGACGGCTCAAGCTCTCGCTAGCGCGATTAATACTCAAGTGGCACTTGGCCGAGAAAAGCTCTGGTCGAACGCTACTGTTGTCTTAGCTTCTTTCTAGGAGTCAGGTAAGATGCCCGTTGCTACTACTGTTACTGAAGTCAATCCTCGCCAGCTTAGTGACGGCAATACAGCCGGGACTATCTTAGGTCAGAGCGCTAGCGATAACATTAGCTTCTATAATGCTACGCCGAGTCCGCAGATTCTTCAGGGCTCACTCGCCGGCGCGAATGGCTTGTTGAAGACTTATACTACGTCACAGACACCAGCTACGGTCGCAGCTAATACGACTAATGAGTATGCTATGACCGTGACTGGTGTGGCGGCGACGGATATGGTCGTTGCTGTTGTCAAGCCAACGAGTCAAGCTGGCTTAGCTGTTGGAACAGCACGTGTTTCGGCTACCAACACTGTTAACGTTTCGTTCGGCAACGTAACGTCAGCTACTATTACGCCGACGACGACCGAAGCTTATCTTGTTGTTACAGCCTCGGCTTCACTTCAGTTCCCGAGCGTGACGTTATCGCCAGTTTCTGTCGCGGCTGCTACTACAGTTGAGCAGACTTTTACCGTTAATGGCGTTCAGCCCGGCATGGTCGTGGCTGTCAGTAAGCCGACGCTTCAAGCCGGGTTGCTTGTTACTGGCGCTAGAGTTGTCGCTCCGAATCAAGTCGGTGTTACGTTTATGAACGTCACGACAGCAACGGTCATTACTCCGACAGCAGGCGAAGCGTATCTGTTCTTTGCTGCGCGTGGGCTTAGAGTTCAGCCCATTATGCAGCGTATTTTGGCAACTTTGACGCCAGTTTCGGTCGCGGCGAATACGACGGCAGAGCAGACGTTTACTGTCACGGGGCTTGTCTCAGGTCAGCCCGTTGAGGTTAGCAAACCTAGCCAGCAGAAGGGTCTCGCCCTAGTCGGCGCGCGGGTGTCGGCAGCTAATACGCTCGCGCTGAACTTTGCTAACGTGACCGCGAGTGCTATTACGCCGCCGAGTGAGCAGTACGTGATTGGTTTTTACCCCGATACTATCGCCGCGGCGGGCAGTGTTAATACTCAGTTGGCTGCTATGGGTCCCGAGCCTGGTCTCGTCATGGGCGCGATGGGCTTAATGAGTAATAACGAAGCCTTCGGGGCTATTGCGGCCGATTCTCCAGCAGTCTAGGCTTGTCTTTATGAAAGTCGTCTTCTCTATGCCGACTTATAGTCGGCATCCTTGTGAAGAAATTAAGATGAGCTCGCTAGCGACACAGTATCTATTCTTACAGCACAATATAGATACTGTGTTTCGCGATCTCGGTGGCGATCCATATCTGGCTAAAGCGCGTAATACGCTCGCTAGTGAGTTCTTACTTGATCATAAGGATGCCGATTATTTGTTCTTCATTGATGACGACGTAGGTTGGCCTGCTGAAGCGGCTCTGAGACTCGTCAAGCATGATGTTGACGTTTGCGTTGGTATTTATCCTAAGAAGAACGATGATGAAGAATGGCCCGTCGAGCTTATCTTTGAGAAAAAAGCCGACGGCAGTACGGCGCCGATCGAGCAGAACGGGCTCTATTTAACAGCACTCGCGCCGACAGGCTTTATGTGTATTAGGCGCAACGTTCTTGAAGCTTGTGCTGAAGACAGCGGCCGATATACGCGCGATGATGCTAAGAAAGGCGTCGTCTGGTGCTGGGATATCTTCAGAACTGGTTTCGTTCCAGATGAGCCAAACGGTAAAATCGGCCGCTGGTGGGGAGAGGATTTTTTCTTCTCAGTTATGGTTCGTAATCTTGGCTTCCAAATTTGGACTGATCCTAATATTGACTTCACACATCGAGGCACGAAAGCCTGGAAAGGCAACTTTAACGTGGCTCTTAAAAAGAAGATAATTGAGCTAGGTCAACCTAAGCTGGCTTTTTCTATAGCAGCTGAATAAGGAGCTTTGTTATGATAAACTTCTCTATTAATGATGATAATATTATAGCTTTGGCATTGCAAAAGCTACGGGTCTATCTTTCTAAAGAGACTATTACTGATGCTGATTCTACTCTTGCCAAAACTGTATTCTTAAATATGTTTAATGATGAAAGCTTAATTAATGAATTATCTACTCGTTTAGCTCCTTTCTTTGGAGTTGAAGTTGCAGATAAGCAGAATATGCGTCTAGCGTGTCTTCATGCCACTCCCTTTGATATGGATGCCACGGAACGTGTGAAGGTAGCGCAAATCTACCATGATTTCGTTGCGAATTCTAAGGAGACTAAATAATGACTGTCGAGCCTGGTTATCCTATTACGCTCGTACACCCTCAGCATCGCTCCGCGACTATCGCGACGGGAAATATGCTGTCTAGTCCAGAGCAGTTTCCGAACGTGACGGTCAACGGTGCTCAACACGAAGCTGAGTATCGAGCTAAAGGCTATCTTCGCTTCGGTGAGCCGCAAGCTATTATGAAGGATCATCACGAATATCCTAAGATGATGCGACATGCTGAGTATGTGGCCGAAGTTCCAGCTAGAATCGAAGCTAAGATCGAAGACGGTCGAATTACGGGGACTTTTGTTGTACCGGCTAAGCCCGCTAAGTTTCCTGACGTGACAGTTAATAATGAGAAAGAAGAAGAAGTTTGGTCTGAAAAGGGCTATAAGCCAGCCGGTGAATACAAGCGCGACGCGCTAGAAGCCGTGCTTAACGGTACGATAGATGAAAAAGAATACGATCCTGATGAGTACCCGAAGTGGGAAAAAGACTCGGAAGGCAAACCCAAGCTGATCGCACGTGATCCGAACAAGCCTGATCTTACGCCGACGCCGGATTATCCGCGCTGGGAAGATGGCGTGCTTGTTCATGACCCGAGATTCCCTCAGGCGCCTGATCCTAGTAAGTACCCGATGTGGGTTCATAAAGATGGCAAGCCAAGTAAAGATAGCGTTCTAGTTAAGACGCCCGCTGAAGAGTTTTCTGTTCGCGCCAAGTGGGCTCCTGTCGAAGAAAAGAAAGAAGAAGAGAACGCTAAAGTGGCCGAAGCTGAAGTTGTTGAAGCTCAACCTAGTAAGCGTCAAGCAAAGGTTAGCTAACTTTGTCCGAGACTCCCGTTACGGCTAATGATATTATTATTGACGCTCTTCAGAAACTTAACGTTTACGCACCCGGTGAGACGCTCAGCTCGGCTGACGCTAATCGAGGCTTTCAAGCTCTAGTTGATCTTATCGACCAGTGGTGCGATGATAGTATCTTTCTCTATCAGCTTCTACCGATAACGTTACAGTTACAAGCTTCTACACTTAGCTATACTATTGGGCCGAGTTCGAATACTCCGGTTCCGCTTCCGGTTAACGTTCCGACCGGGCCGAACCAAGTTCAGATAACTAGGAGCGACAACGAAGTCGTCTCCTATGCTAGCTCGATTACGAGCTTAGAATGGTACGCGCTTTATAAGCCGAAGACTACGGACTTCCGGACTACGCCGAGGGTTATGTGGTTTGATCCGAGGATACCTTGGGCTATAGCAGCTTTCGCACCGATACCGGATGTAGATATGACGGCTATCTTTAATGGCGCTTATCCGTTGCCGAGCTTTGCTGATTCTACTACGGAATATACGTTGGCGCCGGGGCAGCAGCTAGCGTTGACTAGTAATTTAGCTATCTTTCTTAACTCGTACTTCGGTAGTACGCAAGTTACACCGGAGCTCCTGGCTCAAGCTCAGCAAAGTAAGACGACGTTAACTTATACGAATAGACTTTCGCGCGCGATGTCAAAGCGCAACGTTGAGCCAGCTGCGCCGGGCAATACGCCTCGTCAATAGGAGATAGAACTATGAAGCACAGCAAAGCACACCCTGGTTTTAAAGCTGTTGAGAAGAAGATAGCTGGCAAAGTCGGTAATCCTGGCGCTGTTCTTGCCGCTGCGGCTAGAAAAGCTTCGCCAGCGGCTAAGAAAGCCAACCCGAGGCTCAAGCGCGTTAAGATGTAGCTGAGCTTAGCTCGTGGACACAGCCGCTCAGATCGTCGAAGACGCTTTTCAAAGTATTCAAGTCTACAATCCTGGTGAGCTTATCTTACCCGCGGATATGGCCCGCGGGTTTAAGACTCTCAACGATATGCTTGAGAGTTGGTCTAACGAGTCGCTTACTTGTTACGCTACACTAGAGCAGAGCTTGACATTTATTCCCGGCACGTATCAGTACACGATCGGCCCAGGCGCTATGATAGATACTGTTAGGCCGATTAGACTTAGACACGGTTTCGGAACCGCGTATGTGTTTGATCAGACCTCGAATCGGTATCCGTTAGAGGTTATTACGCAAGATAGATGGAATCAAATTGGTAATATTCTCCAAGTTAACGCGAATATACCGATGTATCTTTGGTATGATCCGCAGATGCCTTGGGGAGTCTTGAATTTCTTTCCGATTCCGAATATTGGCTGGCAAACTTTCTTTGATAGCTATCTTCAGCTTCAAAGGTTTGATGATCTTACGGTCGAGATTAACTTGCCGACAGGTTATAGTATGGCGCTTAAACGCAATCTGGCGCTTGAGCTCGGGCCGTATTATCCTAATGCTGTTATTACACCGCGTTTGCAGACAGCGGCCGAGAACTCGAAAGCCAATGTTAAGCGCTCGAATTACAGAGAAACTATAGCTCAGTATGATAGCGAGATAGTCAGCAGAGCCAAGGCTACTTTTAATATTTATAGAGACACAGGTGTTTAGAAATGTCTGAGTTTAAAGTAGTCGAGTTTCCTGAAACGGCTGTTAACGTGTGTGAACGACTTCGCAACTTGGCTAATCGAATCGAGTCCGGTAAGTATGGTACAATTAGATTTGCTGCTGTGGCTCTTATAGACTCGACTAATAGCATTGTTACGTTTGGTTTCGGCAATACTAGTGATCTAGAATTAACGGGAGCTTTTTCTAGAGCATCGGTTCTTGCTGGCTGTTGTATAAATGATATTGAGACTAAAGAAGACGAAACACCTGGCGTGGCTTAGTTTCTTATGATCTCGTCTCAGTCTCCAGTTCCGATTCGGAGCCCGATTTTTGGGCCAGCTTATATGAGTCGAGCCGGTAACTTAGCTGATCAAGAGTGCATAAATCTTTACGCCGAAGTAGTCGAGACTAAGACGGGGAAAGAAATTGGCGCTCTTTACGGTACGCCGGGACTCACGTTACAAGCCACGCTAGGTAACGGCCCTATACGTGGCATGCACGTAGCGAACTTGGCTACGGGCGCGCCGAATACGGTCTCAGCTGGGCCTTTACTTTATGTCGTCAGCGATACAAGCTTGTACTCGCTAGACTCGTCGTTTAATCAGACTTTTCTTGGCTCCGGTATCGGTACTGATCCGGGTCAGACTGGTGGTCAGGGCGGTTACTTATGGTCTCTGCAGAATATTCAGCCCGGGTTCTCCATTATCTCGCTTCCATTCACGCCGACGAACTCCGATACGTTCGTGACTATGGCCGATAACGGTTTCGACCTAGCTGTCTTTGTTGGTATGACTATAGCGCAGCTAGACGGTTTCGGCCTAATCAATCAGCCCGGTACGTATAACTTCTTTCAGTCTAACGAAGTTGACTTTAGTAATTGGCCCGCCCTTCAGTTTGCTCAAGCGTCGGGCGATCCTGATAACATTTCGGCGCTAATTCAGATTCGGCGTGAGATTTTCGTCCTTAAGCAAGTAAACAGCGAAGTTTGGAACAATGTCGGTACGCCGAACTTCACGTTCGCGCGTGAGCAAGGGCCGTATATGGAAGGCGGCTGTTTGTCGCCAGCGAGTCTAGCCAAGCTCGGGGAGACGTTTTTCTTTCTCGCCAAGAATCGTCAAGGGGAGAGCGTGGTAGTTAAGTTAATTGGCTATAACTTTCAGCGCGTTTCTACACACGCGATAGAGCGTGAGATTCAGTCTTGGCCTGATAAGGGCGCGTCGGCGGTCGGTTTTTCTTATCAACAAGAGGGTCACGTTTTTTACGTTCTTTCGTCTACGTTAGGAGATCAGACTTGGGTTTACGATGATACTACTTCGGCTTTAGCTGGCGTGCCGATGTGGCATCAGAGAGAAGCTTATGATCCTAATCCTAGCGTATTGACTCGACATTGGGCAAATAATTCAGTTAGTTTCGCGGGACTTAATCTCGTCGGCGACTATCGCAACGGTAATATATACTCGTATGATTTAAGTAATTATACTGATAACGGTAATCAAAAGATTTGGACACGATCTTATCGGGCTTTGCCGCAAAGAACAGGTAAGATAGTTAAGTTCTATTCACTTTCGCTAGATATGGAAACCGGAATAGGAGTTCCGGCTGGAGCTAATCCACAAGTTCAGCTCACTTGGAGCGACGATGGCGGCCATACTTGGGGGCCGATCTTGATGAGAGCAGCTGGAGCTACGGGCGCTACTTCACAGCGAGTTAAGTTCAATAGACTCGGCGCGCTTAAAGCCGCTGACGGCTATGATAGAATATTTAAGATATCCAGCTCGGATCAGTTCCAAGCGGCTATAATCGGCAGCTTAATTGAAACCGGACAATAACCATTGAGTAATACTCCGCCAGTCAATATTATTCCGACAGCTAACTATCCTATGCTAGCGGCTAACGGAACGGTCAATAACGTCTGGTATAGATGGTTCGCGGCGTTGCAAAGTGCCGTGGCTAAGCAGCTACCGATAGGTACTATATTCGCTAGTGCTAGCGAGAACGTACCGATAGGGGCTTTGCCTTGTGATGGCAGAGAAGTTAGTAGAAGTGTTTACTCGGATTTGTTTAATGAGATCGGCACGTCCTGGGGCTCCGGTGACGGTCGATCAACGTTCAATATTCCGTTGATAGACGATTTCGTGCGCGGCTCTAATGGCGGCGCGATTGGCTTCAGGGGCGGCTCAGCGTCTTCGACATTAAGCTCAGATAACTTGCCGTTACAAGACGTTACGATACACGACCCGGGACACACGCACGCTTTCGTCGGCGATCCGCATACGCACTCGGTCAGCGATCCGGGACATGATCATGCTTCGATCGTAAGCGCCAGTAACGGTACTTCCGGTTCGAATGCTGTTGGTGAAGTAGCAGGTAATACCGGCTCATCGGTGACTAATATTGTTATTGACGACACGATAGCTACAGGTACGAACGCGATAGAGACAACGGGTATAACCGCCACTGTCGGCTCAGGTAGCCCTACTCCGATAGATGTCGTTCCGCCATATGTCGTTATTCAGTGGATGATTTATACTGGTGTGGGCCAGTCAGCTGGAGGCTAGTTAAGATGAAGAAGACCAGTATGGTAGAGCTTAATTATATCTATGACATAACCACTGATGAATATCGACCTGTTACTCAGCAGGACGTGGACAGTTGGCGTGACCAACTTAGTGCCTTTGGAGAATTGATGGTCGGATTGAAAGCTCTTAGAGAGCATGCTCTAGAAGTGGCACGAGGAAAGACTGAATATAAGTACATAGATGAATATCTAAAGACGGAGGCTGGTTAAGCTATGAAAGAAGTTTTATTTAAGTTACTTAAGGATGATGGAACGGGTATAATAATTTATTCTAATGGTGAAGTCGAAGGAAGACCTGAAGATCACAGACTTATTGTTAATTACCATCCTACTTTAACAAAGAAAGCTATATACAAATTCTGTGAAAAGTTAACTGTAGATAGGTTAGAAGAAATCAAACGGAATTTAGCAGGAGATTGAGTTATGCCAAAGCGAACAGCATCAGGTAGGAAAACTAAGATCGCGGACTTCGAAGACAAGGTTGACGCTAGTAAGCTTCCAGGTGGTAAGAGCGAAAAGTTTGCTATAGCGAATAAGGTCGGCCTTATGCACGGAAATAAAGTTACGTCCCGAGGTGCAATGGCAGCTAAGAGCAAGAAGAAGTAAGCTCATATTATGCTTTCTTTTATGATATTAGCTCAGCCGCGATCGAGAACTAAGTGGCTAGCTGAGTATCTAAGCTCATATGGAGCCAGGGTCGAACACGATGCGGCTCTGGGTTGCTCGTCAGTAGACGAGTATGTAAATAAGATATCTAATCTCGACGGTACTGTCGAGACTAGCGCCGTGCTTGGTTATCGACTTTGGCAGAACGCGTTTCCTCGCGCGCGATTTATTGTCGTACATAAGACAGTCTTGAGCGTAGCGCGATCTATTGAGCAGCTAGGTTTGGTTCCCGATTGGTCTTTTCTTTATTTACAAGAACTTATGTTAGGTAAGTTTATTAGTCAGTATAAGTCTATATTCTTCACGTTCGAGGGTTTAAGTAAGTTTGAGAATAGACGGAGACTATGTGAGTTTACTATTGGTAGCTTTGATCGCGAACACGATGAGCTCTTTGCAGCGAAAAACATACAGATAGATGCTCAAGAGCGCTTAAAGGCTCTTGAAGAGAATTCGGCTCGCTTTGTCAGCTTTCATAATGATATCGCTAAGAAACTCGTTTATTTAGAGAACAATGAGAAATGCTAACTGATTTTAGATCGCGCTGGGAAGATTATGAAGATTCACATTCGTGTTTCTTTCTTGCTGGTATCTTCGGCGGCGCCGGTCTAGGAGCATTACTTGGCGGCGGTCTGAGTGCTATAGGTTCTGTAACAGCAGCTAGTGAACAAGCAGCAGCTCAGCAGAATGCTCTTAATTTTCAACAAGGTGTTTACAGTCAGTCTCAGAGTGAATTAGCGCCGTATTACTCGGCGGGTACCAATGCTCTCTCTAGCTTAGTTGGCGGTGTTGGAACAGCTAATGCTCCAGGCAACTTAACACAGACACCGCAAGCTTTCGGCGCTGCTACGGGAACGCCAGTCGGGTCGGCACCGCAGTATAGTTTGCCAGACTTTACTTTACAGCAGTTTCAGCAATCTCCGGGATATCAGTTTCAGCTCCAGCAAGGCGTTAACGCGATTCAGAATGCCGCCGGGCCGAAAACAGGTGTCCTGAGTGGCAATACTCTTCAAGCTCTTCAAACTTACGGTACTGGCTTAGCTAATCAAGACTGGTACAATTGGCTGACGAATCAGCAGAATAACTATAATACGGCCTTTCAAGCACAGAATCAGTCTTACTTGCAGAACTATGGTATCGCGAATCAGAATCAGTCTAATCTATATAATAGACTCCTTGGTCTCGCTACTGGCGGCCAGCAAGCAGCGACGCTTACGGGGCCGCAATCGAGCCTGGCGAATACGATCGGCAATACGGCGTCGAGTATCGGATCGAGTAACGCGGCTGGTATACTAGGCGCGACCAGCGGAATTAGTAACGCCCTTACCGGAGCTAGTAATGCTAATCAGTACTCGGCTTTGATACAAGCTCTAAACGGTTCTGGTGGCTCGGCGAGTCCGTATTCGCTAGCTTACGCGGCTGGTTCTGGCGCCGGTTCGAACCCCGGTGTCGGCACTGGCGGGCTTTACTAAGCTTTATTTAGGATAGTTAGATTTGTCTGGCGCTCCTGGTATAGACCAACTAATCGCGACGCTTCCGGATCGGGTTCAACAGAACCAGCTACGTCAAGCGCAGACTGAAGAAGAACAAGAGAACGTAGTTCAGAATGCACTAGCTCTGAGACAGAATATAGCGGGCCAAAATGCGTTAAGACAGATTTATTCGAATCCAAACGCCATTAATGCTCAGACTGGTTTACCGACGCCGCAAGGTCTTTCTCCGTTGTTTCAAGCTAATCCACAGATGGGATTAGGCTTACTAGAGACTATGGGTAAGATTCAAGATGCTCAGTCTAGAACAAATCTGACTAACTTTAAGATTCGCGACGAGCAAAACCAAGTTCTTATGGACAATGTTGCTAAGCCAATTATAGAGTACGATCAAGAACTGAAAGATAAGGGTATAGACCCCGCTCAAAGACAAATTATGTTACAGCAAAGGAAACAAGAGTTACTTACTTCCACTCAGGCCGAATACGGTCTTCCCGATAGCGCGATAGATATAGCTAGAAACGTTCCTGTGGATGAGCTTCCGGGGCGTTATGAGCTCAATCAGCAAAGACAAGTTAATATTGCTAAAGGCTGGGAGGGACCGTATACGGATAGTTCTGGAAAGCAGTACTGGCTAAACAAATATCTCGGTGCTGGAGCCTG
>Ga0210398_10003121_pt1 | contig 15985 bp, 12 predicted proteins | sample IncBWC4OmetaG_FD_161047 | JGI IMG/M metagenome (GOLD analysis project Ga0210398, IMG submission 161047) | Forest soil microbial communities from Barre Woods Harvard Forest LTER site, Petersham, Massachusetts, United States - Inc-BW-C-4-O | ecosystem: Environmental > Terrestrial > Soil >...
ATACACCGTGTCGCGGCCCTGCTCGTCCTTCGCCGTCGTCACCAAGCCACGCGGCTTGTTCAACATCAGCGCCACTCGCCTCGCAGGCTCAGGTGCAGCGCCGTCGATGTCGATACGGTCCACCCCCTGCCGCACCGGATGCTCGGCATCTCGAACCACGCGCCCGTTGACCCGCACGCGCCCCCCGCGCACCCACTCCGCGGCCTGGGTACGCGAAGCCAATCCCAGCTTTGAGATCACTCGCGCGACGCCATGACGCGTCATCGGCGGCGAGATGGCCGCAAGTGAAACAATAGTCCGGCGCCTATGCCCAAGGATGCGACCCAGCCCCAGGGTGTCGTGAGCAAATCAGAGGACAAGGACACGGGCGTGAGCTCGCCGACCGCGCGCGCCACCGCGACGGTCCACTCCAACACCAGATCCATGTTCAGCGACACCGCGATCGCGGCGGCGGCCAATACGAGGAGCTGGCGCCGCAGACGCGCCCGGCGTGCACGCTCGATCTTGCGCAGCAAACCAGCCAAGAAATCGTCATCGGCCAGCGATGCGCCTGCTTGCGCGAATGCCGCGGCCAGATCCGGATCCAATTCATCACGCATGAGTATCACCATAGGCATGCAGAAATTCACGCAGGCGGGCGGCGCCGCGGCTGACATGCGACTTGACGGTGCCCAAGGGCAGCGCCGTCGTATCGCTGATCTCGGCGTGGCTCATGCCCTCACTATACGCGAGCACCACGCACAGCCTCGCGGCCGGCGGCAACCGGGCAAGCGCGGCGTCGAGATCCAATCGCTCCGCCGTCGCCGCGGCGGCCGGCGTATCCAGAAGCACCTCCTCATCGAGTTCGACTTCCCACTTCTTGAGGCGCGCATGCTGCAGCCAGCAGTTGACCGCGAGCTTGCGCAGCCACGCGCCGAAGGCGGAAGGCGATTTCAACGCGCCAATCGACTTCCAGGCCTGGACGAACGATTGCTGCGCGAGATCGTCGGCCAGCGCCGGGTCCCGGGTCAACCGGCGCAGCAATTGCCGGGTCGCATTCTGCCGCCGGCGAACCAACTCGCCAAAGGCCGCATCGTCGCCGTTCATTGCCAATGCCACCACGGCCACTTCGCCTGCCTCGCCGAGCTTGCGGCTCAGCGCCCCTCGATTCACGGCGACGAGTTGCGCGACGGCTCGCGTGCGCGTGCTTCCGCCAGCGCTCGGGCGCCGATGAGCAGGCCGACACCGACCGAGATCACCAACACCCCGGCGCCCAGGATGGGATAGAGCGCGACGGGCGCGATTCGGCTGATGAAGAAGGACAGCAGGCAGATGCCGACCCCGGCGGCCAGGGTGATGATGCCGCCGAGTTTGACGTGCACGGGCTCTATCTGCTCGTCGCGCCGGTCATGCGAGGTGAGCTTTTCGATCAAGACGGGGTCCAGCTGCTGCCCCTTTTCGATGGCCATTCGAATCACGTCGACGCTGCCGCGGCGCCGTTTGTAGTCGGTGATAATCCCGGCCACGGCCGCTGCACCGATGAATATCCAGAAGGCCACTCCGACGAGATAAGGTCCGATACCGGTCATGCTGATTCCTCTTTGGTTGAGACGGTATCCATAAGATGCGTCCCACCGGGGGGTTTGGATGCAGCGGCCGCCGGCACTCCCGCGCCGACCCTCAAAAGATGCGCATTCAATGGCCCGCCAGGAACGCTCCCGCGGCGCCGGGGAACACCACGGGGCTCTCGAAGCCATCCGCAGATACGCTGGCGACGCCAAAGGCGAAATCATCGATGGCAACATTCGCGAGCGTCAGGCTGTTGCCGCTGCCGGCATCGAGCGCGTGCGTCCAGGCGGCCTCCGTGGTGTCGCGCCAATGAACCCGGTATCCCGCCGCAGGGACCCCCGGCGAGGCGCTCCACGACAACACCGTATCCGGCGTGACGGCGCCGGCCACTTTGACGTTCATCGGCGGCGGCGGCGCCGAGGCCATGGCTGCGGCGGTGAGCGCATTGGTGGCGGTCACCTTGGCCAAATAGCCGAAATCGACGTTCGCCGGTAGGTCGCCGTACTGCACGCCGCCCTCGGTGCGCAGGTCCTGATGTTGGTGCCGGTAATCTTCGGCGTTCTCGGTGAAGCGCACGGCGGGAAAGCCCAGCGCATTGAATGCCGAATGATCGCCGCCGCGGCCGAAACGGTCGAGACGATACACCAGCGCCACCGTCCAATTCGGCATGTAGTGTTCCGCGACCGCCTTCGCGAAGCGCGCGACATTGCGGGACGCCGAATCGTTCTCGCCGCCTTCGAAACGCCGCTGCTTGGCCTCTTCGGCCGATTCCGTATCTCGCGTGCCTTCGGAGAACAAGCGCAGGCGGGTATTGTTCACCACGCCGTTCTGGCCGCGCGTCGCACCGACGATGTCGTTGTTGAGGTCCGCCTCCACCCGCCAGCCCTGCTCCTTGGCATAGTCGGCGAGCACCTTGCCGCCATACAGGCCCTGCTCCTCGCCCGACAGCACCCCATAGACCAGGGTCGCGGGAAACTTGTAGCGGCTCAAGATCCGCGCCGCCTCGATCACCGCCGCGACTCCCGAGGCATCATCGTCGGCGCCCGGCGCATCCGCGGTCACGTTCATGACATCCGTGACGCGCGAATCGATGTGACCGGTGAGCACGATGACCCGCTCAGGATCGGTGGTGCCTCTCTGGATTGCGACCACATCCACAATCGACGCGGGTTTCGGCACGCGCGCGCCGGTCACGGTTTGCGACGGCGTCACGACGGAAAGACAGCCGCCGCAGTCGCGGCCGATTTGCTCGAATCGCGCCTGCGCCCAGCGCCGCGCTGCGCCGATGCCGCGCTTCGGCGACGCCGTATCCGAGAGGGTGTGGCGCGTGCCGAAGCCCACCAGGGCGTCGATCGTGATCTTGAGCTGCGCGGCATCGGGCGCGGTGGCGATGTCGCGGAGCAGCGGCTGCTCGACGGGCGAGGCGGCGCCCGCCGGGGTTGCGAGCGTGGCGAAAGTGAACGTCATCACGCCGATCGATGCAATTCTCATTGTCCATGCCTTGGCGTATGCGTTCGAAGCGCCCGCTCTTGGATTATCGGCGAACCCTCTCGAACAGTCGACCCTTGCGTCCGCAAGCACGGCGTTTCAGCCATTACCCAGATTGATCCGACGCATCGACTCGCGACGCAGTGGCGTAAAGCTGTTGTCGCAATTCACGCAAGATAGTCTCGGCGAGTGCGGGCTTATCAGCGAGCGCCCCGTGGCACCTGAGAATGGGAGTCTCGTAGGTCCGGCGGTGCGCACCAGGCTGCACGATCTGCTCGCCCAGGTGAGTCAGAATCATCAACCGCAGCACTGTTTGCAGGTCGCTCTGAATACGCCACCAGGCTTGGTTGTGCGCGGCCTGGGCGTCGCCGGCGGCGGGGGGCGAGCTTGCGCTGTCGGCGGTATATCCGACCGAGTTGCGCAGCCCCGACGGATCGATAATGTCGACGCACGCATCCAGTGCGTTCCATACCCCGTTGTATCGCTCGGCTGCGGTTCCGCCCGCGTCCAAGCTGGCCGTCGCTTGCTGCGCACATTGCCGCAGCCGGATGGTGTCCGCGCCGGACACGTTTATCTCGCCGAGGTGGGCTGCCCAGTGATCGAGTTCCTCGCTCAGTAACGTGCTTGCAGCCCACGCGGGTGTCGGGTCAGCCACTCCGGCGAGGGAGTATGACAGCACGCGCCGCGCACGAATGATCTCGCGCGGAATGCCACCCCCGAATAGCGCCGCCACCTCGAGGCAGCCGGTTGGAAGACGCTCTTGCGTCGGTACGTCGGCCTCGAGCTTTTCAAGCATCGCCAACGCAGAGTCGACGCGCATCTGGCGGATCTCGACGACTTCGTCAAACGTGCTCTCGAAAATGTCGCGGCCGGAAGCAAGCCGCCGGCGGAAGGAACGCGCCGCGTCCTCGGATATGGAAATCAAATAGAATGTGCCCGGAAAAAACAGCGCGCCTTTGATCTCGATAAGCAGCGCCTTGACCTGCTCGGGGTCGTGAATCTTGTCGAGTTCGTCAATAACGATCACCACCTTACTGTTGTAGGCGGCGCGCAGCTTCGCGAGAAATCGTGTGTAGCGCGCGGTGAGGCCCGGCAGCGTAAGGTCGCGCGCCGCCATAGTGCGCTTGCGCCCGAGGCTGATCCCTTGCCAGGACACGCCCGTGCTCGACTCCTGGTTGAGTTGGAATGAGAGCTGCTCGAGGAAATCGACGGCCTCGGCATAGAGGTCGAGGTAGCGGCGATTGACGATGGCATGAGCGAGCCGCGAGACTGTGTCCCACGCGGGACGCGCCAGCAGAACCAACAAGAACACGCCGGCGGCGGTCCAGAACGCAATGGCGGCGAAACTGCCCGTCTCGCGCAGCATGTTCCAGACCGTCACGGCTGGCACCGCTGAGCTTGAGTTTGAGTTTGAGTTTGCCGCGGGCGCCGCAGTCCAGCCTAGTTCACCGTGCAGCGCACGTCGATACGCAAGTAGCACGTCATTGAATTCTCGTAGCCGCGACGAATTAAATTCGAGATGCGGATCTTTCGCAACGAAAGCGTTCCACAGCATCTGGCTCATCAGCTCCTGCGGTGGGGGCGCCTGGCCTCCGGTTTCTACGGGCATCTTTGTCGACGGACCAGGCGGCAAATTCTGCCCTAGATGGAAGCGCAGGGCGGGTTGCAGGTAGACAAGCGGTACAGATACCGCTGGCACCCGGACAAAGTTGAGCATGAGCTGTTCCCAATTCGGATCCCTGATCTTCCCTAAATCCACACTTTGCGCCAACACGCGCATCCGTAGCCCCAAGTTGAGTCCTGAATCGCGGAAAAACCTAGGGAACGAGTCGGGAAAATCCCCACTCAGACTCTCTGTATATGAAGCCAAGCGAGCCTCCACGGCTGTGTTGGGAATCGTCGGCAGGAGCCAAAAGCCGTCTGAACGCGGCGCCGGCACGATCAGATACGCCGCCTGGTCGCCGCCCGACCCATGTCCCGCTCGTTCATCGTCGAACACGCGCTCAATCTGTGCCAGCAACGCGTCGGTGATCGCCCGCTCGGTGTCGACAATGGCCAATGATGGGTCGTCGGAAGTCGTTAGCCCGATCATCGCGTCATTGGTAATGGAAGAGGAAGCAATTGGCAGCGGCGCCTGCACGGATCCCGGCAACGACGTCGAAAATACGATCAATAGAGAGATGACACAGAGCATCGCAGAGACGGCGAGCAATGGGTTCCGAAGCTGCTGCCAAAGCCCCTTGCCCGCACTCACACGAGCCCCCGTGACGATGGGATCAAGCGCCTCCAACGTCTTGCTGCACACTGCCTTGCAGATCGACATGAAGAAGCCGATGCCCGGATCGTGGCGGACCGGCGCGGTGACTTCCAGCGTGAAATAGCGCGGCGCAAGAATAGCCAGCACGTGGCGCGTCAGCGCCGATTTGCCTGCCCCCCGCACTCCGGTGACACCGAACACGCCGGCGTCCGAGCGTTCCACGGCGGTCACCAGCCGGGCGGACCGGCCATTGACGTCGACATAGTGGGTGGCCTTGGACTGAATCGAATCCGGGCGGTCGGTGCCCGTGGCAGCGAGGGGCGGCACTGGGTCGCGGCGCAGGACTCTCGCGCTCAGCACTACAGGCGAAATCAACGTCAGAGAAGCGAGGGCGATGATAATAATCGCATAGGCTGGATCTGGGTCGAATCCAAGAGCGCGCTCTAAATTGGAGTGATCTACAACTCCTGCCAGTCCAGCCAACTCCCAAAGCCACGCAGGCGCGTGTTGAAGCAGTCGCAATAGAAGAGGGTCCTGGCTGCCCGGAAAGAGGGTATTTCGAAAGCGGACCGCCAAGACGATGGGAATTACCAAGAATCCCGCAAACCACATCAAATCCTTCGCGAACCACAGCAGCAGTGGGGCCGAAACCGCAAGTAAGAGCAGTACGTACAGGGATGGCGCCGAGAGTCCACGGCCCAGAAACTTCCGCAAAACCGGTATGCGCTTCAGGCCAACCGACGCCCAACTCAGCGCCGGTGGCAGCAACGTGAGAATCAACAGCAAGAAGGCGAGCAACGACGCGATGGAGCTGATCCAATTCTTGATATCCGGGTTCTGGAAGAAGCTCGCTAACGGTTGAAGTGCGACGCTCGCGGCGACGGCGAGACCAGCAATGACCAGCCACCCGGGCCATCGGTCTGGATGCGACTTGCCTCTATACAGGTTGCTTACTGTGAGGATGACGGCTGGCAGGATGTCGATGGCCGCATTCAGCAGGGACGGCTTATTGCCATGCTTGGCAAGCACGGCCGCTGAGCCGATGGCAGCCACCAGTATCAGCGTGACCAATGAAAATGAAACCGGGCTACTCTTGAACGCCGCAACCGGACCGATGTCAGTTCCGACAGAGCTTCCTGCTACCTGGTCCGCGACCGACATCGACCGCACCTCCGCATCCTTTCTCTTGCGGCAATGATGAGCTGACAATTTTGGCGCGCGGTCAGGATACCTGAATCGGGGGCGCGTCGGTGCTGCCGCCCACTCTGGCCACGCCTCGGAACGCGGCGTAGAGTGATGGATCCACGGTCCCCTCAACTCCTCCAGGCAACATTGATGATGACACCCGCCGACCCGCGCACCGCGCTTCAGCTTCGATCACTGGTCAAGAGCAACGGCGAGCTGGAAGTGTCGCTCACCCGTGTCCCTGTCCCGGTCCCGGCGGCCAACGAGGTGCTCATCCGCATGGAGGCCGCGCCCATCAATCCGTCGGATCTGGGACTGCTGTTCGCCGGCGCCGACTTGGGGGCGGCGAGCCGCCGCGGCAGCCCCGACGATCCCGTGATCGCGGCCCGGGTTCCGGACGGTGCGCTCAAGGGCATGGCGGCGCGCTTCGGCGTGTCCATGCCGGTGGGTAACGAGGGTGCGGGTGCCGTGGTTGAGGCAGGGTCGTCCGCGGCGGCGCAGGCGCTCTTGGGCAAGACCGTCGCCGCCCTCGGCGGCGCCATGTACTCGCAATATCGCAGCGTTCCCATCGAGCAATGTCTGGTTCTTCCACCCGGCGCAACGGCGGCCGAAGGCGCATCGTCCTTCGTCAACCCCCTCACCGCGCTCGGCATGGTGGAGACCATGCGCCTCGAGGGCCACAAGGCCCTGGTGCACACCGCCGCCGCCTCCAACTTGGGCCAGATGCTCAATCGGATCTGCATCAAGGAGAGGATTGCCCTGGTGAACATCGTCCGCAACGACGCGCATGTAGACATCCTGCGGGGCATCGGCGCCGCGCATGTGTGCAATTCCAGCTCCCCCAGCTTCGTGAAGGATCTTATCGAGGCCCTGACGGTCACCGGCGCGACGCTGGCCTTCGATGCCATCGGGGGCGGCAAGCTCGCGGGCCAGATTCTCATGTGCATGGAAGCAGCCCTCATTGCCAAGGCCACTCAATACAGCCGCTACGGCTCCTCGACGCACAAACAGGTCTATGTCTATGGAGGCTTAGGAATGGGCCCCATCGAGCTCAACCGCAATTTCGGCATGGCCTGGGGGGTCGGTGGCTGGCTGGTCACGCCCTTCCTGCAGAAGCTAGGGGCCGCCGGCACCCAAAGACTCAAGGAACGCGTCGCCGCGGAGCTCAAGACCACCTTCGCCAGCCGCTATGCCGGGGAGCTGTCGCTTCTCGAAGCACTGGACCTTAAGGCCATCGCTGACTACAGTAAAAGCGCGACCGGGCATAAGTATCTGATCAACCCGAACAAGGACGTGGGCGGGCGGAACGCTTAAGGCCGGTTGAGGCGGACGCCCGTCATAAGTTCAATGCGCACGCGCGGTTAGGAGCCAGTCTGACTTGCTCCCGGGGAACCTCCGGCGGGCGCCATGCTCCAAGGGATCGCCGTCAACGCCCGGGTGGCGGCCACCTTACCAAAGAGGATTTGCTTGATGATTCAAAAACCTGCGGTCATCCACGAGCCGCGCCCCTTGGCCGCAGACTCCGACGAGGGCCTGCGCGCCGCTCGTGAGACCGTGCTGGAGAATTCGGTCTGGATCGCGCCGCTGCAAGCCGAGATGGCGCGAGTGATCGTGGGTCAGAAGCATCTGTTGGACCGGCTCTTGGTCGCCCTCCTCACCAACGGCCATGTGCTCCTGGAAGGCGTGCCCGGCCTGGCCAAGACCTTGGCGCTGAAAACCCTGGCCGCCGGGGTGGCGGTGCGCTTCAAGCGGCTGCAATTCACGCCCGACATGCTGCCGGCCGACATCGTCGGCACCATGATCTACAACCCCCAGGACGGTGCCTTTCGCACCAAGCACGGGCCCATATTCAGCAATCTCATTCTGGCGGACGAGATCAATCGCGCGCCGGCGAAGGTGCAGAGCGCGCTACTGGAGGCCATGCAGGAACGCCAGGTGACCATCGGCGATGAGACCTATCCCTTGCCGAGCCCCTTTCTGGTGCTGGCCACGCAGAACCCGTTGGAACAGGAGGGGACCTATCCCTTGCCTGAAGCGCAAATCGACCGCTTCATGATGAAGGTGGTGGTCGACTATCCGAATCGCGCTGAAGAGCGCGCCATCCTGGACGCCATGGCCACCTCCGAGCCGCTGCCCAGCGTGCGCGCCGTCGTGACGGCCCAGCAGATTCTGAACGCCCGCCATGTGGTGAATACGCTCTATGTGGACGACAAGATCAGGAACTACATCGTGGACTTGGTGTTAGCCACGCGTCCGCCCATTGCAAAGTCGCTGAACATCGAGGGGTTCATCCAAACCGGCGCCTCGCCGCGGGCCACGATCAACTTGACGCTCGCTGCGCGCGCCATCGCGTTCCTCAACGGCCGCCACTATGTGACCCCGCAGGATGTGAAGACCATCGCCTTGGATGTGCTGCGCCACCGCGTTTCCGTGACATATGAAGCAGAGGCCGAGAACATCAGCTCCGAGGACGTGATCCACAAGATTCTCGACGCCCTGCCCGTTCCCTGACCGCCATGCCTGCTGATACCAGCAAATCCACCAAGGCCATCATGAGCGGCATGCGGCAACTGGAGATCCGCACCCGCCGCATGGTCAACGACAGTCTGGCCGGCGAATACCATTCAGTGTTCAAGGGCCGCGGCATGGATTTCGACGAGGTGCGCGAGTACACCCCCGGCGACGAAGTGCGCACCATCGATTGGAATGTCACCGCGCGTGCCGGCCGGCCCTTCGTAAAAAAATTCACCGAGGAGCGCGAGCTGACGATTCTTCTGATGGTGGACATCAGCGCCTCGGGAAACTTCGGCTCCGCTGCCTTGAGCAAACGCGATCTCGCCGCGGAACTTGCCAGCGTTCTGGCGTTTTCGGCGATCCGCAACAGCGACAAAGTCGGCCTCTTGCTCTACACCGATCGCATCGAGCGCTACCTGCCGCCCAAGAAGGGCCGCCGGCACGTGCTGCGCGTGGTGCGCGACATTCTCTACCACACACCCGAAGGCCGGGGCACGGACAGCGTGAAGGCGCTCGATGTGGCCAGTCATGTGCTGCATCGGCGCGCCATCGTGTTCCTGATATCCGATTTTCAATCGCCGTCGAAGGATCCGGCCGCCACCCGCGCGGAGTTGCGCCGCGCCATGCGCCAGACCAATCGGCGTCACGATCTCATCGCCGTGCAAGTCGCGGATCCGCGGGAGAAGGAACTGCCCAACGTCGGGGTCCTCGCCTTGGAGGACGCGGAAAGCGGCGAGATCATCGAGCTCGACACGTCCAATCCCGGGATACGCAAGCGCTTCGCAGAATTGGCGCTCGAACGCGCGCGCAAGCTGGTGAGCGATTTTCGCTCCGAGGGCGTCGACACCCTGGAGCTCAAGACCGATTCGCCCTACATGCCCGCCCTGCAGCGATTCTTCAAGACTCGTGAACGCCGCCGCGTATGAGCGCGCGCATGAGCAATCGCGCCTCCCAAGCGAGCGCCGCCGTGGCAATCAGCTTCATGGCGATGTTTCCGGCGCCTGACCCTGCATCAACGACTGCGCCAGACCCTGCTTCTGCGCCTGTACCTCTGGTCCCGACGACGCCGGAGATTTTTTCTCCCCCACCAACTGAACGTGCACCTGCGCCTGTCTATTCACCTGGGGATACGCCGGCACGTGTATCGCCGTCTGCGCCTGCATCTGGTTCTGGTTCCGGGTCGGCACCTGTCACTGGGACTGCGCCCGCATCCGCGTCCGACGAAGACATTCGCGACATCCGCGGGCCCAAGACCATCTTTCCCCTGTGGCTGCTCGTGGCGTGGATCGCTGTCGGCGCACTCATTGCGATCGCGGGCTTTACCGCCTGGCGCCGGCACCGCCGCACCAGCAACAGGCCGCGAGTCCTACTGCCCTTCGAGGTGGCGCTGCAGCGTCTTGAAGAAATCCGCACGCTCTTGGATCCGGCGAGCGCACGCGAATTCTCCATCGCCGTTTCCGACATCGTGCGCCAGTACATCGAAGTGCAGTTCATGGTCACGGCCACTCATCGCACTACCGAGGAGTTTCTGCGCGACCTGTTGGAATCCTCGAACGCAGCGCTGGCCGCGCATCGTAGATTGCTGGCCGAGTTTCTCAACCAGTGCGATCTGGCCAAATTCGCCGGCGTGTCCCTGTCCCGACAGATCCTGGAGTCCCTGCACCGCAGCGCGCGCAGCTTCGTGACCGAATCTTCCAAACCACCGCCCGCGGCGCAAACGCGCGAAGCCCCGCCGGCCCGCGTCAAGGAGGCTCGTGATTCGCTTCCTTCAACCTGAGTGGCTGTGGCTTCTGGCGCTGTTGCCCCTGGTGTTGCTTTTGCGCGGGCGGCGCGGTCCGGTCGCCGCCATCGAGTTCTCCGATGTCGGGCTTGCCCGCGAGGTAGCCCGCAGCGGCCGCTCCCGCGCCGGTAGTTGGCTGTGGCTGTTTCCGGTGCTGGCGGGCGCCCTCATGATCGTCGGCCTCGCGCGACCGCAACGCGCGCACAGCCGCACCGAAGTCACCGCCAACGGTATCGACATCGTGCTCGCGCTCGATGTGTCCGGCTCCATGCAGGCGCTCGATTTTCAAGTCGACGGCCGGCGCGTGAACCGCATCGAAGTGGTCAAGTCGGTGGTGTCGAGATTCATCGAGGAGCGTCCCAGCGACCGCATCGGCCTCATCGCATTTGCCGCCGCCCCCTACCTCGTGAGTCCCCTCACTCTCGATCATGACTGGCTGCAGCAGAATCTCGAGCGCGTGAGTACGGCCGCCGCGAACGACGACGGTACCGCCATCGGTTCGGCGATTGCCGCGAGCGTCAATCGGCTGCGCACCACGAACGCGAAATCGAAGATCGTGGTGCTGCTCACCGACGGCATGAACAACACCGGGAAGATTTCACCCATCGCGGCCGCCGAGGCCGCGAAGGCCATGGGAGTGAAGATCTACACCATCGGCGTCGGCGTGCGCGGCATGGCGCCCATCCCGGTACGCGACCAGGCCGGCCACGTTCATCTCATCATGGACAAGGTGGATGTGGACGAGCAGACCCTGCAGACCGTCGCAAGCACCACCGGCGGCACCTTCTACCGCGCGACCGATACCGATTCCCTGGGAAAAATCTACGAGCAGATCAACCGCCTCGAGACCACCGCGCGCACCGTGCAAAAGTTCGAGCACCAGGAAGAGCTCTATTCCTGGGCGCTGATTCCGTCGGCGGCATTCTTTGGGTTCGGCTTGATGTTGCAGAACACGCGCTTCCGGAGACTGCCGTGAAGTTCGGCCATCCCCTGTGGCTCGCCACCGGCACTCTGGCCTGCCTCTGCCTGCTCTGGTTGTGGTACCGCTACGATATTCGCCAGCATGCGGCCCTCGCCCGGTTCGTCTCGCCGCATCTGCGGACGGAGCTCACGCAATCGGTGTCCGTCGGGCGCCGCCGGTTGCAGCGCGGATTTACCTTGGCGGCGCTGGCACTGCTGTTCGTCGCGCTCGCGGGCCCGCTCGTCGGCTATCGCTGGGAACTGGTCAGCCGCCGCGGCATCGAAATCATCTTCGCCGTCGACACCTCGCGCAGCATGTCCACCCCGGATGTGAAGCCCGATCGGCTCACGCGCGCCAAGCTCGCCATCGACGACTTCACCAATGAACTCGACGGAGATGCAATCGGCCTGGTGGCCTTCGCGGGCGACGCCTTTCTGGTGTGCCCCATGACCCTCGACTATGGCGCGTTTCACGAATCCTTGAGCGCCATCGACATCAATACCATCCCGCGCGGCGGCACCAATATCGCGAGCGCGATTCGCGGAGCTCAGATTGCGCTGCGGCGCCGGCCCGGCAGCGACAAGATTCTCATCTTGGTCACGGACGGCGAGGATCTCGAGGGCGACGCGTTGACCGCGGCACAGGCGGCGGCGCGTCAGGATTCCTTGAAGATCTACACCATCGGTGTGGGCACCGCCCAAGGGGACCTCATCCCCCTGTCGGACAACCCGAACGGTGGATTCGTGAAAGACGATTCGGGCGACTTCGTCAAATCCCGCCTCGATGAACCGGCGCTGAAAGCCATCGCAGCCGCCACCGGCGGACAATATGCCCCGCTCGGGCCCCAAGGACAGGGATTCGAGACCTTGTATCAAAGCAGCCTCGCCCCCCTGCTCAAACACGATCTCGCGTCGCGGCAACAGAGGGTGTACATCGAGCGCTACCAATGGCCGCTCTCGGGGGCGCTGGCGCTGCTCCTCTTGAGTCTGCTCATCGGCAGTCGCCGTCGAATCCGCGCGAGAAGCCGCAGGGCCGCCCCTGAGCGCCGCAACTGGGCCGGACCCGCCGCCGCATCCCTCCTGTTGCCGTTGACGCTCTCGCCGTGGTCCGGGCCGGCGCGTGCATCGCCCAGCAGCGCTCAGCAGGCTTATGACAAGGGCGATTTCGCCGCTGCCACGCGCGAGTATGCCGCGGCCGCGCAGCGCGACCCGAAGACGCCGGTGCTGCAATTCAACGCTGGCGCCGCCGCGTACCGCGCCGGACAATTTCCGCAGGCGGCGCAAGCGTTTCAGGCGTCGATCAGCCGCGCGGTGTCCGGAGACTCCAAGCGCTTGGCTGAGCAACAGGATGCCTATTACAACTTGGGCAACACGCTGTACCGCACCGGACAGGGGACTCTGCAGAGCTCTCAGCAGCAGACGCTGCAATCCTGGGAACAGGCGGTCAAGGCTTACGACACCGCGCTGGAGCTGCGTGCGGATGATGCGGACGCCAAGTACAACCGCGATCTCGTGAAGCGCAAAATCGACGAACTGAAGAAAAATCCGCCGCAGAACCCGCAGAACAAGCCAAACAATCAGCCGAACAATCAACAGCAGCAGGGCCCGCAGCAAAATCCGCCGCAGAATTCGCAGCAGCCGCCGAAGGACGGAAAGCCGCCCCCCGGCCAACAACCTCCGGGGCAACCACCACCCGGCAAGCAACCACCCGGCCAGCAACCACCCGGCCAGCAGCCGCCGGGGCAACAACCACCCGGTCAACAACCGCCGGGGCAGCAGCCCCCGGGTCAGCAACCCCCCGGCCAACAACCGCCGGGGCAACAACCGCCGGGCCAACAACCCCCCGGTCAGCCGCCGCCCGGCAATGCGGGCGGCGACGCCGATCAGGACGACTCCCAGCATGCCCCGGGACAGATGAGCCGCGAAGAGGCGCGCCAACTGCTCGACTCGCAGAAGGGCGAGGAACGTCACGCACTGGGCGTGCCTCTCGCGCGCAAAGAGCCCAATGCGCCGCCCGACAAACCCGTCAGAGACTGGTGATGAGAAGGGATTTGTCGCTGCGCAGCGGATTTTCGGCGGCCATGGTGCTGCTGTCCCTGCTTGCATCGGCGGTGGTCTCGGCCGCCGCGCTCTCGGTGGATTCGAGCATCGAGCCCTCGCAGATATCACTCGGTGAGTCCGCGCGCCTCACCATCCTCACATCGGGCAAGGGCACGCTCTCCGTGCCTCTGCCGGTGGTTCCCGGATTGGAATTTCGAGTCGTCGGCCAATCGCACCGCCTGCAGATGATCAACGGCGTGACCATCGAGTCGACGTCCACCATCGTCCGGGTCACGCCGGAGGAAGCCGGCGTGTTCAACATTCCGGGACCTACGCCGAATTCACCGCCCCTGGTGTTGCGAGTCACCGCGAGCGGCGGCGGCTCATCCTCATTCGGTAACGGGGCTGCGCCGGGTCCGGCGCCTCTCCTCCCTGGCGTCGGCACCGGCACCAGCGCCAACGGTCTCCACCTGACGCCCGACGGCTCCGCCTTCGTGCACTTGGAGATACCCAGGCACGAGATCTACGTCGGCGAGAGCGTCCCGGTGGAAATTCAGGTCGGCATGCGGGACGGATTCGTCGAGTCGTTGAACGGCCTGCCGAAGCTCAACAGCGCCGATTTCACGCTCAACAATCTTTCGCGCCAACCCGAGCGTGGCCCGCGGGTCATCGACGGCAAACCTTTCACGATTTACACCTGGCACAGCCTGTTGGCGGCGGTCAAGCCGGGAACTTATTCTCTCGCCTTCGAGGCGCCGCTCACGGTGCGGATGCGGACTCGGCCGCTGCGCGAGTCGATGCTGGACGATCTCCTGGGCGATCCGTTCTTGCAGAACATCTTCGGTGCCACCGTTCAGAAGAACATCGACGTGCAGAGCCCGGAAGCCGCGATGAGCGTGCTGCCTCTGCCGGCGCAGGGGAGACCGCCCGACTTCGGCGGCGCGGTGGGGTCGTTCAAGATCAGCACCGACATTTCAGCGAGCAAGACAACGGCGGGAGATCCGTTGACCCTGCGCATGCACGTCAGCGGCACCGGCAATTTCGACCGGGTCGAGAGTTCCATGCTCGGCGGCAGCGCCGAGTGGAAGACCTACGACCCGAAGGCGAACTTCAACGCGACCGATCCTCTGGGATATCGAGGCGAAAAAATCTTCGAGCAGCCGATTATCGCCTCGCAGGCCGGCACCCACGTCGTCCCGCCGCTCAGCTTCAACTACTTTGACCCCGCGACTCACCGCTACGAAACGGCTCGCAGCTTGCCGCTCGAAGTGGCGGTCGCCCCGGCGGCGAACGCCGATACCAACGTCGCCCCGACAATCGCCGGAACGCCGGCCGATCAGTCGCGCGGCGGCCTGCGCCCTGATCATGCAGTGACCGACGCACGCGTGGCCTCGTTGACTCCTCCTTACTTCCAACCGGCATTCGCGGGCTGCGCCTCGGCACTCGCATTGCTGTTCGTCGGCGGATGGACTCTGCTACGGCGCAGGGAGCGCCATCGGAACGACCTGGCACGAGAGAGGGAACGAGTGCGCGCGCAGTTGACCCGCGCCCTGTCGGAGAAAATGGCGGCCGCGGCGGCCGGCGGCGACACGGCGGTGTTCTTCAGTTCCGCACGGTCCGCTCTGCAGCAGGCGCTGAGTGCGCGCTGGCAAATGGCGCCCGAGCTCATCGCCATTGCCGATGTCGAAGCTCGTCTCGAGGGCGGCGACAGGGTCGATGTCCGTCAAATCTTCGCTCTCGCGGACGAAGCCAACTATTCCGGCACCGATCTCGAGGCCGCCGATTTCGAACACTGGACCCAAGTCGTTCGCCGCACCTTAGGGCTAGGTGAGCCGTCATGAGCCGAGCCAGCCGGAGCGTGCTGATTCTCTGGGTCGCGATGTTCGCATCTGTGAGCCGTGCAGGGCCGGCGCCAGCGCAGCCACCGGCGCAGGTGCCGGCACAGGCGCAGCCGCTGGCACAGTCGCAGGCGCCGGCACAGTCGCAGGCGCCGGCACCGGTACAGCCGGGTTATTCGGCGCCCGCCCTCTACAATCTGGCCAACTCGTTTGCGCGGGCCGGCAAGCCGGGATTGGCGGTGCTCAACTATGAGCGGGCAAGACTGCTGGATCCGAACGATCCTGACGTCGAAGCCAACCTGCGCCACGTTCGCGAAACCTCCGGGCTGCCGCCCGAATCCCGGAACGGATTCCAGCGCGCTGCCGAGTTCGCCG
>Ga0210398_10003122_pt1 | contig 15982 bp, 13 predicted proteins | sample IncBWC4OmetaG_FD_161047 | JGI IMG/M metagenome (GOLD analysis project Ga0210398, IMG submission 161047) | Forest soil microbial communities from Barre Woods Harvard Forest LTER site, Petersham, Massachusetts, United States - Inc-BW-C-4-O | ecosystem: Environmental > Terrestrial > Soil >...
ACCGTGCGCGTACTTTCCAAGGTCGAAAAGCACCCGGAACGCACCGGCGATTCGCCCTTGAAGGGCCGCTACGAGTCGCTCGCCGTTCCCGCGGACGACAAGCGGCAGCGAGCTCTCACCGGGGAGTTGGACCGTTACTACGACGCCGTTATCGCCGCTGTGACCGAAGCGGGATCGTTGTTCATCTTCGGCCCAGGCGAGGCCAAAGGCGAGCTGAAAAAGCGGCTCGAGGCGAAAGGGCTTGGAGCCCGGGTCGCGGCCATTGAAACTGCGGACAAGATGACCGATCCTCAGATCGCTGAGAAAGTGCGCAAGTTTTTTAGTGAACCATGAGCACCGGGAAGTCGGCGTGCCGGATCAGTGCGGCCGTGACGCCGCCGAAAACCGCCTCGCGCAGCGGCCCGTGGCCGTAACCGCCGATCACGAGCAAATCAGCGCCGAGCTCGGCCGCCGTGTCCAGAAGCAGCTCGCAGGGGGCTCGATGGCTAGCATTTTCGATTATCCGGGTGGTAGCGTTAATGCCATGCCACGCCAACCCATTTGCCAAATCGCCAAGGCTCTCCGGAGCGACATTGCCTTCGTAAACATTCGCAACAACAACTTTCCCGGCTCTCTCGAGCAGAGGCTGCGCGGCGCCCAATGCGCGGGCTGCTTCGCTGGTCTCCTTCCAGGCCACGAGTATCGTGCCGGCAATCGTTTTCGGGGGTGAGCATGGGGCGATTAGGATCGGGCGGCCGCTCTCGACCAACAGCATTTCAATGAGATTGGACGGCATCAAGTCCTTGTGCGCTGGCCGTCCCATCACTGTCAGATCGCAATGCCTTGCGTGACGCAAGAAGTGTTTTTCAGGTTCGTCTACCGAATCCAAGTATTGTGCGGTTACTGCCGGAGTGCCGTCGGGGGTCAGCTGGATTCTAATTGCGTGTTTTGCACAAACTCCCTGAAGTGTTCTGAGGCATTGGCAGACAACTCTTGATCTTGCTGCCGCAGGCTGTCCGAGTGCATCGGTGAGCGCCGGACCCACGCAGAATTCAACGTGCCGCGCACGCACGGCCGCCTCGCATGCCGAAAGGCGCTGATGATAGAACTCCAGATGCGAGCCGAATCGCGTGGCCACAGCGAGCGCAGTCGCAAACACGGCATGATCGGTGCTGCTGCCGCTGGTGGGAACGAAAATGGTTTTCATGAACGTCACTCCTCAAGGTGCTGCGGGCGCCGCAGCGGCGGCGCTGATTTCTCCTCCCACGGCGTTCCACCATCCACCGCCGAGCGCTGCGAACAACGCAACGGTGTCCTGATAGCGCACGGCGATTGCTTGGATGTCGGCGATTTTTGCCTGGTGATACTGTGCGTCGGCAACCAAGACATCGAGATAGGTCGCGAGCCCTGCTTGGTAATTGGCTTGAATGAGGTGCAGCGCCGCGTGCCGGGCGCGGCGACTACAAAGATTTATTCGAGTTCGAGCTGCGCCGTTCCTTCCCGCCGCCGCACCAGGAGCTGCGCGATGGCGCACGAGGCAAGCCGCGCCTCGTCACCGTCGGCGCGGCTCGTGAGGATGATCGGCAGACGGGCGCCGAGCACGATGCCTGCGGCCTGCGCGCCGGCGAGGTAAACGAGTTGCTTGACCAGCATGTTGCCCGCCTCGAGATCCGGTACCAAGAGAATATCGGCCTGACCTGCCACCGCACTTACAATGCCCTTGCTGAGCGCGGCTTCGCTCGAGATGGCGTTGTCGAAGGCCAGTGGGCCGTCAAGGATTCCGCCAACAATCTGCCGCCGGTCGGCCATCTTGCACAGTGCGGCGGCGTCGAGAGTCGACTGCATTTTGGCGCTTACTGTCTCGACCGCCGCCAGGATTGCGACCTTCGGAGCTGCAATACCGAGAGCGTGTGCGAGATCGATCGCGTTCTGAATGATGTCGCGTTTGCTGTCGAGGTCCGGTGCAATGTTGACAGCTGCGTCCGTGATGAAGAGCGGCTTCGAGTAGTGCGGCACGTCGAGCGCGAACACATGACTCATGCGCCGCTCGGTGCGCAGTCCCCCCGCCTTGTCGACCACCGAGGCCATTAGCTCATCTGTGTGAAGCGCGCCCTTCATCAAAGCTTCCACCTTGCATTCTTGTCCCAAGGCAACCGCGCGTTCGGCCGCGGCGTGACTGTGCGGTACATCGACTATCTCGACGTCTTTGAGATTACAACCCGCGTCCGCCGCCGCCTTGACGATCTTAGGTTTCGGACCGACAAGCACCGGCACAATGAGTCCGGCTGTCTGTGCCTCCATGGCGCTGAGCAGCGACACCGCGTCGCATGGGTGCACGATCGCGGTACGGATGGGAGCATATTGGCGAGCTGCGTCGAGAAGCTGCCGGTAGCGGCTACGGGCTGCAAATGGCGTAGTGGTCCCGCCTGTCGGCATGGTGGATGTCAATTTTTGGTCATTCAAGAATGGGCCGCCTGAATCCTGCAGTACGATTGGGTCGCTGCCTTTGTTTTGGCTGCTGCGCCGCTATCGCATCAGGGAGACAGAAACTTCTCGATCGAGATCATCGAGGCATCCCTGCCTGGAACATTCACTTCATCGAGCGCCTCGGTCCAGTCGGCCGGAGGATCGGCAAACGCGAGCGGCAGCATGTTCCAATCTTCGGCGTCGATTTCATCCAGATCGCCATTGATCGCCTGCGTCTCGATCGTGCGCGATTTGTCGTCGTACCCAGTGACCAGAAAAAGTTCCCTGGTATCCAGGCGTATGTACCACAAGCCAACTAGCGGGGAACTGTTAATGTGATGCTCCTTACACCCGGCAACACCTTGCCGACCTGTTACGAACGATGCACCGGCGGCGCGCCGCTTGGAATGCGGAATAGTGCTTAGTGAGGTGCGGCTTTTACCGCGAGCGCGGGTCATTGCCATGATTGCGGCATCGTAAGGGAGTTGTGCAGGTTGTGTACGTACATTCGCGGATCGCCAATTCGAGGTACCTGGCGCAACATTGTTTCGTCCGGTGTTGAAAGGAGAAATTTATGAGTCTTATACGTTGGGAACCATTCGGCGATGTGGATACATTTTTCAACCACTTGGTGCCAAGCAGTTATGCCAACTTTCCGCGCCTGTCGGTAGAGGGCAACGGCAAGAAACTTGACTGGGCGCCTTCAGCAGACATTAGCGAAACTGATAAGGAATACGTGATCCGCGCCGAGCTGCCGGCGGTCAAGAAGGAAGAAGTGCAAGTAACGTTCGACGATGGAATGCTTACTATCAGGGGCGAACGTAAACAGCAGAAGGAGGACAAGAACGAGAAGTTCCACCGCGTGGAGAGCTTCTATGGGAGCTTCGAGCGCCGCTTCTCACTGCCGGAGAACGTGAACGCAGATGCGATCGCTTGCGAAAGCAAGGACGGCGTTCTGACCGTGCACATCCCCAAGAGCGAAATGTTGAAGCAGAAGCCGAAACAAATCACGGTCCAGTAACGGTCGAAAAATGCTGGCTGATTCCCGACGGCGGCGCATTCGCTGCCGTCGTTTTGGCCTGTCGCATTTCTAGCGCATGGAGAAGCTACGGCCAGTCATAAGGCTCAGGCGGAAATTCGCATAAGAGTGAAGGAGTAGTTCATGTATCACAAGATCTTGGTCCCCGTCGACGGAAGCGAGACATCGACGCGCGGCCTCAATGAAGCAATCCGGCTCGCCAAAATTCACGGCGGTGGGCTTCGCTTAGTGCACATCGTCAATGAGTTCATCCTCGATGTCACCTACAGCCCGGGTCTGTACCCCGAGAACCTGATCGAGTCGTTGCGCGCTGGGGGTAAGGCAACTCTCGATGCTGCCCAAACCGCGGCGCAAAACGCAGGCGTCAAGTCAGAACGTGTGATGCTGGAGTCGATTGGCGGAGTCCCGGCTGATTTCATTCTTGCACAGGCAAAAGAATGGAAAGCTGATCTCATCGTCATGGGTACCCACGGCCGTCGCGGGCTCTTGCGGCTAGCCTTAGGCAGCAATGCCGATCTCGTGGTTCGTGGCGCGACAATGCCAGTCATGTTGATTCGCGCCAAGTCGCACGACAAGAACCAATCTGCTGCGCGGCTCGAGGCATCGGCGGCCTAGCGCCGGGGCAGCAGATGGCAGCGACGATCATCGCTGCCAGAGCACCAACGGCGCTTCCAACGGTACGTACGCGTTGGGATGCTTCGGGATAATGCGGGCGGTGTAATCGTCCGCAGCGCGGATCGCCGGCACGTTTGTGCTGTATGAGAGCCAGCCGCGGTCGCTGCCCCGATCCTCGTGGTAGTCCATTTCCTGACGAAAGGGAATTACCTCGTTCAATGCATCCGCATACAGTTCGACACTTACCGATGACCGAGTCAGCGATCCCAGATCGACCTCGACATCGAAGTAATGCCGGTCGCCCCGGGTATCGATGGTCACACGGCCGAAGCGCAACGTGGGCCATCCGTGATCGAGCGTGCGGCGCCAGTCTCTGATTTGCGCGCCTAGCGCGGCTTTGTTTTGCGCTCTTGACCGATAAGACGCCGCGGCCGGCAAATAGCACCTTTCCGTATACTCGCGCACGCTGCGATTTGCACTGTAGACTGGCGTCAAACTTGCCATGCTCTCGCGCACACGGCTCACCCACGCTTTCGGCAGGTTGTTCTCATCGCGCGAATAGAATTCTGGAATTATCTGACTCTCGAGAAGATCGTAGAGTTGCCCGGCTTCAGCGGCGTCCACGCCGGGATCCTCACCGTGTTCACCGCCGTCTCCCAATGCCCAGCCTAAAGTCGGCGCATAAGCCTCAGCCCACCAGCCATCGAGCTCGGATAGATTCAGTCCGCCGTTGACCAGGACCTTCATGCCGCTGGTCCCGCACGCTTCCCACGGCCGGCGCGGCGTATTGACCCATACGTCGACGCCCGCCACCAGTTGTGCGGTCATGGACATGTCGTAGTCGCTCAAAAATATCGCGTGCGGCCGGATGTCGTAGCGTCGTACGAATTGAACCCATTCTTGGATCATCGTCTGACCCGGTATATCCGCCGGGTGCGCCTTGCCGGCGAGGATCAGCTGCACGGGTCGCTCGCTGTTTTTGAGCAGGCGAGCCAAGCGCTCAGGATCGCGCAGCAATAGATCCGGGCGTTTGTAGGTCGCAAACCGGCGCGCAAAGCCCAGTGTCAATGCTTGAGGATTGAAGAGGCGTTTGACGTTGTCAATTTCCTCGGCACTACTCCCGGAGGCGGCAAGTTGCGCCGCCAGCCGTCGTCTAGCGTATTCAATGAGAGACCTTCGGTCCGCGATTCGACATCGCCATAACGCGGAATCGGGAACACTCCGAATGCGCTCACCGACGGTTTGCAGTGCTCCCAGCCAGCGATCCTTGCCGCAGTAATCAGTCCATAGAGTGTCCGCACCCGAACTATCCCAACTTGGGCTATGGACCCCATTGGTGATGTGATCGATGGGAACTTCGGCGGCCGGCCAGCGGGGGAACAGCGGCAAAAAAATGCGCCGGCTGACTTCGCCATGCAGCCGGCTGACGCCGTTCACGTGCGCGCAGCCGCGCATCGCCAGGTTGGCCATGTTGAAGGGTTCCAGGTCGTCGCTTGAGTTTGCGCGACCGAGCGCCAGCAGTTGATGCAGGTTGATGTGCAGCGACGTATTTGCATAGTTCTCGAGGTACTGCTTGATTAACACAGGTGCAAAGCGATCAAATCCGGCGGCCACCGCGGTATGCGTGGTAAACACATTGCCTGCCCGTGTGGCCGCCAGCGCGGCATCGAAGCTGACGTTTGATTGTTCCATGCAGCTGCGCGCTCGCTCCAAGATGGCCAGAGCTGCATGGCCCTCGTTCAAATGGCACACGTCGGGCCGCAGATCCATGGCATCCAGAAGCCGCCAGCCGCCAATACCCAAAATCAGTTCTTGCTGCAGGCGCAGCTCGGGGCCGCCGCCATACAGCTCGCTGGTGATGCCGCGGTGAGCGGGGTGGTTGGCGATGTCATTGCTGTCAAGCAGGTAAAGATGCAGCCGGCCGACCTTCACCTGCCAACCGCGCAGCCACAGACTGTAGCCAGGTGTCCGGATCTCGAGCCGCAGCCACTCCCCGTCGGGCTTCAGCAGCGGTGAGATCGGAAGCTGGCCCGGATCATTGTAGGGAAACAAAGCCTGCTGCGCTCCGTCATGGTTGATCACCTGGCGAAAGTAGCCTTGGCTGTAAAGCAGTCCGACGCCCACGATCGGGACTCCCAGATCGCTGGCCGCCTTGAGCTGATCGCCGGCGACGTTGCCGAGACCGCCGGCATAGATCGGCAGCGCTTCGCTCAACATGAACTCCATGCTGAAGTAAGCCACACGGGTGAGTCCGGAATCTGGATGCGTCTGTTGAAACCAGGCTGGCGCCCGGGCGTCGTATTCTGCAGTGCGCCTGAGCCGCTCGAGAATTTCACAAAATTCCGGGTCTGCGACTGCCCACGCCAGCCGTTGTGGGGATGCGGTTTTGAGAACTACCCAGGGGTTACCGGTTCGTTCCCAGAGCTCCGGATCGAGCCGTTTCCATAGTTCATCCGCGCCGTGATGCCACGACCAGCGCAAATTCAACGCCAATTGGCGCAGCAATTCGGCGGCCGATGCCTGATTCTCATTTGCCGGTTCAGCGCACATCCATTACCAATCTGATGATGTCGACATTTGTCTCCAGACTTCATGAGGATTCTACTGGAGCGAAATCAACAATTTCCAGGCGATGGTGCGACAGGGCATGATCGAGCGCAAGGATTTCGGTTTATTTCAGTACGCTGACGATCCGGCAGCAGCGGTGGCGCCGTTTGCAGGGCGCAATCCGCGGGTATTTACGTAAATCTACGGATACAGTTTGGTCCGTCGATGGGTCAGACTGCTCGTGCGGTCGATCGGTTTCTAAAGGAGGGGGCAGTCATGTTGGCAAAACGCACCGCTCAGTCTGCAACACGCAACCGAGACGTTCCAGCGGATCTTCCCCATGTCTTGGCGATGTGTATGGTCCCGCACATTCACGAAGATCGAAATGCATCCATTGCCGAAGCCGCCTATTTCATTGCCGAGCGCCGCGGCTTTGCTCCAGGCCACGAGCTCGAGGACTGGCTACAGGCTGAAAACGAGGTGGACGCGCGGCTGAGCGGCGAGTGCAGCTACTAAAGGTCCGCGCGCTGTTCGACACCACCGGCGCGCGCACCTATCGATTGCCCATGTCGCGCAGGGCTTGGCTGTCGCTTAGATCCAGTGCCTGCGCAACAGCCGCACCTTGATGACCTGTGTGAGCGCCATGTAGCCAAAGAGCGTTATCAGCAGAATCGGCCAGTACAGGCGCGGCAGTTGCGTAAGCCCCAGAGCCGATGACAGCGGGGAATAGGGCAGCCATATACCGAACGCCATGATGGCCAGCGTGGTCAGTGTCAGCGGCACACTTGCGCGACTTTGAATGAAGGGAATCTTGTTGGTGCGAATCACGTGGATGATGAGCGTTTGCGTCATCAGCGATTCCACGAACCAGCCGGTCTGAAAGAGCGATGCATGGGAAGAATCCCAACAGTTGAAGACCCAGAGCATGACGAAGAAGGTCGTATAGTCAAAAATTGAACTGATTGGCCCGACAAACAGAATGAATCGCCTGATTTCCGCGATGTTCCAGGGTCTCGGCCGGGCGACCTGCTCCTCGTCCACCGCATCTGCCGGGATCGGCACCTGTGAAAAGTCATACAGGAGATTGTTCGTCAGCACCTGAATCGGGGCCATCGGCAGGAAGGGCAGAAACGCGCTGGCACCGAGGACGCTGAACATGTTGCCGAAATTGGAGCTCGCGCCCATGCGGATGTACTTCACGATGTTCGCAAAGACTTTGCGGCCCTCGAGGACGCCGGCTGCCAGCACCATGAGGTCCTTCTCCAGCAATATCAGATCTGCCGATTCTTTGGCGATGTCGGTAGCGGTGTCCACCGAGATGCCGACATCCGCCGCGCGCAAAGCTGGTGCATCGTTGATGCCGTCGCCCATGAATCCGACCACGTGCCCCTTGGCCCGCAGTACACGGATGACCCGCTCCTTGTGTGCGGGTGACAGGCGCGCGAACAACGTCGCCTTCTCCGCGGCCTCCGCGAGCTCAGCATCCGAGAGCTTCTCGACATCGAGTCCGAGCAGCATCGGGTCGGGCACGAGCCCGACATCCCGGCAAACCTTGCGGCTGATGAGCTGATTGTCGCCGGTGAGGATTTTAACGCCGATGCCATTTCTGTTGAGCGCTGCCAGCGCGCGGGCAGCGGTAATTTTTGGCGGGTCCAGAAACGCCACGTATCCTCTGAGCACGAGCTGCCGTTCATCCTCTTTGGCACAGATATGCCTCCCAGGCAGCTCTCTCGATGCCACTGCCAGAACGCGAAAGCCGTCATTGCTTAAATCGTCGTATTGCTGCTTCAGTCCAACGATCAGATCCGGGTCCATCGCCGACACTTTGCCGTCGAGTTCGAAGTGCGAGCAGCGCAGGAATACTTCTTCCGGCGCACCCTTGGTGAGCAGCAGCGACTTGCCTTCGGGATCCTGCACCAGCACCGACATCATGCGCCGGGTGAAGTCGAACGGCAGCTCGTCCAGCTTCTTGTATTTCTCGATCAGGGCCTGGTCGTGAAAATCGGCGCTATCCAGTATCGCCCGGTCGAGCAGGTTTTTAAGGCCGGTTTGAAAGTAGCTGATCAGGTAGCCGTCGAGGAGCACGGCGTCGGTTTCGCGCCCCGCGACATTGCAATGACGCATGAGAACCACCCGATCCTCGGTGAGCGTCCCGGTCTTGTCGGTGCAGAGGATATCCATACCGCCGAAGTTCTGGATTGAGTTGAGGCGCTTCACGATCACGCGCTTGCGGCTCATGGCGAGCGCGCCTTTCGAGAGGCAGACCGAGACAATCATCGGCAGCATCTCAGGAGTCAGCCCGACGGCGACTGCCAGAGCGAAAAAGAAGGCTCCTTTCCAATCGTGCTTGGTGAATCCGTTGATCAGGAAAACCAACGGCACCATGATGGCCATGAATTGCATCATGAGCCAAGTAAAGCGGTTCAGACCCGCATCGAAGCTCGTCTGCGCCCGCTCTCCCGTGATTGAGCGGGCCATGCTGCCAAAATAGGTGCGCACCCCCGTGGCAACGATAACGGCTGTCGCCGTGCCGCTCTCGACACTGGTACCCATGAAGCAGGTGTTCTTGAGTTCCGTTGGCAGGCTCGCCTCACCAGTTTCCGGCTGGCAAACCTTTTCGACAGGGAGCGACTCGCCAGTAAGGCTGCCCTGGCTTACGAACAGATCTTTTAGCGACAGCAGCCGTAGGTCGCCGGGAATCATGTCGCCGGCGGCGAGCTTGACGATGTCTCCCGGCACAAGATCGCGCAGGGGCAATTCCCGCGCCGAACCGTCCCGAAGCACTGTAGCGGTCACGTGAATCATCGCCTTGAGCTTCTCCGCGGCGGCGTCTGCCCGGGCTTCTTGAAAGAAGCGAAGTCCCACGCTCAAGCACACCATCAGCGCCATCACGTAACCGGCGCGCGCATCGCCGGTAATAAAGGACACCGCCGATAAGGTCGACAGGAGAATCACCAGCGGATTGCGCATGATCCGGAGGAGTCGGATCGGCCAGCCTTGCCGGCGCTCTTGAGCGATCTCATTCGGACCCTCGGCGCGCGCCCGTTCATCCGCCTCCGCTTGCGTCAGGCCAGTGAAAGATGTCCGCAAATCGCGGAGCAGCGCATCGGCATCCTTGCGGGCGGCATCGAGAACTGCGGGTGCGACCCGGATGTTCGGATGCTTCGATTTGGCAGCAATCGGCTGTTGCTGGCGAGCCGGCGCTAGCGCTGGACCGCTGCGCTCAGCTTCCGCACCCGGCGCATCCGTCGCCGCACCGATCACGGCGTCTCCATCGGATTGTTTCATTTTTGTGTCAGTCCGTCTCTTCGCCACGCTGATCGAAGCATAGCGTGACAGGCAAGACGTGGCGACGTGGAAGGCGGGTAACGTGTACGTCGATGGCGAGTAGGGTTCGCCGGACGAGCGGGGCGCTCTATTTCGGCATATTGTTGCGGCGGTTTGAATCCAGCAGGGGCTCGGTGCCGCCCAGACGGGTTACGTAATCAGCAAGCGCCTCCTTTTCCTGAGGAGGCATGCCGCGAAGTGCACTGGTCATCTCGGGAGGTGCAAGGTCCTTGTGCAGAGCGGCGGCTGCTTCGATCTGCCGGGTCAAATAGGGATACTGCTGACCGGCGATGCGCGGCACACGGTTGGCTGGGTCACCCCGACCATCGACACCGTGGCAAGCGGCACAGATGTGCGTGTATAGCTCCTGCCCTACCCGCAGATGCTGTCCGGAACCCTTGACCGGATTGGGATTTGGCTCCAATGCTGATAGATAGCTGGCAAGCGCGACGATGTTTTGCGGGTTATTGAAACTCTCATGCGCCGTGACCACTTGCATTGCCGTATCGACGCGCGCTCCCGATCGAAATAACGCCAACTGTTTCTCCAAATACCGCTTTTGCTGGCCCGCAAGATTCGGAATGGTTCCGTCGGTCGATCCCCAGGCGTTTGGTTGATGGCAGACCACGCACGGCGCATACAGGCGGCGTCCGTCAGACATCGAGGGTGCGGCATGCGTCACGCCTACGATTGCTAAAGCCAGCACTGCCTGCAGCATCAGGCCGCGGCCTGGCGAATTGCGGTTTTTCAATGTAATGGCCTCGATGGACGCGCCGTCCCCTTCATTGTTGTTGTGCTCACCGCAGTCGAGGCGCGCGCCAAATGTTCCTGAATCGCGGCAACAGTCTTCTCATAACCGGACGTCTGGTTCGTATTTGCAGTCACAGTATGCACCAGTTCCTCCGAATGTAGCGGTTGCATTTTCTGAAGCTGCCGATCCAGCACTGCAACGTCGGCATCCGAAGGATCGATGCGAGCTTGTTGCCGCGCCTTGATGCGCTCGGCCATGATTTGGCGATCCGCGTTGCACGACACAATGACGAACTGCGCCCCTTGTTGGGTCGCCAATTCACCGAACAAACGCCGATCCCCGCCGTTGAGAAAAGCCGCATCAACGATGACGCTCACACCTCCTCGCAGGCAGCTCTGCGCGCATGAGAGCAGATGATCGTAAGTGCGATTGCTGAACTCCGGGGTGTAAATCCCGCTCATGAACCCGGCGCCACGAACTGCGTCGGGTTGGTACTCCGCCAGGCGTTTACGCTCTAAGTCGGATCGTATCCGCACCGCTCCAAGCTGCGCACCGAGGCGTTCGCTCAAGAAAGATTTACCCGAGCCGCTGGGCCCGTGCATGATGATGAGGGTAGGCGAGGGCGCGCTGATGAATGCCGCAGCAGTCTTGACCCTCATCCGTAGGCGGCCGCGAAATTCCTCACGCTGCGCCAAGTTCCGTTCGACCCCGATACTGTCGACCATCGCCCGTACCAATGCGCGATACACGGCGTAGAAGGGGAGCAGACGGACGCCGCTGTAATCGCCTGTCTGCTCCAGATACGAATTCAGAAAGGTGAACGCCAGATCGCTGCGACCGTGGGCTATCAAATCCATCACCAGGAACGCGACATCGTTCATGACGTCTATCCAGCGCAGTTTCGGATCGAATTCCAGGCAATCGAACGGCACCAAACGGCCGCGCCAGCGCACGACGTTGCGGGCGTGCAGGTCACCGTGACATTCGCGGATGAAACCGGATTGCTCCCGCTGGCGCAGTCGGCTCAGCGAGTTGTGCAGATAGTCATGTGTCCAGTCAATCAAAGCTCCCATTTCGGGAAACTGCGTGTCCGCATCGAGATGCGACAGAAGCATGGCCATATTGCCGAGCACGGCATCGTGCATTAGCTGTGTGTACACACAGTTCACGCTGGGCGGCGCCTGCTTGGCGCTCGCGTGGAAGGCGGCAATATCCACTGCCAAATCGGCGATCTCCGGTGCGTTTACCGCGCCGCGGTCCAGCAGCGCTGACAATTCCTCGGATGCATCGAATTGCTTCATCCGCACGGCGTACTCGATGATCTCGCCGTGTCCGCCGACCTGCACTCCCATGGCGTCCCGGGTGATTGCGACGACGTCCACATATAGGTCGGGGGCAAGGCGCCGGTTAAGTCGCAGTTCCTCTTCACACAGGTGCTGCCGCTTCGACAAGGTCGAGGTGTCGATGAAGCCCAAATCGACGCTCTTCTTTATTTTGTACGCATACGATCCGGTAAGAACAATCCACGAGATGTTGGTCTCGCGAAATTCCAGCCGGCCGACGGGGTGAGAAAATGCCGACCGCCTCAGCAGATCCGCAGACATTAGTGCGGGGACGATGTTGTCTTGGGGGGGCGCCGCCAGCAGCTTGTTCTGCAGCGCGTGATGAGTGGCTACGCTTGGCACGGTTTTCTGACCCATGCCTGCAGGGTAAGCTGACCCGCTCCGGGTGATCTATGCGGACATTCCACCTCGGTTAGGGGGAAACCACTTCGACAGAAATGCTCGCTTGTGGCGTAATGCCCTCACTCATGAGGCTCTTACAGCAATCCTGGCGCGCTCGTCTTGCTCTTGATCTTGGCTGCTGGTCGATCATCAAGGTCGGCCTGCTCATGCTGTTGTGGGGTCTATTTTTTTCAAGTTCGCACCAGTGTCGCGTCGACGGCGCGACAACCGCAAACCGTTTAGGCATCGCGGACCAGTCGGGCCGTTTGGCGATGAAATCCTCAGGAGGGGACCGCTGTGATTGATTTCGATGTGGTGACGCTGTCACGAACACAGTTCGGCTTGACGGCACTCTATCATTTCCTATTCGTTCCACTAACGCTCGGTCTGTCGATGATTCTGGTCATCATGGAATCCGTGTACGTGATGACCGACAAGGAGATCTGGAAGCGGATGACCCGATTCTGGGGTGTTTTATTCGGCATCAATTTTGCTATGGGTGTGGCCACCGGAATCACCATGGAGTTCCAGTTCGGCACCAACTGGGCGTACTACTCGCACTACGTGGGCGATATTTTTGGCGCACCGCTTGCGATTGAAGGCTTGATGGCATTTTTTCTTGAATCCACCTTCGTCGGTCTGTTTTTTTTCGGCTGGGAACGATTGTCAAAAATCGGCCACTTGATCGTCACCGCGCTGGTGGCGCTGGGGTCCAGCCTGTCCGCGCTATGGATCCTGATCGCCAACGCCTGGATGCAATATCCCACCGGAGCAGAGTTCAACTACGAAACCATGCGCATGGAACTTAAGTCTTTCGGCGCCGTGTTACTCAATCCGGTCGCACAGTCCAAATTTGTTCACGCTGTTGCAGCCGGCTACGTGGTCGGTTCGGTGTTTGTTCTTGCCATCAGCGCTTGGTATCTCTTGAGAGGCCGGAATGTCGAAATCGCGCGCCGCTCAATGGCGGTCGCTGCAAGCTTTGGGCTCGCCTGTTCGCTGTCTGTCGTCGTGCTCGGGGATCAATCCGGGTATGAGGCCAGCGAAAATCAGAAAATGAAGATTGCTGCCATTGAGGCGGAGTGGCATACGGCTCCCGCACCCGCGAGCTTTACTCTATTCGGTATTCCAGATGTGGCGGCGCGCAAGACCTACGCGGCGGTTGAGGTTCCCTGGCTGCTCGGTCTGATCGCAACGCGTTCCCTCGACGAGCCGGTACCCGGTATATTTGAGCTGGTGGAACGTGCAAAGCAGCGCGTGAGAGGTGGCATGCTGGCGCATGCCGCGCTGCAGGCGCTGCGAGCCGATCACAATAATGAACGCGCCCGCGCAGAGTTTGATGCGCATCGCGCCGACTTAGGCTACGGCTTGCTGCTGCTTCGCTATACGAACAATCCCGCGACTGCAACGCCGGAACAGATCGACCGCGCCGCCTGGTCGACGGTTCCCAATGTGCCGGTGTTGTTCTGGAGCTTCAGGCTCATGGTCGCTATCGGATTGTTTTTGATCGGGCTGTTTGCGACCGCATTCTACTTAGCGTCGCGACATCGATTCGAGAAAAACCGGTGGTTTCTCAAATTAGCGCTCTACAGCTTGCCTCTGCCCTGGATCGCGGCGGAGCTCGGGTGGATTGTTGCGGAGTATGGTCGCCAGCCTTGGGCCATCGACGGACTATTGCCGACATTTTTGGGGGTATCGACCCGGTCGGCCGCCACCGTCTGGATGTCGCTCATCGGATTCATCGTTTTCTACACCTCGCTGGCCGTTGTAGATATCTACCTCATGGTGCGAATGATTCGTCAGGGGCCCGATGGTTTGGGCTACTGGCCGGAACAACACGTGCATGGGTCCCCCGCGATTTCCCAGCCACTCTGACGGTCTGCATATGCTCAACTATGAAACGCTTCGGGTGATTTGGTGGCTGATCCTCGGTGTACTGCTCATCGGCTTTGCAGTCACCGACGGGTTCGACATGGGGGTGTGCGCCATTTTTCGCTTTGTCGGCCGCAACGACGAGGAGCGCCGCGCACTGCTCGAATCCGTAGAGCCCGTTTGGGAGGGCAACCAGGTGTGGTTCATATTGGGCGGCGGCGCTGCGTTTGCCGCATGGCCGCTGCTCTATGCGGCGTCCTTCTCATCGCTCTATATGGCGATGTTCTTGGTGCTGGTGGGATTCATATTGAGACCGGTCGGTTTTGCCTTTCGAGGCAAGCACACAGCGCCTGCGTGGCGCAGCGCCTGTGACTGGGCGCTGCTCGAGGGCGGTGCGGTGCCGGCGCTGCTGTTCGGCGTGGCATTTGGCAATCTGTTTGTCGGCATTCCATTTCATTTCGATTTTATGATGCGCCCCGTGTACACCGGTGGCTTTTTCAATCTATTGAATCCCTACGCGCTACTGTGCGGCGTCGTGAGCTTTTCGATGCTCATCATGCACGGGGCAGCCTATGCATCGTTCAAAGTGGGCGAACCGTTAAGCGCCCGGGCAGCCCTCGTAGGAAGGGCTGCCGGCCTGGTTTTCATTGCAGCCTTCGTCGCGGCTGGTATTTGGATCTGCATGGAAGATGGCCGGCGAATCACCTCGATCGTCGCGGGTGAGGGCCCCTCTAACCCGCTTCTGAAAACAGTCGTGTTGTCGCCTGGTGCATGGCTTGACAATTTCGCCATGCACGAATGGCTGTGGGCGGTACCCGTCGGAGCGCTGGTGTCGGCGTTGCTGACGATTCAGCTGCTTAGGTTGAGGTTGCACGGGTTGGCGCTTCTTACCAGCGGTATTACGCAGGCCGCAACGATCTTAACTGCGGGTGTGGGGTTGTTTCCGTTTCTTATGCCATCGTCCACAAATCCCGCGGAAAGTCTCACCGTTTGGGATGCATCTAGTAGTGCAAAAACCTTACTTATCATGCTCATCGCGGTGATCGTTCTTCTTCCCCTCATTTTGGCGTATACGACGTGGGTGTACCGAGTGTTTCGTGGCCAAATTTCGCTCGAGGCGATACGTCGCCACGCCGGTTTTTACTGAACTTCGGAGTCTTGCATGTGGTACTTCAGCTGGATCCTGGGACTCTCCTTCGCCTTGGCGTTCGGCGTCTTGAACGCGATGTGGTATGAGTTTGGCGAAAAGAAGTAGTACTTGCGCTCCGGCCGAAAGCCGTAATTCCCCAACTGTACGGCAGCGCACATATCGCCCCGACCTTTTCCTGTAGTGTGCGCGTGACCCGCTGAAAAATTGCTGTAAGACAAGCGCGCAGTATCTGCGGCAAATACGTATTTTCATCTCACGTCGCGTCGCGAAAAATCAAGCCCGCGATTGTTATCAACCTCGAGCCAAGGGATGTTCTTATGATCGGACTTCGCCGCTTGATTCTCAGCGTATCCGCCATGGGTGTTTGCCTGTTGCCGACGGCGCCGAGCTGGGCCGTCCCCAGTTTTGCGCGGCAAACCGGAATGGCCTGCTCCGCCTGTCATACCGTGTTTCCCGAACTGAGTCCGTTCGGCCGCGAATTCAAGCTCAACGGCTACGTTCTCGACAACCTCAAA
>Ga0210398_10003123_pt1 | contig 15979 bp, 15 predicted proteins | sample IncBWC4OmetaG_FD_161047 | JGI IMG/M metagenome (GOLD analysis project Ga0210398, IMG submission 161047) | Forest soil microbial communities from Barre Woods Harvard Forest LTER site, Petersham, Massachusetts, United States - Inc-BW-C-4-O | ecosystem: Environmental > Terrestrial > Soil >...
AGACTAGGACGGATTCCCGCAAAGCTCCACATTCGTTATCCGGCCAAACGGTTTATTGTCCGCGCCAAGCAGATCGCGTGGCTGCCGCTGGAATCGCCCGTCGCTGAGACGCCGCACTCGTTTTGAGTGACGACCCTAGTAAGTCAGATGTGTGCACAACAGGACAGATACCCTCGCCGATTCCGACTACGATTCTATCTCGTGCGCGGCGAAGGGGCTGATTCGCACTGCGGCGTGCCTGTTACATTCGAGAACCTGGGCTTCTAACACGCACAACGTAAAGGGGATAAGGAACAAACATGCTTTGGACAATTTTTGTGATCTTGGTGGTGTTGTGGCTCCTGGGGATCGTGACCTCTTACACGATGGGTGGATTCATCCATCTTCTGCTGGTGCTGGCGGTCGTGGTCCTGCTGATACGAGTGCTGCAAGGCCGCAGCGTAGTGGATTGATCGCGGAGCTAAGACCATGAAACCAATCTCATTGGCCGGCATTTTGTTGATCGTTCTGGGTGCGCTGGCGCTCGCCTATCAAGGGATCAATTACACGCATCGCGAGACGGTTTTGGATGTGGGCCCGATCCATGCCACCGCGGATGAACAAAAGCATATACCGCTTCCTCCGATCGTCGGCGGGCTGGCGATTTTGGGAGGGGCTTTTCTCCTTTTTGCAGGCTCCAAGCAAAAATCATAACGGCAGTTTCCGGTTGGGGATCGCTGAAGAATGGTTTTAATTCGACGGCTTCCCCGGCTCACGGCGCGATTTCAAGCGCTCTCACACAGGTCTGGGTAATTGCAAGTTCCCCGGGCCGCAACACTGATCATGGAGGTCAGCAATGATAATGGTGCGCAAATCAATTCTCATCGTATGTTTGGGGTTGCTCGCAACGTCGGCCGTTTATGCCAATAACAAGGAACAAAAGCGCCTGGAAAATTCCGGCGTGGTGATGCAGGAAATCATGAATATTCCGGATAACCTTCCGCACGATGTAATGCAAAAGGCGGAATGTGTGATCGTGTTTCCGTCCGTGCTGAAGGCGGCGTTCGTGGTGGGCGCGAGCTACGGCCGCGGCGTGATGGTTTGCCGCACCGGTAAAGAATTTCACGGACCGTGGGGCTCGCCAGCGATGATGGCGCTGGAAGGCGGCAGCGTGGGATTTCAAATCGGAGGACAAGCCACTGATCTGGTCCTGCTGATTATGAATGACCGCGGCGCGCAGTCAATTCTGAGCAGCAAGGTTAAGCTGGGTGGAGATGCTTCGATCGCCGCTGGTCCTGTGGGCCGCGACGCTGCGGCTAACACCGACGCTTTCATGCGTGCCGAGATTTTGAGCTACTCGCGCACACGTGGAGTTTTCGCTGGTGTGTCGTTGGAAGGGTCCACGCTGCGCCCGGACGATGGCGCCAATGAGGATGTCTATGGCCGCAAACTCACCTCCAGAGAAATCGTTTTTGGCGGAGCCGTCGGGGTTCCTCCTTCCGGACGCCATCTGGTGCGGGTATTAGATCGGAATTCACCGTACAACGAATCGAAGCAATCCGCGGGGAATCAATAGGCGCTGGAGATTTTTCGGTTTGATTTGATTTTCGGCGGGATTGGGACGCGGTAAGAAGTCTGTTGCCGGGTTCCCAATCTCTCCGAAGTCTTTGGATTTCGATAGAATCTGGAGCAGCACCGCCTCCGCGCTCTGAACTTCCTCCTGACCGGCTTGCATCCAAGAAGTCACTCGCGATCATGAGCGACTAGTATATTCACATTATTGCTCGCGTTTTTCTGCGTACTACAATCACGCCACTTTTGATCCGTAAATAGCTTGTTGGGATATTTGCGTTCTTCGTGCCGCGGAAACTTCACGGCAGTGACGAGGTTTTGCGCCGTGCTGCCCGGCTACGGCTGAAATTTGGCGCCGGACGGCGGTGACGGCGCATTGCCACCTAACTCAATTTCCCGGAGGTTGCGTTGAAGACATTTTGGGCTTGCTTGGTGCTGTTGATGCTTGGCGCGCCTGCGTTGGCGCAGTCCGATCAGTCTGAGCCGATCGTAATTGACGGGGTCACAGTTTCGGGCAGCATCCGTGAGCGCTATGAGGCATGGGACTGGTTCACGCCAGCCAAGGGCCAGAACCTCTACGGGTATTCCGGCACGCTGATGCGCTTTGCGTTCTCGCAGGAAAAGCAAAATTTCGATTGGAAAATCGAGATGGCCGTGCCGGTGCTGTTGGGCATTCCGAATGGAGCAGTGGTGGGGGCGCCGCAGGGGCAACTCGGGCTGGGAGGAAACTACTTCGCTGCGAATCACAACGAGCAGTACACCGCATTCATTTTCCCGAAGCAGTTATTCGTGCGGTTCAAATGGGATCATTCCAGTTTGCAGGCGGGCCGCTTCGAATTCACCGACGGCAGCGAGGTGAAACCCGCGAATCCGACGCTGGCGGCGCTGAAGGACTCCCGCATCGGGCAGCGGCTGATCGGAACGTTTGGATATTCCGATGTGATGCGCAGCTTCGATGGGCTGCACTACTCCTATACGAATGGCCCGTGGAATGTCACCGCCGTGAGCGCGATTCCCACGCGCGGCGTCTTCCAGGTGGACGGCTGGGGATGGGTAGATACGCCTATCACGTATGTGGCTGTGACCAGGCAGGTGGATTTAGGATCGAGCCATGCGGAATGGCGAGCCTTTGGATTGTTTTACTACGACGATCGCAACGTGCTGAAGACCGACAACCGGCCCGCGAATGTGCGCGCGGCCGATCACGACAGCATTGCAATCGGCACCTACGGCGGACATTACATCATGGCGACTCCGACGGGAGCGGGCACGTTTGATTTGCTGGGCTGGGGAGTTTTGCAGAGCGGGCAGTGGGGACTGCTCACGCAACGTTCGGGCGCGGGCGCGATTGAAGCGGGATTTCAGCCGAAGGGCGCGGAGCGTGTGCGTCCCTGGTTCCGCACCGGCTACTACTACTCGAGCGGCGATGGCAACCCGGCCGACGGAACGCATGGCACTTTTTTCGCAGTGCTGCCCACTCCCCGGCAGTATGCGCGGTTTCCGTTCTTTAATTCGATGAACAATCGCGATCTTTTCGGCGAAGTAATTCTGCGCCCCACTAAATCTTTCACGGTGCGCAGCGACGTACACGGACTGTGGCTGGCGAATTCCGCGGATCTTTGGTACACGGGCGGCGGCGCGTTTCAGCCATGGACGTTTGGATTTAGCGGCCGGCCCTCGAATGGGGCGTCAAAGCTCGCGAACCTTTACGACATCAGCGGCGACTACAACTGGCGGCACGGAATTTCCATCGGGTTGTACTTCGGCTGGGCGCAGGGCGGGCAGGTGATCAAAGCGATTTACCCTGTGAACAGTAATGGGGCGCTAGGCTTTACGGAATTGAACTATCGGTTCTGACGACAGCGCGCGCGGGTTGGTTTACGCGTTGGCAGTTCGCGCGAGCTTCAGGTGTGGCCGCATCAGCTGCGGCGTTGCGCGTCCTCGCGGACGGGCCAACCTTGGAGTACCGTTGATATTGACTACGTCCTTCGCGCCATAGAAATTTTCCTTCTCGCAGGCTTTGCACCGTAAGTTGAAGACCACGGGCTGGCTCTCGCCCGCTGCTTCAGATGCGCCGGCCTGGCGCGCCGCTATGGTTTTTTCAGCTCTGGCAGGCAGGGAAATTGGCTCACCACAGGCGCGACAATATACTCCAGAGTATTGCTGCGTTACGGTAGTTTGGGTCACGGGGCACCTCAATTCAAAGTCACTTTAGTTAGGGTTGGAGTACACATTATACAACTTCTATAAGTGCGAAAATAGCTCCTTCCTGTGAATTCCACGATGTAGCTGTGAATTTTGTGGGGCGTGAGTCAATTTGCGACATTCTCTCAGCAACCGTATATTTATCAGCAGTTTATAGCATGCCCCGCATGCCGCAGTGCCTCGATATGAGCCAAAATTGGACAGAAATTCCACAGCCAGCCGCGCCAGTTGCCGAACTAAATCCCGGCGTCGAATGGTCTGCTGAATTCGCCAGTCGCGGACCGCGGCCGGACGCGTTTCGGGAATGAAAATTTAACTTCGACCTGGCTGAATTCGGTCGGTGGCGGAGGCGAACTAGCCGTGCGAAGTTGCGTGAGCTTTTATGGCTTGCTTGGCTTGGTCATCGAGACATCGGTCCCGACGACTAGCGGCGCCTGCGCCGGTATTTCGAGGCGACCGGCGGAAGCAAGCGGCTTCCCGCGGGAGACGAACGCCAGAAGCCTGGAGCGAATTGCAGAAATTCCAAACCCGCGAGCATCTGGCCTCTTTCGCTGCGAATCAGGCGCGCCACGCGACAGGCGAGGTCCTGGTCCGTCTGCAGGTTGGTGAGAATCAATTTCTGGGAACGAACGACACTGGCGGAAATTGGAACCAGTCCGCCGCAGGCGCTTACGTTGATGGTTTCGGTGTTTTCGGAAAAAGGCTCACCGTGGAGCTTGCCGTACACCTGCACCGGCAGGAATATCGGCAAACGCTGGGCCCGGCGTTGATCGTCCAGGGAACCGATCATTTTCTTGCCCGCCTTTTGCTGGTACCGGCGGCCGCGCCTCCCTCCAATCCAGGAGAAAAACCTCGCCCAGCCCACACGCACCCCAGAGAAGATATGCGCCCATCCGAATTGGCCCGCAAGGATTTTCGAAGGTGGGAGGTTACCCAGAGGTCACATCCAAAAACGAAGAAATTTCGCCACGGATGTCAGGATATTTGCGCAGTTTGAAGATCCACGCGATTCGCCGAAACCTGAATTCGAACGAGCCAGCAGGCAATAGGCCGGCACACGCCGCCGCACTAGGCGAGTGCCAGATTCAGATTCTCGATGGCTTCGTCGATTTCCGCAGTGCTCTTGTAGCCGACGGTGACGCAATCAACGCCAGCATTCTGGAACGCGAAACGCATCGCCGCCTGGCGGTCCGCACGATTGAACGTGCCCTCACCGACGAGCTTCATGCTGATCACGCCCATGCCTTCTTTACGCACCTGCTTGACGTGGGTGACAACTTCGGGGACATTGCCCAACCCGGCCGTGTTGTAATCCTCGGCGTCCATGCTTTTGCCCTTGTGATTTACGCGGATCATGGCGATATCGAGCCACTTGTTCCCGGGTACCTGGCGTAACGCGGGAAGCCCGTGAACGGAGGCGCCGTGGCTTACGATCGCCTTCTTCGATTGTGCTTCGAGAATTCCGTCTTGCCATTTGCTGGAGTCCACGGGCCACGTCGCGGTGTGTTGCCAGTGGAGCAGCATGATGTCGAAGTATTCGGTATTCGCGAGTTTGCGCAGCTCGTCGAATTTCTGTTGCGGATCCATGCCTGGCACGGTGGTGACTTTGGACATGAGGCGATAGCTGTCACGCGGAATTCCTTGCAGCGCCACTCCGAGCATGCGGTGCATGTCGCCGTAAGACTCGGCCGTCTCAAAGAAGCGAATGCCACGGTCGTAGGCATAGCGCACCAGACTGGTGAATCCGCTCTGTCCCAACTCGCGCTGCACCTGGCCGCTGAAACTGCCTGTGCCGAACGCGAGTCGCGTGACGTTCACCCCGGATTTTCCGAGCGTTATCCAATCGGTGGCGGTCTGGCGCGTAGCTGCGAACGAAAGGCTTCCGGTAACGGCAAGAGTGCCGGCGGCGAGTCCTGTTCTTAGGAATTCACGCCTGGTGTAGCGAGACATGGGAGCACCTCGAATGATGCGAACGATAGCGCAGATGGAGTAAAGCGGAGACGCCGCTTCGACGCGGGGCGACGGAGTGTCGAAAGGCCATGACAAGCCAATCGTATTACGAAAGGCGCATGTTGGGTACAAAGGAGAAGCTGCTCACCAGCTGGGGCAGCCGGCCGATAAGAACGTCAGCGGAAATTGTTCGGGGCGCCGGAGATCGTGAGATTGGATCCCGGCGCCCCGATTATTTCGTTCTTTTATACAGCGCGAGCGACAACTGGCCCGATTGCGATGCGGCTACGCTGACGGATGCTTCAGGATGTCCGCCAGAGCTTGCAAGCGTTTCGCATCTGCCGGGGTCTTTGCCGAGCTGGCGCTTTGTTCGACGGACGGCGCCATACTTTGCAGCTTCGCGACTTTGCCCTTGTTCATGTGCGAGCTTTCTGCGCTGTGGATTGCGGTGCGCAGAGCTGCGATGCGGTCTGCCGGCAAAGCCTGCGAGCGCTCCACCTGATCGAGGTAGGCCTTAGCGACGGTCAAATTCGCGGGCCACTCGAGCTTCTGCTGGTTCTGGACATTCAATACGCCCACGTGGACCGTCTTGGCCGCGTCAATTTCGTTCTGGGTCAGGAATTGCGTCGGGATCAGTTCGAAGATGTCCAGGCCGCGCGCGATTTCCGAGCCGTAGATGTTGCCGTTGTACCAGTAGGCTGACCACTCGCCGCCGAGCACGAGCATTTTCGGATCGATGGCCCCGCGGTCGAAGTAGGCAATTTCAAAAGGGTGCGCAGTGTCGGTGAAGTCCATAACGGAGACGCCGCCCTGATACCAGGCCTGGACTTCGATATCGCGGCCGGGAACGGGGACGAGGGAGCCGTTGTGCGCGACGCAGTTTTCGGTGTCGGACTGTGCGGCGGGCAGCTTGTAATAGCTGGCGAAGGTCAACTTGTCGTCATGCAGATGGAAGATGGCGTCTGCGCCCCAGTGGTTTGGATCGTTCGGACGGCAGCGCGCGCCGAGACCACCGCCCCACTCGTCAGTGAAGACGACTTTCGAGCCATCGTTCGAGAACGAAGCCGAGTGCCAGTAGGAATAGTTGGGGTCGTTGACGGCGTCAACGCGTTTCGGGTGAACTGGGTCCTTGATGTCGAGCAGGATGCCGTTGCCCGAGCACGCGCCGGCCGCGAGACCAATCGCCGAATACACAGTGATGTCGTGGCACTGATTGGTGTCCTCAGCCTTCTCGACTGGCTTGGTCGCGTCTTTGCCGTGGGTGCCGCCGTTGTTCAGGCCGTTGATCGCGCCCGTCCGCGGGTCAATAAAGATGCGCGGGCTGGAGACGATCTTGGCATCCTGCGGGGCGGCGACCGGAACCTTGATTATGTCAATGCGGAACAGCGCGGTGTTCGGGTCTTTATCGGGCGTTTCACCGGAACAGCCAGCGAGTTCTTCGGCTTGACGCACGAACGAGGTACCGGAAATGTAGATATAAACGTTGTCCTTATCGTTGGGATCTACCACCAGCGTGTGCGTGTGCGAACCGCGGCAGCTCTGCACGGCGGCGACTTGCTTGGGGTTCTTGATGTCCGAAATGTCGAAAATGCGCACGCCGCGGAAACGGTCTTTTTGAGCGACGGGCGGGTGGCGTTCCTTTTCGTGTCCTGCGGCTGGCGGAGGTTCCGGCGGAAAGCCTTGCGTTCCGCAATCGAGGCGGCCGTTGGGCATTTCGACGGACATGAACATGAGGTTTTTGTACACCGAGACATCGCCTTGGCCGCCGGGGCAGATCATCGAAGTCAGCAGCGCGGTGTGTGCGGGATTGGAAATGTCGTAGATATTCATGCCGTAAAAATTTCCCTGGAAAAGGTGGTCGCCTTCGAACGCCAAGTCCGAGTTCGAAAAAGCGAGCTCAGCGATGACGATCTGCAACGGCTTGGGAATCTTCATTCCGCCGCCGATGCCGAGCTGTTGAACAGTTTTCGCGACTTTGGGATCGTCAGGATCGGTGGTGCCGAGTTGAAACGCGTCGGGCTTCTTCAGCAGTTGCAGGTGCTTCAGGCCCATGGATGTCTCACCGGCGTCATACAGGCCGGGGGTCAGCTTGTAGCGCGGATCGTTGACGTCGGAGCCGGTCATTCCAGCGGGCAGCGGTGGAGCGGGCGAAGGCGCGAATGGGTTGCTGTCCTCGGCGTCCGGCGCCGGCGTTTTCGCGGCATCAGGAGCGGGCTGCTGCGCGGCTGGAGGAGGTGTGGACCCCTGCGCATGGACGCGGCTGACACCGGAAAATAGAATTAGCGCGGCTAGCGCGAGTCGTAAAGCTAGACTGGGCACTCGATTCATTGTTTCTCCTCTGGCGATTTTTTCTCTAGCATGGACTGCATAATCTTAATCTCGGCTCTCTGCGTATTGTCTGCGTCGGTGGCAAAGTTGAAAATGTCGGCTTCCTGGCCGGCGCCCGCGGTGTCGAATAGATCCTTGACCATAATCAGCGCGCCGTTGTGGTGTTGAATCATGCCGGTGAGGAATAAGCGGTCGAACTCGGCGCCTTTGGCGTTGCGCAGCGCTTCCATCTGTTCTGGCGTCAGCATGCCGGGCATTAGCGCCGTTGGCTTGCCCGACGCGTCCATGCCGGACATTCCCGGCATCGCCATGGAAACGGATTCTCCGCGAGCGGCCAGCCAGCGCTGCATGAACTTGATTTCATCGGACTGCGAGCTGCTGATTTTCGCGCCGAGCAGCCGCAAATCTTTGTTGTCTGTGTGCGAGGGGATCAGCGCCGTCATCTCCACGGCCTGCGAATGGTGCATGATCATGCCTTGCATGAAGTCGACGTCTGCTTGCGAGCGCGCGGGCAGCGTGCCCGTTGTCGAGGGCGGAAGCGTCTTGCTGGGTTTTCCCGGTGCACCCGGCTGCACCACTACAGGCTGTGAAGCAGAAGCGGTTTGTGCTGCGCGCGACGGCGAACCCGACGCGTTGACCGGAATGCTCGACGCGATGATCGCCGCGCCCAGCAGCAGCGCAGTTGCGCTTGCGGCGCGGAGCGCGCGCTTGCGGCGAGCATGGTGAATCTTTTGCGGTAGTGCGTTGCTGAACATTTTCAATGCTCTCACGCTACAGGGCAGCGGCAAGTACCAGACACAGAAACGCATCTTACGCTGAAAAGTTCCCGGGAATCTGCAGCGAGCTCGGGCAGGCGGGCGCGACTCCGGAAGCCGCACGCGTCGGCGCACTAAATTTCATTTGCTGCGTGATTCGATGATGCCGTCCAATGGCGCAGATTGTAGAGTGAGTGCCAAAGCGACGCCCGGATATTATATATACCGTTAAGAACGAAACCCGATGAAGCGCCGCGATAGCACTTTCTGCGCTTTCGCCCGGCCCCCTTTCAATCGAGCGCAATGGGCCGGCCGGGAGCGGCGACGCCGGATTGGCAGGATAGACCAAAAGAGCGGGAGATAGCAATGGTCAGGGAGCTGGGTACTGGCGAGGCGGCGGTGCGATGGCAACCTCACCACTTTGTCCGTTCGCCACCGGCGCGGCAGGTACTTTTGCCACGCCGGCGCGCACGTGTGTGTTACATCCCGGAGCCGATGTAGCCGTTTTCCGCAGTGACCAGGCCGGTGTTCGGCATTTCGGTCTTTACTTTCACTGGCTCAAGAGTGGGCTTTTTTGCGCTCTTAGCTATAAAGGTGAGCCCGTACTGGTTCTTGAGGTTCCTGCTTATATCCCGCAAATACGGAGTGATGTCCACGGGAGCGCCGAGTCCGAGGTAGTAGGTCTCTCCGCCGGTTTTTTGCGACAGCACGTCGAGGCCAGTCTGTGCCAGATTCGTGCGGAAGAAACCACGGCCGCCGCGGCCTGCTCCTGGCGAATAGATCGAATAGACGATGAATCCGCCTCGTTGCGCGCGGTCAAGAGCGGCTTCGAGGTAGGGGTTGGTGAAAGGGTCATTGGAAAATCCGCCGCCGAGAGGATCGATTCCACTGGTGATCATCAGGATTTCGCGGCGATCTTTGGTTTCCGGCCATTTCTTCATAAGATCCGACAACGCAAGGTACGGGCTGGTGTAAGCCGCTCCGACTCCGAGCGGCAAGCGCAATGCTTTTTTGGCCAAGGTGTGGTCGGTGGACAGGTTTTGGGCCGTGAAGACCGTGCCGTTGCGCATATAGCCGACGCCGATTGCCGTGGTGGCCGGCTGCGCTTCGATGAATTCGTCAATGGTGCTGTACTGCAAGGCAAGGTTGGATCTGGAAGTGTCGTCGATCAAAATGAAGAGTTGCAGTCCGGCGCGATCTCCCTGCAGCGGAACCCAGCTTGAGACCATATCCAGCTGGCCCTTCTGATACACCTTCACGTCATCCGCAGCCACCGCGGGAACCTGTGCGCCGCGGTGTGGCTTCACCGTGACCACCATGTGCACGGGCACGTTGGTGTCTGTGGAGGAGCCTGCCTGCTGAGCCGACGCCGGTGCAGAGATTACGCCGAGAAATAGACCGGACATCGCTGCTAGAGTTATGGAATATTTTGTCATCAATTTGCTGAGCTTTAGGTTTTGCATTCGTTTCATCCCTTCTCTCGGAATCCGAGAGTTTCAGCTGGCGTAGGCGCCGCGAGTGTCGCGGCGTTGATTTCGCCAGCCAAGTAACATCTTTTCGCCTCTATCCATCATGTCGCCCCTATTAATGAGACGGGGGATCGGGGAGGTTGGATACGTGCGGACGCACCCACAAGTGGCTGATTTTAAGACACTTGCCAGAATCACGATGCTGGGCGAATGATCTATTTACTATATTAGGTGTAACTGCACGTTCCGCGGCGAAATCTGAATGCGCGACTCTTGGCGCGCGTTAACAACGGTGATAGATTCGCGCCGCTTCCTGCGGTGTAGTTCAGCGATTTCCGAGCGGGCTCATTCTTGCAAGATTCCACTCCATCTCGCGAAGCACAAATACTTTCGCAGCAAACGGAGCCGCGGCCCACGCTTGCGGCGCGTTTGGGATTATTTGACGCAACGATGTTGGTGATGGGCGGCATCGTGGGCTCAGGGATTTTCATTAATCCTTATGTTGTGGCAGGGCTGGTGCACACACCCGCGCTGATTCTTGGCGCGTGGCTTGCGGGCGGGGCGATTGCGCTGGCCGGCGCTTTCATTTACGCCGAGCTGGCGGATCGCATGCCGAAAGTCGGCGGGCAGTACGCATACATTCGTGAGGCCTATCATCCGCTGCTGGGATTTTTGTACGGATGGAGCTGCCTGCTGGTGATTCACGCGGGTGGCAGCGCCGCGGTGGCGGTGACGTTTGCGAAATATTTCAGCGTGATTTCGCACGGGGCGGTTTCGGAAAAATTTATTGCCGTTGCGGTGGTGCTGATATTCACGGTGGTGAATTGCCTGGGCGTGCGGGCTGGGGGTGGCGTACAGAGCGTCTTCATGCTGCTACGCATTGTGGCGATTGCGATGATTGTGGTGTGCGGCGCGCGGCTGCTCTTCTGGCCCGTGGGGTGGCCGGCGGTTCAGGCCGCGCATACGGCATGGTCTCCGCTGGTGGATCGCCCGCTATCGTTCGATCTGCTGACGGTTTTCGGTGCGACGATGATTCCGGTGCTATTCGCTTACGGCGGCTTTCAGACTTCGAACTACGTGGCGGGAGAAATTCGTGAGCCGCGCAAAAACTTGCCGAAAGCGCTGCTGCTGGGCGTGATTGGCGTGATCGTTCTGTATGTTTCCGCGAATTTCATTTACGTGCAGGCGCTATCTCCCGCCGGCCTTGCTGCGACTGATACTCCGGCGTCATCGGTGATGAGCCGGGCGCTGGGCTCGTTGGGAGGATCGTTGATCGCCATAGCGATAGCGATTTCGACGCTGGGCTTTTTGAGCCAGGCGATGCTCAGTTATCCGCGCGTGGCGTTTGCGATGGCTGAAGACGGCGTACTGCCGAGCGTCTTTGCGCGGCTGGGTGCGCGCAACCGGGCGCCGGTTGCAGCGATTGCACTGTTGGGCGCATTGATCAGCGCTACCGTGTTGCTGGGTACGTACGAGCAAATACTCAGCTATGTGGTGGTGATGGATTGGCTTTTTTTCGGCCTGTCCGCCAGCTGCCTTTTTGTCTTTCGCGCGCGCGATGCACGGCTCCGCGGCGGCGCGGCTTTGCATGAACCGGGATACCGCGTCCCCTGGCATCCCTGGACGACTGGCGTTTTCGTCGCCGTTGCGTGGTTGGTGGTACTCAACACGATCTATAAATATCCTCGCAATGCAGGCATCGCTCTGTGTATTCTTTTCGCTGGGGTCCCCGTTTATTTCCTGTTTCGCGGCCGCGCAGGGCGTCCGCCCGGTTCCAAATAAGATTCAAATGAGTTGAGTCCAGCGCATGAGCCCACAACGGCGAGAAATTCGTTCCGGCTATATTGAATGGGCGAAGTTGCGCTCGAAGGCCCGTTACAATTTGGCGATCAGCGACGTGGAACATTTTCCGCTGGCGGATCTGCACCCGCAGCTTGCCGATCTGGAGATCTCCGGGGCGGACGGTTACGGGTATCCGCCGCTGCTGCAGAAACTTTCGGCGAAGTCCGGCGTGCCGGTGGAATGTATTGTGCAAGCGCAGGGCACCTCGATGGCGAACCATTTGGCGATGGCCGCGCTGGTGGAACCCGGCGACGAAGTTTTGATCGAAGAGCCTACGTACGGAGCAATTCTTTCCGCCGCGGAATATCTGGGCGCGAAGATCCGGCGCTTCCCGCGCAAATTCGAATCGGGATTTCAGTTGGACCCGCGGGAAGTGGAGCGAAGTATTTCGGCGCGCACGCGGCTGATCGTCATCACCAACCTGCACAATCCGAGCGGGGTGCGCACGATTGATTCCAAGCTGCGCATGGTGGGGGAAATCGCGCGCAGCATGGGCGCGCATGTGCTGGTGGACGAGGTGTACCTGGAAGCGTGTTTTGATTCACCGTGGCAGACGGCGTACTCGCTGGGACCAAATTTTGTCACTACCAGCAGCCTGACGAAAGCTTATGGATTATCGGGATTGCGCTGCGGCTGGATTTTTGCAGCGAAGCCGCTGGCGGAGCGCATGTGGCGGCTGAACGATCTGTTCGGAGTGATGGCGCCGCATCCTATCGAACTGCTGAGCGTGCTGGCGTTCGAGCATCTGCCGGAGATCACGGCACGCGCGAAGCAGGTGCTCGCGACCAATCGAGGGCTGCTGAAGGAATTTTTCAAGAGTCGCCGGGACCTGCTGGCGATCTGGCCGGAAGCGGGAACGGTCGCATTTCCCCAGCTTGCCAGCGGCCATGCCGACGCTTTCTGCCAGTTGCTGCGCGAGAAATACGAAACCAGCGTGGTGCCCGGCCGCTTTTTCGAGATGCCGGAACATTTTCGCATCGGCGTGGGCGGGAAGACGGAGGACGTGCGCGAAGGGCTGGCGCGCATCGGCGCGGCGCTCGACGAGCTGGCTGCGGCAGGCTAGCGTTGCGCGGGGCCGCTCTTCACTTTCGCCGGGGCTTTTTTGCGCGGGAGAATGATGTCCACCAAGGCGCGCGCCGCGGCGGTGAGCGGGCGATCTTGCCGATACACTAAATAAAGTTTTCTCTCTACCTTCATCTGCTTGATTTTTAGTTCGCGCAGATCTCCGCGCGCCAGCTCGCCTTCGACGCACATGCGCGGCACGATGGCCACGCCTTTTTTCATTTCCACGAAGCGCTTGATGCTCTCGATAGTGGGCAGCTCTACTTCCATGCGCAGCGGCACTTTATGCTTTGCGAACAATTGGACCACGCGATGGCGATAGGGCGATTCCACGATGTGCGCGACGAAAGTCTCCTCGCCTAGCGCGGTAATATCCACTTCCTTGCGCTTCGCCAGGTGATGGCCAGGCCAAACGACCAGCACCAGCGCGTCGCGATAGAATTCCGCAGTGGTAAGCTCGCGTTCTTCCGGCAAGTATGAAATCACGCCGATATCCAGCTGATGATTCAGCAATTCGCGCGGGACTTCGCGCGAGAACACGCGGTGAACGCGGATGTGAATACCGGGATGCAGGCGCCGGTAGTGTTCGAGCGCCGGCAGAAGGGCGTGAATGGAGCTTTCATTCACTCCCAGAGACAATTGGCCGCGCTCGAGGCCCCGCAGTTCCTGCAGCCCCTTGCGAATCTCTTCGCGCATATTCAACATTCGCGCGGAATATTCCAGCAGCAGGGTACCCGCATCGGTGAGAGTGCGGGCGCCCGAGCCGCGCACGAACAGCGGCTGGCCGACCCAGTCCTCGAGCTTGCGCATGGCGATGCTGATCGCCGGTTGGGTTCGAAACAGTTTCACCGCCGCGCGCGAGTAGCTGCGCTCGCTCGCCACCATTTGAAACATCTGCAATGCCGCCAGGTCCATGCCACCGGCCTCCCGGGCCATCCTCTTGTATAAGAGAGATTTATCTTACATGCAAGAATTATAAATTGGACTCCTCGGGCCGCACACGAAACACTGGTATGGTCTGAAGGAGTCTGCATGGAACACGTCCACATTTTTGATACGACGCTGCGCGATGGCGAGCAGTCCCCCGGCTTCTCCATGAATACGGAAGAGAAGCTGCAGTTGGCGCGCCAACTGGAGCAGCTGGGCGTGGACGTGATCGAAGCGGGCTTCCCGATTTCGTCACCTGGCGACCTGGAAGCAGTGCGCGCCGTGGCCGCGGAGATCAAGAATTGCCGCGTCGCCGCATTGGCTCGCGCGAGGCAGGAAGACGTGGATGCGGCTTTGCGCGGCATCGAACCCGCCGCGAAGCCGCGGTTGCACATTTTTCTGGCTACTTCGGATTTGCACCTGAAACACAAGCTGCGTATTTCACGGGGCGAGGCGCTGGCACAGATCTCGAAGGCCGTGGCCTATGGCTGCAGGCATTGCGACGACGTGGAATTCTCCGCGGAAGACGCTAGCCGCACGGATCTGGATTTTCTGTTTGAGGCCATCGAAGCGGCAGCTGCGGCCGGTGCGAACATCATCAATCTTCCGGATACGGTCGGCTACACGACGCCCGACGAATATGGCGACATGTTCCGCGCGGCGCGCAAGCGTCTGGCGGCGTATCCGAAAATTATTTTCAGCGCGCATTGCCACAACGATCTGGGTCTGGCTGTAGCGAACTCACTTGCAGCGATTGCCGCGGGCGCGCGGCAGGTGGAATGCACCATTAACGGCATTGGGGAACGCGCGGGAAACGCGTCGCTCGAAGAGATCGCTGTGGCGCTGCAAGTGCGCAAGAGCCACTTCGGGGTGCGCACGAATATTTCGCTGGAGAAAATATACTCCACCAGCCGCATGCTTTCCGCCATTACCAGCATCAATGTGCCGCCGAATAAGGCGGTGGTGGGCGCGAACGCTTTCGCGCACGAGGCTGGGATTCATCAGGATGGCATCCTAAAAAATCCGCTGACTTACGAAATTATTTTGCCGGAAAAAGTGGGGGTTCCGGCGCGCCGCATGGTTCTGGGAAAACATTCCGGACGCAATGCTTTGCGCGCTCGCCTGGAGGAGCTGGGTTACACCACCAGCGACGCGGAACTCGCCGAGTGCTACGGGATGGTGACAGCGCGCGCTGACGCGGCGAAACAAGTGACCGATCGCGACTTGCTTTCGTTCATTCACAAGGTACGCCGCGCGCGCACGCACGCGCCTGCACGGCAAACGGCAGCCGTGGGACTGACGCGCTAGAGAATATTGGTCAACAAGGGAGAACACAGACATGTCTGGAGTGAGGAAGACCATCGCCGTGCTACCGGGCGATGGAATCGGGCCCGAAGTAACGCATGCCGCGGTGCAGATCCTGCAAGACTGCGCGAAATCATTCGAACATAAATTTGAGTTTCGCGAATTCGCATTTGGCGGAGCCGCCATCGAGCGCTTTGGCTCGCCGCTGCCTGCCGAGACGCTGGCCGGCTGCCGCTCGGCCGACGCGATTTTGCTGGGCGCGATCGGCGGGCCGCAGTGGGATGGTTTGGCGCTCGATAAGCGCCCGGAAGCTGGCTTGCTGGGCCTTCGCAAGGCGCTGGGGCTGTACATTAATATGCGGCCGATCCGGCTGCGTCCGGCGCTGAGCGCCATTTCGCCGTTGCGACGCGAGCGCATTGACGATTGTGATTTCGAAATTGTTCGCGAACTTGCGGGTGACATTTATTTTGGCGAGCATTCACAGACTGGAGAGGGAAACGGCGCACGCGCACGAGACGTGGCCGAATATAGCGCATCGGAAATCGAACGCGTGGCGCGCTATGCCTTCGAGCGCGCGGCCGGGCG
>Ga0210398_10003124_pt1 | contig 15976 bp, 13 predicted proteins | sample IncBWC4OmetaG_FD_161047 | JGI IMG/M metagenome (GOLD analysis project Ga0210398, IMG submission 161047) | Forest soil microbial communities from Barre Woods Harvard Forest LTER site, Petersham, Massachusetts, United States - Inc-BW-C-4-O | ecosystem: Environmental > Terrestrial > Soil >...
GGGCTGTGCCTGCCGCCAGCAAGACTGAAAATATGAATAGGATACGCACTAGATAGTCTGACTCCGACCAACAAATACTGTTCGAACCAAATCGCCGCCAGGCGGTTGTTTTCGGGAAAAGCCTTCATTTGGAAGCGTCCATCCAACCTTTCATTTTTGCCTCGAGAATGTCCAGCGGCATCGCGCCGCCCTGCAGAATCTGCGAGTGAAACTCTCGAAGATCGAAGCGCCCGCTCAAGCGTTGCTCGGCCAGCGCACGCAAGGCACGAAACTTCACCGAGCCCACGCACGCCAACGCCGCCGCGGGATCCGCCGCGTACCCGTCAATCAGAGATTGGGCGTCGAGATCATCGACTCCAAGATGAGTACGAAGATAGTCAAAAGCTTGACCTCTCGTCCAGCCTTTCGCATGCAAACTTGTGTCGACCACCAAATCAACCGCGCAGCGCCGCATCGTAGCCGCCGCATCCAGTTTGGCCGATTCGTCGCCGAACAGGCCCAATGTGTCGCCGAGGGAGGCGGCGTACAGTCCCCAACCTTCCGTAAAGGCAGCCTCAGAGCCGAAACGGCGGAATCGCGGCAGGTCTGCACGCTCTCGCTGAATAGCGATTTGAAAGTACCCGCCCGGCAAGCCTTGCTGCAGGAAACTGGCTATCGAGACCGCTGTTTTCGCCCCTCTGCCGGCATTCACTAGAAGGACGCCTGCGCCAGGTGGGCCGCCCTGGTAGTACAACGATGAGGCGGGACGGGGCAGCCACTCGGTACTCTCGATCACAAGGTCTGCCTTCGGAATCTCGGAAAATGCTGTGGGCAGCGCAGCCTGAACTTGGACCTCCAATTCCTTGTAGGCGTTCACCAGTCCATTCGCGGCAACGGGGGGCGCCTCGCGCGGCGGGGCCGTCCCGAGACGCTCGACTTCGGCCGCGCCGATGCGACCTATCTCATCGGGTGAGAGCGCGGTGCTGGTCGCCCTTTTGACCAAAAATGCGTACCACTCACGGCCCAGCGGCAGTTCGGACAAAGCCAGGCCGCTTCTCGCGCGCGGCAGGTATTCCTTTTGCAGAAAATCGTGCAAAGCGTGACTTGCGGGCAGCAATTTCTCGGAAACGGCGCGGGTCAAGTCCCGTGTCAGCCGGGCGCGCTCCGGGTCCTTGATGCTCTCCGGCATGGATCGCAATGGCGCATAAAACACGTTGGCCGAGTCATCCACGCCAAGACGCTCGAGGATCGGGAGCATGCGCTCGATCACGGAGCGAGGCGAGGTGTAGCCTCGGCGCATCCCTTCGCGCATGTTGGCGGTGGCTTGCTGCGTCCAACGCACATATTCGTCGATGCGCTGCAGCCAGTGCTCATAGTCCAAGGCGTTCGCGGCCGGGTGCAGCGCCAGTTCGGTGGCCTGCGCGGCGACTTGCTGCGTCATGCCGCCGAACGGATTGATGGGCAGCAGCTCGTCGGGGAAGGTAAAGGCCTCGATGCTGTTCTCGCGCCACCTGCGAAAAATGTCGTAGGTCAACTTCGACGGCTCGTCGAGCGTGTCGCGCGAAACGGCGAGCAATTCGGCAAGATAGCGGCGCTCGATATTCAAGGAATCCGCAAGTAATTGCGGTGAAATGACATTCTCAGTCGGCTTGACCTCGTCCCAGTAGCGCTCGACTATTCGATTCAGTTGACCTGTCGGCGGCGGCGGCGCTTTTGCTGCCGGCGCAGGGGCGGGTGGGGACGGTGCACCGCAGCCGGTAAGCGCAAAAAGCGCAATTCCGCACGCAACACTGGAAGAAAATCCGGTCATGCATGGATTATATGCTGGCGGGTAGGTCCATAATTCGCGTACTTACCGCTTTACGGAGGCAGCTATGTTGGTAGGAGCAAGCCCGCGACGTGTCGCGATCGTCGGCGGCGCACGCATCCCGTTTGCACGCGGCAACGGCGCCTACGCACAAGTGGGTAATCAAGAGATGTTGATTGCCGCGTTACGCGGCGTGGTCGACCGATTTGGCTTGCGCGGCCAGCGCGTCGATGACGTCGCAGCCGGCGCCGTGATCAAGCATGCCAGTCAGTGGAATTTGACGCGGGAGTCGGTGCTCGGATGCGGGCTGGCGGCGGAAACCCCGGGCCTGGACTTGCAGCGCGCCTGCAGCACCAGCCTCGAGGCCGCGATCTTGTTGGGAAACAAGATTGCGTTGGGACAGATCGATTGCGCCATTGCCGGAGGCGTCGACACCGTAAGCGACCCGCCTGTGGTCTATCCGCGCAGCTTTCAGCAACTTTTGCTGCGCAGTTATCGCGGCAAGACTGCAATCGCCCGCGTGAAGCCCTGGTTCGGTTTGCGCCCCAGGAATTTCCGGCCGGTGCTGCCGGGGGTCACGGAACCGCGCACGGGTCTATCCATGGGTGAGAGCACGGAACTCATGGTCAAAACTTGGGGGATTACGCGCGCGGAACAAGATCAATTCGCGCTCGAGAGCCATCAAAAAGCCGCCGCCGCCTACGCCCAAGGGTTCTACAAGGACTTGGTCATCGAATATCTGGGATTGACCCAAGACAACAATATCCGTACCGACTCGACGCTGGAAAAACTCGCGAAACTGCCGCCCGCATTCGATTTTTCCGGTGCCGGAACATTGACGGCGGGAAATTCCACGCCCATGACCGACGGCGCCTCCGCCGTGTTGCTGGCCTCCGAGGCGTGGGCTCGCGAGCGCGATCTTCCCGTGCTGGCTTATTTGAGCTATGGCAAGGTCGCGGCGGTCGACTACATCGAAAAAAAAGAGGGATTGCTCATGGCTCCCGCCTATGCCGTTCCTCGAATGCTGAACGACGCGAAATTGAAGCTGCAGGACTTTGACTTCTACGAAATACACGAGGCCTTTGCCGGACAGGTGTTATGCACCCTGAAGGCCTGGACCGACCCTGCATATTGCCGCGACAAACTTCAGTTGCCCGGCACGCTGGGCACGATTGACCGATCGAAATTGAACGTGAAGGGAGGCAGCCTCGCCATCGGGCATCCGTTCGCGGCGACCGGGGCGCGCATTGTCGCCACGCTGGCGAAAATTCTCGATGAAGCGAAGGGTAAACGCGGATTGATCTCGATCTGCACCGCGGGCGGCATGGGCGTCACCGCCATTCTCGAACGCTGAGCTTGCATGACGCCTAATTTAATCAAGCTTGAGGACCCGTTACTGCTGCGTGAGCTGTGCTTCATCAACGGCGGTTGGAACGCCGCGGACAACGGCGCCACCCTGGATGTGACAAACCCCGCGACATTGATGAAACTGGGATCCATTCCGAATATGGGCGCGGCAGAAACGCGACGCGCAATTGCAGCGGCTGGGGCGGCGCTGCCCGCATGGCGGGCGCGTACGGCAAAAGAGCGCGCCGCCATCCTGCGCCGCTGGTTCGACCTGATGACCGAGAATCAGGAAGACCTTGCGACACTGATGACTGCGGAACAAGGCAAGCCGCTTGCCGAGTCCAAGACGGAAATACTCTACGCCGCCTCGTTTATCGAATGGTTCGGTGAAGAAGCCAAGCGCGTGTATGGCGACATCATTCCGGGGCATCAAGGCGACAAGCGAATACTGGTGTTGCGTCAGCCGGTCGGCGTTGTCGCGGCCATCACGCCGTGGAACTTTCCAAGCGCGATGATTACGCGCAAAGCCGGACCCGCGCTGGCCGCCGGCTGCACGCTGGTCTGCAAACCCGCTACGCAGACTCCTTATTCGGCGCTCGCCCTGGCAGAACTTGCGCACCGCGCTGGCGTTCCTGCGGGCGTGTTCAATATGATCACCGGCAACGCGGCAGCGATCGGCGAGGAAATGACCAGCAACCCGACCGTGAGGAAACTGACATTCACGGGTTCCACCGAAGTGGGCAAGAAACTCATGGCGCAATGCGCCGGCACGGTCAAGAAACTGTCGCTCGAGTTGGGCGGCAACGCGCCCTTTATCGTATTCGACGATGCCGATTTGGATGCCGCAGTCCAGGGAGCCCTGGCCAGCAAATATCGGAATACCGGGCAAACTTGCGTTTGCGCGAATCGACTTTTGATTCAAGCCGGTGTTTATGAGGAGTTCGCCAAGCGGCTCAAGTCTGCGGTCGCGCAACTGCGCGTGGGCGATGGACTCAAGGGCGCCACTGACCAAGGGCCGCTGATCGATGCCAAAGCGGTGACGAAGGTTGAAGAACATATTGCCGATGCGCTTGCGAAGGGCGCCAAGGTCGCTCTCGGCGGAAAGCGCCACGCGCTTGGCGGCTCATTCTTCGAACCTACTATTCTCACAGATGTCACGCCCAACATGCTGCTGGCTCGCGAGGAAACGTTCGGTCCGGTGGCGCCGCTATTCAAATTTGAGAGCGAAGCGCAGGCGATCGCGATGGCAAATGATACTGAATTCGGCTTGGCCGCCTATCTCTACACGCGCGACCTCGCGAGGAGCTGGAGAGTTTCAGAAGCCATCGAGTACGGAATCGTCGGATTGAACACCGGCATCATCTCGACTGAAGTAGCGCCATTCGGCGGCGTCAAGGAATCGGGTATCGGTAGGGAAGGATCCAAGTACGGAATCCTGGATTACACCGAGATCAAGTATGTCTGCGTCGGCGGAGTGAGTTAGCGACACCGTGCTAGGACGCTTCCTCGAGTTTTCGCTCGCCGCGCCGGACGTCCAGGCGTCATTGGATTTTTACGTGAGTCTTGGTTTTTCCTCCGCCGAAGTGGGCGATGCGTGGTCGCATCCTTATGCCGTGGTTACAGACGGCCGAATCTGTTTGGGTCTGCATCAAGAGCCCATCCCCGCGCCGTCGTTGACCTTTGTAAAACCCGACTTGCTCAGGCACTTGGACGCTTTCGAGCAGAAAGGCATCGAGTTTGAGTTTCGTCATCTCGGCAACGATGTCTTCAACGAAGTCGGCTGGTTCGATCCTTCCGGGCAGTTGGTACGCCTGGTCGAAGCACGCACTTTTTCACCCAGCAAACGCCTGGCCAACGACACCTCGCGCTGCGGCTATTTTCTCGAGATCGCCGTGCCGGCGCCGGATCGCGAATTGGCAAAGGCTTATTGGGAAGACTTTGGTTTCGTCGGTATGGAAGAACCCGCCGATCGCCTGCCGCATATCGCCTGCACCAGCGATTTCATCGATCTCGGACTGTACCATCCAGCCGATTTGCGGCGTGCAACCTTGCGCTTCGAAGTCGACGATGTGGGCGGCACTCTGGCCCATCTTGCCGATAAAGGCATTGTGCCGAATGGCGAATTGCCCCCGGGATTGCGCTCGGTGCCGGCCGCGGTGCTGGTGGCGCCGGAAGGGACGCCGATTCTGCTGACTAGTTCGTCAACACTCTGAAATTGAACTTCAGCTGCATGGCGTCTTGCACCTGCAAGGCGCCGTGCATCAGGCTGTAGGGCGTGAGGCCCAACGCTGTTTGCCGCAGTTCCATCGAGCCCGCCGCATCGAAGTGATGTGCGTCGCCTTGCAGGGTAAGCGGGACCGATATTCGGGAGCTGTGTCCCGCGACGCTGACTTCCAACTCCGCGCTCACTTCGCTCAAGGTGCCGGCGAGCGACACGCTCTTGACCGTGATGTCGGGAAATTCCGCAGCGTTGAGCACGGCACCGCTCAGCATGTTGCGGCGTGTACCTGCCTTGGCATCTTCCGGTATATCGCCAGGAAAGCCGCCGCCCTCTTCCTGTCGCGCTTGCGCATCGTCAATCACGAAACCCTCCGCGCGCATTCTCAACGAGAATGACGACGAAGGCACGTCGGCGCCGACTTGCACCATTCCAGTTACCGCCCGATTGACCATGACGTGGTTATGGCCAAGATTGGCCAGCGGACCCGCTCGATATACCAACAGCCTCAGTTCGGAGCCGCCGGAGTCGATGGGGTATTCGCCGGGCGCAGGCAAAGATTGCAGGACCGCTTGAACCGGCAAGGGCCGCGTGATCGGCCGCGGACGCGGCGCGGCGCACGCCGCCAAGCTCAGTACGGCAACCGCGATCGCAATCCTGTTGAACATCTGCCCTCGACCCTGCGGCTTGCTAGACTAGGCGACAGTTTGCAGCCGGAGACGCGCGATGCCAAATCAAAGCCCCCCGACCCGCTACAGTGCGGTCGCGCAAGGATTTCACTGGCTCATCGCGGCACTCATCGTCGTTCAATTCACGCTAGGTTGGACGGCGGAGAATTTGCCGATCGGGGCGCGCAAGCTGGCGCGATTGGACTGGCACAAAAGCTTCGGCATGACAATTCTGATGTTGGCGGTGCTGCGGCTGCTGTGGCGGCTATTCAATCGACCGCCGGAATTGCCGGCGGGCATGACCAGCATCGAAAAGCAGCTGGCGCGCGCGACCCACGTTCTTTTCTATGTCTTGCTATTCGTCATGCCCCTCACCGGGTGGGTGATGTCCTCCGCCAAGAACTTTTCGGTGAGCTGGTTCCACCAATTCACGTGGCCCAATCTCATCGGGCCGAATGAACGGGCGTTCGACGCGCTCAGAACTACGCACGATACCTTGAGCTGGCTGCTATTCGCGCTCGCGCTGCTGCACATTCTTGCCGCGCTCAAGCACCACTTCTGGCATAAGGATGACGTGCTCAAACGCATGCTGCCATTTACAAAATCGGAGAAGCGATCATGAGAAATATTTATCTTGCCGGGACCGCCGCCGTGCTCTTGGCTGCCGCGGCCGCCGTGGCGGCTGTCGCCGGCTATACATCTGACGCGCAGCAGAGCCGTCTGGAGTTTGTCGGCCTTCAGGCGGGCGCCGAGTTCAAAGGTGTGTTTCACAAGTTCACGGCCAACGTCGACTTTGCGCCCGATACCCTTGCAAGCTCGCGAATCGATGTGCAGATCGATATGAATTCGGTCGATTCGATGGACAAGGACCGCGATGCGACCATACGCGGCAAAGACGTCTTCGATGTCGCTCACAATCCGGCGGCGCACTACGTCACCAAGTCCATCACCAAGACCGCCGCGGGCTTCTCCGCGGCCGGCGCGCTGACGCTGCGCGGCGTCACCAAGGACGTGCCCATCGAGTTTCAGTTCGTGCCTGGTGCCGCGGGTGCGAAGCTTTCCGGCAGCGCCAAACTCAACCGCTTGGATTTCGGCGTAGGCCAGGGCGACTGGAAAAGCACCGAGACCGTCGGCGATGCCGTTAAAATCAATTTCTCCTTGGTGCTGAAGCCCAAGGGCTGACATGCCACGCAGCTTTGACGATGTCGCCGAATGCGTTGAAAATACCTTAAGCCGCGTCGGACCCCACATCGTCCTGGCTTTGCCTTTGGGTATAGGCAAGCCTAATCCTTTGGCCAACGAGTTTTACCGCCGTGCGCGGCGCGATCCTGCCTTGAGGCTGACGATATTCACCGCCTTGAGCCTGCGCGCTCCGGAATGGAAGGGCGAGCTCGAGCGCCGCTTCCTGGAACCCTTGGTGGTGCGGCTCTTCGGCGCCTGCGTACCGCTCGATTACGTGACCGATCTACACGGTGCGGGCGTACCTGAGAACGTGCGGATCGTCGAGTTCTTTTTGGACCCCGGCGCCCTGCTCAATGTAGGGCACTCTCAGCGCCACTATGTCAGCACCAACTACACGCACGTGGCGCGCGACGTGGCCGCTCAGGGAGTCAATGTCATGGCCCAACTCGTCGCGAAACGCAGCGTCGAGGGGCGCACTGAATACAGTCTGGGATCGAACCCGGATGTGACTCTGGATTTGCTCGAACACTTGGCGCCGCAACGCCGTGCCGGCAGGGACCTCGTGGTCATCGGCGAAATCAATCGACAGATGCCTTTTATGTTCGGACCCGCGGCGGTGGCGCCCGAGACATTCGACTTCTTGATCGAACACCCGCGCTACGACTACGACTTGTTTGCGCCGCCCAATCAACGCCTCAACACGGCGGAGTACGCGATCGGCCTGTACGGCGCGCGCTTGGTGCGCGACGGCGGCACTCTGCAGATCGGCATCGGCGAACTCGGCGATGCCGTGGTTTACGGATTGCAGTTGCGCCACCAGCAAAACCTGGAATTTCGCGAGATCCTGCAAGGCTTGAAGGCTGAGGAGCGCTGCGGAGCGGCCTTGGACGCGAACGGCGAGGCGTCGCCGTTCGAAGCCGGTCTGTATGGCTGCACGGAGATGTTCGTCGACGGCTTCCTGGATTTGTATCGCAGCGGGGTACTGCGGCGGCGCGTCTATGCGGACCTACGCATCCAGCAGCTGTTGAACCAAGGCACCATCAGCGAGCGCATCGATGAAGAATTTCTAGCTGCGCTCGCGAATGCAGGTTTCGTTAGTCCCTTGAGCGCCGCCGACTTCGCGCTGCTGCAGGACATTGGCGTATTTCGCCGTGACTGCCGCTACCGCGACGGCCGCATCGAAAATTCAGAGGGACATATTGCCGCGGCGACGCTGAACACGGTCGCCGGCCGCCGCGAGCTGTTGGCGCTCTGCGCCGGGCGACAGCTGAGCGGCGGTACTCTACTGCACGGCGCCTTTTTCCTGGGACCGCGCGGATTTTACGCGGCGCTGCGCGATTTGCCTGAGGCCGAACGGCGCCAATTTTCGATGTGCGGCGTCTCCTTCGTCAATCAGCTCGATGGCGCCGATCAAGCATTGAAAATTGCGCAGCGTCGGCATGGGAGGTTTGTGAATTCCACCATGATGATGACCCTGCTGGGAGCGGCGGTGTCGGACGGCTTGGCCGACGGCCGCGTGGTCAGCGGCGTCGGCGGACAATATAACTTTGTCGCAATGGCGCATTCTTTGCCGGATGCGCGTTCGATTCTCACGCTGCGCAGCACGCGCGAAAAGAACTCCAAAATCACCTCGAACATCCTGTGGAATTATGGGAACACGACCATTCCGCGCCATTTGCGCGATATCGTGGTGACGGAATACGGCGTCGCGGATTTGCGCGGCTTGAGCGATCAGGATGCGATTGCCGCGGTATTGAATATTGCGGATTCGCGCTTTCAGGACGGTCTGAAGCGGGAAGCTCAAGCTGCCCGAAAATTGCGCGCCGACCATCAGATTCCTGAATTGCATCGAAACAATACCCCGCGCGCCCTGGAAGAGCGTTTCGTTCTGGCGCGGGCCCGAGGATTGTTCTCCGAATTTCCGTTCGGCACCGACCTCACGAAAGAGGAAATCGTGCTGGCGAAGGCGCTCGGCAGATTGAAGGAAAGGACCACAGGCGGTTGGCCGCGTGTCAAGGCCCTGATGAGCGCCGCAGCTTCGCGTGGCACCCCGAGCGCCGTCAGGCCGTATTTGGAGCGCATGTCGTTGAATGCCCCAAAAACACGGCAAGAGTGGCTCTGGCAACGTCTGCTCGTGCGTGAATTAGGCGATATCGTCTAATGCCATTCGGTCCTCATTGTTTCTCGACGCCTGGGTGAGTAACCTTGCCATCCCGGCCTATCCTGCGGAGTGACTTTATGAAAATCGGCGTCCCCAAAGAAATCAAAATTCATGAGTATCGAGTGGGGCTGGTACCCGCGGGCGTTCGCGAACTTGTCGATTCTGGGCATCAAGTCATCGTACAAAGCGGCGCCGGCGCAGGTATAGGCTTCGATGATTTGCACTACCAGGCAGCTGGGGCCGCAATCTCCAAAAAGGTCGACGACATATTCGGTTCGACCGATCTGATTGTGAAGGTTAAGGAGCCGCAGCTGACCGAGTGCAAGATGTTACGCAGCAATCAAACGCTGTTTACTTATTTGCATTTGGCAGCCGATCGCGAGCAAACGATGGCGCTGCTTGCCTCGGGCGCCACCGCCATCGCCTACGAAACGGTAACCGCGCCCGATGGCTCGTTGCCGTTGTTGACTCCGATGAGTGAAGTGGCCGGGCGCATGTCGGTGCAGGTCGGCGCCAATTGTCTGCAAAAGGCCAACGGTGGGTTCGGCGTGCTTCTCGGCGGCGTGCCGGGCGTGGCGCCGGCCAAGGTGGTGGTGCTGGGCGGCGGCGTCTCCGGGACTCACGCGGTCGAAATGGCGGTCGGCCTGCGCGCCGATGTCACCGTGGTGGATCGCTCGGTCAAGCGTTTGAGAGAGCTCTCCGCGATTTTTGGCAGCCAGCTCAAGACCGTGTATTCGACCGCGCATGCCATCGAGGAACTGGTGCGCGACGCCGATCTTGTCATCGGCGCTGTGCTGATTGCAGGCGCCGCGGCGCCCAAGTTGGTGACGCACGCCATGGTTAAAACTATGAAGCCGGGCGCAGTGCTGGTGGATATTGCGATCGATCAGGGCGGCTGCTTCGAGACCAGTCGTCCTACGACTCATGCCGAGCCGACTTATGTGTTGGACGGCGTCATCCATTACGCGGTGACCAATATGCCAGGAGCGGTGCCGCGGACTTCGACCTTCGCGCTCACCAATGCCACTCTGCCGTATGTGAAGGCGCTGGCCGACCACGGCTGGCGCGCTGCCATTTCCAAGGACCCCGGGTTGGCTCAGGGTCTCAATGTACATGCCGGTCAATTGACGCATGAGGCGGTCGCGAGCGCCCTCGGGTTGGACTATCGAGCGTATCGCGCGGCGTGAAGAAAAAGCCGCGGGTACCGAAGTTTCGTCGCGCCACGCCTGCGGTACGGCGCGAAGCTTTGGTTGAGGCCACGCTTCGCTGTTTGAAAAAGTACGGCCACGACGGCGTTTCGGTACGCCGCATCAGCGCCGCGGCGGGCGTTTCAATCGGCTTGATCAACCACCACTTTCCCAGCAAGTCGGGATTGATAGCGGAAACCTACGAGACGCTGGCGCTCTCATTGCAGGACGAGCTGCGCGCCCGCGCTCACAATCGCGCCGCTTCGCCGCGCGAACGCTTAAGCGATTTTTTCCGCGCATCATTCGCTCCGGAGCTTCTCGATCCGCAACTTTTCAACGTGTGGGTGGTGTTCTGGAGCATGGTGGCGCACTCCCGCGAGATCCGAGAGGTTCACGATCGAACCTACGGCAAATATCGATCGATCCTGGAGGGACTGTTGAGCGAACTGGTCGAATCCGGCGCGGCGCCCAAATTGAAGCTGCGTTCCGCCGCAATCGCGCTTTGTGCGCTGCTGGATGGCCTGTGGGTCGAATTGAGCCTCAGTTCCGAGACATTCAAGCCGCGTGAGGCAATCAGTATCTGCGAGGATTGGGTCAATGCCCTTTGCGCAGGCGCCTTTCCGCGCATTCTGCAGGGAAAACGCCGCAAATCTTGACCGTTTCTCTTGTTATACTAGCGTTCAACAAGAGCTGGGATTGACCCTTAATGGATGCACGGCGCCGCGCATTGGAAGAAGACTTCAGTTTGCCCGGATGGATATATCGGGACGCCGATTTTCTACGCGCCGAGAGACAGCAGATCTTCGCCGCGTCGTGGCAGATCATCTGTCACCTTAGCGACATTCCAAATCCGGGCGACTACCACACGCTGGATTTCCTCGGTGAACCCATTGTTGCGCTGCGCGGCCGCGATTTCGCCGTCAAGGCTTTTTTCAACGTCTGCCGCCATCGCGCCTCGAGACTCCTCGACGGCCCCGCCGGGCATTGTCCCGGGCGGATAGTTTGTCCCTACCACGCCTGGACCTACGATCTCGATGGGGCGCTCGTTGCCGTGCCGCATCGCAAGGAATTTGTCGACTTTGCAACGGAGCATTACGGGCTGAGACCGCTTGAAATCGAAATCTACAAGGGATTCGTATTTGTCCGTCTACAGCCGGGATTGCCCAGCGTCGCTGAAATGCTGGCGCCCTTTGAGAAGGAACTGGCTTGCTATCGACTTGAGGAACTCAAGCCGCTTGGTCGGGTGACGCTGCGATTACGCCAGGTCAATTGGAAAAACGTGACGGACAATTATTCCGACGCGATGCACATCGCGGTGGCGCATCCCGGCCTGTCGCGATTGTTCGGCCAGTCATACGGGATCGAGGCGGAGCAGTGGGTGGATAAAATGTGGGGTCATCTTCGCGACGTCCCCTCGGCGCAGCGCTCGGAGCGCATGTACCAAGCCGTACTGCCGCGCATAGCGCACTTGCCCGAGGATCGGCAGCGTCTGTGGACTTACTTCAAGCTGTGGCCGAACGTTGCGTTCGACATCTATCCCGATCAGGTCGATTTCATGCAGATGATCCCGATATCGCCCACCGAGACCTTGGTCAGGGAGATCGCTTACGCGCACCCCGACGAGAGGCGTGAAATGCGTGCGGCGCGATATCTGAATTGGCGCATCAATCGCCGAGTCAGCCTGGAAGACAAAGCCTTGATCGAACGGGTTCAAGCCGGCATGGGTTCGCGTGGTTACTCGCCAGGTCCGCTCGGCCACAACGAAGTGGCATTGCGGAGTTTTGCGCGCCGCATGCGCGAACTCATTCCGGAAAGCAGCCTGGAGCATCCACCGGGCGCCGGTTGGAGCAGTGCCGGCCGAAGCGTCAAAAACCGTGGCTGAATCGTTGCGCGATGTCGTCATTGTCGGCGGCGGCCACAATGGACTGGTCTGCGCCGCGTACCTTGCCGCTGCGGGGCTCAGAGTAACGGTGCTCGAGCGCCGGGCGGTCGTCGGCGGAGCCGCGGTAACGGAAGAGTTTCATCCCGGCTTTCGCAACTCCGTGGCGGCCTACACCGTTTCGCTGCTCAATCCGAAAATCATTCGAGATCTGGACTTGCCGGGGCATGGCCTGCGCATCGTCGAACGCAAGCTCGCCAATTTTCTGCCGCTGGACGAGACGACTTATTTGAAAGTGGGCGCGGGACACACCGCCCGCGAAGTTGCAAAGTTTTCCCCGCGCGATGCCGAACGCTTGAGCGCTTATGGCGAACGTCTCGACGTCATCGCCGACGTACTACGTGATCTGGTGCTGCAAACACCGCCGAACGTCACCGCCGGCGGATGGCTTCAGGCATTGCCCGAAATGCTGCGCGGTGCGCGCCAGGCTAGGCGAATCGCGAAGCTGGATCTGCCGATGCGGCGCGAGCTGCTGGATTTATTCGTGAAGTCCGCGGGAGATTATCTCGACTCCTGGTTCGAAAGCGCTCCCATCAAAGCCGCTTATGGCTTCGACGGCGTGGTCGGCAACTACGCCAGTCCCTACGCGGGGGGTTCGGCCTACGTGCTGCTGCATCACGTATTTGGCGAGGTCAACGGCAAGAAAGGCGCCTGGGGCCATGCTATCGGGGGAATGGGCGCCATCACCCAGGCAATGGCCAAAGCAGCGACGGCACGCGGCGTGGAGATTCGCGTCGCGAGTCCGGTTCGCGAGATCCTGGTCGAAGCCGGCCGAGCCGTGGGTGTGGTCACCGAAAAGGGCGAATCGATACGCGCGCGCAGCGTGGTATCGAACCTAAATCCGAAATTACTGTACGGCTCGCTGATCGATTCCAGCGTCTTGCCGCAGGACTTTCGCGAGCGCATCAGGTCTTGGCGCTGTGCGTCCGGAACCTTCCGCATGAATGTAGCGCTGTCGGAATTGCCCGATTTCAAGGCGTTGCCGGGCCGCATTGCCGCCGAACATCACACCGCGGGCATCATCATGGCGCCGAGCCTCGCGTACATGGATCAGGCGTACCTCGACGCGAAAGCCGGCGGATGGTCGAAGCGCCCCATCGTCGAAATGCTGATTCCCTCCACGCTCGATGACAGCCTGGCGCCTCCGGGGCAACACGTCGCCAGCCTGTTCTGCCAGCACGTCGCCCCGATTCTGCCGAACGATGCGTCCTGGGATACGCATCGCGAGGAGGTCGCCGACGTGATGATCGATTTGGTCGATATCCACGCGCCAAATTTCAAGGCCGCGGTGCTGGGACGGCAGATCATGAGCCCGTTGGATCTTGAACGTACCTTCGGCCTCATTGGCGGCGATATTTTTCATGGAGCGTTGAGTCTGGATCAACTGTTTTCGGCGCGACCGATGCTCGGGCACGGCGACTATCGCGGTCCCTTGAAAGGCTTGTACATGTGCGGCTCGGGGACGCATCCCGGCGGCGGCGTCACCGGGGCGCCGGGCCACAATGCGGCGCGCGAAATCATCGCTGATTTTCGCCGCGGGCGCCTCAAGCAGGCTTAGTCCCCCGGCCCTGCGAGATTGACCGGGCCCGGATGGTCTACGGGGAGAGGCCCTGTGTCCTTCGGGCCTCGACTCTTCTCACCCTGCCCGACGAGGGCTACACCACCCGGTCAAAATCACCGCGCCGAGATACTACTTTTTGCTCGGATCCGGATACGCGAATGGATCAGTCGGCGCCGGTTGCGTGGGCAGCATCTTGCGCGGCAGCGGCTTCTCGCTGTTCGCCGCGGCCATCAGAACCGTCGCGAGCACGACCGACGCCTGCCGCAAATCGAGCGGGCGGAGATGATCGAAAGTATCAAGGTCGGTGTGATGAACTCGGGTCTCGTAATCCAAAGGATCTTGGATGAATTCGAACGCCGGCAGTCCAAGGCGGCTCAAGAAAACGTGGTCTGTTCCTCCGGTCGGCTCGGCCACCACGCTGCTCGCGCCCAGGCTGGAAAATGGCGACAGCCATTCGCGTAAGATCGGCACCACGGCAAAATTGCCCTCCGCATAGATGCCGCGAATCTTTCCCGAGCCATTGTCGATGTTGAAATAAGCCGCCAAGTCGGCGAAGCCTGGAAGGGTCTGCACCGGGTACATGTCGCCCAGAAAATAGGGCGGCAAATCGGCCTCGGCGGGATCGGTCGGCAGCGGCCGATGAGCGAGATGCTTCTCGACATACGCTTCTGATCCCAGCAGCCCTTCTTCCTCGCCGGCCCACAGCACGAAGCGAATGGTGCGTTTCGGATGAACGTCGAGGCTGGCGAGAATGCGCGCCGCTTCCATGACCACCGCGCTGCCCGCGCCGTTGTCGGCGGCGCCGTCGCCTGCAACCCAGCTGTCCAAGTGCGCGCCGGCCATGACGTAGCCTGCATGCGGATCATCGCCGGGGATGTCCGCGAGGGTATTGTAAGCGTTGTGATCCGCGTCCTCGAAGTGGACTCGGCTATCGACTTCCAGGCGCACTTCGCCGCGCTTGGCGAGGCGCGTCAGCTTTCGATAATCCTCCGCCGCGAGTTCGAGACCTGGAAGTTTTGGCGTCTTGCCGACGTGATAGCCGTAGCCTTCGCCATGCACCAGTCGACCCTCGCTGCGCGACATTTGCACCAGCGCCACCGCGCCTTCCTGCGCCAGAAACGCATCCAAATCCGGTCTGAAGCGATAGCGTTCGATGCGCTTTTTGCGGGAGGAGGGGTCAAACGTCGGCTGTTCGTATTTATCCAGCTTGGCTATTTCAACGTCGGTCAAACGCTGGAACGGTGCCTCGCCATCGTCCTTGGGCGGCGCAGGCCAGGTGACCAACACAATTTTGCCCGCCAATTTGCCCTTCCATTCCGCGAAATCGCTCTCATTCGCCATGGGCGCCACAATGATCGGTGCGCTCAATACCCCATTTGTCGCCGGCGTCCACGCCAGAGGGATTGCGCGCAGCTCCAAGGCCCTGGGGGCGATCATCCGCACATGCGAGGACTCGATCCACCAACCCCGCCCAAAATCAAAGCCCTCGGATCTGACGTCCTTCAAGCCCCAGCTCTTGAATTTCTCTTGAGTCCATCGCTCCGCTTTGCGCATGGCGGGAGAGTTGGTCATGCGGCCGCCTATCTCATCGGCCAAATAGGCCGCGGTGTCGACGACCTCGCTATGGTTAAATCCGGCGTCGGAGATCCGATTGATCGTGATGGATTCCGCGACTACGGCAGCCTTGGATGGCGCCGCGACGGCAGCCATCGACGAGGCGCTCAGAAACATACACGCACAGGACACTACAAGCTTTGACATGAACTCCCCTCGCAAAAATAAAGAGCCGCCCGATCTCGCGACAGCATCGCTCAATCATTTTCCCAATTGAAGCGCCAGACGGCGATCAGCGCAAACAGGGCCGACCAGCCCACCAAAATCGCCGTCGGTGCCCAGGCATATTGCAGGGGCAGACCGCGCCAAGTCA